>Ga0075424_100000007_pt1 | contig 91362 bp, 92 predicted proteins | sample SoiMethybrSBSTD3_FD_75301 | JGI IMG/M metagenome (GOLD analysis project Ga0075424, IMG submission 75301) | Bulk soil microbial communities from a Populus tree surrounding site in Tennessee, USA - Soil MetaG P. TD hybrid SBSTD3 | ecosystem: Environmental > Terrestrial > Soil > Tree plantation...
GTCGATGTAGACGATGCCGCGCTTCGCCTTGTCGACGTCGTAGTCGCAGTTCTGCAGGAGCTTCTGGATGATGTTCTCGACGTCCTCGCCGACGTAGCCCGCTTCGGTCAGCGTGGTCGCGTCCGCGATCACGAAGGGCACGTTGAGCAGCCTGGCAAGCGTCTGGGCGAGCAGCGTCTTGCCCGAGCCGGTGGGCCCGATCAAGAGGATGTTGGACTTCGCGAGCTCGACCTCGTCGTTCTTGGAGAGGTGCTTTAGCCGCTTGTAGTGGTTATAGACCGCGACCGACAGGATCTTCTTCGCCAGGTCCTGGCCGATCACGTACGAGTCGAGGATGTTGCGGATCTCGCGCGGGGTCGGCAGGTCGGACTTCGCACCCTTGCCGCCCTTGTCGGAAGCGGTCTCCTCGCGGATGATGTCGTTGCACAGCTCGATGCACTCGTCGCAGATGAACACCGACGGGCCGGCAATGAGCTTCCTGACCTCGTGCTGGCTCTTGCCGCAGAACGAGCAGTAAAGGAGCTTTTCCCCCGAAGAGGATTTTTCCGACACTACGTGTTCTCCCTGGACACGAGCACCTTATCCACTATCCCGTACTTTACCGCGTCTTCGGCCCCCATGAAAAAGTCGCGGTCGGTGTCGCGCTGGATGGTCTCCAGCGGCTTGCGGGTGTGCTTGACCAGGATCTCGTTCAGGCGGCCGCGCAGGTAGAGGATCTCCTTGGCGTGGATTTCCACGTCGGAGGCCTGGCCCTGGAACCCGCCCATCGGCTGGTGAATCATGACGCGCGAGTTGGGCAGGCAGAAGCGCTTGTCCTGGTCGCCCGCCGCCAGCAGCAGCGCGCCCATGCTCGCCGCCTGGCCGACGCAGAGCGTCGAGACGTCGGGCTTGATGAATTGCATGGTGTCGTAGATCGCGAGGCCGGCCGATACCGAGCCGCCGGGCGAGTTGATGTAGAAGAAGATGTCCTTGTCGGGATTCTCCGACTCGAGGAACAAGAGCTGCGCCACGATCAGGTTGGCCGTGATTTCCGTCACGGGACCGACCAGGAACACGACTCTCTCCTTCAGCAGCCGGGAATAGATGTCGTAGGCGCGCTCGCCCCGTCCCGACTGCTCGATGACCATCGGGATCAGGCCGAGGCCCTGCGGTTCCTCCCTGCCCATCTGCCAGTTCATGCTGCGGCTCCCATCAGCTCATCGAACGGCGTCGGCTTATCCGAGACCTTCGCATTCGACAAGACCCACTTGACGACATTGGATTCGAGCGCGAGGGCTTCCATCTCCGAGAGCCGCTGCGGCTGCATGTAGAACCATTTTACTACCTCGGCCGGACTCTCGTAGGTCGCGGCTTCCTGCTCGATGAGCGCGCGCACCTCGGCGGGCTTCGGCTGCAGGTTTTCGCGCTGCGCGAGCTCGGCGATGATCAATCCAAGCGCGACGCGGCGCTTCGCCGCGGCTTCGAACGCCGCCGGTTCAAGCGGCACCTGCTCCGGCTTGACGCCGCGCGCCTGCAGATCGGCCGCTGCGCGCTGCACCAATTGCTGCGCCTCGAGCTCAATCAGCGATTTCGGCAGCTCGAGCGGCGTCGCGTCGAGCAGGGTCTGCAGCACCTGCGCCTTGACGCGCGCCTCGATGCGCTTCGCGGTCTCGCGCTCGACGTTGGCACGGATCTCGCTCTTCATCTTTTCAAGATCGCCGTCGGCGACTCCCAGCGTCTTCGCGAATTCGGCGTCGAGCTCCGGCAGCCGCGGCTCCTCGATCGCCTTGACGGTGAGATTGAACGAGGCGGTTTTGCCCGCCACTTCCTTGCCGTGGTAATCGTCGGGAAACTTGAGCTCGAAGGTCTTCGACTCGCCCGGCGACATGCCGCGAGCCGCGGCGTTGAACTCGGGCAGCATGCGGCCGTCGCCGATGGCGAAGACGAAATTCTCGGCGCGACCGCCCGCGAAGGGCTTGCCGTCGATGCTGCCCTCGAAGTCGACCGTGAGGCGGTCGCCCTCCTGCGCCGCCCGCGCGGCCGGCACGAAGCGCGTGCGCTGCTTGCGCAGGATGCCGATCGTCTTGTCGACCGCGGCGTCGTCGACGCTCACCTGCGGCCGCTCGATCGGCTTCTGGGAGATGTCGCCGACCTTCACTTCCGGATAGACCTCGAAGGTCGCGCTGAACTCGAAGTCGTCGCTCTTCTTCTCGATGCGCGGATAGCCCGCGACCTTGAGGTTCGCCTGCCGCACCGCGTCGCTGAACGACTTCTGCACCGCGTCGCTCAGCACTTCCGAGCGCACCTGCGGGCCGTAGGTCTGCGCGACCAGCTTCATCGGCACCTTGCCGGGGCGAAAGCCGGGCATCTTCACGTTGCGCGCAAGGTTCTTCAGCCGCTCATCGACCTGGCGGTCGATGTCCTGCGCCGGCACTGTCATCGACAGGCGCCGCTCCAGGGTTCCCAGGGTTTCCACGTTAGCCATTTCTTTACCGATCCTTGGTGCGAAGGGAGGGACTCGAACCCACATGCCTCGCGGCGCCAGCTCCTAAGGCTGGTGCGTCTACCAATTCCGCCACCCTCGCCTGCCGCCTTTGCCAAAAAGCCCGAAAAAAACAACGTATTATACCCGCTGCCGTTTCGTCCTTTCTCCCCGAATGTCAGTCGGCCACTACGAAAACTTCCCGGTCGCATCGCTCCTTCTGCCGAAAGCGTTGCGCGCGCCGGTCGGCATCATCTACCGCTTTGCGCGCAGCGCGGATGACTTCGCCGACGAAGGTGCCGATAGCGACGATGTACGGCTTCACAAGTTAAGCGTCTACCGGGCGCGGCTCGAGGCGATCGGCCGCGGCGAAACACCCGACGATGCGCTGTTTCGCGACGTTGCAAGAATCGTCCGGGAGCACGCCCTGCCGCTGCCCCTGTTCGCCGACCTGCTGAGCGCCTTTTCGCAGGACGTGACGAAGAAGCGCTACCGCGATTTTCCGGACCTGCTCGACTATTGCCGCCGCTCGGCCAACCCGGTCGGCCGGCTGCTGCTGCACCTGTTCAAACGAACGTCCGAACGAGACCTCGGCCACTCCGACGCCATCTGCTCGGCGCTGCAGCTGATCAATTTCTGGCAGGACGTCGAGATCGACTACGCCAAGGGCCGCATCTACCTGCCGCAGGACGACATGGCAACGCATGGCGTCAGCGAGCGGCACATCAGCGAACGACGTTGTGACAGTGCCTGGATCGCTCTTATGCGCTTCCAGGTCGGACGCTCGAGGAGCATGATCCTCTCCGGCCAGCCGCTGGCGCGCTCGCTCCCCGGCCGCATCGGCCTGGAGATCCGCGCCACGATCCAGGGCGGCCTGCGAATCCTCGACAAGATCGAGAGCGCCGGCTACGACGTCTTCCGGCGCCGGCCGGTGCTGCGCGCCTTCGACTGGCCGCTGCTCCTTTTCCGGGCGGCCTGAAAATTGGGAGCAATTTTCTCCTGTGACGCCTGACGAGTATTGCCAGCAGAAGGCGGCCGGCAGCGGTTCCAGCTTCTACTACTCGTTCCTTTTTCTCCCGCCCGCGCGCCGGCGGGCGATCACCGCGCTGTACGCGTTCTGCCGCGAGGTCGACGACGTGGTCGACGAGGGCATGGAGCCGCAGCTCGCCGCGGCGAAGCTCGCGTGGTGGCGCAACGAGATCGCGAATCTCTTCGCCGGCACGCCCCACCATCCGGTCACGCGCGCCATGCAGCCTCACCTGCAGCTCGGGATTACTGCCCCGCGGCTCAACGAGATCGTCGACGGCATGGAGATGGACCTGCGCCAGACGCGCTACCTCGACTGGACGGCGCTCGAGACCTACTGCCATCGCGTCGCGGGCGTGGTCGGGCTGCTCGCCGCCGGCATCTTCGGCTACAGCGACGCGCGAACGCTCGACTACGCGCGCAGCCTCGGCATCGCCTTCCAGCTCACCAACATCATCCGCGACGTCGGCGAGGACGCGCGCAAGAACCGCGTCTACCTGCCGGTCGAGGACCTGCAGAAGTTCGGCGTGCCCGCGGCCGACATCCTGCAGGCGCGCGAGTCCGCGGCGTTCCGCGAGCTGATGGCGTTCGAGGCGCGCCGCGCCCGGTCGTTCTACGAAAGCGCGATGCAGGCGCTGCCTGCCGCCGACCGGCGCGCGCAGCGCCCCGGGCTGATCATGGCGGCGATCTACCGCACGCTGCTCGCCGAGATCGAGCGCGACGGCTTCCACGTGCTTGCGAGCCGGACCTCGCTCACGCCGCTGCGCAAGTTCTGGATCGCCTGGAGAACATGGGCCAGCGCGTAGCCGTCGTCGGGGCCGGGTATGCCGGGATGGCGGCCGCCGTGCATCTCGCTACCCATGGCGCGAGCCCGATCGTTTTTGAATCGGGTCCGGTCCCCGGCGGCCGCGCGCGACGCGTCACGTCCCAGGGCACCGAGCTCGACAACGGCCAGCACATCCTGATCGGCGCGTATACCGGCCTGTTCGGGATGATGCGCGCCGTCGGCGTCGAAGACGGCGCGCTGCTGCGCCTGCCGCTCGAGATCCGCTACGCCAACGGCTTCCGCCTGCGACGGCTTGCGCTACCCGAGCCGCTCGGCCTGGGCGCCGGATTGCTCCTGGCGCGCGGCATTCCGCTTGGCGAGCGCATCGGCGCCGCGCGCTTCGTCGCCGCGCTGAAAAACAGCGGTTTTCATTTGCGCGACGACATGCCGGTGAGCGAGTTCCTGAGGCAGAAGAAGCAGGACGGCCGCATCGGCCACTACCTGTGGCTGCCGCTGTGCGTCTCGGCGCTCAACACGCCGCCCGAGCTCGCCTCGGCGAACCGGTTCCTCGCGGTGCTGCGCGACACGCTCGGCGGCGAGCCCGAGGCTAGCGACCTGCTCCTGCCGCGGGTCGACCTCTCGCGGCTCTTCCCCGAGCCGGCGGCGGCTTTCGTGCGCGCGCATGGCGGCGAGGTGCGGCTGCAGTCGCCGGTAAAGGACCTCGGCGCGCTCAGGCAATCCTTCGACCACGTGATCGTCGCGGTCGGCCCGCACCAGCTGAAGACGCTGCTCGACGAAGCGCCGGAGTATTCGTACCAGCCGATCTACACCTGCTACCTCCAATATGGAGAGGCGGTGCGCCTGCCTTTCCCGATGATCGGCCTCGCCGACGGCCTGGTGCAGTGGGTGTTCGACCGCGGGCGCCTCCTCGGCGAGCGCGGCCGGCTCGCGTGCGTGATCAGCGCGCAGGGCGACCACCAGCAGATGACGCTCGACGAGCTTGCCGAGCGCTGCCATCGCGAGCTCGCGCGGGCGATGCCGGGGATCGGCGTGCCGCTCTGGTCGCGCGTCATCGCCGAGAAGCGCGCGACGATCACCGCCTCGCCCGGCGCGAAGCCGCTGCCCGACATTCCCGGCGTCGCGCTCGCGGGCGACTACACCGACAGGGAGTACCCGCCGACGCTCGAGGCCGCGGTGCGCAGCGGAATTCGCGCCGCGCTAGAGGTTGCGCAGTAGCTGGACCGCCTGGTCGACCCGCTCGACCGGCAACACGTCCAGATCTTGAATCTTCGCTTTCGGCGCATTGGCGCGCGGGATGATCAGCTTCTGGAACCCGAGCTTGGCCGCCTCGCGCAGGCGCTCCTGGCCGCGCGGCGCGGGACGCACCTCGCCCGCCAGGCCGATCTCGCCAAAGACCGCGACTCCCGCCGGAATCGCCCGGTCGGATAGCGAGGAGACGACCGCCAGACAGACCGCGAGGTCGGCCGCCGGCTCGGCGATGCGCACGCCGCCGACCGCGTTGACGAACACGTCCTGCTCCCAGGTGGCGATGCCGGCGTGGCGGTGCAGGACCGCGAGCAGCATCGCCAGGCGGTTCTGCTCCAGCCCGACCGAGAGCCGGCGCGGATTCGGCGTGTGCGCCGAGTCGACCAGCGCCTGGATCTCGACCAGCAGCGGCCGCGTGCCCTCGAGGGTGGCGAGCACGCACGAGCCGGCGACCGGCTTCTCATGCGTGGAGAGGAAGAGGCGCGACGGGTTGGTCACCGCCTTGAGACCCTTGTCGGTCATCGCGAACACGCCCAGCTCGTTCACCGCGCCGAAGCGGTTCTTGACCGCGCGAACCAGGCGAAAGCTGGAATGCGGGTCGCCCTCGAAGTAGAGCACCGTGTCGACGATGTGCTCGAGCACTCGCGGCCCGGCGATCGCGCCCTCCTTGGTCACGTGCCCGATCAGGAGCAGGGCGACGCCGCTGCGCTTGGCATGGCGCGTGAGCTGCGCCGCGCACTCGCGAACCTGCGCCACCGATCCCGGAGCCGACTGCAGCGTCTCGGACCACAGCGTCTGGATCGAGTCGATGACCGCGACGCGCGGCCTGGCCGACTCGAGCGCGGCGACGATGCGCTCGAGCTGGGTCTCGGCGAGCAGGCGCACGCCGCCCGCGTCGAGCGCCAGGCGCCGCGCGCGCAGCGCCACCTGCTCGGGCGACTCCTCGCCCGTGACGTAGATCGATTTCTCGATGGTGGCGCACGCCTGCAGGAGCAGCGTCGACTTGCCAATGCCCGGGTCGCCGCCGAGCAGCGCCACCTGCCCCGCCACCAGGCCGCCGCCGAGCGCGCGGTCGAGCTCGCCGATGCCGGTGCCGATGCGCGCGCCTTCGCTCGCCTCGACCGCGCCGAGGGCGACCGACTGCGCCGCCTCGGCGGCGTAGCGGTGGCCGCCGGGCTTCTCGACTGCCGCCTCGGTAAGCGTGCCCACCGCGCTGCACGATGGGCACGTGCCGAACCATTGCAGCGCGGACGCGCCGCACTCGGCGCAGACATAAGCGGTCTTGCGCTTCATGGCGCCTCGCCTGTCGGAACCCTGGGCGCGAGCGCGCACAGCAGCTCATAGCTGAGCGTGCCGGCCGATGCGGCGACCTCGTCCGCGGAAAGCCCCTCGCCCCACAGCGTGACCGGCGCACCGATGCGCGCGTCGGGGATGCCGCTCAGGTCGACGGTGATCATGTCCATCGATACGCGACCCACTATGCGCGTGCGCTGCCCGTTGACCAGCACCGGCGTGCCGGCCGGCGCGTGGCGCGGATAGCCGTCGGCGTAGCCGCAGGCGACCACGCCGATCGTCATCTCGCCCGCCGCCTCGTAGCCGAAGCCGTATCCGACCCGCTCGCCGGCGTGGAGCTGCTGCACAGAGATGAGCTCGGAGGCGAGCGTCATCGCGGGCTTGAGGCCAAGCGCCTCTGCGCTTTTATCCGCAAAGGGCGAGCAGCCATAGAGCATGATGCCCGGGCGCACCCAGTCCGCCGCGGTTTCGGGAAAGCGCAATAGCGCCGCCGAGTTGGCGAGCGAGCGCGGCGCACCCTGCATGGGCTTGACCAGCTCGCCGAACCACTCCAGCTGTCCCTTCACGCCGCTCGCGCCGTCGGCGTCGGCGAAATGGGTCATCAGGGTGACGGTGCGCACGCGGGGATGCTCGCGCAGCGCACGCCAGGCGCCGTTCAGGCCTTCGGCGGTGAAGCCGAGGCGGTTCATGCCGCTGTTCACCTTGAGGTAGACGTCGATCGTGCCCTGCAGCTCGCCGGCGCGCAGCATTTCCACCTGCGCCGCGCTGTGGATCACCGGTGTTAGCGCATATTTGTAGAGCAACGCGACGTCGCCCGGCTTGAACACGCCCTCGAGCATCAGGATCGGCTTCTGCACGTCCGCGAAGCGCAGCCGCGCCGCTTCCTGGAAGTCGAGCACCGCGAAACCGTCGGCGGCCTCCAGCGCGCGCGCCGCGCGCTCGAGGCCGTGGCCGTAGGCATTGGCCTTGATCACCGCCCAGATCTTCGCGTCGCCCGCGTGGCGGCGTGCGACGCCGAGGTTGTGCGCGAGCGCGCCCGCCGAGATGGTCGCCCGGATCGGTCTTGGCATTTCGGCTATTGTAGGGAGTTGTGAGCCGGGGCTTTTACATCATCATGGCGGCGCAGTTTTTTTCCTCGCTCGCCGACAACGCGCTGCTCGTGGCCGCGATCGCGCTGCTGATGCAGGCCGACGCGCCCTCCTGGCTCACGCCCTACCTCAAGTTCTTCTTCGTCGCCTCCTACGTGCTCCTCGCGCCGTACGTCGGCGCGCTCGCCGACCGCCTGCCGAAGGGTCAGGTGATGTTCATCGCCAACAGCGTGAAGATCGTCGGCTGCGTGCTGATGCTGTGGGGGCTCGACCCGCTCGCCGCCTACGCGGTGGTCGGCCTGGGCGCCGCGGCGTACTCGCCCGCGAAATACGGCATCCTCACCGAGTACCTGCCGCATCGCCAGCTGGTGATCGCCAACGGCTGGATCGAGGGCCTCACCGTAGCCTCGATCATCCTCGGCACCATGCTCGGCGGCATCCTGCTGCACGCCAACGTCTCGGGCGTGCTGCTGCACTTCGACATCCCGTTCATCGAGACGCCGATCAACACCCCGGCCGAGGCGGCGATCGCGATCATCGTCGCGGTGTATGCCATCGCGGCGCTCTTCAACCTCGAGGTGCCGCGCACCGGCGTGACGCTGAAGCACTTGCCCTCGGACCCGCTGCAGACGCTGCGCGACTTCGCGCATTGCGTCGCGCACCTGTGGCAGGACCGCCTCGGCCAGATCTCGCTCGCCGTGACCACGCTCTTCTGGGGCGCGGGCGCGACGCTGCAGTTCATCGTCATCGAGTGGGCGCGCTCGTCGCTCGGCTTCGACCTGTCGAGGGCGGCGATGCTGCAGGGCGTCACCGCCGTCGGCATCGCGCTGGGCGCGGTGCTCGCCTCCGCCTGGGTGTCGCTCGAGCGTGCGGTGCGCGTGATCCCGCTCGGCATCGCCATGGGCCTGGTGGTGATCGTGATGGTCTTCGTGCACCAGGTCTGGCTCGCCGTCGGCCTGATGGTGCTGATCGGCGCCATGGCCGGCTTCTTCGTCGTGCCGATGAACGCGCTCCTGCAGCACCGCGGCCACCACCTGGTCGGCGCCGGGCGCTCGATCGCGGTGCAGAACTTCAACGAGAACACGTCGATCCTGCTGATGATCGTGCTCTACTCGCTGCTCCTGAACGTCGGCCACTCGATCTACTACGTGATCGTGGTATTCGGCATGTTCGTGGCGTCGACGATGGGCCTGGTGCAGTACTGGTTCTGGCGCAACCGGCGCGTCCATGCCGAGGAGGTCGAGCGCCTGCTCGCCTTCGCGCGCGCCGAGGACCCGCATCCGCGGCGCGTGGAATAGCTACAGTCCGGCCATCGTCTTCCGCGCGAAGACCAGGTCTTCCCAGGACTTTGCCTTGTCCGGCAGGTTGCGCAGCAGATACGCCGGGTGGTAGGTGACGATCAGCGGCACGCCTTCGTAGCTGAACACCCGGCCGCGCAGGCTGGCGATGCTCGCGTCGCTCGCGAGCAGCGTCTGCGCGGCGAAGCGGCCCATCGCCACGACGAGCTTGGGCTTGATCAGCGCGATCTGGCGCTTGAGGAACGGCGTGCACTTCGCCACCTCGTCGGGCTCCGGGTTGCGGTTGCCCGGCGGCCGGCACTTGAGCACGTTCGCGATGTAGACATTCTCTGCGCGCGTCAGGCCGATCGCGGCGAGCATGTTGTCGAGGAGCTTCCCCGCCTGGCCGACGAACGGGTCGCCGAGCCGGTCTTCCTCGGCCCCCGGCGCCTCGCCGATCAGCATCCAGTCGGCGTTCTCGTCGCCTACGCCGAACACCGTCTGCGTGCGCGTCTTGTGCAGGCCGCAGGCGGTGCAGGCCGGGACCGCCTGCTTGATTTCGATCCATGGATCGGCTTTTTTCTTCAGTCGCCAGACGGGCGCGAGGCCCATCTCGGCGAGAACCTCCTCGCGGCGGCTCACAGCGCGAGGGAAAGGACGAGCGCGTCCTCGCGCCCGCCGTAGGCCGGGTAATAGCCGCGGCGCACCGCGACCTCGCGGAAGCCGAAGCGCGTATAGAGGGCCTGCGCGGCGCGGTTGCTCGGCCGCACCTCGAGGAAGAGATGCCGCGCGCCGAGCGCGCGCGCGAGGCGCGCCGCCTCGTCGAGAAGCGCGCCGCCGTGGCCGCGGCGCTGCCGGCGCGAGGCGACCGAGAGGTTGAGCAGATGCGCCTCGCCGGCCGCGGCCATCAGCACGAAGTAGCCGAGGAGCTCGCCCGCAAGGCGCCAGGTGCGGCAGGCGTAGCCCGCGCGCAGCGAATCGGTGAAGTTGCCGCGCGTCCAGGGATGCGAGTAGATCACGCTCTCGATTGCCATCACCTCGGCGAGGTCGGCTTCGCGCATCGGCGCGAGCTCGGGCAATTCCTTGAGGACCGCGCTCATCGCTTCTCCAGCTCCTGCCGCGTGAAGGCCACCTTGTCGCGCACGTAGATGGGCGCGGCGAGCGCTGCATCGACGCCCTCGCCGCGCTCGAGGCGCGGTCCGGCGAGCTCTGCAATTGCCGCCGCCGTCGGATGAATCTCGGCAAAAACTCTGGAAAAGCCCATGTGTCCGTACGCCGCAAAGCCGCTGCCGCAGCCAATCCAGCCCTCGCCCGGCGGTCGCGGCGCCGCCTGCGGCGCCACGCATTGCGCGGCGATCACCTCGCGCCAGCCGGCGGCCTCGCGCTCGAGCGCCGCATAATACACTTCGCGCATCCGCGCATCGATGCACGCGACCACCCGCGGCGCGCCGCACTCCTGCGCGATCGCCTCGAGCGAAGAGATCCCGATCACGGGCAGCCCGCGCGCGAGCGCCAGGCCCTGCGCGAGGCCGCAGGCAATGCGCAGGCCGGTGAATGATCCCGGCCCTGCGCCATAAGCGACCGCTTCGATGTCCTCGATTTTCAACGACGTATCCCGGAGAAGCTCGAACAGCATGGGCAATGCCAGCTCGGAATGGCGCTGTCCGGCCCGACGCTCGCGGCTCGAAATCTCGCCGTCGAGCGAAAGCGCGACCGAGCACCACTCGCTCGAGGTCTCGAGGGCCACGAATTTTGCAACACGAGTCATGGCCGACTATATACTGCGCGCCTATGAAAGAGCACTCCATTGCAGTCATCGCCGGCGACGGCATCGGCCGCGAAGTCATCCCCGAAGGCGTGCGCGTCCTCGAGGCCGTCGGCGCGCGCCACGGCATCAAGTTCGCGTGGCAGGAATTCCCGTGGAGCTGCGACTGGTACAAGTCGCACGGCAAGATGTGCCCGGACGACGCCCAGGACATCCTGCGCAAGTTCGACGCGGTGTTCTTCGGCGCGGTCGGCAACCCCTCGATCGTCCCCGACCACGTCGCGGTGTGGGGCCTGCTGATCAACTTCCGCCGCTGGTTCGATCTCTACGTCAACCTGCGCCCGGTGCGCCTGTTCAAGGGCATGCCCTGCCCCCTCGCCGGCCGCAAGCCGGGCGACATCGACTACGTGGTGATCCGCGAGAACACCGAAGGCGAGTACGGCAACGTCGGCGGCCGCATTTATGAAGGCACCGAGCGCGAGGTGGTCATGCAGCAGGCGGTCTTCTCGCGCAAGGGCACCGACCGCATCATGAAGTACGCCTTCGACCTCGCCCGCACGCGCAAGAAGCACCTGACGTCGTGCACCAAGTCGAACGGCATCACCATCACCATGCCCTACTGGGACGAGCGCTTCGCGGAAATGAAGAAGAAGTATCCCGAGGTGCGCACCGACCAGTACCACGTCGACGGGCTTACCATCCAGATGGTGCTGAATCCCGAGCGCTTCGACGTGATCGTCGCCTCGAACCTGTTCGGCGACATCCTCTCCGACCTCGGCCCCGCCACTGCGGGCACGATCGGTATCGCCGCCTCGGGCAACATCAACCCAGAGCGCACCGCGCCGTCGATCTTCGAGCCGGTGCACGGCTCGGCGCCCGACATCGCCGGCCGCAGGATCGCGAATCCGCTCGCTACCATCTGGTCGGGCGCGCTGATGCTCGAGCACCTCGGGCACGCGCAGGCCGCGGCCGACCTGGTGCGCGCCATCGAGCAGGTCATCGTCGACGGCCCGCACACTCCCGACATGAAGGGCAAGGCGTCGACCAGCGACGTCGGCGCCGCCGTCGCCGAGGCGGTGCGAGCTCAGTCCAGGGTCACGGCCTAGCTGCTTCTTCTCCGCTGGCGCGGAGGTGGAAGTGCGGCCGGCTCACGTGCCGGCGGCGTTGCGCACCCACTTGATCTCGCCCGGCACTGCAAATGCAGTGAGCCTGATCGCGCCTCCCCTTTAGGGTAAATTCGGCCGGTGAAATCGTATCGGATCGCCGCGATCCCCGGCGACGGCATCGGCAACGAGGTCATTCCCGCGGGCATCGAGGTTCTCCGCAAGGTAGCCGACAGCTTCAGGCTCGAGTTCGAGAGCTTCGACTGGTCCTCGAAGCGCTATAAGGACACCGGCCGCTACATCCCCGAAGGCGGCCTTGAGCGGCTCAAGTCGTTCGACGCGATCTTCTTCGGCGCGGTCGGCGCGCCCGACGTTGCCGATCACCTCTCGCTCTGGGGCCTGCGGCTGCCGATCTGCCAGGGCTTCGACCAGTACGCCAACGTGCGGCCTGCGCGGGTCCTGCCGGGAATCAGGTCGCCGCTGGACAAAGGCAAGGACATCGATTGGGTCATCGTGCGCGAGAACACCGAGGGCGAGTATTCGGGCGCGGGCGGCCGCGTGCACACGGGGCTCGCCAACGAGGTGGCGGTCGAGGTGTCGACCTTCACGCGCAGCGGCGTCGAGCGCGTGCACCGCTTCGCCTTCGAGCTCGCCCGCAGGCGGCCGCGCAGGCACCTGACGCTCGTGACCAAGTCGAATGCGCAGCGCCACGGCATGGTGCTCTGGGATGAGCTGTTCTTCGCCGCAGCCAAAGAATTCCCGGAGGTGAAAACAGACCGCGTCCTCGTCGACGCGATGACCACGCGCATGGTTTTGAACCCCGCGGCGATCGACACCGTGGTCGCCTCGAACCTGCACGCCGACATCCTCTCCGACCTCGCCGCCGCCCTTTCCGGATCGCTCGGCATCGCGCCGACCGCGAACCTGAACCCGGAGCGCAAGTTCCCGTCGATGTTCGAGCCGATCCACGGCTCGGCGTTCGATATTGCCGGCAAGGGCGTCGCCAACCCGATCGCCACCTTCTGGACCGCGTCGATGATGCTCGAGCATTTGGGCGAAACGAAGGCGGCGGCGCGCATCATGAAGGCCATCGAGTCCGTGACAGCGAAGAAGGTCTTTACGCCGGACCTCGGCGGCTCGGCGCGCACGAGCGAAGTGACGCGCGCGGTGGTCGACGCGCTGTGAAGCTCTGGCAAGACGTCGACCGCTACATCGACGATTCGCTCGTGCACCAGGACACGGCGCTCCAGGCCGCGCTCGACGCTTCCGACGCGGCGGGCCTGCCGCAGATCAGCGTCTCGCCCGCGCACGGCAAGCTGCTGTGGATGCTCGCGCGGCTGGTCGGCGCGCGCCGCATCCTCGAGATCGGCACGCTCGGCGGCTACAGCACAATCTGGCTCGCGCGCGCGCTGCCCGCGGAGGGCAGGCTGATCAGCCTCGAGGCGCTCGAGCGCCACGCGGCGCTCGCGCGCGCCAATATCGATCGCGCCGGGCTGTCCAGGGTGGTGGAAGTCAAAGTGGGCCAAGCGCTGGACACGCTGCCCTCGCTCAGCGGTCCGTTCGACCTGGCCTTCATCGATGCCGACAAGCAGAACAACCCGGACTACTTCCGCTGGGCGCTCAAGCTGTCGCGCCCCGGCAGCTTGATCGTGGTCGACAACGTGGTGCGCGATGGCGCGGTGATCCGCTCGGAGTCGCGCGATGCCTCGGTGCAGGGCGTGCGCCGCCTCTATGACCTGATCGAAAACGAGCCGCGCGTGTCGGCGACGGCGATCCAGACCGTGGGCGCGAAGGGCTACGACGGCTTCGCCGTGGCGCTGGTGCTCTCTTGAGCACGATCCTCGTCACCGGCGCAGGCCGCGGGCTCGGGCGCGAGCTCGCGCGCCAGTACGGCGCCGACGGCTGGCGCGTGATCGGCACCGAGCGCGGCAAGGACGCCGAGCACCGGCTCGACGTCACCGACCGCCGGCAGCTCGCCAGCCTCGGGAAAAAGCTGAAGGGCGTGCCGATCGACGTGCTCTTCTGCAACGCCGGCATCATCGGCAAGCGCGGCATGGCGCTCGGCAGCTTCGACTACGAGTCGTGGGAGGAGGTGCTGCGCGTCAACGTGCTCGGGCCGGCGGCGCTCGCCGAAGCGTTCGCCGACAACGTCGCCGCCAGCGAGCGCAAGGTGATCGCGATGATGTCGAGCCGCCTCGGCTCGATCAGCGAGTCGAGCGGCATGACGCTGCCTTACGCGACCAGCAAGGCGGCGCTCAATATGCTCGTCAAGGGTCTGTCCGCAACCCTGAAGGACAAGGGCGTGATCGTGGTCGCGCTCAGCCCCGGCTGGGTGCGCACCGACATGGGCGGCGCCGGCGCGCCGCTCGCGCCCGAGACCTCGGTGAAGGGCCTGCGCAAGGTGATCAACAGCCTGAATCCCGCGGACTCCGGGCGCTTCTTCTCGCACGACGGCTCCTCCATCCCGTGGTGAGCGCTGCGGAACGCTGCCTTGCTTCACACCGATAACGCGCGCAACCGCCTGACCGGCATCGCGCTCGTCTCGTCCTGCTACCTGCTGTTCACGCTGCTCGACGGCAGCGCCAAGTGGCTGGTCGGCACCATGCCGGTGGTGATGGTGGTGTGGCTGCGCTTCGCCATGCACGCGCTCATTGGCGGCGCGGTTTTGCTGCCTCTGCGCGGGGTCGCGCTCCTTAAAAGCACACACTGGAAATGGCACGCGGTGCGCGCGCTGATGTTCGTCGCCATGACCGGCATCAACTTCTGGGCGCTGCAGTACCTGCAGCTCACGGTCACCTCCTCGATCTTCTTCACGGTGCCGATCATCATCGCCCTCGCCAGCGCCGCGATGCTCGGCGAGAAGCTCGACCGCGGCCGCTGGGTCGCGATCATCGCGGGGTTCGCGGGCGTGCTGGTGATCGTGCGGCCGGGGTCGGCCGAGTTCCATCCGGCAATGCTCGCCTCGATGGTGAACGCGGTGCTCTACGCCTTCTTCATGCTGATGACGCGCCGGCTCGCGGCGTACGACTCGCCCGAGACGATCCAGTACCTGCCGGCCGTAGGCGCCGCGATCGTCCTGACGCCGTTCGCCATCGCCGCCTGGGAATGGCCGGACACCTGGCTCGAGTGGACCATCGCCTGCCTGCTCGGCGTGCTCGGCGCCAGCGGGCATTACCTGCTCGCCGTCGCGCACCGCTACGCTTCGGCCGCGGTGATCGCGCCCTTCCTCTACCAGCAGGTGATCTACATGGCCGCGTTCGGCTACCTTGTGTTCGGCGACGTGCCGGCGCCGGCAGTATGGCTGGGCGCGCCGGTGGTGATCGGCGCCGGCCTCTACCTCTTCCACCGTGAGCGCAACGCGTGAGCGAAGTCAGCATCCCGCTGTGGCTCGCGCTGGTGGGCGCGGCGCTCGCCGCATGGGCGCTCCTCGAGCACCTGCTGATGCCGGCACTGCGCTGGATGGTGACGCATCCTGCCAACCAGGTGATCGAGGACATCTCGCACCGCCTGCGCATCGGCATTCGCCCCTTCCAGCGCACGCGCCGCCAGGCGCTGATCCATCGCCTGCTCACCGACCCGAAGGTGCAGCAGGCGGCCGAGCAGTGCGCCGCGCAGGACAAGCTGAACATGAACCTCGTGCTGAGGAGGGTCGAGGCCTACGCGCGCGAGATCGTGCCGGCGTTCAACGCCTACCTCTACTTCCGTACCGGCTACTGGCTCGGCCGCGCGATCGCGCGCGCGCTCTACCGCGTGCGCCTGGGCTACCTCGACGCCGAGGGCATCGCGCGCATCGATCCCGCCGCGACGGTGGTGGCGGTGATGAACCACCGCTCGAACATGGACTACGTGCTCGCCGGCTTCATGGCCGCGGACCAGGCGGCGCTCTCCTACGCGGTGGGCGAGTGGGCGCGCATCTGGCCGCTGTCGGCGCTGATCCGGGCCATGGGCGCGTACTTCGTGCGCCGCAACTCCCGCGACGAGCTGTACCGGCGGGTGCTCGAGCGCTATATCGCGATGGCGACCGAGGCCGGCGTGCCGCAGGCGGTGTTCCCGGAAGGCGGCCTGTCGCGCGACGGGCGCATGCGCGAGCCGCGCCTGGGCGTGCTCGACTACATGATGCGCGGCTTTCGCCTCGACGGGGACCGCGACCTGGTGTTCGTTCCGGTCGGCATCAACTACGACCGCGTGCTGGAGGACCGCACCCTTCTCATGGAGGAAAAGCGCGGCCGAATCGCGGCGGCGGGCGGAACGCTGCGATTCCTGCTGCACAACCTCGGCCTGGTGATCCGCAGCGAATGGCACCGCTTCGGCTACGCGTGCGTCAATTTCGGCTCGCCGATCTCGATGCGCGCCTATTGCGCGAGCCGCGGCCTCGATTTCAACCGGCTCTCGGGCGAGGAGCGCCGGCAGGCGATGAGCTACCTCGGGCGCGATCTCATGGACGCCGTCGGCCGAGTCGTGCCAGTCGTCCCGGTGGCGCTGATGGCGACGATTTTCGCACGCAATCCCGAGCGCGCGTTCTCCGAGCTCGAGCTCAAGGCCGAGGTAGCGCCGCTGCTGCGCCGGCTGGAGGCGGCCGGCGCGCACGTCTACGTGCCGCGCGGCGACCTCGACTACGCGCTGACAGTAGGCTTACGCATGCTGCGCCTGCGGCGCCTGGTCCTCGAGGCGGACGGGCTTTTCCGCGCGGCAATGGGCGAGCTCCCACTGCTGCGCTATTACGCAAACTCGATCGCCCACCTCCTTTAGCTGGACGCTCGGATAACCGTCCAGTACATTGGCGCCGGGGAAAGTCGGGGGTGTCATGGCGAAGGGGACCAGGGGCTCGGTTCGCCGCTTGAAGCGCAAGCAGCCGCGACGCGCAACGCGTCGCGGGCTAGCGCGCGGCGTTTTCCCCGGCCTTTCCACCGACTGGCACTGGGAGCAGGACACCGAGCTGCGCTTCACGCGCGTGCAAGTGCGCAGCGGCGATCCCGCCGAGCAGGCGCTCGCCGAGAAGATCATCGGCAAGCGCCGCTGGGAGACCGGCATCGAGATCGAGGGCGGCTGGGACGAGCACCGCGCCCTGCTCGAGGCGCGCCAGCCGTTCCACGACGTGCTCATGTGGCGCGAGCTCGATGACGGCAGCCGCCGCTACGTGCTCACCAGCGGCGAGCCGGTCTTCGACGCGCGCGGCCGCTTTGCCGGCTACCGCGGCACCGGCCGCGACATCACCGCGCAGAAGCGCGTCGAGCGGCTGCTGCGCCTCGAGCACCGCGTCACCCGCTGCCTCGCCGAGACCGCGCTGCCGCGCGAAGCGGTCACCCGCGCGCTGCAGGCCGTGTGCGAGGCCGAGCGCTGGGACTACGGCGAGCTGTGGCAGGCGAACGCCGAGGGCCGCGAGCTGCGCCAGCGCGCATGCTGGTTTCGCGAGCAGGACGCCGGCGCGCGCAGCTTCGCCGAGGCATCGCGCGAATTCGCATTCGCCCCGGGCGCGGGCCTCGTCGGCAGCGTGTGGCAGTCGCGCCGCACGGAATGGGTCGCCGACTCGCTCGAGGATCCGCGCGCTGTGCGCAAGAACCTCTCGGGCAGCACCGGGCTGCGCGCCTGGGCGGTGCTGCCGGCCGGCGTGCCCGGCCGCGTCGATGCGGTGCTCGCGCTCGGCTGTCGGCGCGTGCGCCTGCCGCACAAGCGCGTCAACCAGGCGTTGCAGGTCATCGCCACCCTGATCGGCCAGTACCTCGAGCGCAGCGCCGCCGAGCAGGCGATGCGCGAGAGCGAGGCGCGCTTCCGCAGCCTGACCAACCTCTCTTCCGACTGGTACTGGGAGCTGGACGCCGAGTACCGCTTCACGCGAATGGAAGGCCGCCAGGTTGCCGGCGGCGACGACTCGCTGCGCAAGCGCCTGATGGGCAAGACGCGATGGGAGTCCGGGCTGGAAATCGAGGGCGGCTGGGAGGCGCACCGCGCGGCGCTCGACGCGCGCCGCACCTTCCACGACGTGCTGATGTGGCGCGAGCGCGAGGACGGCGGCGTGCGCTACGTCAGCGTGAGCGGCGAGCCGGTGTTCGGTCCCGACGGCGCCTTCACGGGCTACCGCGGCGTCGGCCGCGACGTCACGGCGCAGAAGCGCGCCGAGCAGCTGCTCAGGCTCGAGCACCGCGTGGCCCGCCTGCTCGCCGGCGCCGAGGATCCTTCGAGCGGTCTGCGCGAGGTCATCCGCATGGTGTGCGAGGCCGAGAAATGGAGCTGCGGCCGCTACTTCCGCTTCGACGAGGCGGCGCGCGCGCTGTGCTTCGAGGACGCCTGGTCGGTCGACGAGCCCGGCTTCAGGGAGTTCATCGAGCGCTCGCGCGCGCTCGTCTACCCGGTCGGCGAAGGCCTCGTCGGCCGCGTGCTGCAGACCGGCGAGCCGGTCTGGACCGCCGACGGCCGCAGCGACGCGCGCGTTCGCGAGCGCGGCCTGGCCGAGGGCACGGGAGTCAAGGGCGCGTTCGCTTTCGCCGCGGTGTCGGAAGGCCGCACGGTCGGCGTGCTGTCGTTCTCGAGCGCCAAGGTGCGCGAGCCCGACAAGCGCCTCGTCGAGGCGACGCGCGTCATCGGCAGCCAGATCGGCCAGTTCCTGCAGCGCAAGAGCGCCGAGGAGTCCCTGCGCGAGAGCGAGGCGCGCTTCAGGGCGCTGACGCAGATGTCGTCGGACTTCTTCTGGGAGACCGACGACGCCTATCGCCTGACGCAGCTCGTCTACGGTCCCGGCTACGCGGACAAGGACATGGGCAAGGGTGCAATGGGCAAGACCGCCTGGGAGATCCCGGCGGTCAGCCCCGACGAAGCCGGCTGGGCAGCCCTGCGCTCGCTCCTCGACCGGCGGCTGCCGGTGCGCGACTTCGAGTTCGCGCGCCGCATGCAAGACGGCGCGATCCGCTATTTCTCGGTGAGCGGCGAGGCACGCTTCGCCGCCGACGGGCGCTTCCTCGGCTATCGCGGCATGGGGCGCGACACCACCGAGATCGCGCTCGCGCGCGAGCGCATCTCGTCGCTCGCCTACAGCGACCCGCTCACCGGGCTCGCCAACCGCACCAGCCTCGGCCCATCGCTCGAGCAGGCGGTGAGCCGCGCGCGCCGGCGCAACGCCAAGCTGGCGGTGGTGTTCATCGACCTCGACGGCTTCAAGCAGATCAACGACGTGCACGGCCACGACGCAGGCGACGCGCTGCTGATCGAGATGGCCGCGCGCCTGCGCAAGCACCTGCGCGCGAGCGACCTGGTGGCGCGCCTGGGCGGCGACGAGTTCCTGGTGGTGCTGGAGGAGATCCAGGAGGCGGGGCCGGTCGAGATCGTGGCGCGGAAGCTCCTTGCCGAGTTCGAGCGCCCCTACGCGCTCGCCGACGCCGAGCTCAAGATCAGCGCGAGCATCGGCATCAGCGTGCTGCCCGACGACGCCGCCGACGCCACGGCACTCATGAAGCATGCCGACACGGCGATGTACTCGGCCAAGCAGGCCGGCAAGAACACCCTGAGGTTCTATACGGCCGGTGCCGCGGCCAATGACCCGCATGAGGCCGCTCTAAAGGCAAACCCCGCCCGGCAAAGAACTACCGCTTCAGATCCCGGTTAGCGTCCTGGATGTCGCGGCGCAGCTTCTCGCGCTCTGCGGGCGACATCTGGCGCGGCCGCTCGGGGCGGGGGCCGCGCTCGCGGTAGACATCGCGCATGTCCTCGCGCATGCGCTGGCGCTCGTCCTTGCTCATGCCTTGCGCCTGGCGGTTGCCCCGGTCGCCGCGCTCGCGATGCTGCGCCGCGGCTGAGCCGGCGGCGATCGCGAGAGCGAGGAAAAGTGCCCAGGGTTTCACGGCTCGGTCGATGTTACCGGCATCGCCAAATCAAGGGGTGTCGCCTCTGCCGATTTTTGTAACAAACTATTGCCCATGGCCGAGCTGAAGACCCGCATCCTCGTCGTCGACGACGACCAGCGCCTGCGCGAGCTGCTGGTGAAGTACCTGGGCAACGAAGGCTACGAGGTGCGCGCGGTGCCCGACGCGCAGGGCATGGACAAGCAGCTCGGGCGCGAGCGCTACGACCTGGTGGTGCTCGACCTGATGCTGCCGGGTGAGGACGGCCTCGCCATCTGCCGGCGGCTGCGCGCGCAGCAGACCTCGCCCGCGATCATCATGCTCACCGCCAAGGGCGACGACGTCGACCGCATCGTCGGCCTCGAGATGGGCGCCGACGACTACCTGCCCAAGCCCTTCAATCCGCGCGAGCTGCTCGCGCGCATCAACGCGGTGCTGCGCCGCAAAGCCCCGGCCGGGCCGCCCGGCGCGCCCGCCGGCGCCACCGAAACGCATCAATTCGGCAAATTTCATTTCAACGTAGCGACCCGCACCCTGACCCGCGACGGCAAGGACGTGCCGCTCACCACCGGCGAATTCTCGGTGCTGAAGGTGCTGGTGCAGCACCCGCGCCAGCCGCTCTCACGCGACAAGCTGATGGAGCTCGCGCGCGGCCGCGAGTACGAGGTGTTCGACCGCTCGATCGACGTGCAGATCTCGCGGCTGCGCAAGATCGTCGAGGAGGATCCCGCGCATCCGAAGCACATCCAGACCGTCTGGGGCTTCGGCTACGTGTTCGTACCCGAAGCCGAAGAACGCAAGTGACGCTCTTCGCCAGGGCTTTTCTGCTCATCGCCCTGCTGATCGTCACCGCGGTGGTGGCGTCGTTCGAGATCTACCGGCTCTACGAGCGCGAGCCGCGCTCGCGCGAGCTGGCGCAGCAGACGGTGAGCACCATCAACCTGACGCGCGCGGCGCTGGTCAGCGCTGACCCGGTGCTGCGCCGCGACCTCCTGATCGAGCTGAACGAGACCGAGGGGCTGCGCGTCTTCCCGGCGACCGCGAGCGAGAAGCTCGAGCCGGTGCCCCAGGACGAGCTCCTCGCCAAGGTGTCACGACGCGTGAGAGACACCCTCGGCGAGCAGACCCGCTTCGCCTACGCGCGCGACGGCGAGGAAGGCTTCTGGGTCAGCTTCTACATCGACGAGGACGAGTTCTGGGTGATGCTGCCGCGCGAGCGCTTCGAGCCGTTCTTCGGCCTGCAGTGGCTGGGCTGGCTCGCCGCGGTGCTGGTGCTCGCGCTTGCCGGCGCCTACCTCATCGCCTCCAACATCTCCAAGCCGCTCTTCGCGATGCGCCGCGCCGCCGAGCGGATCGGCCGCGCCCAGCCGCACGAGCCGCTTCCCGAGGAAGGCGTGCGCGAGCTGCGCACCGTGTCGGCGGCGATCAACCGCATGGCCGGCGACCTGCAGGAAATGGAGCGCGAGCGCGCCATGGTGCTTGCCGGCATCTCGCACGACGTGCGCACGCCCCTCTCGCGCCTGCGCCTCGCGCTCGAGATGAGCGGCGCCGACCGCCACTCGAGCGACGCCATGATCGCCGACATCGACGAGATCGACGCCATCATCGGCCAGTTCCTCGACTTCGCCCGCGGCGCCGACGAGGCGAAAGCGCGGAATGACCTCAACGAGGTCCTCACCGAGCTCGGCGAGCATTACGCGCGCATCAACCACAAGGTGGAGCTGACCCTCGGGAACGTGCCGGCGTTTTCCTTCGCCCGCATGGCGGTGCGCCGGGCGATCGCCAACCTGATCGACAACGCCCTGCGCTACGCCGGCGACCCGGTCGAGGTCGAGAGCCGCAGCGACGATGGCCGGGTGATCGTGGAAGTGCGCGACCAGGGGCCCGGCATCCCTGCGCACGAGGCCGAGCGGCTGAAGCGCCCGTTCGCCCGCCTCGACGAGTCGCGCGCGAGTCCCGGGGGCTCCGGCCTCGGCCTGGCGATCGTCGAGCGCATCGCGCAGGCGCACGGCGGCCGCCTCGAGCTCGAGCCGCGCAGCCGCGGCCTCGTCGCGCGCCTCACCCTGAATGCCCGCGCCTGAGCCGCCGATCGAGCTGCTTAGGGTCCTTCGACCCTGATGCCTTTGGCACGAAGCATCGCGACGACGCTGTCGGGGCCGGCGAGGTGCGCCGCGCCCATGACCACCACGTAGGTTCGGCCGTCCTTCATCATGGTCTCGATCTGCGGCAGCCAGCGCTGGTGGCGGTCGTTGAGGAGGCGCTGGCGCAGGGCCGGCACGTCGGCAAGACCGGCGTTGACCGTCTTCTCGAGCGTCTTGACATCTCCCTTGCGGTAGGCGGTGAGCATCTCGTCGAGGGTGCGTGGCAGATCCTCGATCTGCCTGAGCGTCGCCCGCAGCAGCCCTGCCTCGGCATCGGGAGCGAGGTCGGCCATCACGCGGATCTGCGATTCGTTCGACTCGAGCGCATCGAGGGTCTTGTCCTCGGCGAGCGCCCAGGTGGTGAGCTGCTCCTCGATCCCCTCCTTCGGGTCGAAGCCTTCCTTCGCCATCGCCGTTGCGGTGAGCACGATCGCCGCGAGCCACGGCCGCATGCGATCGATCGCTTCCATGGGCAGGCCGAGCTCGCGCGTGACGCGCTCGAGGTCCTTGCGCGTGCCTTCGGGCAGCGTCGCCGGCAGCGAAGTGCCGGGCGGCAGCACGCCGAACTTGCCGATCAGCGGCCGCATCGTCGCCGGGTCGCGCACTTCGCGCACATTGGTCTCGAGCACGATCACCTGCGCGCGCCTGAGCGCAGCGTCGACCGCCTCGCTGCGCCACTTCACTTCCGGCGGCAGCATGTGGAACGAGCCGAAGAGGTAGACCGTGCCTTTCGGCCCGTCGATCCGCCACAGCGCCGGCGCATCGGCCTGCTGCGCCGCCGCCGGCAGGAACGCGGCGGTCAGGAATGCGACGGCAAGCGAGCGCAGCCAGATCATGAGAGAGAGTAACGCTCGAGGGGCTCGTAGGTCGACCCCTTCGGCGAAGTGCGCGAGCGCACCAGCAGGAACTCGCTCACGGGCCACTCGAGCTTCGGCAGCGGCGGCAGCGCCGCGGGCGCGCGCGCCTTGCGCAGCAGCGTCACGTGCGCGGCGAACGGCCGGTCCTCGAGCGTGAACCCGGCGTCGCGCAGCGCCTTATGGAGCTGCGTCACCAGGCCGGAGAGCGCGGGCGGCATCGCCTGCGGGCCGACCCAGACGACCTTGTTGTGCTTCCAGTAGCGCGCTTCCTCGATGGGCAGCGAATGCTTCCGCGCCTGCACGCGCTGCGCGACGTTGTGCGCCGGGGCCGGATCGGCCTCGCCGAGAAACGCGAGGGTGAGATGGATGTTCCGGGCCAGCATCGGCGTTCCACCCGTGTCCCGCATCACCCGGTGGGTCCATTCGTCCAGCGCATGCGCGGTCTTCGCCGGCGGCCAGAGCGCGAAGAACAGCCTCACGCTTCGCCGAGGATCTCGTCGACGACGCGCGCGCAATGCAGGTGCGCGGTGTCGAGGAAGGCCAGCTTCGGCGGCTCGTGCCCGCGCATCAGCAGCGCGAGCTCGGTGCCGCCAAGGATCAGGCCATCGAGGTTCTCCTGCGCCTGGATCTCGAGCGCGATTGTCATCACCTCGCGGCGCGCCTCGTCGCGCACGACGCCGTGCACCAGCTCCTGCATGTAGATACGGTGGATGCGCTCGGCCTCGGGCGGCGCGGGCGGCACTACGGCGATGGCCGCGCGGCGGAAGACCTCCGGGTAGAACTTGCCCTGCATGGTGAACTTCGAGCCGAGCACGCCGACGCGCTTCAGCTTGCGCCTGCGCGCGGCCTCGAGCGCGACCTCCATGACGCTCACCAGCGGCAGCGGCGAGCGCTCCCTGAGCTCGTTGAAGATCACGTGCGGCGTGTTCGACGCCATCGCCGCGAAATTTGCGCCGCCATCGGCGAGCGCATGCAGCGCGCCGAGGAAGTAGGCGCCGAGCTTGGCGGTGTCGCCCGCCTCGACGAGCTGGATCATCCGCTCGAAGTCGACGCTCTTCATGAGCAGCGGCGGGTAGCCCTTGCCGCCGGTCTTCTCGCGGAAAAGCGAAACGATCGTGCGGTAATAGTCGACGCTCGACTCGGGCCCGATGCCGCCGACGATGCCCGCGGTCTTCAGGCTACTTCTCTACGAGGTGGCGGCGCATCAGCGCGGCGAGGGCCTGCTCCCCGCCGCGCTCGAGCTCGGCGATGATCAGCTCCATCTCGCGCCGACCGCGGTTCTGCGACAGCTTCCAGCGCGTCTCGATGCGGGCCACCGGGATGCGGAAGTTGACGATGCCGTCTAGCATCAACGTGACGTATTTCTCGGGTAGCGCGTCGAACCGGGGCAGCCACTGCGGATCCATCACTTCGATCAGCCGGCGCTGCGACAGGCGCTTCGCTTCGCGCTCCTCGACCAGCGAGGGAATCCCATAGGCATGCACCGCCGCGTAGTTCCAGGTCGGCACGCGCTCCTTCTCCTCGTACCAGCGCGGCGAGACGTAGGCGTGCGGGCCGGTGAAGATCACCAGCGCTTCCTCGTCGAAGAACTCGCGCCACTGCGCGTTGGCGCGCGCCATGTGCATGTCGAGGACGATCTGCTCCCCTTCCTCGTGGATCGTCGCCGGCAAGTGCGAGCCGTGCAGCGTGCCGCCCGTGCCGGTGACGAGCGCGGGGAAGTTGTTGGCGCGCAGGAACTCGATCAGTTCGCGCCGGTCTTCCAGCCGGTTGTAAGGCGGCGAATACATCTAGTCGGCCTCGGCGTGCTCGAGCAGCGCCACCGCCTGCGCGGCGATGCCTTCCAGGCGGCCGAGGAAGCCGAGCTGCTCGGTGGTGGTCGCCTTGACGTTCACCATCGCCGGGGTGATGCCGAGGTCGGTGGCGATGTTGCCGATCATGCGCGACTTGTAGGGCGCGATGCGCGGCTCCTGCGCGATCACGGTGGCGTCGATGTTGATCACGCGCAGCCCGAGCGCCGCGATCTTCTTCGCCACGTCGCGCAGCAGCTGCCGGCTGTCGACGCCGCGGTATTCCGGGCTGGTGTCGGGGTAGTGCTGGCCGATGTCGCCCAGGCCCGCGGCGCCGAGCAGCGCGTCGCAGATCGCGTGCAGCAGCACGTCGGCGTCGGAATGCCCGGCGAGGCCGCGCCGGTAGGGGATCTCGACGCCGCCGATGACCAGCTTGCGCCCCTCGGCGAGCGCGTGCACGTCGAAGCCCTGGCCGACCTTCATTTGCGCCGCGCGAGGATCGCCTCGGCGATGGCGAGGTCCTCGGCGTACGTCACCTTGAGATTGTCGCGGCTGCCCGCGACCAGGCGCGGCTTCAGGCCCAGGCTCTCGACCGCGGCCGCTTCGTCGGTGGCGCTCGCGCAGCGCGCGAGCGCTTGCGTAAGCAGCCCGGCGCGGAACATCTGCGGCGTCTGCGCGAGCCAGAGCTGCGAGCGATCCTGCGTCGCCGCGATGCGCTGCACTCCGGCTTCGTCCTTGGCGGCGCTCTTCACGGTCTCAGCCACCGGCAGCGCCAGGAGACCGCCGATCTGGTCGTTTTCACATTCCCGGATGAGATTGGACAAGTCGCCCGACGGCAGGCAGGGACGCGCGGCATCGTGCACCAGCATCCAGTCGTCGGGATCGACCATGCTGCCGACGGCGACCAGCCCGTTGTAGACCGTTTCGCGGCGCGTGCTGCCGCCGCAGTAAAGCGGGTGCATCCGTCCGCCGAAGGCGCTCCAGTCGTGACTCTTGAAGCGCGCATCGTTGGCCGCAAGTACGACGAAGACCGATTGCACCTGCGGCACGCAGACTGCTCGCACCGCGTGCCAGAGCATGGGGTGGCCCGCGAGCGCCAGGTACTGCTTGGGCTCGCCGCCGGACATGCGCGTACCGCTCCCCGCGGCGGGAATCAAGGCGAAGGTAGCCAAAGTTGTTTTAATTCAGGACGATATAATTACACGCTTTCGCTTCTAAGTGCAGCGCGACTCTCCCCCCGCCCGAAGACGCTTCGCGCAGCTCGCCGGCTCGTCCGACGCGCTCGCGCTCGCGCGCCTCGCCCAAGAAGAGCATCCGCTCGCGGTCGTCAGTGCCACCGCGCTCGACGCGCAGCGCCTTGCCGACGAGATCGCGTGGTTCTCGCCGCAGACGCGCACCTGCCTGCTGCCGGACTGGGAGACGCTGCCCTACGACCAGTTCTCGCCGCACCAGGACCTGGTGTCGGAGCGCCTCGCCACGCTCTATCGCATCCAGCGCGGCGACTTCGACGTCGCCCTGGTGCCGGCGCCGACGGCGCTGGTGCGCCTGTGCCCGCCCGCGTACATTGCCGCCCGCACGTTCCAGCTCTCGAGCGGCACGCAGCTCGACCTGGAGCGGCTGCGGGCACAGCTCGCCACCGCCGGCTACCAGCACGTGACGCAGGTGGTTGCGCCGGGCGAGGTCTGCGTGCGCGGCGGGCTGATCGACCTCTTCCCCACCGGCACCGCCCTGCCCTACCGCATCGATCTCGACGACGACGTCATCGACTCGATCAAGACCTTCGACGTCGACTCGCAGCGCACGCTCTACGCGGTGAAGGAGATCCGCATGCTGCCGGCGCGCGAGTTCCCGCTCGACGAGGAAGGCCGCGCGCGCTTCCGCGGCCGCTGGCGCGAGCTCTTCGAGGGCGACCCGTCGAAGAAGCGGCTCTACCGCGACGTCTCGACCGGCATTCCCGCTGCGGGCATCGAGTACTACCTGCCGCTCTTCTTCGAGGCGGCGGCGACGCTGTTCGACTATCTGCCCAAGGTCGGAAATGCGGGCTGCACGCTGGTCCTGCACGGCGACGTCTCGGGCGCGGTGCAGGAGTTCTGGCGCGACGCGCTGACGCGCTACAAGCTGCAGGGCGGCGATCCCGACCGCCCGCTGCTGCCGCCGCCCCAGGTGTTCGTCCCGGCCGAGGAGTTCTACCTGCGCGCGAAGGAGCACCCGCGCATCGACATGGCGGCGAGCGACGAGCCGACCGATGGGCCGCTCGCCGCGACCGCATTGCCGACCCTGGCCGTGGACCGGCGCGCGCAGGATCCCCTCGCCTCACTGAAGGCCTATCTGGAAAGCTCGAGCCTCAAGCTCCTCGTCGCCGCCGAGTCTCCCGGCCGGCGCGAGACCATGGCGAACTATTTCGCCGAATACGGCCTGCGTCCTGCTGCCAAGGCGAGTTTCCAGGACTTCCTCGCCTCCCCCGAGCGCTTCTCGCTCGGCGTAGCGCCGCTCGCGCACGGCTTCGCCGTGCCGACGGAGGGCTGGGCGGTGCTGACCGAGGCCGAGCTCTACGCGGGCATCGTGCGCCGGCGCTCGCGCACGGCCGAGAAGCGCAGCTCGGTCGAGGGGATGCTGCGCGACCTCTCCGAGCTCAAGGTCGGCGACCCGGTGGTGCACGAGCAGCACGGCATAGGCAGGTATCAGGGCCTCGTGACCATGGACGTCGGCGAAGGCGCGGCCGAGTTCCTGCTGCTCGAGTATGAAGGCGGCGACAAGCTCTACGTGCCGGTGTCGCAGCTCGGCGTGATCGGCCGCTATTCGGGCGCGCAGCCGGAAGAAGCGCCTCTGCACAAGCTCGGCAGCGGCCAGTGGGACAAGGCGAAGGCGCGCGCGGCGAAGCAGGTGAAGGATACTGCCGCCGAGCTGCTCGCGCTGTACGCCAAGCGCGCCGCCCGGCTTGGCCACAGCTTTTCGGTGCAGCAGCATGACCTCGAGGCGTTCGCGGCCGGCTTCGGCTTCGAGGAGACGCCCGACCAGGCGGCGGCGATCGAGGCGGTGATCGCCGACATGGCTGCCGGCAAGCCGATGGACCGGCTGGTGTGCGGCGACGTCGGCTTCGGCAAGACCGAGGTCGCGCTGCGCGCGGCGTTCATCGCGGTGGCCGACGGCAAGCAGGTGGTGGTGCTCTGCCCGACGACGCTGCTCGCCGAGCAGCACTTCCAGACCTTCAATGACCGCTTCGCCGACTTCCCGGTCAGGATCGCCGAGCTTTCGCGCTTCAAGACGGCGAAGCAGTCCAACGAGATCCTCGAGAAGCTGGACAAAGGCGAGCTCGACATCGTCATCGGCACGCACAAGCTGCTGGGGCGGGAGGTCAGGCTGCCGCGCGTCGGCCTGGTGATCATCGACGAGGAGCACCGCTTCGGCGTGCGGCAGAAGGAGGCGCTGAAGCGCCTGCGCGCCGAGGTCGACGTGCTGACCCTGACGGCGACGCCGATCCCGCGCACCCTGGCGATGTCGCTCGAGGGCATCCGCGACTTCTCGGTGATCGCCACCGCGCCGGAGCGGCGACTCGCCATCAAGACCTTCGTCGCGCCGTGGTCCGAGGGCCTGGCGCGCGAGGCGGTGCTGCGCGAGCTCAAGCGCGGCGGCCAGGCCTACTTCCTGCACAACGAAGTCGAGTCGATCGAGGGGATGCGCGAGCGGCTCGCGCGCCTTTTGCCCGAGGCGCGCCTCGCGGTGGCCCACGGCCAGATGCCCGAGCGCGAGCTCGAGCGCGTGATGCGCGATTTCACCGCGCAGCGCGCCAACGTCCTGCTGTGCTCGACCATCATCGAGACCGGCATCGACAACCCGCACGCCAACACCATCGTCATCAACCGCGCCGACAAGTTCGGTCTGGCGCAGCTGCACCAGCTGCGCGGCCGCGTCGGCCGCTCGCACCACCAGGCCTATGCCTACCTGCTCACGCCGCCCGAGGAAGCGCTGAACAAGAACGCGCTCAAGCGGCTGGAGGCGATCCAGATGATGGAAGAGCTGGGCTCGGGGTTTTATCTCGCGATGCACGACCTGGAGATCCGCGGCGCGGGCGAGGTGCTGGGCGAGGCGCAGTCGGGCGAGATCCAGGAAGTCGGCTTCTCGCTCTACACGCGCATGCTGGAGCGCGCCGTGCGGCGCCTGAAGTCAGGCCGTGCTGCCGACCTGGACGACGGCATCGACGTCACCACCGACGTCAACCTGCACGTGCCGGCGCTGCTGCCCGAGACCTACTGCAGCGACGTGCACGAGCGGCTCTCGCTCTACAAGCGCCTCGCCGATGCCGAGACGCGCGAGGCGCTCGGGCTGCTGCGCGAGGAGCTGGTCGATCGCTTCGGCGAGCTGCCCGAGCCCGCGCGCGCGCTGCTCGAGTGCCACGAGGTGCGCATCGCCGCGCGCGCGCTCGGCGTGGCGCGCGTCGACGCCACGCACGAGGCGGTGCAGCTCCAGTTCGTGAAGAACCCCGCGGTGGATGCCGGCAAGGTGATCGAATTCATCCGCAGGAAAGGCCGCGCCGCGCGCCTCGCCGGCCCCGACCGCCTGCGCGTCGAGGCCAAGCTCCCCGCCTGGCCCGAGCGCGCCCAGGCCGTGAAGGACATCCTCGGCCAGCTCGCCGCATGAATTCGGGGTCAGGCTCGTAACTGATGAACCTGGTCGTCCAGGGCCCCTCCCTCGCAAGCGCGCAAGCGTCCGAGCTCGCGCGCCTCGCGGGATCTACTCGCATTGAAGAGATCGCGCCGCGTTGCTGGCGCATCCGTAACGCATCGCCCGCCCCTGAGGTCGCGACCTTCAGTCAAGACCACAAGATCGACCACGCCTTCGTCCCCGAGGGCCGGCGCTTCGCCGACCTGAAGCTCCTGGCGATGGACATGGACTCGACGCTGATCACGATCGAGTGCATCGACGAGCTGGGCGAGCTGGCCGGCTGCAGGAGCGAGATCGCGTCGATCACCGCCCAGGCGATGCGCGGCGAGCTCGACTACCCGCAGAGCCTGCGCAAGCGGGTCGGTCTTCTGAAGAACCTCGATGAAAGCGCCTTGCAGCGCGTCTACGACGAGCGCTTGCGGCTCACCCCGGGCGCCGAGGCGCTCGTCGCTGCCTGCAAGAAGCACGGCGTGAAGATCCTGCTCGTCTCCGGCGGCTTCACCTTCTTCACCGAGCGGCTGAAGGCGCGCCTTGGCATCGACTACACGATCTCCAACACGCTGGAGGCGAAGGGCGGCCGGCTCACCGGGGGCCTGATCGGCAGCCTCGTCGACGCCGAGGCGAAAGCGGCGAAGTTCCGCGCCGTGGCGAGGCAGCTGCAGGCGGGCAATCAGAGCGTCGCGATCGGCGACGGCGCGAACGACCTGAAGATGATGAATGCGGCCGGGTTCTCGGTTGCCTTCCGCGCGAAGCCGGTGGTGCGCGCGCAAGCGAGCTGCGCGCTCAACTGGTGCGGGCTCGACGCCGTCGTGAACCTTTTCGAGTAGGCGCGCGAGCGCCGTTGACGGCGCGCTCGACGAGGCTCGAGTACTGCTTCCAGCTCTGCGGCCGCGCCGGCAGCACCGCGACCTTGGGCCGCCCGCCGACGACCAGCACCACGTCGACGCCGCGCGCGTCGACGATGCGCGCGCCGCACTTCAGCACCGCCGCGCGCGTCAGCGTCGCTTCCGCCTTGCCTTCCGCCAGGACGAGCACCATCGGCGCTTTCATGCCCCAAGAATAGAGAAGCGCCACGCTCCGGGCAGTCGGGAGATGTTCAAAGTTTGAAAGGCGGGACCTGCTTTATTTGCGCGGTTTGCGCGGCCGCAGCTTGCTCTTCTTCATGCGGGCGATGGACTCGTTGGCGAGCTTCATCGCTTCCTCGCCGATCGAGTCGAGCAGCTCGCGATAGCTGGTGCGCGCCTCGCAGCCTTCGCACGCGAGCGCGCTCTGCGGCTTCAGCGCCCCTTCCGACAGCGCCCTGAAATCCACGCTGCCGCAGCGCCTGCAACGGGCGACGAGGTCGTCAACCCGGATTTTCATCGGTGCCCTCCCCGGCCGATGGTAGGCCGGCCGCCCGGGGCCGCGGGCGGAATTATTCCCCGCCCATGATCACAATCGTGCGGGCGCTGCGTCTACCTCACGAGGGCAGCCGCCGGCCGGCGAAAGCGCTGGGAAAGCCGAGCACCAGCTTGCCGAAGTCCCACATCAGCTCGTCGAACTCGGCGCGAGAGAGACGGTAGCGCGCCGGACCGAGAACGCCGACGTTGCTGCACTCGATGTCGACCGCCTGCGCCTCGTAGTCGGCGCGCAGGGTGGCGCGGGCCGGCATGTCGACCTCGATCACGAACGCCTCGCAGCGCAGCACGCCGGCCGCGTCCCGGACCTCGCGGTGCTCGAACGCGATGCCGGCCCGCTCGAGCCTCGCCTTGAGGCGGCGGGCGTCCTCGCCGCCGAGCGCCGCGCGCGCCTTCTTGGCCGAGCGCATGCGGTAGTCGAGCGTGACCGAGTCGACCACCTCCTTCCCCTGCAGCAGGCGAGTGCGCGACTCGACCTTGCCCGCCCCCAGCGCGGCGGCGGGCAGCACGCCGACCTGCGCCAGGTCGAGGCTTACCGTGAACGGCGGGCTTGCCTGGACGACTCGCCGCACCAGGGCTTCGAGGTAGTGAAAGCCCTGGCGCAGGCTCGCGCTCAGCGTCTCGGGCGTGTCGGTGCGCGAGGAGATCTCGAGGTCGCCGAGCAGCCTGGACAGCGTCTCGCGCGATCCCGAGTCCTCGCCAAGCGAGTACTCGACCTCGGCAGCGAGCTCCGCGCCGCTGCGCAGCGCGCGCAGCGCCTCGGCGAAGTCGTGCGCGCGCTGGAAACGCTCGGCGGGCCGCTTGGCGAGCGCGCGCGCGAGGATTGCGTCGAAGGCGGCCGGCACGCCGGGCTTTCTTTCGGAGGCCTTCGGCGCGGGCTCCTTGACGATGCGCTCCATAAGGTCGAAGAGCGAAAGCTCGGGCGCCTCGAACGGCGTCGTGCCGGTGAGCATCTCGTAGAGGACGATGCCCAGCGCGAAGATGTCGGCGCGGCCGTCCACCGGCTCCTCCTGCACCTGCTCGGGCGACATGTACTTCGGCGAGCCGAGGATGCTGCCTTTCTGCGTCATCACCGACGAGGGCACGTGCGCGAGGCCGAAGTCGGTGAGCTTCGCCACGCCGGCAGGCGACACCATCACGTTCGCCGGCTTGGTGTCGCGGTGGACGATGCCGAAGCGGCCGGCGTAGTCGAGCGCCTCGGCGACCTGCGCCGCGATCTCGGCGATCGCCTCGTAGGAGAGCACCTCGCCCGAGTCGAGGATCTGGCGCAGCGAGCGCCCCTCGAGGTGCTCCATGGCGATGAAGGCCACGCCGTCGGCGACGTCGACGTCGTAGATCGTGACGATGTTCGGGTGGTTGAGCTGGCCCGCCGAGCGCGCCTCGCGCACGAAGCGCGCGCGCATCTCGGCGACCACGTCTTCGGGGAGGTCCGGGTTCAGCATCTTGATCGCGACGACCCGGTCGAGCACCGGGTCGAACGCGCGGTAGACGGTGCCCATCGCGCCGCGACCCAGCTCCCCCTGCACCTGGTAGCGGCCGATGGCCGCCGGCGGCGTCACTTCGCCGCGATCACCATGATCTCCACCAGCGCGCGCGGGTCGGCCAGCTTGGCCTCGACGCAGGCGCGCGCCGGCAGGTTCCTGGGATCCACCCACGCGGTCCAGACCTCGTTCATGGGCGCGCGGTTGCGGATGTCGGTGACCCAGATCTGCGCCTGCAGCACCTTCGACTTTCCCGAGCCGCACTTGGCGAGCAGGCGATCGATCTCGCCGAGGATCTCCTTGGTCTGGCCCTTGACGTCGTTGTCGAGGTGCTTGGCGACGACGCCGGCGAGATACACGGTGTCGCCGTGCTCGACGGCCTGGGAAAGGATGCTGCTGGGGTCGTGGCGCGCGATCGTCATCTCTTCGTCTCCTCGAGGGTGCGTTTGTCGTAGCCTGCGATTTTCTTGTAGCGCTCGGAGAGCGCTTTCAGCTCTTCGTGCGAAATGACGGATTGGATGTCGGCGAACGGCGCGTCGCCGGTCCGCTCGTAGATCTCGCGCAGGATCGCGTCGGGCGGGTTGCGCCGGTTCTCGAGCACCACGTTGCTGGTGGGCCCCAGGCGCTGTCTTTCGTACTCCTTCAGGGCATGCACCACGTCCGGCTCGCGGGAAAGCAGCTCGGAAAGCACCTTGGCATCGAGGATCGCCTGGCCGGCGCCGTTGGAGCCGCGCGGGTACATCGGGTGCGCGGCGTCGCCGAGCAGCGTGGCCCGGCCGAAGCTCCACGCCGGCAGCGGATCCTTGTCGACCATCGGGTACTCGAGCACCACGTCGGCGGCGCGGAAGAAGGCCGGCACGTCGAGCCAGTCGAAGCGCCAGCTCTCGGCGCCGGCGACGAAGTCCTCGACGCGCGCCGGGCGGTTCCAGTCCCAGCGCTTGTGGTCGGGCGTCTCGATCTCCCACAGCCAGTTGACGAGCTGCCGTCCCTGCGCGTCGATGCCGTTGCGGATCGGGTAGTGCACCAGCTTGCCGCCCTTGAGCCAGCCGGCGCGCGTCATCGACGCGCCGGAGAGGATCGGCCGCCAGCGAGTGACGCCGCGCCACATGTTGATCCCCGAATAGCGCGGCTCGCCCTCGTCGGGATAGAGCTGCGCGCGGATCACCGAATGGATTCCGTCGCAGCCGATGAGGGCTGCTCCAGCCATTGGCGCCCGGTTCTTGAAATGGGCGGTGACCGACCGCTCGTCCTGCTCGAACCCGCTGCAGTGATAGCCGAGGCACAGGCGCTCCTCGCCCAGGCGCTCCCTGACCGCGTCGAGAAGCACCGTCTGCAGATCGCCGCGGTGGATCGAGAGCTGCGGCCACTCGTAGCCCGCGCGCTTTCCCAGCGGCTCGCGGTAGATGAGCTGGCCGAAGCGGTTGAAGAACGCAGCCTCGGCCGTTTCCACGGCCAGCTTCTGCAAAGCGGGGACCAGGCCGAGCTCGCCGAGCGCCTTGGTCGCGTGCGGCAGGAGGTTGATGCCGACCCCGACCGCCTTGATCTCCGGCGCCGACTCGAACACGCGGCAGGCGAAGCCCCGCCGGTGCAGCTCGAGCGCCAGCGTCAGGCCGCCGATGCCCGCGCCGATGACGAGGATTTCCACGAACCGAGTTTACTCGCTACACTTCGCGCATGAACGCACGCTTCCTCATCCTTTCGCTCGCGCTGGCGCTCGCGCCAGCCTTCGTCGTCGCCGACGATAAGAAGGCCGACGAGAAGAAGTCCGAAGAGAAGAAGCCGGCCAAGGCAAAGGCCGGCAAGAAGGACAAGAACGTGTTCCAGAAGATGGAGTCCGACGTCGGCAACTGGGCGGACCGCAACAACGTCTGGAACCGCAAGTCGGCGACGGCGAAGAAGAACTAGTCCTTCGGCAGCACGAGCTGCAGGAGCGCGAAGGCGCCCGCAGTCAGCGCGACCGGGCCCGCGATCCACAGCACGCGCATCGCGAGCGTCGAGCCCGTGACGAAGTACGCCGCCGCCGCGCCCGCGGCAACCAGCAGCGCCGCTCCGAGCACGATCAAGAGGACGCGCCGGTTGCTCACACGCCGCGGCGCGCCTGCGCCGCGAGCCACGCGTCCATTCGGGTCTTCAGCATCTCGAGGGGCAGCGGCCCTTCGCCCAGCAGCGTGTCGTGGAAGGCGCGCACGTCGAAGCGCCGGCCGAGCTGCTTCTCGGCCTTGGCGCGCAGCTCGAGGAGGGTGAGCTCGCCGATCTTGTAGTTGAGCGCCTGGCCCGGCCACACCATGTAGCGCAGCACCTCGTTGGTCGCGCCCGCCTCGGTGCTCGCGCATTCGTCGACCATGTAGCGGATCGCCTTCATGCGCGGCCAGCCACGCGAATGCAGCCCGGTGTCGACCACCAGCCGGCAGGCGCGGTAGAGCTCATCCGAGTAGCGGCCCACCAGCGCGAGCGGCGTGTCGTACAGCCCGATCTCCTGGCCGAGCGACTCCGCGTAGAGCGCCCAGCCCTCGCCGAAAGCACCGAACCAGATGCGTCGCCGGAATTCCGGCACCTTGTTGTCGAACTTGACGGTCTCCATGTGATGGCCGGGCATCCCCTCGTGCGCAAGCAGCGACGCGAGGTTGAGGATCGAGACGGCGCGCGGGTTCACGATCGGCATGGCGAAGATGCCGGGCTTGCCGTCGTCGGTCGGCCAGTAATACTGCGCCGGCGCCGAGGCGGCGATGGTCGGGTCGGCGGCCTGGATCACGAAGGCGGACCTGGGGATGCGGCCAAAAAGCTTCGGCAGCTGCGGCACGATGCGCCCGTTGATCGCGTTCAGGTACGCGAGCACCTCGTCGCTCGAGCGGAACGGGTGATTCGCAGGGTTCTGCTCCAGCCAGGCGCGGAAGCCGCTGATCGGGCCGCTGAAACCGGCCTTGCGCGCCGTGGCGAGGAAAACCGCCTGGATCCGCTTCACCTCGGCGAGCCCGCGGCTGTGGATCTCCTCCGGCGTGAGCTCGGTCGTGGTCTCGCTCTTCACCGCGTAGCGGTACATGCGCTCGCCGCCGGGCAGCGCGCCGAAGCCGTCGCTGGTGCGCGCGCGCGGCAGGTACTCCTCGCGCGCGAAGCTCGCGAGGCGCCGCAGCGCCGGGAACACCTCGTCCGCGAGGAGCTTGCGGTATTCCGCTTCCAGCCGCACCCGGGCGTCCTTGTCGATGGCGGCGGGAAAATTCGTGATCGGCTTCCAGAGCGAGCTCTTTTCCATCTCCTGCGGCGTGAGCGCTTCGAGCTGGCCGAGGGTGCGCCGGGCGATGACCTGCGGCGTAGTGATGCCCGCGGCCATGCCTTCGCGCATCACGCGCTCGACGTCGGCCCAGAACGGCACCGAGCGCTGCAGGCGCCTGAACCAGGCGCGGTAATCCTCCTCGTTGCGCAGCGGCTGGCGGTTCACCACCTGCACCAGGCCGAACGCCACGCCGCCGCCCAGGTGGATGAATGCGCTGTGCAGCTGGAAGGGCTGCGCCAGCCACTCGCTCCAGTCGCGCGCGCCGTAGGCGAGGAGCGCGTGCGTCAGCCGCTCACTCTCCGAGAGCTCGCCTACCGGTATCGCCTCGAGCTCGCGCAGCACCCAGCGGATGTGCGCGCGCTGGCGCTCGCGGTGCTCTTCGGAAAGCGTCAGCTCGACGCGGTCCTGGCGCCGCCCCGCGCCGCGGCTGAAGATCTCGGCCACCGGGAAGAGGTCGAGCCGCTGCTCGTAGGCATCCGCCGCGAGCCGCTCGAGGCGCTCGGAAGCCGTCTGCGCCGCACATAGCGCCGGCGCCAGCAGCGCCGCGCACAGAAATACCCTCGTCACGCCTGCGACAGGCCCATTTGCGTCAACGCGGCACGCCCCAGCAGCCCGTAGGGGCTGGCGAGCGTCTCGGGCATCTCGAAGTGGTTGTAGCCCTCGCCGACGAGAAGCTGGACGGGCTTGCCCGCCGCTTTCAGCGCCGCGGCGAAATCGCGCGACTGGCGCTGGAACTCCGGCGTCTCGTGCGTGCCGTAGGCGACGATGACCGGGCAGTTCAGCCTGTCGAGATGGCGCTGCGAGCTCAGCGCCTGCTCGACCTCGTCGGTGAACTTGACGTAGGAGCTGCGCGCCGAGAGGCGCACCGGCTTCAGGTCGAACATGCCGCTGCAGCAGAGGCCGCCCTTCACCGTGTCGGCCGGCAGGTTGAAGTCCTTGCGCCAGTCGGTGACCAGCACCACGCCGGCGAGGTGGCCGCCGGAGGAGTGGCCCGACACGTAGATGCGCTCCGGGTCGCCGCCGAAGCTCTTCGCGTTGCGATGCACCCAGGCCACGGCGCGGCGCACCTGGTCAGCCATCGGCATCAGGTTGCCGCCCGCTTCCATGACGTTGATGAAGTCGAGCGCGGCGTAATGCGCGCCGGCATTGACGAACAGCTCGGCCGGAAACGCGTAGTCCCTGGCGAGCCCGCTGCGCCAGGCACCGCCGTGGATGAAGACGTGGATAGGCGCGTTGGGGCGCTTCGTCGCATAGAGGTCGAGCCCCTCGATTGGCGTGGAGCCGTACGCGAGGCGCCGCGGCACGCCGATGCGCGCGCGCACCGCCTCGCTGTTCGTCGCATAGCGCTTGACGATCTGCTGCAGGTTCGCCGCGTACTTGGCCTGGTCATACGCGGCATCGAGCTCGGCCTGGTCCAGGTCGAGCCATACTGCCGGCCCTTTCGCAAACGCGGCGCCGGCCGCGAGCGCGCCGCCAGCCGCAAGGAACATCCGACGTTTCATTTGCTATCTCCCTCGCTTGAAGAACTGGACCGCGCGCTCGTGCTTCAGCGCCGCCGCGCGCGTCTTGAAGGTGCCGAGATTACGCCGCTTGCGGGTCTTAGGGTTCACCTTGCGCGAATACAGGCGGTACTTGCCCGCGCCGAGCTTGCGGATCATTTCCTGGCAGGATGAGGATGGGCGCGGCGGATGGTCGGCGAGACGACCTTGTCCGAGACGTGGAAGTCCCAGACCGCGGCGCCGCGGTTCGCGGCGAACTCCGCCACCGCCTTCGGCAGGCCGTCGAGCCGCTTGAAGGTCTTCCCCGCGAGCCCGAAGCCGCGCGCGATGCCCGCAAAATCGCAGTAGCCGAACACCGAGCCTTCCTCGGGCATTCCCTCGGAGCGGAACTTGTGGACCTCGGAGCCGTACGCGCCGTCGTTCATGACGACGATCAGGATGTTCAGCCCGTGCCGCTTGATGGTCTCGAGCTCCTGCACGTGCATCATCAGGCTGCCGTCGCCGTCGAACAGCACGACCTGGCGATCCGGCCGCGCCGCGGCGACGCCCATGGCGAACGAGATGCCGTTGCCGATCGCGCCGAACTCGCGGATGGTGAGGAACTTCTCCTGCGGCCGTGAGGGCATCTGCGCGAAGAACCACGAGCAGTGGCCGCCGGAATTCACCATCTCCCAGTCGCGCGGCAAGGCGCCTTCCAGCGCCTCGACCACGTCGCGCGGGTCGAGGAGCCCCGGCTCGATCTCGAATTGCATGCTGTCGGGCTTCGAGTCGCGGATCCGAGCCGCCATCGCATCGCTGCGCCAGCTTTGGCCGCGGGCGGGCAGCGCTGCGGTCAATGCCTCGACGCCGAGACGCGCGTCGGCCCGCAAGTGGTGGCGCGCCACCTCCTGGCCCTGGCTGATCGCGACGGGATCGATATCCACTTGCAGCATCTTTGCGTTCGGCCAGAGTTGCCCGCCGCCCCCTGCGTGGTAGGCGAGCGAGGCGCCGACCGCGACGACGAGGTCGGCCTGCGCCAGATACTCGATGCCGACCTCCGGCGTATAGCTGCCCGAAATGCCGATGCAGAACGGATCGTCATGGAACAGCCCGCGCGCGGGAAGCGTCGTCGCCAGGAGTCCCCCGGTCTTCGCGGCCAGCGCCTTGCAAGCAGCGCCCGCGCGTGCCTCGACCGCACCGAGGCCGGCAAGCACGACCACCCGCTCCGCGCCGGCGAAGAGCTTCGCGGCGCTCGCGACATCGTCGGGATGGGGTGGCATCGGCGAAGGCCGCGGCAGCAGCTCGCGCGACGGTTTCGGCAGGTTCGCCGGGCCGGTCCACGGCCGCGCCTGCAGGTCGAACGGGATGCCGATCACCACCGGGCGCCGCTCGCGGCGCGCCTGCAGGAACGCGTCGCGCACCGCGACGGGCATGCGCTCGGGCATGTGCAGGCGGTGATAGGCGGCTCCGGTTGCGGTGATGAGCGGCGCCTGGTCGATTTCCTGGTTGTACCAGCCGCTCTTCAGTGGCGCTTCGCCCGCGAACACCACGAGCGGGAGGTGAGCACGCACGGCTGCGGGGAGCGCCGTGATGAGCTGCGTGACGCCAGGCCCGCACGTGACCGTCGCCACGCCCACGTCGCCTCTCTTTCGCGCATACGCCATGGCGGAAGCGAGCGCGCAATGCTCGTGTCGCACGTAGATCATGCGGCATCCCTGCCCGGCCAGGCGCGCCGCCCAGTTCATGTTCGCGTCGCCGAGGAGCGCGAAGCAGGTTTCCACGCCCTCCTGTGCGAAGGCGCTCGCGAGGACATCGTATACGCGGAGATTCGCTTCAGTTTTCATGCTGATGTCCTAGGCGCGTTTGGTGTACGTCAAATAGAAGTCTCGCATCCACCTTCTTCCGTCCGCCGATTTCTCCCATGTACCACGAATGACGTGTCCGTTCGCCGCCAGGCGGCCGGTGAACCTCTGGGAGAATCCGGGCGCCCGGCGCGACAGCGTCCAGCGACGCGCTGTGAGCTGCATCTCCAAGCGCCGCACCACCCCGCGCTCGTCGGAGTACAGCATCGTGAACGCATTGTGGGTATCGTCCGCGCCAATGACTGCAGTCGACGCGGGCGCGACGCTCATGCGGGTGCGCATGACGACCAGCGCGTCCTTCACGATCCAGCGAAACGTGGCGGTGCCGGCGACCTCCAGTTCCTCTGCGCCGCCGACAAAACGACCTTCAACTCTCCAGGTCCCGATGAGACGACGTAGGCGGCGGGGGAGATGGCGGCGCGAGAAGTGCGGCTTGGGGAGAGGCAAGGTCTTCGCTTCTTCGGGCGTCTAACTTCCGCTGCTAGGCAGCACCGACCTACCTAGCGGGTGTGACTTTGGGCTGTACATCAAGCGTGACAACGGTCTTGTAGCTTTTGTCGTCGAGCGTGAAGGACAGGCGCCGCTTCGGGGGATAGCTCACCATTAGCAACGCGGCATATTGCACATCTTTTGCATCGAAGCTAACCCGCAACCAGTCGTTCACTTCCGAATCAGACTTGCGCTTGATGCCAGCTACGATCCTCTGAACCTTCTCGTAGTGGACCGGATTGGAGCGCGCCAAGGTATCAAGCACACCGGGCGCATCGAGATCAACCATTGCAGGAGCTGCCAAGGCCGACAAAGAAACGATGCCCAGCAACAGGGAAGTAATTACGGCAATCAATCTCGTCATAAACGTCTCCGTCGCACGTGAGCAATGTGGATAGTTGTCACTGCTAGGCATATAGCAATTCTGGCTCAATCGGTCGCTCTGCGCTTTCGGTGACACCTAACCGACCATGGCAATTAGGAGCCTGACCCCGATTAGCCGACCCAGCGCCTTGCATTCCTGAAGAGGGTCATCCATGGGGAATCTTCGCCCAGTCCGGGCGGCTGCCACGACATCTGCACGGTGCGAAAGCAGCGCTCCGGGTGGGGCATGAAGATGGTGAAGCGGCCGTCGGCGGTGGTCAGGCCCGTGATGCCCAGCGGGGTGCCGCTGGGATTGTAGGGATAGGTCTCGGTTGGCGAGCCGTTGTTGTGGACGTAGCGCATGCAGACGAGCTTCGGATCCGTATCGAATTGCGCACGGCCTTCGCCGTGCGCGGTGACGATCGGGATGCGGCTGCCGGTCATGCCGGCGAAGAGAATCGAGGGGCTCTCGACGATCTCGACCATCACGAGGCGCCCCTCGAACTGCTCGGAGCGGTTGCGCACGAAAAGCGGCCAGTGGCCGGCGCCGGGAACGATCTCCTTCAAGGCGGCCATCATCTGGCAGCCGTTGCACGCGCCGAGAGCGAAAGTGTCGGAGCGGGCGAAGAAGCGCTCGAACTCATCGCGCACGCGCGGGTTGTGCAGGATGGTGCTCGCCCAGCCGCGTCCGGCGCCGAGCACGTCGCCGTAGGCGAAGCCGCCGCCCGCGACGAAGGCCTTGAAGCCGGCCAGGCTGACGCGACCGGAGAGGAGGTCGGTCATGTGCACGTCGAGCGCGTCGAAGCCGGCGCGATCGAAGGCCGCCGCCATCTCGACCTGGCCGTTCACGCCCTGCTCGCGCAGGATGGCGATCCTGGGTCTTGCGGTCCCGGTGAACGCCAATGGTTTTTCTTTGTACGTTAGATGCAAAGACAGACCCGAATCGTTGGTCTCGATGATGCGGTCGAACTCCTGGCGCGCCGACTCGGGGTGGTCGCGCAGCGCCTGCATGCGCCAGGTGAGCTCGCTCCAGGCGCGCTGCGTGTGGTCGCGCTTGTTCGAGTAGAGCGAGACGCCGTTGCGCGTGACGCGGATCTCGTCGCGCGCGTTGAGCTGGCCGACGACGTGCGAGCAGGCGCCCAGGCCCGCCTCGCGCAGCACCTGCATCACCGCCGTGCGGTCGGCGGCCCGGATCTGCAGCAGCGCGCCGAGCTCCTCGCTGAACAGCGCCGCGAGCGCGAGCTCGCGAGCCCGGCCGGCGAGCTGCTCGCCGAGGTTGCGCTTGAACGCGTCGACGTCGTCGGCCGCGGCGTCGAACGTCAGGGCGTCGAGATTGAGCGTCACGCCGCAGTGGCCGGCGAACGCCATCTCGCACGCGGTGGCGAAAAGGCCGCCGTCGGACCGGTCGTGGTAGGCGAGCAGCAGCGGCCGCAGCGCCTGGATCGCGGCAAAGAACGCTTTCAGGAGCACCGGGTCGTCGACGTCGGGCGCCTCGGCGCCGATCGCGCCGTGCACCTGCGCGAAGATCGAGCCGCCGAGGCGGCTCTTGCCGCAGCCGAGGTCGACGAGGACCAGCTCGGTGTCGCCGGCGTCGCTGCGGAGCTGCGGCGTGAGCGTCTCGCGCGCATCGTCCACCGGCGCGAAGGCCGACACGATGAGGGAAAGCGGGCTGATGATCTCCTTGCCGTCCCACGACGTGCGCATCGACAGCGAATCCTTGCCCACCGGGATCGATACGCCAAGCGCGGGGCAAAGCTCGAGCGCGACCGCGCGCACCGTGTCGAAGAGCGCCGCGTCCTCGCCGGGCGAACCCGCCGCCGCCATCCAGTTCGCCGACAGCTTCACTCTTGAGAGCGAACCGATGCGCGCCGCGGCGATGTTGGTGATCGCCTCGCCCACCGCGAGCCGGCCCGAGGCCGGCGCATCGATCAAGGCCACCGGCGTGCGCTCGCCGATCGCCATCGCCTCGCCGGCGTAGCCGTCGTAGTCGAGCAGCGTCACCGCGCAGTCGGCCACGGGTACCTGCCAAGGGCCGACGAACGGGTCGCGCGAGCAAAGGCCGCCGACGGTTCGGTCGCCGATCGACACGAGGAAGTGCTTCGCCGCCACCGCCGGATGCCGCATCACGCGGTGCGCCGCGCGGTCGATGGTGATGCCGTCGAGCTTGAGGGGCAGCGGCGCGCGCCGCACGCGGCGCGCGTCGCGGCGCATCTTCGGCGGTTTTCCGAGGATCATGCCCAGGTCGACGTCGACGGGGCGGTCGTTGAAATAGATGTCCGTGACCGTCAGCCGCCCATCGGCCGTCGCGTTGCCGAGCACGGCGAAGGGGCAGCGTTCCCGCTGGCAGATTTTTTCGAACTGCCCGAGTTTTTCAGGGGAGATGGCGAGGACATAGCGCTCCTGGGCCTCGTTGCACCAGATCTCGCGCGGCGACATGCCGCTGTCCTCGGACGGGATCTTGCGCAGCTCGAGCCCGGCGCCGCGGCCCGCGCCATAGGCGAGCTCGGGCAGCGCGTTGGAAAGCCCGCCCGCGCCGACGTCGTGGATGGAGAGGATCGGGTTGTCCGCGCCGAGCTGCCAGCAGCGGTCGATGACCTCCTGAGCGCGGCGCTGGATCTCGGCGTTGCCGCGCTGCACCGAGTCGAAGTCGAGGTCCTCGACGTTGGCGCCGGCGCCCATCGACGAGGCGGCGCCGCCGCCCATGCCGATCAGCAGTCCCGGCCCGCCGAGCTGGACCAGCGGAGTTCCCGCGGGCAGATCCGACTTCTTCGAGTGCGCGGCATCGATATTGCCGAGGCCGCCCGCCAGCATGATCGGCTTGTGGTAGCCGTGGCTGCCTGACTCGAAGGTCCTGAAGTAGCCGAGCAGGTTCGGCCGGCCGAACTCGTTGTTGAACGATGCGGCGCCGATCGGCCCCTCGAGCATGATGTCGAGCGCCGAGGCGATGCGCCCGGGCTTGCCCAGGCCGCCCTCTTCCCACGGCTGCTCGTAGCCCGGCAGGCGCAGGTGCGAGACCGAGTAGCCGACCAGGCCCGCCTTGGGTTTGGCACCGCGCCCGGTCGCGCCCTCGTCGCGGATCTCGCCGCCGGCGCCGGTCGCCGCGCCGGGGAAAGGCGAGATCGCGGTCGGATGATTGTGCGTCTCGACCTTCATCACCGTGTGCGTGAGCGCCGCGTGGCGGCGGTAGGTGCCGGCGGCGTCGGGAAAGAAGCGCTGCGCCTCGCGGCCTTCCATGATCGCCGCGTTGTCGGCGTAGGCGACGACCGTGCCCTGCGGGTTGGCGGCGTGCGTGCTGCGGATCATGGCGAAGAGCGACTGCGGCTGCGGCTTGCCGTCGACCACCCAGTCGGCGTTGAAGATCTTGTGGCGGCAATGCTCCGAGTTCGCCTGCGCGAACATGGTCAGCTCGGCGTCGGTCGGGCCACGCCCGAGCTCGCGGTAGGCGCGCTCCAGGTAGTCGATCTCCTCGTCGCTGAGCGCGAGCCCGAGCGCGCTGTTTGCCGCCCGGATGTCCTCGATCCGGCCGAGCGGACGCGGCGGCACATGCGCGAACAGCCTTTCGGCTTCCTGAAGCGAGCCTAGAACCGTCTCCGTCATCCGGTCGTGCAGCAGCGCGGCGATGCCGGGGCGCTCGGAGGCGATCATGTACATCGTGCCGCGCTCGAGCCGGCGCACCGCGACGAGCCCGCAGTTGTGCGCGATGTCGGTCGCTTTCGACGACCACGGCGAGATCGTGCCCAGCCGCGGCACCACCAGATAGGCATGGCCTCTCGCCTCCGGAGCGGGATCCCCGTAAGCGAGGAGCCGCTCGAGCAGCGCCTGCTGCGCGCCCGAGAGCTCGCCCTCGAGCTCGGCGAAATGCCAGAACCCGGCGGCGGCTGAGCGCACGCCCGGGTCGATCTTCTGCAGCGACGCGACGAGCTTGGCGAGGCGGAACTCCGAGGCCGCGCGCGGCCCCCGGAGCTGGAGGATTCTTGGCACTAGTTGCGGACCTGCGGCTCCTTCAGCGTGCCGCCGAGCAGCAGCGTGGCGCGCTGCACCTGCGAGGCGTTCTTCACGTCGGCGACGATGCGGCCCGAGAGCGCGCCCCCCTGCGAGATGTCGGCGCTCGCGCCGGCGTTGAGCGCGCCGGCGCCGATGTTGACGTTGCGCAGCGAGACCGCGCCGCGGTCGTAGGTCGCCTGGCCGTTCAGCTCGGCGAACGGCGTGCGGCCCTGCGAGGCCTTGCCGCCGGTCTGGATGGCGCGCGCCAGGTCGAAGCTGCCGAGCACCCCGCGGGTGACGGTGAAGTTGGCGTCCAGGCGCCCGCCCGCGGCGAGCTTGGCCGGGTTCGGGCCCGAGAGCTGGAACTTGCCGGTGCCTTCACCCGTTCCCTCGGAGATCAGCGCCGGCGCGAACACCGCGGCGTTGATGCCGCGCACCGTCACCACGCCCTCCACGTTCCAGGTGCCGCCCCAGCGCACGTTGGCGGTGCCCGAGATGCCGCCGTTGAAGATCGCGCCGCCCCATTCGGCGATCTGCATGCCGCGCGGCGTGGCGACGCCCTTCATGGCGAACTTGCTGAGCGTCACCTCGGGCGCGATCGGCAGCGTGAAGCCCGCCGCGGTGACGTCGAACTCGATCGCCGACTGCTTCGGCGTGAGCTTCGCCACCAGCCCGTCGGGGCCGTGCAGCACCGCGTTGCGCAGAACACCGCTCGCGTCGAAAGTGGCGTCGGCCTCGAGATCCTTCGGCAGCACCGCCGGACCCGTCAGCTCGAGCCCGCGCACCACCAGGCGCTCGACGCTGAAGGCATCGCCCTTGACGGTGGCGAAGAGCGCCTCGGCGATACCGGCCTGCGGCAGGCTGACGCCGCTCAGGTCGATGCGGCTGAAGACCTTCTTGTCGCCGAACACCGTGCCGAGCGCCGGGGCGCCGACCACGCTCGCCATCTTGGCGTCGCCGATCTGCACGTCCTGGAAGCGCAGCTGCAGCCCGGTGAGGAGCCAGAGCCTGGCGGAGCCGATCTTGACGGGCCGGCCGAGCGCTTCGGTCGCGGCGCGCTCGTAGTCGGCAGTGCCGATCGGCATCACGTGCACCGCGCCCACGGCGAGCACCAGCAGGACCGCGAGCACCAGAGCGATCGTGCGGCCCAGGCCGCCGCCCGAAGAGCGCGCGGCACGCACCGGCTCCTCGCGCTTGGGCTTCTCCTTCTTCTTGCGCTCGGGCTCCTTCTTCGGCTTGCCCTTGTCGAGCAGCTGCTGCTCGCGGCGCGCCTCGGCCATGTCGAGGTCGTCGTCGCTGATCGGGATGTCGTCGGCCTTCTTGTCCGCCTTGGCCTTCTTGTCGCGCTCCTTGGCCGCCGCGGTGGCCGCCTCGGCCTTGCGCTGGATCTCCTCGGCCTCGCGCTTGCGCCGCGCCTCGTCCTGCGCGCGGCTCTCTTCTTCCTCGCGCGCGCGCCGCGCTTCCTCTTCCTTGCGCCGGCGATCCTTCTCCTCGCGCTCGCGCGCCTCGGCTTCCTCGCGCTCGCGCGCCTCGGCCTCCTGGCGGCGGCGCTGCTCGGCGGCGGCGGCCTCCGCCTCCTCCTTCTCCTTGCGCTCGGCGTCCTCCCGCTTCTTCTTCTCGTCGTCGCCCTTCATGAACGAATCGAGGTCGCCCAGCAGCGAATCGGCGGCGCTGTCGGGCTTGGGCTTGGCCTTGGCGGTGGCGGCCTTGGCGGAGGCGGCCATGGCCGCCGCCTCGGCGGCGTCGGCTCCGGCCTCCAGCTTGCGCGCCTCCTCCTCCTCGCGCTTCTTGCGCTTCTTCTCCTCGCGCTGCGCCTCTTCCTCGCGCTCGCGCGCTTCCTCTTCCTCGCGCTGCTTGCGCTTCGCCTCCTTCTCGGCCGCGCGGCGCGCCTCTTCCTCGCGCTCGCGGGCAGCTTCCTCTTCCTCGCGCTGCTTCTTCCTGGCGGCACGCTCCTCCTCGGCCTTGCGCTCCTCCTCCTCGCGCTGCTTGCGGCGCGCGGCGGCTTCTTCCTCCTCGCGCTTGCGGCGCGCGGCGCGCTCCTCTTCCTCCTTCTTGCGCTCGGCCTCGAGGCGCTTGCGCTCCTCCTCGAGCTCGCGGCGCGCGCGCTCGGCCTCCTCCTTCGCCTTGCGCTCCGCCGCCTCGCGCGCCTTGCGCTCCTCCTCGAGCTGCTTGCGCACGCGCTCGGCTTCTTCCTTCGCCTTGCGCTCGGTGTCCTCGCGCGCCTTGCGCTCTTCCTCGAGCCGCTTCTCCGTCTCTTCCCGGGCCTTGCGCTCGGCTTCGGCCTTTGCCTTCGCCTCGGCCGCGGCGCGCACCGCGGCCTCGCGCGCCGCCTTGACCTTGGCGTCGGCGTCGGTGGCCGCCTTCGAGGCCGCCTCCTCCTTCATCTTCTTCTCCGCATCGGCGCGCGCCTTGGCTTCGATCTCGCTACGCGCCTTCGCTTCGGCTTCGGCCTTCACGCGCTCGCGCTCGGCGGCGGCACGCGCCTCGGCTTCCTCGCGCGCCTTGTTGAGCGCCGACTGCGTTTCCTTGGGCGGTGGCGCCGCGGCGGGCTTGGGCGGCGGCGGAGGCGCAGCCGGGCGAGACGGCGCCGGGGCGGGCTTGCTGGGGGACCCTCCCAGCGAGCTGAAATCGAGATCCGAAGCGGCGTCCATCGGCGCCGTCGGCTTGGCGGCGGGCTTTGCCGCCGGCTTGGGCGGCGGCGCTGCCCTGGCGGCCGGCGCGGCCCCGGCGCCCGGCGAGACTTCGCGGACGAAGCCGTCCTTGTCGAGCTGGCTGATCAGCGCCTGGAACGAGGCATCGAAGGTCTTGCCGCACTTCTGCGCGACATCGGCGAGCGTCGCGCGGCCGTCGATCGCCGAGAGCACCGCGCGGTCGGGACGCTTGAGGAGGCTCGTCTTCCCTGACGCCTCCTGCACTCCCTTGCCCGACTTCGAGTAGATGGCGGTCGGATTCATTCTGCGCGGCCAATTATATTAGGCGGGCGGGCCGTACCCGCCTCCGCCGGGGGTCTCGATCACGAACACGTCGCCCGGCGCCACCTCGGCGCGGTCGAAGGGGCCGAGCTCGGTGCGGCTGCCGTCGGCGCGCAGCACATAGTTGTGCCCTGCCTCGCCGGGCTCGCCGCCCGCCATGCCGTGCGGCCGCACCCGGCGGTGCCCGGAGAGGATCGCGGCGGTCATCGGCTCGAGGAAGCGCACCCTGCGCACCGCGCCACAGCCGCCGCGCCAGCGACCGCGCCCGCCCGAGCCGGCGCGGATCTCGAAGCTCTCGAGGCGCACGGGGAAGCGCCATTCGAGCACTTCCGGGTCGGTCAGGCGCGAATTGGTCATGTGCGTCTGCACCACGTCGGCGCCGTCGAAGCCGGGGCCCGCGCCGGAGCCGCCGGCGACCGTCTCGTAGTACTGGTAGCGCTCGTCGCCGAAGGTGAAGTTGTTCATCGTGCCTTGCGAGGCGGCGAGCACGCCGAGCGCGCCGTAGAGCGTGTCGGTGATGCATTGCGAGGTCTCGACGTTGCCCGCGACCACCGCCGCCGGGTAGCGCGGCCGCAGCATGCTCGGATCGGGAATCGTCACCTCGAGCGGCTTCAGGCAGCCCGCGTTCAGCGGGATGTCGGCATCGACCAGCGTGCGGAACACGTACAGCACCGCCGCCATGCAGACCGCCGCCGGCGCGTTGAAGTTGCTTTCGAGCTGCGCCGAAGTGCCGCTGAAGTCGATTCTCGCGCTCCTGCGGTCATCGGCAATCTTTATGGAAACGCGGATGCGAGCACCGTTATCGAGCGGCAGCTCGAACGACCCGTCCCTGAGCACCCCGAGGACACGCCGCACCGACTCCTCCGCGTTCGCCTGCACGTGGCCCATGTAGGCCTGCACCACCCCGAGGCCGTAGTGCTCGACCATGCGGCGCAGCTCCTGCACCCCCTTCTCGTTGGCGGCGATCTGCGCGCGCAGGTCGGCGACGTTCTGCTGCACGTTCCGCACCGGGTACTTTCCGGAGCCGAGGAGCGCGATGATCTCTTTCTCGCGGAAGCGCCCTTCCTCGACAAGGAGGAAGTTGTCGATCAGCACGCCTTCCTCCTCCACTACCTTCGAGTCGGGCGGCATCGATCCGGGCGTGATGCCGCCGATGTCGGCGTGATGGCCGCGCGAGCCGACGTAGAAGAGAATCTGCTCGCCCTGAAATACCGGAGTGATGACCGTGACGTCGGGCAGGTGCGTGCCGCCGTTATACGGCGCGTTCAGCACGTAAACATTGCCCGGCTTCATCTTTCCGGCGTTCAGCCGGATGACGGTCTTGATCGACTCGCCCATCGAGCCGAGGTGCACCGGCATGTGCGGCGCGTTGGCGATCAGGTTGCCGGCCGCGTCGAACAGCGCGCACGAGAAATCCAGGCGCTCCTTGATGTTCACCGAGTAGGCCGTGTTCTGCAGGCGCAGGCCCATCTGCTCGGCGATCGACATGAACAGGTTGTTGAAGATCTCGAGCCGCACCGGGTCGACGGCGGTGCCGATCGCCGCCTCCGCTTTTCTGGGCTTCGCCCGGTCGAGGACCAGATGGTCAAGGGGTGTGACGCTCGCGCGCCATTCGGGCTCGACCACGGTCGTCGCATGGGCCTCGGCGATGATCGCCGGCCCGTCGATGGCCTGGCCGGGCGCGAGCGCCTCGCGCCGGTAGAGCGGCGTGTCGTGCCAGCGGCCGTCGCTGAAGATGCGCACCGTTTCCGCGGGTGTCCCTTTGCTCCTGCCAACGGGGGGAATCTCGTGGGGAGCATCGCCGCCCGCGATGGCCTCGACCGACACGGCCTCGGCGATCAGCGCCCGCCCGGGCATGAGAAACGAGAACTGCTTGCGGTACGCCGCCTCGAACTCGGCCACCATGCGTTGCGGCGAGGAGAGCTCGACCGGCAGCGCGGTGTCGGTGCCCTCGTATTTCAGGTGCGCGCGGCGCTCGACGCGTATCCGGTGGGCAGGCACGCCTTGCCGCAGCAGCTCGTTGCGTGCTTCGCTCGCGAGCGCATCCGCCGCCTGGTCCAGGCCGCCCTCGTCCAGGCTCGCCTCGATCGCCTTCTGGCGCATCGCGGTCTGGTCGGCGAGCCCCATGCCGTAGGCGGAGAGCACGCCCGCGTGCGGGTGGATGAAGACCCGCGTCATGCCGAGCGCGTCGGCGACCAGACACGCGTGCTGGCCCGCCGCGCCGCCGAAGCAGCACAGCGTGTACGCCGTCACGTCGTGGCCGCGCTGCACCGAGATGTGCTTGATCGCGTTGGCCATGTTGCCGACCGCGATCTGGACGAAGCCCTCCGCTACCTGCTGCACGCTGCGGCCGTCGCCGATGCGCTTTTCCAGCTCCGCGAATTTGCCGGAGACGATGGCCGGGTCCAGCGGCTGGTCGCCGTTGGGGCCGAAGACGCGCGGAAAGTACGCCGGCTGGATCTTGCCGAGCATGACGTTGGCGTCGGTGACGGTCAGCGGCCCGCCGCGGCGGTAGCACGCCGGCCCGGGGTTGGCGCCGGCGGAATCGGGGCCGACGCGGTAGCGCGCGCCGTCGAAGTGCAGGATCGAGCCGCCGCCCGCGGCGACGGTATGGATGCTCATCATCGGCGCGCGCATGCGCACGCCCGCGACCAGCGTCTCGAACTCGCGCTCGAAGGCGCCGGCATAGTGCGACACGTCGGTCGACGTCCCGCCCATGTCGAAGCCGATGATGCGCTCGAAGCCCGCCGCGGCCGAGGCGCGCACCGCGCCGACGATGCCGCCCGCGGGCCCCGAGAGGATCGCGTCCTTGCCCTGGAAGCGGCGCGCGTCGGTGAGGCCGCCGTTCGACTGCATGAAGAGCAGCCGCACGCCGCCGAGCTCGGCCGCCACCTGCTCGACGTAGCGACGCAGGATCGGCGAAAGGTAGGCGTCGACCACCGTCGTGTCGCCGCGCCCGACGAGCTTCATCAGCGGGCTCACCCGGTGCGAGACCGAGATCTGCGTGAACCCGGCCGCCTGCGCCAGCTCGGCGACCTTCGCTTCATTCTCCGTGTATCGATAGCCGTGCATGAAGACGATGGCGATCGAGCGGAAGCCGTCGTCGAACGCGCGCTTGAGATCGGCGCGAACGCGCGCCACGTCCAGCGCAGTCACCACCTCGCCATGGGCGCCGGTGCGCTCCTCCACCTCGACCACCCTCGCATACAGCATCTCCGGCAGCACGATGTGGCGCTCGAAGAGGCGCGGCCGGTTCTGGTAGGCGATGCGCAGCGCGTCGCGGAAGCCGCGGGTGATGAAGAGCACCGTGCGCTCGCCCTTGCGCTCGAGCAGCGCGTTGGTGGCGACGGTAGTGCCCATCTTCACGCTTTCGATCTCGCCCGCCGGGATCGAGCCGCCCAGGAAGTGCCGGATGCCGGCGATCGCCGCGTCGCGGTAGCGCTCCGGGTTCTCGGAGAGGAGCTTGTGCGTCGCGAGCGTGCCGTCGGGGCGGCGCGCGACCACGTCGGTGAAGGTGCCGCCGCGGTCGATCCAGAACTGCCAGCTCACGCCAGGGCTTTCCTCAGCTGCGATACCGCCCGCAGCGTGAGATTGATGCGCGGCACGTCGACCGGCGCGGCTTGCGACGAGAGCTTGGCGATCACCAGCTGGTTGGCGCGGTCGATGAACAGGTTCTGGCCGTGAATGCCCCAGCCGAACGCGAGCGGGCTTTTCCCTTCCAGGATGTACCACTGGCTGCGATAGCGCATCGGCAGCCCGGGAAAATATGGCGCGAGCGTGCCCGCGTCCCACGCGGCGCGCTCGCCGCCCGATTCGATGTCGTCGAACCACGCCGAGCGCCGCTCGATCAGCCACTGGCCGACGCGCGCCAGGTCGCGCAGGGTGACGCACATGCCGCCCGCGGTGCGCGGCGCGCCGAGGCGATCGACGGTGATGTAGGCGCTTCGCTCGGCGCCGAGCGGCTTCCAGACATGCTCGCTCATCAGCTCGGCGTAGCGCCGCCCGGTCGCGCGCTCGATCACCCAGCCGAGAAGGTCCGAGTTCGGCGAGGTGTACTCCATGCGGCCGCCGTGGGCGTATCCGGCGGTGAGCCGCCGGTAGAAGCTGTGCAGGTCCGAGGCCTCCTCGCCCGCTCCGAGCGGGTTCCAGCCGGTGGCCTTGCGGTACTCCACGATTGGGCCGCTGGTCGCGAGATAGTTCTCGTCCCAGGCGATGCCGGCGCGCATGTCGAGCAGGTGCCGCACCGTGGCGCCGCGATACGCCGTCGACGCGAGCTCGGGAACGATGTCCGTCACGCGGCGCTCCGCATCGAGCTTCAGCGCGCCGAACAGGAGCCCCATCATCGACTTGGTGACCGACATGAGGATGTGCGGCGTCGCATCGTTCATGCCGCCGAAATAGCGCTCGTAGACCAGCTTGCCGCGCCGGATGATGGCGATGCCGTCGGTGTCGGTCGCCTCCAGGAACCCGTCGAAGGTGAGCGGCTCGCCGCTGTCGGGTTCGATTCGCAAGTCCATTTTCGCCGGAGCGGGATTCAGCTCGACGATGCGCCTGGGATCGTTCGGGATGTCGGCCGTCGGGATCAGCTCCCGCACGTGGTGAAAGGCCCAGCGGTTATGGGGCGGCAGGCGCCAGTTCGCAAGCGTCGCGGGTGGGTTCATTAGAATGAATCCTAGCTTGAATAATCGCGAGACTTCGGTTGCGCTCACGATCCTGCTCGGCATCCTGATCGCGCTCTCGGCGCTCGGCACGGACCTTTACGTGCCGGCGCTGCCGGGCATCGCCGACGCGTTCGACGCGCCGGTGAGCGCCGCGCAGCTTACGCTCACCACCTACTTCCTCGGCATCGCCGCCGGGCAGCTGCTCTGGGGACCGCTCTCCGACCGGTTCGGGCGCCGGCCGGTGCTGCTCGCCGCGCTGGCGACCATGCTCGCCGTGGCGATCGTCGCGCCTTTCCTGCAGTCGATCGGCACGCTCGCCGCCGCGCGCCTGGTGCAGGGGCTCGGCATGGCCGGCGGCGTGGTGGCGGCGCGCTCGGTAGTGCGCGACCTGCACGCCCATGAGCAGGCGGCGCGGGTGCTCTCGCGCATGATGGTCGTGTTCAGCGTCGTGCCGATCGCTGCGCCGATCGCCGGAGCGGCGATTGTCGCGCGCGGCGGCTGGCCTGCGATCTTCTGGGCCTACGCGGCGATCGCGACCGTGCTCCTCGCCGCGGTCGCCCTGGGCCTGCGCGAGACGGCGCCCGCGGCGCGCGGCTCGATCCATCCGCTCGATATCGCGCGCACGCTGGGCACCATCCTCTCCGAGCGCCGCTTCGTCGCGCCCTTTCTCGTCTTTCTGTGCGCGCAGGTCGCGATCCTCGCCTGGGTGACGAACTCCGCCTTCGCGCTGGTGCGCGGCCTTGGCGTGCCGCTCGCTGCCTACGGCTGGATGTTCGCCGCGGTGATGCTCGGCCAGATCGTCGGCGCCTGGACGAGCAGCCGCCTGGTGATGCGCATGGGCAGCCCGCGGTTGCTCGGCGTCGGCGGCCGGCTGATGTTCGCCGGCGGGCTGGCGGCCGCGGCGCTCGCGTGGGGCGGCAGCAACCTTGCCTGGCAGAGCGTCGTCGCGCCGTTCTGCATCGTCCTGCTCGGCGCGTCCATCATCGTGCCGAGCGCCACCGCGCTCGCGCTTTCTCCGTTTCCGCACGCCGCCGGCGCGGCCTCGTCTCTGATCGGCGCGATCGGCTTCACGGTCGCCGCCGTCATCAGCACCGCCCTCGCTGCGGCGTTCGACGGCACCGCGCGGCCGATGGCGAGCGTCGCCGCGCTGGCCGGCGCGGGCGCGATCATCATGGAAAGGCTCAGGCGGCGTGGAGCGGCTTGACGCGGTGATCGTCGGCGCCGGCGTGGTCGGCCTCGCTGTCGCGCGCGAGCTCGCCCTCGCCGGGCGCGAGGTCGTGATCCTCGACGCCGAGGATGCGATCGGCACGCATACCAGCTCGCGCAACTCCGAAGTCATCCACGCCGGCATCTACTACCCGAAGGGCTCGCTCAAGGCACGCGCCTGCGTCGCGGGGAAACACCTCCTCTATGAATACTGCGCGAGCCACGGCGTGCCGCACCGCCGCTGCGGCAAGCTGATCGTCGCGACCCACGAGACTCAGCTCGGCGAGCTCGAAGGCATAAAGCAGAAGGCGCATGCCAACGGCGTCATCGACGTCGACTGGATCGGCAAGGACGAGGTCTCGCGCATGGAGCCGGAGCTCTTCTGCCACGGCGCGCTCCTCTCACCCTCGACCGGGATCATCGACAGCCATGCGCTGATGCTCGCGTACCTCGGCGATGCCGAGTCGCACGGCGCGATGCTCGCCTTGAAGACGCCCCTGCTCGGCGCGCAGGTGCTCGCCAATGGCTTCGTCGTGCACACGAGCGAGATGGACGTTTCCTGCAGCATCCTCGTGAACAGCGCCGGACTGCGCGCGCCGAGCGTGGCGAAGGCGATCGAAGGCTATCCCGCTGCGCTTGCACCGCGCGAGCTCTATGCGAAGGGCAACTACTACTCGCTCACGCGCCGTTCGCCTTTTTCGAGACTGGTGTACCCCGTCCCGGAGCCCGGTGGCCTGGGCGTGCACGTGACGCTCGACCTCGCGGGCCAGGCGCGCTTCGGTCCCGACGTCGAATGGGTCGAGCGCATCGACTACTCGGTCGATCCGCGCCGCGCCGAGCGTTTTTACGCGGCGATCCGCCGCTACTGGCCGGGGCTGCCCGACGATTCGCTCGCGCCCGGCTATGCCGGAATCCGGCCGAAGACCGCGGGGCCCGGCGAGCCGGCGCCGGACTTCGAGATCCAGGGACCGAGCCGGCATGGCGTGCCGGGGCTGGTGCATCTCTTCGGCATCGAGTCGCCCGGGCTCACCGCGAGCCTCGCCCTGGCCGGGGCCGTTCGCGGCGAACTAGGCTAAGATGCGCCGCACCGAGGAGGATTCATGAAGAAGATCATCAGCATCGCGATCGGCGCGGCGCTCGCCGCTGCAGCCCACGCGCAGACCAAGTGGGACATGCCGACGCCTTACTCCGACGGCGAGTTCCACACCCGCAACGTCGTCTCCTTCGCCGACGACGTGAAGAAGGCGACCGGCGGCAAGCTCGAGATCCAGGTGCATTCCAACGGCTCGCTGATCAAGCACCCGGACATCCTGCGCGCCGTGTCGACCGGCCAGGTGAGCATCGCCGAGTTCCTGCTCTCGCAGTTCGGCAACGAGGACCCGGTGTTCGAGGCCGACAACATCCCGTTCGTCGCCGCCGGCTATGACGACGCGTGGAAGTTCTACCAGGCGCAGAAGCCGCTGCTCGAGAAGAAGCTCTCCGGCCGCGGCCTCACGCTCATTTATTCCGTGGCCTGGCCCGGCCAGGGCATCTATACGAAGGAGCCGCTGAAGAGCGTGGCCGACCTGAAGGGCACCAAGTTCCGCACCTACAGCCCGCTCACCGCGCGCCTTGCCGAGCTGCTGGGCGCGAGCCCGACCGTGGTGCAGGTGCCCGACGTGCCGCAGATGTTCGCCACCGGCGGCATCCAGGCGATGATCACCTCGTCGGCGACCGGCACCTCGACCAAGGCCTGGGAGTTCGTCAAGAACTACTACGACACCAGCGCGTTCCACCCGAAGAACGCGGTGGTGGTCAACACCCGCGCCTTCTCGCGCCTGCCGCAGGACGAGCAGAAGGCGCTGCGCGACGCCGGCTCAAAGGCCGAGACGCGCGGCTGGGCGATGTCAAAGGTGCGCACGCTCGAGGCCAACGAGCTGCTGAAGAAGAACGGCATGACGTTCCATCAGCCCGACGCCGCGATGAAGGCCGCCTACCAGAAGGTCGGCAACCAGATCCTCGACGAATGGCTGAAGAAGTCGGGCGCCGAGGGTCAGCAGATCATCAAGGCCTACCGCTCCTCTAAGTAGACGGTGAGGCGGGCTCTCGACCGCCTCTACCTCGGGAGCGGCGTCGCCGCCGCGCTCGCCATGGCGGCGATCTGCGTGCTGATGCTCGCGCAGGCGTTCGGCCGCGAGGCCGGCATCCTGATCCGCGGCGCCGACGACATCGTCGCCTGGCTTTGCGCGGCGTGCGCTTTCCTCGCGCTCGGGCACACGTTCCGCAATGGCGACCTGGTGCGCGTCGGCGTATTCCTCGACCGCCTGCCGGCACGCCCGCGCTGGTTCGCCGAGCTGTTCGCGCTCGGCATCAGCACCGTTTTCGTGGCCTACATGCTCTGGGCGGTAACGGGCTTCGTCTACGACAGCTGGCAGTTCAAGGAGGTCGCGCAGGGCCTGATCCGCGTGCCGATCTGGATCCCGCAGCTGTCGCTGGTGATCGGCATCGCGATCTTCTTCGTCGCCGTGCTCGACGAATTGATCGCGGTCCTGCGCCACCAGACTCCGGCCTACCAGGCGGCTGAAGAGGCGCGCCGCGCCGCCGGCGACTTCTCCGAGACGGTATGAGCACCCTCGCCGCCGCCTCGGTGCTGCTCGTCCTCCTCCTCATCCTGCTGACCGGCGGGGTGTGGATCGCGATCGCACTCGCCGCGGTGGCGTGGTTCGGGCTGCACTTCTTCACCAACACGCCGCCCGACGTGAACCTCTTCCAGTCGTTCTGGGGCTCGAGCGCCTCGTGGACGCTCGCCGCGCTGCCGCTCTTCGTCTGGATGGGCGAGATCCTCTATCGCACGCGCCTGTCGGAGGAGATGTTCGAGGGCCTTTCGCCCTGGCTCGGCTGGCTGCCCGGGCGCCTTATGCACGTCAACATCCTCGGCTGCGCGGTGTTCGGCACGGTGTCGGGCTCCTCGGCCGCCACCTGCGCCACGATCGCCAAGGTCGCCCTGCCCGAGCTCAAGCGCCGCGGCTACGACGAAAAGACCTGCCTCGGCTCTCTCGCCGCCGCGGGCACGCTCGGCATCCTGCTGCCGCCCTCGATCATCATGGTGGTGTACGCGGTCGCGGCCGAGGTGTCGATCATCAAGGTATTCCTCGCCGGGTTCATCCCGGGCTTCGTGCTCACCGCGCTCTTCTCCGGCTACATCATCGTCTGGGCGCTCATGAATCCCGAGAAGACGCCCAAAGAGGATGCCCGCTACAGCCTGAGAGAAAAGCTCTACCGGAGCCGGCTGCTCGTGCCCTGCATCCTGCTCATCGTGTTCATCGTCTGGGTGATGGTGATCGGCTGGGCGACCGCGACCGAGGCGGCCGCCTACGGCGTGCTCGGCGCCCTGATCATCGCGGCGTGGTCCGGGGGGCTGAATTTCAAGTCATTCAAGGACAGCCTGATGGGCGCGACGCGGCTGTCCTGCATGATCCTCTTCATCCTCGCCGGCGCGAGCTTCCTCTCCTCGTGCATGGCGTTCACCGGCATCCCGCGCGTGCTCGCCGAGTGGGTGGCGTCGATCAACCCCAATCCGTACGGGCTGATCGCGATCCTCGCGCTGATCTACATCGTGCTCGGCACCGCGCTCGACGGCGTGTCGATGATCGTGCTGACCACCTCGGTGGTTATCCCGATGGTCGAGAAGGCGGGCTTCGACCTGATCTGGTTCTCGATCTTCATCGTGCTGCTGGTCGAGATCGCCGAGCTGACGCCGCCGCTCGGCTTCAACATCTTCGTGCTGCAGACCATGACCGGGCGCGACTCGAACTACGTCGCCTGGGCGTCGCTGCCCTTCTTCTTCATGATGGTGCTGTGCGTGGTGCTGATCACGCTCTTCCCGCAGCTCTGCACCTGGCTGCCGGATGCGCTGGTCGGCGCAACGCGGCGCTAGTTCCTTAGAGGCCTGCCAGCCGGCGCGCGAGGCGCAGCGAGCCGCGCGGGTGCGCCGAGTACCTCGGCAAGCGGTGCGGATCGACGTCGCCGGAGAGCGACCCCGACTCCACGGTGACGGCCGAGCGGTAGTGGCGCCGCGCAGCCTCGAGGGCGCCCTGGTCCAAGTTACCGTTCGGATAGCAGAAAACCGAGACCGGGCGATCGAGGCGGCTCTCCAGAGCGTAGCGGCTGTCGCGAACCTCGGACTCGACCTCGTTGGGCGATAGCGACGTGAGGATCGGGTGGCTCAGCGTATGCGAGCCGACCTCGACCACGCGCGGATCGAGCTGCCGCAGGTCGCTCCATCGCGCAAGATCGAACTCCTCTCGCTCGGCCGCCCCCGGCGAATAGTCCGGCGTGGCCGAGCGGATGGCCTCCTCCACCTCGCGACGCGCAGCGAGCTTCAGGCCCTTCATCCACTCGATGATCGCTTCCACACCGGCGGGCGCGCCCAGGCTCGTCGCAAGTTGTTCTCGTTCGGGTGTGTTCAAAGACAACAACCGCTGGCGGGCTTCGTGGTTCCATAGCCAGGTACCGCGCTCCACCAGCCCCGGGCAGACGAAGAACGTGGCCGTCAGGCCCAGGCGCTGCAGGATCGGGTACGCGACCTCAATGTTGCTCTTCAGGCCGTCGTCGAAGGTGAGCGCGACGCGCCGGCGCAGGCCCTTCCTCGGATACACCAGCTCGCGCAGCGGCACGACGTCGAACAGCATGCCGAGGCACGCGAGCTGGCGCGCGAGCGCGCCGCCGTCGCGCCGCGGCGTGCCGTGGTACATCAGGATGCAGTCGCCTCCCTGCAGGCTCATCGCCACTGCCTGATGCACTTAGAATGCCAGCGTGCCTGCGCCGATCTGCCTAACGGAGGACATCCGCCGCATCGAGCGCGCAGCCATAGGGACTACGCCGCTGATGGAGCGCGCGGGCAGCGCCGCCGCCGAGCTCGCCGCGCGCCTCGCCTCCGACCGCGAGAAGGACGTGCTGGTGCTCGCCGGCCCGGGCAACAACGGCGGCGATGCGCGCATTGTCGCCGAGCGGCTGCGCGCCCAGTTCTTCCGCGTGAGCGTGGTCGAGCGTCCGGCCGAGCTGCCCGAACGGGCCAGGTGGGCACTGGTGGTCGATGGCCTGTTCGGCATCGGCCTCGCGAGGGAGATCGCGGGCGAGCACGCCCGCCTCGTGGACTACGCCAACGCGCAGCCCTGCCCGGTGCTCGCGCTCGACATCCCGAGCGGCCTGCACTCCGATACCGGGCGCGTCCTCGGCCGGGCGGTGCGCGCGAGCCACACCCTCACCTTCATCGCGCTCAAGCCCGGGCTGCTCACGCTCGACGGGCCGGACCACTGCGGCGAGGTCAGCGTCGCCGACCTCGGCGTCGACGTCGGCCAGCCCGGCGCCTGGGTCGCTTCGCCCGAGCTTTTCCGCGGCGCGCTCAAGCGGCGGCCGCGCAACTTCCACAAGGGCATGGCCGGCTCGGTCGCGATCGTCGGCGGCGCCGCCGGCATGAGCGGAGCGCCCCTCCTCGCCGGGCGCGCCGCACTGCGCCTGGGCGCGGGGCGCGTCTACGTCGGGCTGCTCGATACCACGCTCGGCGTCGATCCGGGCGCGCCGGAGCTGATGCTCCGCCACGCCGACGATGCGCTCGGCCTCGACCTCGAGGCGCTGGTGATCGGCCCGGGCCTCGGCGATGGCGAGCGAGCCGAAACGCTGCTCGGCGCCGCGCTCTCGAGCGATCTGCCGTGCGTGCTCGACGCCGATGCGCTCAACCTGATCGCCGAGAATCCCGACCTTCGCCAGGCGTGCGCGCGGCGCAAGGCCGAGACGCTGCTCACGCCGCATCCGGCGGAGGCCGGCCGCCTGCTCGCCGAGCCGACTGCCGCGGTGCAGGCCGACCGCGTCAAGGCCACACGCATGCTTGCGCAGAACCTCAACGCGCACGTCGTGCTCAAGGGCGCGGGCAGCATCCTCGTCGCGCGCGACGGCCACTGGTTCATCAACACCAGCGGCAACCCGGGCATGGCGAGCGCCGGGATGGGCGACGTGCTCTCCGGCATCCTCGGCGCGCTGCTCGCGCAAGGCCTCACGGGCGAGAGCGCCCTGGTGCTCGGCACGCACCTGCACGGCGCCGCTGCCGATGAGCTCGCGCGCGGCGCCGTCGGCCCGGTCGGCATGACCGCGAGCGAAGTGATCGACAGCGCACGCCGGCTCTGGAACTCATGGCTTTGAGTCCAGTCATGGAGCTGGTAATCGCGAACCGCATCCTCGCCCACGAGGACGTGGTCGACGCCTATGGCCACGTGAGCGTGCGCCAGGGCGATCGATTCCTCCTCTCGTGCTCGCGCAGCCCGTCGCTGGTCGAGGACGGCGACATTCTTGAGTTCAATCTGAACGGCGAGCCGGTCAGGAAGGACCCGCGTCCCCTTTACCTCGAGCGCTTCATCCACGCCGCGATCTACGAGGCGCGGCCCGACGTGATGGCGGTGGTGCACGCGCACGCCGAGGACGTGCTTCCTTTCACGATCACGGCGACGCCGCTCAAGCCGGTGATCCATTCCGGCGCCTTCATCGGCGCCAAGGTGCCGGTGTGGGATATCGCCGATCGCTTCGGCAGCCGCACCAACCTCCTTGTCACCGACATGGCGCAAGGGCGCGACCTGGCGAAGCGCCTGGGCGCGCACCACGTCGCCCTGATGCGCGGCCACGGCTTCGCCGCCGCGGCGCGCTCGCTGATCGATGTGGTGCGCCTCTCGATCTACCTGCCTCGCAACGCGCGCGTGCAGTTCAAGGCGATGCAGATGGGCAAGCTGACGCCGCTGTCCAAGGGCGAGATCGAGACGCGCACCTCCGGCTATAAGCCGCAGTCGCCCGAGACGCAGCGCGCCTGGCAGTACTGGGCGGGCCGCGCGGGCTGCGCCGAGCTGCTCAAGGGCTGATCAGAGGCCGCAGCCGTACGGCCCGCTCGGCGTGTTCGGGCCGAGAAGCTGGACACAGACGAGCGAAAATTCCGCGCGCCCGGAGCTTCGCGAAACGTTGACCACGGCGTAGCCATACTTCTCGCCGTGCAGCGAGACCTGGTAGCTGAGCGCCACGCCGCCCTGCAGCCGGCTCGCCGAGATGCTTCCCTCGAGCCCCTTGTCGCCGAGTACCGCGGTGACCTTGCCATGGTCCTTCGCGAATGCAATCGCGCGCTTTTCTTCGGCCTCTCGCCGACCGCCCGGATCATTGAACTGGGCGATCACCCGCTTGCCGAGTGCATCCATCGCCGGGCCGGGCGCGGGATGCACGACGGCGAACACTCCGCCCGCCAGCGCCGCGAGAGCAATGGTCTTCCGCCAGAACGGCCGCGGCTCGACAATGGCGTTCAAGAGCGCTACGGCACCGCCCGCGGCGATCGCTCCGCCGCCGAAGTAGAACGCCGGCCCGACCACGTTCTTCATGAACGCGTCGCCGCCGCTGCCGGTGCCGCCGCTGCCGAACATGAACATGACGAGCATGGCGAGGATCGCGAACACATAGAAAAAGGCGATCCAGACGAAGAGCAGCGCCGGCAGCGCGGCCGCCGTGCCCGTCGCATAGACCAGGCGCCTGATCAGCGGCCGCTCCAGCAGCTGACGGATCATGCGCGAAGCACGCGGCGCACGCCGCCCGACGGATCGGGCACGTCGCCCTTGTAGCGCGGGATGAGGTGCACGTGGACGTGCATTCGCGCCTGGCCCGCGGCCTTGCCGATGTTGGCGCCAATGTTGAAAGCATCGGGTGCATGCTTCTCGCGCACGATCTTGTGAGCGGCGCTCAGAAGCTCAAGGACGGCAGCCTGCTCCGCGTCGCTCATGTCGAAGAAGTCGGCCACATGCCGTCGCGGCACGACGATGACGTGCCCGCGCGCGAGCGAGTTGCTGTCGTAGCGCACGTAGGCGAGCTCGTTCTCGGCGACGACGTCGGCCGGCGTGCAGAGCTCGCAGTCGGTCAAACGCGGTCCTGCAGGAACTGCAGCACCACGACCTCGTCGCGGCGCAGCGCCGCGCCGCGCTTCTCGCGCGTGCGTCGCACGGGCGGCGGCTCGGGCACGATCTGGCCCAGCAGGTAGGCCGAGAGCAGCGCCGGGTGCACGTAGTACTTGCGGCACACGGCGCGCGTGTTGCCCAGGCGCTCGGCGACCGCGTCGATCGCGCTCACGATGTTGCGGTCGGCCTCGCGCCGGCTCGCCGCCTCGCCGCGCCGGCGCAGCTCGACCGCGGCGAGCATGCTGCCGCCCCAGGTGCGGAAGTCCTTGGCGGTGATGTCGCGCCCGCTCGCCTCGCGCAGGTAGTCGTTGACGTCGTCCGATGACACCAGCTGGCGCTTGCCCGCGCTGTCCAGGTACTGGAACAGCTCCTGTCCCGGCAGGTCGCGGCAGCGCTGGATGATGCGCGCCAGGCGCGGATCGGCCACGGCGATGGTGTGCTCGACGCCGCTCTTGCCGCGGAAGCTGAAGCGCAGCATCGCGCCGTCGACCTTGACATGCCGGCGGCGCAGCGTGGTCAGGCCGTAAGACCGGTTCTCCCGCACGTATTCGTCGTTGCCGACGCGGATCAGCGTGCGGTCGAGCAGCATCACGACGGTGGCGAGCAGCTGGCGGCGGCTCAGGTCATCGCCGCGCAGGTCGCGCTCGATGCGCTCGCGCAGCCGCGGCAGCACCTCGCTGAACTCCAGCATGCGGCGGAACTTCGAGCGGTCGCGCGCCTCGCGGTATTGCGGGTGGTAGCGGTACTGCTTGCGCCCGCGCGCGTCGCGCGCGGTGGCTTGTATGTGCCCCTCGGGATCCGGGCAGATCCAGACGTCGGTCCACGCCGGCGGGATGGCGAGGGAGTTGAGGCGCTTCCTCAGCGCGGCGTCGCGGATGGTGCGGCCGTTCGGCAGGTAATAGGTCCAGCCGGTGCCCGCGCGCTGGCGACGGATGCCGCGCACGCCGTCGGTGACGTAGCGCAGCCCCGCCCGGTTTGCCGCAACCTTATGCTCGGTAGCGCGCATCTCAATCGGCCCTTATTCCGGCGCTGCGGATCAGCGGAATCCAGCGCTCGAGATCGCGCGCGAGGATCGCTTCGGCCTGCGCCGCGGGCACGTACTGCGCACGCGCGCCGCGCTTTTCCAGGCTGGTATGGACCTCCCGAGAAACGGCGATGCTGGCGAAGGCGTCGCGAAGCCGCGCGAGCACCGGGGCGGGCGTGCCCGAGCGCACGAAGTAGCCGGCCCACGTCTCCCATTCGAACTCGGCGACGCCGGTCTCGCGCACCGTCGGCACGTTGGGGTGATAGGGAAAGCGCGTCGCCGGCGACACGGCGATGGCGCGCACGCGGCCTGCCTCGACGTGGCCGCGCGCCGTCGACGCGGCGTCGAAGAACACGTCGACGCGGCCGGGGATCAGGTCCTGGTAGACCGCCTGCGCGCCTTTATACGGAACGTGAGTGGCCGAGACGCCGGTGAGCTGCCACAAGAGCGCCGCCGCCACGTGCTGGCCGGTGCCGTTGCCCGCCGAGGCGTAGGTGAGCTTGCCGGGATTCGCGCGCGCGAATGCGACGATGTCCTTCAGCGATTGCTGCGGCAGGTCGTTGCGGGCGACGAGCGTGTAGCCGAAGCCGGCGGCGAGGCCGAGCGGAGTGAAGTCGGCCTTCGGGTCGTAGGGCAGGTTGCGGTACAGGCCGGCGCTGAACACCAGGTTCGCCGAGGCGCCGAGCAGGATCGTGTAGCCGTCGGCGTCGGCTTTCGCAACGGCGTCGGTGCCGACCACCGCTCCTCCGCCGGGGCGGTTCTCCACTACCACCGGCTGGCCGAGCTGCGCTGCGAGCGGCTCGGCGAGCGTGCGCGCGACGAGGTCGAAGCCGCCGCCCGGCGGCTGGGGCACGATGACGCGCAGCGGCTTCGAAGGGAACGTCTGTGCGCCCGCCGCGCCGGCGACGAGCAGCAGGATCGCGGCGACGAACTGCTTCAATCGTACGCGCGCACCAGCTGCAGCTTGCCGAGGTTCGGGTAGCGCTCGGCGAACGCCGCCTGGTCGTCGGCGCTCGGCGTGATGCGCTTGGGCTGCAGCTGAGTGTTGTAGTACACCACGTTGCCGCCGTGCGTGATCGTGCCGGTGGCCGTGTGCTCGCCGACGAAATACGCCTGCCCCGGCGCGACCTTGATCTGCCGCTGGAAGAGCGGCGTCTTGGGCGTGCCGCGCACCAGCGCCTCGTTGAACATGGTCGCCATGAACCACTGCTTGACGCGGTAGCTGCCCGGCGGCACTTCCAGCACCTGGAACTGCCGCTCCTTGAGGAACTTGAAGGTGTGGATGACGCCGGTGTCGAGGTTCTCGTAGGTGACGCCGAGGCTGGTGGTCTTGGGCAGCGTGGTGCTGATGTCGACGAAGATGCCGCCGAGGTAGGCCATGCCGGGCTTCGCCGCGGCTTTCTGGTCGAGCGCCGGCGAGTACGCGACGCAGCCGGCGATCAAGACCGGCAGCAGGGCAAGCAAGCGTCTCATGCGACCTTCATCTTCGCTTTGGGCTCAGGGTAGGGATAGAGCATGTTGAGCGCCACCGACTGGCCGCTCGCCTGGACGATGCGCACGTGTTCGCGACGAAGCTCGCGGGCATGCCGGACCCCGCACGAGTGCGCGATCATGTCGATCTCCTTGTTCATGTTCATCGCGTAGTTCGCGACCCGGAGATATTTCTCCTCGACCACCAGCGCGCGCTGCAGGCGCTTGTTGTGGGTGGTGACGCCGGTGGGACAGGTGTTCTGGTGGCAGCGCAGCGCCTGGATGCAGCCGAGCGAGAACATGAAGCCGCGCGCGGTGTTGACGAAGTCTGCGCCGACGCACAGCGCCCATGCCGCGCGCGCCGAGGTGACGATCTTGCCGGAGGCGACCACGCGCACCCGGCCCTTCAGCCCGGTCTCGATCAGCGCGTCGACCACGCGCGGCAGCGCCTCGTCGATGGACAGGCCCATGTGGTCGGCGAGCGCCTGCGGCGCCGCGCCCGAGCCGCCCTCGCCGCCGTCGATCACCAGGAAGTCGGGCGCGAACTCGAGGCCGCGGCGGTGCACGATGTCGGCCATCTCGTTCATGAAGCGCCAGCCGCCGACCGCGGTCTTGACGCCGACCGGCCGGCCGGTGAGGTCGCGCATCCAGGCGATCTTCTCCAGCAGCTCGTTCATGTTGGAGATGTCGCGGTGCCGGTTCGGGCTGATCGAGTCGCGGCCTTCCGGGATGCCGCGGATGTGCGCGATCTCGGGCGTCACCTTGCGCCCGGGCAGCACGCCGCCCTTGCCGGGCTTCGCGCCCTGCGAGAGCTTGATCTCGAAGGCGCGCACCACCTTGGAGAGCTCGACCAGGCGATCGGTGGAGAGGTTGCCCTGCGCGTCGCGCACGCCGTACTTGGCGGTGCCGATCTGCATGATCACGTCGCAGCCGCCCTCGAGGTGGTAGGGCGAAAGCCCGCCTTCGCCCGTGTCCATCCAGCAGCCGGCGACCGCAGCGCCCTTTGACAATGCTCTGACCGCGGGAGCGGAAATCGCACCGAAGCTCATGCCGCTGACGTTCACTATGGATCTCGCCTCGAACGGCTCGCGGCAATAGCCCTCGCCGAGCGCGAGCGACGGCGTCGGCAGCCGCTCCTCCTCGAGCACCGGGAACGGATGGTTGACGAAGATCAGCGCGCCGGCGTGGTGCAGGTCGTAGGTCGAGCCGAAGCCGATGATGCCGCCCTCGTTCTTCGCCAGGCGGTAGACCCAGCCGCGCGTCGCGCGGTTGAAGGGCATCTCGTCGCGATCGCCCATGAAGAAGTACTGCCGGAAGTACTCCCCCAGCTCCTCGAACTTGTAGCGCAGGCGGCCGATCACCGGGTAGTTGCGCAGCACGCTGTGCTTCTTTTGCGTGATGTCGCGCACGAACAGGAACAGCAACCCGGCGGCGCACGCGATCGCGATCAGCGTGCCGATGCCGTAGGACAGAATGCTGGTGATCATTCCCCGCCCCTCCCCCGAACTTCCTTCTTAGGGCAATGATACTCCGCGGCTCAGCTCTTCCTCGGTGGCGGGACGTATGGCAAGAATTACAACGCCGAAGCGCAGCGCCATGCCGGCGAGCGGATGGTTGGCGTCGAGCACCACGCTGCCGCCGGCGACGTCGGTGACGGTGTAGAGGCTGGCGTTCTCCTCGATCTGCATGCCGACCGCGACGCCTTCGCCGTAGCGGCTCGCCGGCTCGACGCGCAGCAGCGCGGCGTCGTACTCGCCGAAGGCCTGCTCGGGCTCGAGCTGCGCCACCAGCGACTCTCCTGCCCCTTTGCCTTCCAACAACGCTTCCAGTGCGGGAAGCAATTGCCCGTAGCCGCCGTGCAGATAGGAATGCTCGGTAGGCGCCGAGAGCCGCGCTCCTTGAGCGTCGTGCAGCTCGAGCTTCAGGGAAACGACCGCGCCGCGCCCTACGACCGTAGCCGCTTCACCAGGTCGAAGACTTCCGCCGCGTGGCCGCGCGGATTGACGCCATAGGTGGCGTGGCGGATCACGCCCTTCTTGTCGATGACGAAGGTCGAGCGCACCAGGCACTCGCGCCGGCAGCCGTTCTCCTCCTTCTCCTGCAGCACCCCGTACTTGCGGCAGACCTCGCCCTCAGGGTCGGAGAGCAGCCCGATGGTGACGCCATTGCGGTCGCGGAAGTCGGCGTGCGTCAGGCAGTCGTCGCGCGACACGCCGAGCACCACGCAGTCGTGCTTGACGAACTGGTCCTCGTGGTCGGAGAACTCGGTGGTGACCATGGTGCAGCCGGGGGTGCCGTCCTTCGGATAGAAGTACAGCACCACATGCTTCTTGCCCTTGAACGTCGACAGATCCACCGGCTGCATGTCAGCGTCGGGAAGCTCGAACGTCGGCGCTGCCTGTCCGGGTTCCAGCATGTCGCGCCGATTCTATTCCAAAAGATTTTTCATTTGACAAGCGTCCGGCTGTCGCACGCGCGCTACATATAATCAATTGCATGAAGTTTTCTCTGCTCGGCGGCTTGACGCCGAGAATTTTCCTCGCGCGACACTGGCAAAAGCGCATGCTGCTCGTGCGCGGCGCGCTGCCCCGGCTCGAAAATCCGCTTTCGCTGCGCGAGCTTCTCGCGCTCGCGCGGGGCGACGACGCCGAATCCCGGATCGTGGAACGACGCGGCATGCGATGGAACACGGCGCACGGGCCGTTCCGGCGCATCGCGCCGAAAGAGCGCAACTGGACGATCCTCGTCAGCGGCGTCAACCTGCACGTCGCGGCCGCCGACGCTTTGCTGCGCCGCTTCTCGTTCCTGCCGCAGGCGCGGCTCGACGACGTGATGGTGAGCTACGCGACGCCCGGCGGCGGCGTCGGGCCGCACGTCGACTCCTACGACGTCTTCCTGTTGCAGGGCCCAGGCCGGCGCCGCTGGCGGATTGCCGGCAGGGACTATGTAGTCGGACAGGGAGACCTGCTTTACCTGCCGCCCGGCATAAAGCACGACGGCGTGGCGCTCGAGCCCTGCTTCACCTACTCGATCGGCTTTCGCGCGCCGCGCGGCGCCGAGCTGGGCGCGGCCTTCCTCGACTGGCTCCACGACCGCGGCCTGCCCGACGCGCGCTACCAGGACCCGGCCGCCCCGCCGGCCCGCCGGCCGGCCCTCATCCCCGCGCCGATGGTGCAATTTGCCGCGGCTATGCTTGGCCGCATTACCTGGTCGCGCGACGACGTGGTCGACTTCCTCGGCGAGTACCTGACGCAGCCCAAGGCGCATGTCGTCTTCCGGCCGTCGGCTGCGCGCGGCCGCTGGCTGCGCCTCGATACGCGCTCGCAGCTCCTTTACTCGGGGCCGCGCTTTTTCCTCAATGGCGATCGAGTGGCGGTTCCATCTCGCGCGCGCGCCGCCATGCGCGAGCTCGCCGACCGGCGCGGGATCGACGCCGGCCGCCTTGCGGCGCTGGCGAGCCTGGTTGGAGAATGGCGTCGCGCGGGCTACGCGCACCTCGGGAGCCGCGATGGATGAAGCGACGTACGAGCGGTTCGATTCCAGCGCCGGCTTCCAGGCCGCAGTCGAGCGGCTGCTCGCCCAGCCCGGGCGAGAGCTGCGCATCTTCGATCCCGACGGCGCGGCGCTGCGCCTGAACGACTCCGCGCGCATCGAGAGCGTCGAGCGCTTCCTCGCCGCGAGCCGGGTGCGGCGGCTCTACATGGTGGTGCACGACACCGACCACCTGACCCGCCAGTGCCCGCGCATGCTGGCGCTGCTCGGCCGCTTCTCGCACGCGGTGCAGATCAACCGCACGCACGAGGAGATCCGCCACCTGCAGGACTCCTTCCTCGTGCTCGACTCGCAGCACTACGTGCGCCGGCCGGTGGCGAGCTTCTACCGCGGCGCGATGGGCCTGGGCGACGATGTCGAAGGGCTGGCGATGCGCAGCCGCTTCATGGAGATCTGGGAGGCGTCCTACCCGGGCGTGTCCTTCACCACCGTCGGGCTCTAGGCTCGCCTTTCAGGCTTCCCTCCAGCCGAAGCCTTCTTCCTGCGTGGCCACGCCAATCCAGTCCGCCTCGCAGCCCATGGCGGATGCAAGCGCCTCTCGAACGATTTGCGGCTTGTTGTTCTGCTGCGAAAGGTGCGCGCCGATCACGTGCTTGAGGCGCGAGCGGTCGAGCGCGCCGAGAAGGCGCGCCGAGTCGCGATTGTCGAGGTGGCCGAACGGCCCGGCGATGCGCTCCTTAAGCCACTTCGGGTACGCCCCCGCCCACAGCAGGTCGCGGTCGTAGTTGCACTCGAGCACCAGCGCGTCGAGCCCGGAGAGCGATCGCTCGACGTGCGAGGTGCCGATGCCGATGTCGGTCAGCACGCCGAGGCGTGCGTCGCCGTCGGAGACCACGTACTGCACCGGCTCGCGCGCGTCGTGCGGCACGGTGAAGGGCTGCACCTGCATGCCGTCGACGAAGAACGCCTGGCGCGACGAGATCACGACGATGCGAACGCCGTCGAGCGCCTTGCCCTCGGCGCGCAGCGCGGCGAGCGAGCCGTGCGTGAGGTACACCACCGCGCCGTGCGCGGCGGCGAACTCGAACACGCAGCCGGCGTGGTCGCCATGCTCGTGCGTCACCAGCAGCGCGCGGATATCGGAGGGCGCGAGGCCCAGGCGCGCAAGGCGCCGCTCGGTCTCGGTCAGGCTCAGGCCGCAGTCGACCATCACGCTCGTGACGGAGGCCGTCTCTTTCACTTGGGCGACAAGGCAATTGCCGCCGCTGCCGCTGGCGAGCGAGGCGAAGCGAAGCAAGATTACTTCAGCTGCTCGTGCAGCAGCGCGAGGATGCGCTGCGCGGGCTTCGAGCTGTCGGCAGCGCCGTCCTTGTTCAGGACGTTGACCTCGCTAGCGGTGCCCGATTGCGTGATCTGCACCCGGAACTGCTCGGGCTTGATCTTCGCGCCCGAGCCGAACACGCGGCCGAAGAAGCCGGGGGCTTCCGCCGCCTCGGGGTCGGCGTAGCGCACGAAGTAGATGCCCTTCTGCCGGTCGCGGTCCTCGACCGTGAAGCCGACGCGGTCGAGCGCGAGCCCGACGCGGCGCCAGACGCGGTCGAAGGGCTCGTAGACCTGCAAGAGCTCGGCGCCGTTCAGCCCCTTGCGGATCTCGGCGCGCTGCTCGGCAGGCACGGCGGCGACGAGCGTGCGCGCCTTCTCGTCCTGCGCGCCCAGGCGCACCATCAGGCGGCGCAGGAACTCGGCCTCGAGCTGCGGGTCGGCGTCGCGCGGCTGCCATTTCGTCTCGCCGGCAGTGCTGGTGGTCTGCGCGTTGGTGTAGACCTCGATCATGCCGCGGTGGCTGATGTAGACCTCGCTGCCCTTGCCGTCGGGCGTGCGGTCGAGGCGCGTGCGGAACTTGTCGCGCTCCGAGGTGGAATAGAGCTGGTCGATCGCCTTGCCGATCAGCGAGCGCACGCCGCTTTGCGGCACGCGCGCGCGGTTCTCGGCCCACTCGGTCTCCATCACGCCGAGGTCGGGCGCGTCCATCTTGATCAGGAAGCCGTTCTCCTGCCAGAAATCCTTGACCACCGGCCAGAGCTTCTCTACCGGCTCGTCGACCACCAGCCAGCGCTGGCCGCCGGCGCGCTCGACGCGCATGCGCTCGAACTGCGGCAGCACTCCGGAGGCGGCCCCCGGCGCGCGCGGGTCGCGGCGCTCGGCCTCGTAGCCCGAGAGCGTCGCGCTCGAGCGCGGCTCGGGGATCTGGTAGCGGTTGTCGCGCGCGGGCGAGGTGAGGTCGGGCGGCACCTCCAGCGGCGGCAGCGTGCTGGAGGTCTTGTACTCGACCTTGCCTTCCATCCACTCGCCGAGGCCGCAGCCGCCGAGCAGGAGTGCGGCGGCGGCGAGCAGCGCGCGAGCCCGCATCAGCCGCGCCCCTCGACCACGCGCAGGCCCGGCAGCGCGATGCCCGCGTGGTGCAGCGCTTCGCGCACCGTCTGGTAGAACTTCTCGGAGAGCGGCGCGAGCGGCAGGCGCAGGCCATACTCGATCAGGCCCATCTCGGCCATCGCCCACTTCACCGGGCTCGGGTTGGTCTCGACGAACAGCTTCTGGTGCAGCGGCAGCAGGCGGTTGTTCAGCTCGCGCGCCTTCTTCACGTCGCCGACCAGCGCCGCGGCGCACATCTGGTGCATCAGCTTGGGCGCGACGTTGGCGGTGACCGAGATCACGCCGTGGCCGCCGCACAGGATGAGCGGCAGCGCGGTCGCGTCCTCGCCGCTGTAGACGGCGAAATCGCGCGGCGCGCGGCGCAGCAGGTCGGTCCCGCGCTCGAGGTTGGCGGTCGCATCCTTGATGCCGATGATGCCGGGCACCTCGGCGAGCCGCAGCACGGTGTCGTTCTGCAAGTCGGCGACGGTGCGCACCGGCACGTTGTAGAGCAGCATCGGCAGGTCGACCGTCTCGGCGATCTTGCGGAAGTGCAGGTACATGCCTTCCTGGGTCGGCTTGTTGTAGTAGGGCACGACCGACAGGCAGGCGGTGGCGCCCGCCTTCTTGGCCGACTCGGTCAGCTCGATCGCCTCGGCGGTCGAATTGCCGCCGGTGCCGGCGATGATCGGAATGCGGCCGTGCGAGTGCTGCACCGCGATGCGGATCAGCTCCTTGTGCTCGTCGAAGTCGACCGTGGGCGACTCGCCGGTGGTGCCGACGACGACGATGCCGTCGGTGCCCTCGGAGACATGCCAGTCGATCAGCTGTCTGAACCGCGCGAGGTCGAGCGCGCCGTCGGCGCCGCCTCCTGCACGCATCGGCGTGACAATCGCTACCAGGCTTCCGGTAATCATGGCGCGATTCTAAATGTTTCGCCGCACGGCGCACAGGCGCTGGACCATCGCCGGTTTGGGCCGCGCGACGTAGCCCTGCTCGAAGGCGAGTGGCGGCAGGCCCGCGAACGCCTGCAGCAGCTCGCCCGGCCGCAGCAGAAACGCGGGGCTGCTCGGCCGGCCGTATTTCTCGTTGCCCGCCATGAAGGTCTCGTAGATCAGCACGCCGCCCTCGTCCACCGCGTCGCGCAGCGCGCCGAAAAGCGGCCGGTGAAGGTAATTGGTAACGACTACGCAGGCGAAGCGTTGACCGGCGAAAGGCCAGGCGGCGTTCTCCAGATCCGCCTGCACGACGCGCGCGCCGGGAATCGACTGCGCGTCGCGATCCACGGCGAGCACGTCGAGGCCGCGTTCGGCAAACAGCACGGAATGGCGGCCGGCGCCCGAGGCCACGTCGAGCACTGGCCCGCGCGTCACGAGCCCGGCCCAGCGCCGCACCCATTCGGAGGGAAGCTCTATTGGCGGGTGAATTGCTCGGTGCTCGTGTAGTCGCGCCGCTGGGACCGGTCCGTGAAGTGCGTCTGGGTGACGAGCTCCAGCAGGCCGCTTTCGAGGCGCCGCGCGGTCTGTTGCCTGACGGCGAAGCCGTGGTTCCAGCGGACGTGCACCATCCCCCGCTTCAGCTCGGCGCGCTCCGGCTTTCCCCAGTCGCAGTCCTGCGGATGGCATTTCCCCCACACGCGCACCCGCGGACCTTCGGTAATCTCCACGCGCGTGATGCTGCGCGTCGCCGCGTCCGCATTGCGCCACTGGCCGAACACGCCCTGCTCGGCCGGCCCGTGCCACGCCTGGGCGAGCACGAGCTGCGGCAGTGCCGCGAGAGCCGCGGCGGCGAGCAGCCTCATTTGCGCGCAGCCCGCAGGGCTTCGAGATACGCGGGCTTGAGCGGCACCCAGGCGGCATTGCCTTGCGCGTCGAGCCCGACCAGCAGCTCGTCGCCCGCGCGCGGCAGCGCGAGGCCGCAGGCGACGCGCACGCGCTCGGGCATGCGCAGCATCGCGGTCGCGCTCGCGCCCTGCGGGCCCTTGAAGGTCTCCAGCACGCGCAGCGTGATCACGTCGATCGGCCGCTGCCGTTCCTGTTCCGACTGGATCGTGTCGACCTGTCCGGTGAAGAGCGCGGCGGCCCACTGATGCCACTGCTCGGGCCGCACGTCGCGTGCATAAGTACAGGCATGGGCTGGAATCGCAGCAAGGACGAGCATCAGCCATGCGAGGCATCGCATGGCGCCAGAGCCTACACGCGGCCGGCGCGCTGCGGCAGCTTTTCCTTTTCCATGCCTGCCTTGCCGGGCAGCCCGCGCAGCAGCTCGGCGGCCTCGGCGAGGGTCGCGACCACCTCGTCGGCGCCGAGCTTGAGCAGCCGTTCGCGCGCTCGCTCGAGGGCCTCCCCGGCGCCCCACAGGCCGACCGCGATGCGCACCTCGGGGAGCTGGCGGCGCAGCGGGCGCAGCAGCTCCGCGGCGTAATGCATCGCCTGCGGCGGCAGCGCCGAGACGAGAAGCGCGCGGCAGCGGCGCTGCTTGACCGCCTCGACGATCTCGGCGACCCGCGCCGGCGCCCCGACCACGCAGCTCTGCGCGCCCGGCAGCAGGCGCGCGAGCATGCGCGCGGCGATGTGGTCGGCCTCGTCGTGCGCCGCGGCGATGCACACCGGCGCGGCGGCGGCGCCGGCGTCGTTCGCGGCCGGCTCGAGCGATTCGGCGATGTGCAGGGCGTGCTCGAAGATGAAGCGCTCGCGCGCCGGCTCGAGCGCGCCCTTGTGCCGGTCGTGCTCGGCGAGCGAAAGCGCGGGGAGCATCAGCGCGTCGTAGGTGGCGGCGACGCCGTGCGTCGCGGCGTGGTTCTCGACCAGCTCGGCGGCCTCGTCGTCGTCGAGCGCCACCAGGCGCTGATAGAAGCGCTCCTCGGGCGCGAGCACGGGCTCGACGCCGAGCAGCACGTTCAGGTAGCCGAACTCGGGTATGTAGCGTCCCATGACGACGACGCACACGGTGAGCGGCGTCGCGAGCAGGAGCCCGACCGGGCCCCACAGCCAGGTCCAGAAGATCACCGCGGCGATGACCGCGATCGGCGAGAGGCCCGCGCTCTTGCCGTAGAGCCACGGCTCGACCACGTAGGCGAGCAGCGTTTCGAGCGCGACGAAAACGCCCAGCGTCCAGGCCACCGGCGTCCAGCTGTCGGAGATCGCGAAGGCGAGCGCGGCGGGCATCGCCACCGCGATCCAGACCCCGGCATAGGGAATGAAGCGCAGCATCATGCCGAGCAGGCCGAACAGCAGCGCGTTCGGGATGCCGATCAAGTAGAGGGCGATGCCGAACGGAACGCCGAACAGCGCGTTCACCGCGAGCTGCGTCATCAGGTAGCGGCTCACCCGGTAGGAGGCCTCGGCCATCGCTCTGGTCATGACGTGGATGCGCGCGGGGCCGAGCAGCGCGAGCACGCGCTCGCGCATGTTCTCGCGGTTGAGCAGCATCAGGATGGTGAACACGATCACCGCCAGCGTCATCGCCAGCGGCTTGGCCACCGGCGCGATGAACTCGCCGAAGGCCTCGAGCGGGGTCGCCGGCGATTCCTTCACCGGCATCGGCGGCCGCTCGGGCGCGGCTTCCTCCTGCAGATCCTTGATTGCCTCGGCGGCCTTGCCGATGTTGGTGTCGTGCTTTGGCGTGCGCAGCGCGTGGATCTTCTCGACGATGTTCTGGCGGTACTCGGGCAGCTTGCCGGCGAGGGAGACCGCCTGGGTCGCGGCGAGCCCGGCGACGGCGAAGATCACGCCGAAGCCGGCGAGCGCCACCAGCAGCGTGGCGGCGACCCGGCCGAGCTTCCAGCCCTCCAGGCGGCGCACGACCGGCGCCAGCAGGAAGGCGAGCAGGATCGCCACCGCCACCGGGATCAGTACCTCCTTGGCGACGTGCAGCACCGCGGCCGCGACGAGCAGCGCGATCACCGACGCGCGGCGCGGCCGCGACGCGCTCGAGAGATACGCCGACACGCCGTCCCTCAGTCGAGCTCGAGGAGCAGCAGCGAGCGTCCGGTCACTTCATAAGTGTGGCCGAAGTCGAAGCGGCTGCCCTCGGGCAGGTCGGGCATGTTGGTGTCGGCGAGCAGCTCCCAGCCGCGGCCTTCCGGCGCCTCGGGCAGCATGAACTTCACCACGTCGTGCCAGGCGTTGAACACGATCAGCAGGGTCGCCTCCTGGCCGCGCTGGCGGATGCCGCTCTGCGGCGCGCGCCCGTCGAGCAGCATGGCGAAGCAGTGCGTGCTGGGGTCGTCCCACTCGGCGGCGCTCATTTCCTTGCCCGAGCACGCGAGCCAGGTCACGTCCTTGACGCCGAGCTCCTCGTTGTACTGCCCCGAGAGGAAGCGGCGCTGGCGCAGGATCGGGTACTTGTGGCGCAGCGCGGTGAGCTTCTTCACGAAGCGGATCAGCCGCTCGGCGGGCTCGTCGAGGTTCCAGTCCACCCAGCTGATTTCGTTGTCCTGGCAGTAGGCGTTGTTGTTGCCCTTCTGCGTGCGCGCGAACTCGTCGCCGGCGAGCATCATCGGCGTGCCCTGGGCGAGGAGCAGCGTCGCGAGCAGGTTCTTCATCTGGCGCTTGCGCAAGCCCTTGATCGCGCCATCCTCGGTCGGTCCCTCGGCGCCATGGTTCCAGGAACGGTTGGTCGAGTTGCCGTCCTGGTTGTTCTCGCCATTGGCCTCGTTGTGCTTGTCGTTGTAGGACACGAGGTCGTTGAGGGTGAAGCCGTCGTGCGCGGTGACGAAGTTGACGCTCGCCCAGGGCTGGCGGCCGCCATGGTTGAAGATGTCGGACGAGGCGCACAGCCGCGGCGCGAGCGCCTTGGCCGTGGTCTGCGCGCGCCAGAAGTCGCGCACCGTGTCGCGGAACTGGTCGTTCCACTCCGCCCAGCCCGGCGGGAAGCGGCCGAGCTGGTAGCCGCCGGGGCCGCAGTCCCACGGCTCGGCGACCAGCTTGACGCGGCCGAGCAGCGGATCCTGGATCACCGCCTTCATGAAGCCGTTCCAGGTATCGAAGCCGCCGGGCTCGCGCGCGAGGATGGTGCCGAGATCGAAGCGGAAGCCGTCGACGTGCATGTCCTCGACCCAGTAGCGCAGGCTGTCGGTGACCACCTGGATCACGCGCGGGTGCGAGAGGTTGAGCGTGTTGCCGGTGCCGGTGTCGTTGATGTAGTGGCGCTTGTTGTCCGGCACCAGGCGGTAGTAGGACGCGTTGTCCACGCCGCGGAACGAGATCGTCGGCCCCTTCTCGTTGCCCTCGGCGGTGTGGTTGTAGACCACGTCGATGATCACTTCCAGGCCGGCGTCGTGGAAGCGCGCCACCATCTCCTTGAACTCCTGGAGGCACTTCGCCGGGTCGGAGGCGTAGCGCGGGTCGGGCGCGAAGAAGCCGATCGAGTTGTAGCCCCAGTAGTTGGTGAGCTTCTTCTGCAGCAGGAAGTCGTCGTTGATGAAGGTGTGCACCGGCAGCAGCTCGACCGTGGTGACGCCGAGCGACTTGACGTAGGCGATCACGTCCTTGTGCGCGAGGCCGGCGAAGGTGCCGCGCTCGCGCTCCGGCACCTTCGGGTGCAGCTTGGTGTAGCCGCGCACGTGCGTCTCGTAGACGATGCTGCGGTCCCAGGGCACCGGCTTCCACACCTTCTCGCGCTTCCAGTCGAAGTCGGGATCGACGACCACCGACTTCGGCACGAACGGCGCGCTGTCGCGCTCGTCGAAGGTGGTGTCGTCGCCGGTCTCGAGCTTGTAGCCGAACACCGCCGGGTTCCACTCGAGCTCGCCGATGTGGGCGCGCGCGTAGATGTCGAGCAGCAGCTTGTTCGGGTTGAAGCGATGGCCTTCCTGCGGCGCGTAGGGGCCGTGCACGCGGTAGCCGTAGATCGTGCCGGGGCCGATGCCGGGCACGTAGCCGTGCCAGGCCTCGTTCTGGTACTCGGGCAGCTCGATGCGGGCGGTCTCCTTCGCCCCCGAGGCGTCGAACAGGCAGACCTCGACCTTCGTCGCATGGGCCGAAAACAGCGAGAAGTTGACTCCCTTGCCGTCCCACGTCGCGCCGCGGGGGTGCGGGGAGCCTTCCTTGACACGGGTGAGGGCGAGCTGTGGCGCGTTCATGGAGGGGAGACAACGAAACGCAAGCTACGTGCCGCCCGCGGGCGGGCTTGCGCCGTCCGGCCTATACCCCGGGCGTCACCGCCGGCGCGCGACGAAGTAGAGCGGGATCCCGGCGAGCATCACCAGCAGCCCGGCGGCAACCGCGGCTCCGAACTTCGGGCCGAACTGCGGGTTCAGGATGTAGGACACGCTCTTGTAGAGCATGAATGCGCACATCGCGCAAAAGGCCGCCGTGACCAGCGGGAAGAGCGGCACATGGAAGACGGCGCCGCGCCCCTCGCGCCGGCGCAGCACGAAGAGCGTGAGGCCGGTGAGCAGGAAAAAGGTCCAGAAGACCGGCGCGGTGTAGGCCACCATCGCCTCGAAGCCGTCGGGGGCGAGCGAGCCGGCGCCGACCAGCACCAGGCTGATCGCGCCCTGCACTACGAGCGCGTTGGCCGGCGTGCTGCCCGCCGCTCGCCACGAGCCAAGCGCCGAGAAGAGCGGGAAGTCGCGGCCGAGGGCGTAGCTGGTGCGCGCGCCGGTGAAGATCGCGGCGTTGATGGTGGTGAGCGCCGAGACGCAGACGACGAAGGCGAGGAGCAGCGCGCCCTTCTCGCCCGCGACGAGCCGCATCACGTCGGCCGCCACCGCCTTCGACTCGCGCATCCCCTGCAGGCCGAGCGCGGCGACGTAGCCGAGATTCACCAATACATACAGGGTGGTCACGGCAAGGATGCCGAGGACGAGGACGGTGCGCATGTTGCGCGCCGGGTCGCGCACCTCGCCGCCGAGGTAGGCCGCCTCGTTCCATCCGCCGTAGGTGAACAGCACGAAGAGGAGCGCGAGGTCGAGCGCGCCTCCGGAGGGCGCCGTCGGCGCGGCGGCGGCGCCGCCGGAGACCATCCCGCCGATCGCGAGCGCGAGCAGGCTCGCGATCAGCGCGGTCTCGAGGACCTTCTGCAGCGTCTTGGTCTGCAGCGTGCCGGCGACGTTGAGCGCCGTGAGCGCGATCACGGAGATGCCGGCATAGAGCGCGCTCGAGCGCACGCCGAGGCTCACGATCTGCGAGGCATAGTCGCCGAGGACGAACGCCACCGCGGCGATGGCGCCGGTCTGGATCACGGTCATGCGCGACCAGGCGAAGAGGAACGCTACACCAGGGCCGAAGCCGCGGGAGAGGAACGTGTACTCCCCGCCCGTGCCCGGGTGCCGCGCGGCAAGCTCCGCGTAGACCAGCGCGCCGCAGAGCGAGATCGCGCCGCCGAACACCCACACCAGGATGAACTCCGTGGCGCTCGAGGTGTTCGCCGCGACGGTGGCCGGCGCCTTGAAGATGCCGACGCCGATCACCATCCCGACCATCAGGAAGGTCGCGTCGGCTACCGACAGCAGCGGCCGCGGCGCGGCTAGCGGGCGCGGGTCGCCTGCCACGGATACACGGTCTGGCGGTTGCCGTCGGAGACGGTGACGTTTCCCTCGATGCGCTCGCCGCGCAGATTGCCGATGAAATAGTGGTGCCAGGCGCGCCCGCCGACCACGCCGGTGACCACCAGCTTGATCTCCTCGCCGCGCAGGCGGCTGTTGCGCACCAGCAGGTCGCGCCCCTCGGCGGCGACGCGCACGGCGAGCTCCTGGTAATGCTGAGTGATGCTGAAGCGCCACGTGCCGCCATGCGCGCCGAGGTCGGCCGACCAGGCGCCGGCCGCGTCGCCCGGCACGATCCACAGCTCGACCCTCGACAGCCCGCCGACGCCGACCGGCTTCTCCGGCGCGCGCATCTCCAGCGTCTCGTCGGCGTGCCAGTCGCCGATGCCGCCGTCGTGGGAAACGATGCGCGTGCCGGGCTTGAGGCGCAACAGCCTCGGCAGCAGCTTGGCGTTGAATTCCGGCAGGAGGTACATCGTCACCACGCTCGCCGGCCCGAGGTCGGTTTCGAAGATGTCGCGCACCTCGAAGCGCACGCGCTCCGCGACGCCCTCCTGCCGAGCGTTCTTGGTCGCGAGGCTGACGAGGGTCGGATCGAGGTCGACGCCCAGACCGCGCGCGCCGCGCTTCGCCGCCTCGATCACGATGCGGCCGTCGCCCGAGCCGAGGTCGATGACGTAGTCGCCCTTGCCGACTTCCGCCATGCGCAGCATGCGCTCGACGATCTCCATCGGCGTGTTGACGTACGGCACTGTGCCGTCGTCCCAGGCCCAGGATTGCGCCTGCGCGGGCACTGGCGCCGAAGCGAGGGCGGCGCAGGCTGCCAGTCTTGCAAAAAACATTCGCAATAGTCCCTATCCGAGTCGAGCGCGCAATGGTACCTTCGCTGCGTCATGAAACGATCCCTGCTGCTCGCGCTGGGCCTGCTCGCCGCTTGCGCCACCACCGAATACCGCTTCCTGTCGACCGAGCCGCTCAAGAACGAGGACGGGCACGTGGTCGGGCACAAGGAACGGCTGCGCGACGTGAAGACCGGCGAGGAGTTCGAGCAGGTGATCGAGTACACGCCGCGGCGGGACGAGAAAGGCGCGATCGTCGGCTACGAGGAACCCGTGCGCGAAGGCACCATGCTGCGCGACGTCAACGGACGCCGGGTCGGTGTGCGCTACAACGACCTGCGCAGCCGCGGCACCAACCCCGGCAACGAAGGGGTGCAGGTCCAGGTCAAGCCGCAGCAGCCGTAGAATGCGGGGCGCCGCGCCCCGGTAGCTCAGTGGATAGAGCAGCCCCCTCCTAAGGGGCAGGTCGCACGTTCGATTCGTGTCCGGGGTGCCACGCCCGTCCGGGCCCGCCCGCCGCCCGTCGGATGAGCAGTTTGCCACGTTTATTATCAACTATAGATCAATGCCTTGCAGTGCATTCCTGCCAAACAGGGCGAAATTACCTTTGCGTCCCCCGGCCCCCGGGCGTACATTCGCACCCGCAAGGGAGGCACAACAATGACAAAGCTGACTACAACTCTCGCTGTCCTGGCGCTTGCCGCGAGCGCCGGAGGCTGCTCGGTGCTTGAGACGAAGGCGCTCGCGCGCGAGGACCTGAAAAACGCCCAAGGCCACGTGATCGGCTACAAGGAACTGATGCGCGACGCGCGCACCGGCGAAGAGCTGGCGCAGATCGCGCTGTTCGTGCCGCGCGTCGGCGAGCGCGGCGAGATCGTCGGCTACGAAGAGCTGGTGCGCGGCGGCAGCGTGATCCGGGATCTGCACGGCAAGCGCATCGGCGGCCGCTGGGTCGACCTGCGCAGCCGCGCCGGCAACCCGCAGAACCGCGGGCTGACGATCGTCGTGCTCGGCAGGACGCCGGAGCGCGTCGCGGTGGCCGAAGCGCCGTCGATCGACGAGCTGGTGCGCATCGCCCGCCTCACCAACTAGCGGTTCCTCCCCTGTTTCAGGGCAAGTGGTACGACGAGATCAGCGTCGGGGAGCGCTTCGGGCACGCGCCTCACCCTGACGCACGTCGACGAGGAGTTCGCGCGCCAGTCCCTCTTCGGCGGCCGCATCCTGCATCGCGTATTTCGAGCACGCCTGTCGCTTCAAGAAGGCGGTAAGGCCGGGCGACACCCTCGCGACCGAATGGATCGTTACGGGCAAGCTCGACAAGCCGAAGCACAAGGGAGGCATTTGCGTGCTGCGCGGCACGGCGCGCAACCGGCAGGACGAGCTGGTCGTCGAGGCCGACGGCAAAATCCTGGTCAGCTCGCGCGGAGGCGCCTGAGCCAGCGGCGGTCGATCCAGTTCTTCCACCACCAGGCCCAGCGGCCTTCGGCGCTCCAGCCACCGCGCGCGGCGATTGCGTAGCGCGCGCCGCAGGTGAGCAGCATCAGCGCCTTTTCCCTTCGCTCGTACGCGATCAACGGCTCGCCGGAAACCATTGCGCGCAGGTTGCGCTCGAGCACCGCGCCATGGCGCACCGCATGCACGCCCGACTTCGCTTCGGGTAGCGCGGCACAGTCGCCGACGGCGAACACGTTGCGATGCGATACGCTCCTCAGCTTTTCGTCGACGCGCACGAAGCCCCGCTCGTCCAGCGCGAGCTTCGCGCCCGCCAGCCAGGGCAGCGGCGCGGCGCCCGTCGCCCAAAGCACCAGGTCGAACTTCTGGCGCGAGGCGCCGGCGACCACCACCGGGCCGGGCTCGACCGCGTCGACCCGCATCCCGGGACGGTAGTCGACGCGCCGGCGGCGCAGCGCGCGCGCCACGCGTCGTGCAAGGCGCGGCGGGAATGCCGTGGCTTCCGAATAAAGCGTCACCTCGCCGCCGCGGCGGCGCAGCGCCATCGCCAGCTCCGCCCCGCCCGCGCCGCCGCCGGCGATCGCGACGTGCGCCGCGCCGCGCGCGCGCTCGACCAGCCGCTCGAAGGGCTTCACCGGCAGCGCGTGCTCGCGGCTTCCTGGAACCGATGCGTCGGTTTGCGAGCCGGCATTGAGCGAGGCCACGTCGAACGACAGCGCGCGCCCGTCGGCAAGGATGGCGGTGCGCGCTTCGGCGTCGAGGGACGCCACTTCGCCTTGGACAAATTCGGCGTAGGCGCGCGCCGACAGCGCGCCGACGTCGAACCGCGCCTCCTCAGGCGCATAGTGACCGGCGAGCACGCCCGGCAGCATGGCGGAGTAGATCTGGCGCGCGTACGGCGAGACCACGGTCAGGCTCGCGCCGTAGAGGGGCACCTTGGCGAGCGCTGCGAGCAGCCGCGCGTGCGCATGCCCGGCCCCGACGAGGAGGACGCGCTTCAAGTGCTACGCAGCTTGGCTTCCTCGCGCTTGCGCAGCTCCTTGCGCTGCACCTTGCCGGTGGTGGTCATCGGCAGGGCGTCGATGAACTCGATCTCGCGCGGGTACTCGTAGGGCGCGAGGCGGCCCCGTACGTGGCTCTGGATCTCTTCCTTGAGGACTTCGGAAGGAGCGTGCCCCGGCTGCAGCACGATGAACGCCTTGACGATCGCGCCGCGCGTCGGGTCGGGCTTGCCGATCACCGCGGCGTTGGCCACGGCGCGGTGCTTGACGAGGCAGCTCTCGATTTCCGCCGGGCCGATGCGATAGCCCGAGCTCTTGATCACGTCGTCGGAACGCCCCTGGTACCAGAAATAGCCGTCGGCGTCGGTCTTGCCCTGGTCGCCGGTGCAGCCCCACTCGCCGACGAACTTCTCGCGGGTCGCCTGCGGGTTCTTCCAGTACTCGAGAAAAAAGACCGGGTCATCCTTCCTGTGGATCGCGATCTCCCCGAGCTCGCCCGGCGGCAGCTCGTTGCCCTCGCCGTCGATCACCGCCACGCGGTGTCCCGGATAGGGCCGGCCGATCGAGCCCGGCTTGACCGGCCACGCCGCATGGCAGTTGCCGACGACGTAGTTGATCTCGGTCTGGCCGAACATCTCGTTGATCGTCACGCCGAGCTCGGCTTTCGCCCATTCGATCACCGTCGCGCCCACGGACTCGCCAGCGCTCATGACGCTTCGCAGGTTCAACGAGTATTTCCGCGCCGGATGCGGCACGGCCTTCATCATCAGCTTCAGCGCCGTCGGGAACAGGAACGAGTTGCGCACGCCGTACTTGTCGAGCAGGTAGTACGCCCGCTCCGCGTCGAAGCGGCCGCGGTAGCCGAGGATCGGCACGCCGAAGAGCCACGACGGAAGCAGCGCGTCCATCAGCCCGCCGGTCCACGCCCAGTCGGCCGGCGACCAGAAGATGTCGCCGGCCTGCGGGAAGAAGTCGTGCGAGTGGACGAAGCCCGGTACGTTGCCGATCAGCACGCGGTGCGCCTTGAGCGCGCCTTTCGGCGGCCCGGTGGTGCCGCTGGTGTAGACGATCAGCGCCGGATCGTCCGCCCCGGTATTGACCGGCACGAAATTGCGGCTCGCCTTCTCCAGCAGGGACTCATAGGCATGAACGCCCGATTCGCGCGCGCCGCCCACGCCGATCACGTGCCGCAGCGTCGGCACCTTATCCTTCACCGCCCAGAGATTCGCGATGGTGGTGGGCTCGACCAGCGCGACGCTCGCCTCGGCGTGCGCCAGGCGATATTCGAGCGCGTCGGGGCCGAAGAGGTGCGACAGCGGCAGCGCGATCGCGCCCATCTGGAACACCGCCATGTAGGCGATCGCGGTTTCCGGCCGCTGCGGCAGGATGATCGCGACCCGGTCGCCGCGCTTCACGCCGAGCGCGTCGAGCGCGTTGGAGAGCCGGTTCGCCGCCATCTGGATGTCCCAGAACGAGTACGCGGCGCTCGCGCCCGATTCGTCCTCCCAATACAGCGCGAAGCGGTTGCGGTCCGCGGCCCACTGCCCGCAGCAGGCGCGCGCCATGTTGTAGCGCGCTGGCACCTGCCAGCGGAACGCGCGGTAAAGCTCGGCGTAGCGGTCCAGCATGGTCTAATCGAGTTTACATGACGACGGGAGCGTCGCCTCTTGCATTGGTCTTCGATGCCTACGGCACGCTCTACGACGTGCACTCGGTGACGCGGCGCTGCGAGAGCTGCTACCCGGGCAAGGGGGCGCAGCTGTCACAGCTCTGGCGCGCCAAGCAGCTCGAATACACCTGGCAGCGCAGCCTGATGCAGCGCTATGCGCCCTTCTCCCAGGTGACGCGCGACGCGCTCGAATACTCCTGCGCCGCGCTGGGGCTCGCCTTCGACGAGTCGCTGATGCAGGAGTACCTGAAGCTCGAGCCATTCCCGGAGGTCAGGCCCGCGCTCGCGCGCCTGCCGATGCGCAAGGCCATTCTGTCGAACGGATCGCCCGACCTGCTCGAGCCGCTGGTGCGCAATTCCGGCCTCGCCTTCGAGGCGGTGCTCAGCGTCGACGAGCTGCGCATCTTCAAGCCCGCGCCGCAAGTCTACGAGCTCGCGGTACGGCGGCTCGGCCTGGCGAAGGAGCGCATCGGCTTCGTCTCCTCCAACTGCTGGGATGCGGTCGGCGCGAAGTCCTACGGGTTTCGCGTCTGGTGGATCAACCGCGCCGGTGCGCCGCTCGAGCGGCTGGGGTTCAGGCCCGACGAGGTGCTGAAGAGCCTCGATGAGATTCTGCGCTAACTGCGGCGCCGCGGTCGCGCAACGCGTGCCGCCGGGCGACACCCTGCCGCGCTGGGTGTGCGACCAGTGCGGCGAGATCCACTACCAGAACCCCAAGCTCGTCGTCGGCACGGTGCCCGAGCATGCCGGAAAAGTGCTGCTCTGCCGGCGCGCGATCGAGCCGCGCTACGGCTACTGGACGCTGCCCGCGGGCTTCATGGAAAACGACGAGACCGTCGCCGACGCGGCGCTGCGCGAGACGCTCGAGGAGGCCGGCGCCCGCGTCGAGCTCGGCGCGGTGTTCAGCATGATCTCGGTGCCGCGGGTCAACCAGGTGCACGTGTTCTACCTAGCGCGGCTCGGCAACCTGGAGTTCAAGCCGGGCGAGGAGACCCTGGAAGTGAAGCTTTTCGAGCAGGCCGCCATCCCCTGGGAGCTGGTCGCGTTCCGGACCGTGGCGGCGACCCTCAGGCACTGGTTCGCCGACCGCGGCCGCGGCGCGTTTGGCTTCCACGCCGAGGATATTCGCTAGGATATGCTTCTGAAAGGGAGGAGAAACCGTGAATAAGAAATGGCTGCTGGTCCCGCTCGTGATGCACGTCCCGCTGGCGCTCGCCGCGGAGCCGCCCAAGCTCGATGCCGCGAACACCGCCTGGATGCTGGTCGCCTCCGCGCTGGTGCTGTTCATGACGCTGCCCGGGCTCGCGCTCTTCTACGCCGGGCTGGTGCGCATGAAGAATGTGCTTTCAGTCCTGATGCAATGCTTCGCCATCACCTGCGTGGTGACGATCGCCTGGGTCGTGGTCGGCTACAGCATCGCTTTCGGCGATGGCAATGCCTGGTGGGGCGGCCTGGGCAAGGCGTTCCTCGCCGGCATCGACGTGAGGACGGTCAAGGGCACGCTGCCCGAGACGCTGTTCGCGATGTACCAGCTCACCTTCGCCATCATCACGCCGGCGCTGGTGATCGGCGCCTACGCCGAGCGGGTCAAGTTCAGCGGCATGCTGCTCTTCAGCGTGCTCTGGCTGCTCTTCGTCTACGTGCCGATCGCGCACTGGGTGTGGGGCGACGGCTGGCTGCAGAAGATGGGGCTGATGGACTTCGCCGGCGGCACGGTGGTGCATGCCAACGCCGGCATCGCGGCGCTGGTGTGCGCGCTGGTGCTCGGCCGGCGCCGCGGCTTCCCCGACACGGCGATGCCGCCGCACAACATGACCATCGTCGTGACCGGCGCATGCATGCTGTGGGTCGGCTGGTTCGGCTTCAACGCCGGCAGCGCGCTCGCCGCCGACGGCGCGGCGGCGATGGCAATGCTCGTGACGCACATCGCGGCCGCCACCGCCTCGCTCGCATGGATGTTCTGCGAGTGGGTCAAATACGACAAGCCGTCGGTGCTCGGCATCGTCACCGGCATGGTGGCGGGACTGGGCACGATCACGCCGGCCTCGGGCTTCGTCGGGCCGATGGGCGCGCTCGCCATCGGCGCTGCGGCCGGCGTGGTTTGCTTCTTCGCCACCAACTACATGAAGCGCGCGCTCGGCGTCGACGACTCGCTCGACGTGTTTCCGGTGCACGGCGTGGGCGGAATCCTCGGCACCACCCTGACCGGCGTGTTTGTGGCTGGCGCGTTCGGCGGCATGGGCTACCCCGAGGGCCAGAGCATGGGCGGCCAGGTGCTGGTGCAGCTCACCGGCGTTGCCGCGACCGTGATCTGGTCGGGCGTGCTGACCTGGGTGCTGCTGAAGCTGTGCGATGCGCTCGCCGGCATGCGCGTCGGGGCGGAACACGAAACCGAGGGCCTCGACACCGTCCTGCACAACGAAAAAGGCTATAACCTATAGGAGGAATGCAGCGCCGCGAGTTCGTAAGCTTTTGCGCCGCGGCGGCCGCCGCCGCGGCCGCGCCGGTCCTCGGTGCGGATGCGCAGCCGCGCTTCTACTCGCGCGCGCGGCTGCTCGATGAGAATGGCGCGCCCCTCGCCGCGCGCGCGGTCCCGGCCGGGCGCAACCTGATCTTCCATTACCCGTACGCGGCAACGCCCTGCTTCCTGCTCAACCTCGGGCACCCGGCTGCCGCCTCGGCGCAGCTGCAGACGGCCGACAAGAAAAGCTACGCCTGGCAGGGTGGCGTCGGCCCGGCGCGCTCGCTCGTCGCGTATTCGGCGATCTGCGCGCACCGGCTCACCTATCCGACGCGCGACATCAGCTTCATCAGCTACCGCGCCGAGAAGAGCGCCGGCAACCGCTTCGGCGCGGTGATCCACTGCTGCTCGGAGCACAGCCAGTACGACCCGGCGCAGGGCGCGCGCGTCGTCGCCGGACCGGCGCCTCAGCCGCTCGCTGCGATCTTGCTTGAGCACGACCCCGGAACCGACGAGGTGTATGCGGTGGGCACCCTCGGCGGCGAGATGTTCAACGAGTTCTTCGACAAGTTCGCCTTCCGGCTGGAGCTCGAGCACGGCGCGCAGGCGCGGGCCGCGGTCGCCGGCTCGTGCGTGGTGCAGGCGCTCGAGAACTACTGCCGTCAGCAGGTCAAGTGCTAGCGTGGCTCCAGAGCGCTGATCCGTTCCCGCCGGCCGAGCGGGCGATGCGCAATCCGAACGGGCTGCTCGCCGCAGGCGGCGACCTGTCGGTGCCGCGCCTCCTGCAGGCGTACCGCTGCGGCGTGTTCCCCTGGTACTCGGCCGCCGAGCCGATCCTTTGGTGGTCGCCCGACCCGCGGATGGTGCTCTACTGCGACGAGCTGAAGATCTCGCGCTCGCTCGCCAAGAGCGCGCGCAACAAGGGTTACGAGGTGCGCGTCGACTCCGCCTTCGAGCGCGTGCTGGAGGGCTGCGCCGACCGCGAGGAAGGCACCTGGCTCGGCGCCTCCATGCGCGCGGCCTACGTCGGGCTGCACCGCGCCGGCTACGCGCACTCGTTCGAGACCTGGCGCGGCGGCGAGCTGGTCGGGGGCCTGTACGGGGTGGCCCTCGGCCGCATGTTCTTCGGCGAGTCGATGTTCTCGCGCGCCACCGACGCATCCAAGGTGGCGCTGATGGCGCTGGTCGGGGAGCTCAGGGCACGCAAGTTCCCGCTGATCGACTGCCAGATGCACACGCGCCTGCTCGCCTCGCTCGGCGCGCGCGAGATTGCGCGGCGCAGCTTTTTGCGGGCCCTCGGGCCCTTGGTAAACTACGCGGAGGCCCCCGGAAGCTGGAATGTCGCGACTTAACGACCTGCCGCATGCCGTACTGCAGTTCTATGTGACGGCGCCCTATCCGTGCAGTTACCTGCCGGACCGGATGGCGCGCTCGCAGGTCGCGACGCCGAGCCACCTCATCAACACCGAGCTCTACGGCGACCTGGTGAAGGCCGGGTTCCGCCGCAGCGGCATCTTCACCTACCGCCCGCACTGCGATGCGTGCCGAGCGTGCGTGCCGGTGCGCATCCCGGTGGCCGAGTTCAGCGCCAACCGCTCGCAGCGCCGCGCGTGGAAGCAGCACTCGACCCTGGTTGCGCACGCGCAGCCGCTCAAGTTCCGCCTCGAGCACTACGCGCTCTACCTGCGCTACCAGTCGAAGCGCCACTCGGGCGGCGGCATGGACAACGACAGCCGCGACCAGTACTCGCACTTCCTGCTGCAGAGCCGCGTCGACACGCGCCTGGTCGAGTTCCGCGACGCGGGCCAGCTGGTGATGGTGTCGATCGTCGACTTCCTGCCCGACGGCCTCTCGTCGGTCTACACCTTCTACGAGCCCGAGCGGCGCGCGGCGAGCTTCGGGACCTACAACGTGCTGTGGCAGATCGAGCAGTGCCGGCGGCTCGGCCTGCCCTACCTCTACCTGGGCTACTGGATCCGCGAGAGCCCGAAGATGGCGTACAAGTCGAAGTTCGAGCCGATCGAGGGCTTCGTCGGCGGCTCGTGGCGGCGCGTCGGGCGCCGGCCGGCCGACGAGAGCCGGCTTTGACCCTGTACCGCTTCGCGCGGCCCCTCCTCTTTTCCCTCGACGCAGAAAACGCCCACCAGATAGCGCTGCGCGCTGCCGGTCTGGCGGCCCTTTTCACGCCGCCCGTCGCGAGATCGCCGGTGCGCGCGATGGGGCTCGAGTTCGCCAACCCCGTCGGGCTCGCCGCCGGGCTCGACAAGAATGCCGAGCACATCGACGCCCTCGCCGCGCTCGGCTTCGGCTTCATCGAGGTCGGCACCGTCACGCCGCGGCCGCAGCCCGGCAACCCGCCGCCGCGGCTTTTCCGCCTGCCGGAAAGGGAAGCGCTCATCAACCGGCTCGGCTTCAACAACGTCGGCCTCGGCGCCTTCCTTGAGAACGTGCGCCGCTCGCGCTACGCCGGTCGCGGTGTCCTCGGCATCAACATCGGCAAGAACGCCGACACGCCGCCCGAGCGCGCCATCGACGACTACGAGCTTGGGCTCAAGCAGGCCTACCCGTACGCGTCCTACGTCACGATCAACATCTCCTCGCCGAATACGGCCGGCCTGCGCAACCTGCAGCAGGCCGATCAGCTCGAGTCGCTCCTCGCCCGGCTGACGAAGCTCCGCGAGCCGCTCGCCGATCGCCACGGCCGCCGCGTGCCGCTCGTGGTCAAGGTCGCGCCCGACCTGAGCGGCGCGGAAATACAGTCGATGTCGGACGCCGTGCTCCGTCATGGCATCGACGGCGTCATTGCCACCAACACCTCGGTGACGCGCGACGGCGTCGCGGGCCTGCGCCATGCCGGCGAAGCGGGCGGCCTCTCGGGCGCGCCGATCCGCAGGCGCGCCACCGACGTCCTGCGGCAATTTCGCGCTGCGCTCGGCCCGCACATCACCCTGATCGGCGCGGGCGGCATCATGAACGGCGACGATGCGCGGGAGAAGGCCGACGCCGGCGCCGCGCTCGTCCAGCTCTACACCGGCCTCGTCTACCGCGGCCCGGAGCTCGTCGCCGAATGCGCATCGGCATTCCGCGCGAAATAAAGGACGGCGAATATCGCGTCGCGCTGACGCCGCCCGCGGTCGCTCAGCTGCAGGACGTCGTCGTCGAGCCCGGCGCGGGGGCGGGCGTCGGCTTCAGCGATGCGCAATACGTGGAAGCGGGCGCGAAGCTCGGCGACGCGTGGGACTGCGAGCTGATCGTCAAGGTAAAGGAAGTGCTGCCGCCGGAGTATGGCAAGGCGCGGCGCGGCCAGACGATCTGCGGCTTCCACCAGTTCACCGCGGAGCCCGAGCAGCTCGCGGCCGCGCTCTCGAGCGGCGCCACTTACCTGGTCTATCACACGGTGGGCCAGTCGAGCGGCCGCTACCCGATCCTCTCGCCGATGTCGGCGATCGCCGGGCGTCTCGCGGTACAGGTCGGCGCCTGGTGCCTGCAGCGCCAGAACGGCGGCAGCGGGGTGCTGCTGTCGGGCCTCGAGGGCGTGCCGCCAGCAAAGGTCGTCATCCTCGGCGCCGGCACCGTCGGTGCGAACGCGCTTGCGCTCGCGCACGCCCTGGGAACGACGATCAGCGTCTTCGCCCGCAGCGACCGCCGGTTCGCCGCGCTACGTGAGCGCTTTCCGCGCGCCGATTACCGCACCGGCCTGGACATCAGGACGGTGACGGACGCGGACCTCCTCATCGGCGCCGTGTTCCTGCCTGGCCAGCGCTCGCCGAAGCTTCTCAGCAGAAGCATGCTTGCCGCCATGCGAGCCGGCTCGGCGCTGGTAGACGTCGGCATCGACCAGGGTGGCATTGCCGAGACTTCGCGCCAGACGACGCACAGCGATCCGATCTACATCGCCGAAGGCGTCGTGCACTATGGCGTGCCCAACATGCCGGCCGCGTGCGCGCGCACCGCGAGCCTGGCGCTCAGCCGCGCGGTGCTACCTTACGTGCGGATGCTCGCGAACGGACAACTCGACGCAGAACTGCGCACCGGGATCCAGGTCTCGGCCGGCAAGGTCGTGCACCCCAGGCTCGCGCAGAGCTCCGGCCGATGAAGCGCGCCGCGGTCGCAATCGTCGACGAAGCGCGCTGCATCGGCTGCGCGCGCTGCATCGACGCCTGCCCGGTCGACGCAATCGTCGGCGCTCAAGGCCTGATGCACACCGTGGCCGCGCCCTGGTGCATCGGCTGCAAGCTCTGCGTGCCGCCCTGCCCGGTCGACTGCATTCACATGGTCGCGGCCGGAAATCTCACGCCCGAAGAAAAGCGCGCCGCCGGCCAGCGCGGGCGCGATCGTCTGCGGCGCCTGTCCAGAGAAACGATCCATTCGCATGGTGCCGAGGAAAGACAGGCGATCCTCGCCCGATTGCTGGGCGGCAAATGAACTCCGAGAAGCGCCGCGAGATCTTTCGCCGGCTGCAGAAGGCGAACCCGAACCCGACCACCGAGCTCAGGTACGGCACGCCTTTCGAGCTGCTGGTCGCGGTGGTGCTCTCCGCCCAGGCCACCGACAAATCGGTCAACCTGGCGAGCGCGAGGCTCTTTCCGGCCACCCCGGAGAAGATCGTCAAGCTCGGCGTGGCCGGGCTCGAGGAGTACATCAAGAGCATCGGCCTCTATCGCACCAAGGCGAAGAACGTGGTGGCGCTCTCCAGGATCATCCTGGAAAAGCACTGCGGCGCGGTGCCGCAGAACCGGGACGCCCTCGAGGCGCTGCCCGGGGTCGGGCGCAAGACGGCAAACGTGGTGCTCAATACCGCGTTCGGCCAGCCGACGGTGGCGGTCGACACCCACATTTTCCGCGTCGCCAACCGGACGCGAATTGCCCCGGGCAAGGATCCGCTCGAGGTCGAGCAAAAGCTGCTGAAATTCACCCCGCCCGAATACCTGAAGAACGCGCACCACTGGCTGATCCTGCACGGCCGCTACGTGTGCCTCGCGCGCAGGCCGGGATGCCCGCAGTGCCTGATCCGCGACCTGTGCGAGTACCGCCCGAAAACCAGGGATGTTTGATCCCTCGCGCGAGCAGGTGCGGGACACGTTCTTCGCCGCGTGGCGCAAGTACCGCGCCGGCGAGCCGCTCGCCGGCATCGAAACCATCGTGCTCGACATCATCCTCGCGCACCCGGAGTACCACGCGGTGCTCGATGACCCCGAGCGCTACCGCGAGCGCGATTACGCCGACCAGCCGAACCCGTTCCTGCACATGAGCCTGCACGTCGCGCTCGAGGAGCAGCTGTCGATCGACCAGCCGCCGGGCATCCGGCGACGCTTCGATGAGCTGCTGTCGAAAAAACACGACCGCCATGCGGCGTTGCACGACGCGCTCGAGTGCCTCGCCGAGACGGTATGGCGCGCGCAGCGCGACAAGCTGCCGCCGGACGCCGACGCCTACCTCGCCTGCCTCGCCGAACGGACTAGGCGCTAGGCGTCCGCCCTACATATAGCGCTCGGCATGATGGGCGCCATGAACCCGCGCCTCCTCCTCGCCGTGCTCGCCCTCGCCGCCTCTGCCGCCACGTCCGCGCCCGCGCGGTCGGCCGACCCGGCGAATACCATGATCCTGGTCGCCAAGCGCAGCCTGCACGACCGCGTGTACGGCGCGACGGTGCTGATCGTGCGCCCGATCGGCGAGCGCCACGTCGGCTTCATCGTCAACAAGCCGACCAACCTGACCCTCGGCAAGCTCTTCCCGAAGCACCTGCCCTCGCAGAAGGTCGCCGACCCGGTCTACCTCGGCGGGCCGACCGGCGCCGAAGTGATCTTCGCGCTGGTGAAGGGCGACAATCCCGGCGCACGCTCGCTCAGGCTCGCGCCGGGCCTGTTCCTCGCCTATGACAGCCGGGTCGTCGACCACGTCATCGAGACCCAGCCGCAGCAGGCGCGCTTCTTCGCCGGGATGGTGATGTGGCAGCCGAACGAGCTCGACGAGGAGCTGAAGCGCGGGCTGTGGTACGTGCTCGACGCGCAGCCCGAGGCGCTGCTCAAGAAGCCGTGCGAGGGGCTTTGGGAAGACCTGGTCGGCCGCGCCGAGCGGCAGGCCAATACGATCTAGCGGTCAGCGCTGGTCGTGCAGGTGGCTGGTTCTCTGCGTCGAGAACCATTCCGCCACGTCCTCGACGTCCTTCTTCGATAGCGGGTCGGCGAAGACCTTCATGATCGCGTTGTTGCGCCGGCCGATCTTGTAGTCGGTGAGCGCGCGCACCAGGTAGTCCTTGTACTGGCCGGCGAGCACCGGCTGGTCCGGAGCCGACGGCTTGTTGCCGTCGAGCCCGTGGCACGCCGCGCAGACCTGCTCCGCCTTCTTCTTCCCCGCCGCCGCGTCGCCTGCGTGCGCGCCGGCGGCGAGCGCCATGGCGGCGAGAACGAGAATCCAGCGCATCATCATTTGGCGGGCTCGCCGTAGTAGTCCGCGAGCTTCTTCATCTCGTCCTCGGACAGGCTCGCGGCGATGCCGCGCATCGACGGATGCGAGCGCTCGCCCGACTTGTACGCCTTGAGCGCGGCGACGATGTAGCCCGGGTTCTGCCCGGCGATCTTCGGCACGTGGTAGACGGCGGGGAACGCCGTCTTGTAGCCCGGGATGCCGTGGCAGCCGATGCACTGCGCGTGGTAGCTCTCGTGGGTCGGCTTGGGCTTGTCCTGCCCGGCCGCGACCTGCACCGTGCAGGCGAGCGCGGCGGCGATCAGTACGTGGAAAACCTGGCGGGACATCGGCACTGGTGCCTCTTCTTGTGTCCGGGGCTGCGGGATTCTAGCGGAAAGCGACTGCTAGAATCCAATCTTCCCCACAGGAAAGCGCGAAATGCGGTTCAAGGGCTCGCCCAGCTACGTCTCGACCGACGACCTGACGCTCGCGGTCAACGCGGCCATCACGCTCGAGCGGCCGCTGCTGGTCAAGGGCGAGCCGGGCACCGGCAAGACGATGCTCGCGGTCGAGGTGGCGCGCTCGCTCGGCCTGCCGCTGCTCGAGTGGCATATCAAGTCGACCACCAAGGCGCAGCAGGGCCTCTACGAGTACGACGCGGTGAGCCGCCTGCGCGACTCGCAGCTCGGCGACAAGCGCGTGCAAGACATCCACAACTACATCCTCAGGGGCATGCTGTGGCAGGCGTTCACCGCCGACACGCCGGTGGTGCTGCTGATCGACGAGGTCGACAAGGCCGACATCGAGTTCCCCAACGACCTGCTGCGCGAGCTCGACCGGATGGAGTTCTACGTCTATGAGACGCGCGAGCTGGTGAAGGCCAGGCACCGGCCGATCGTGTTCATCACCTCCAACAACGAGAAGGAGCTGCCCGACGCGTTCCTGCGCCGCTGCTTCTTCCACTACATCCGCTTCCCCGACAAGGAGACCATGGAGCGCATCGTCGGCGTGCACTTCCCGGCGCTGAAGAAGTCGCTCCTGCGCGAGGCGATGGAGGTGTTCTTCGAGGTGCGCGAGGTGCCGGGGCTGAAGAAGAAGCCCTCGACCTCCGAGCTGCTCGACTGGCTCAAGCTCCTGCTGGCCGAGGACATCCCGCCCGAAGCGCTGCGCTCCAAGGACCGCAAGACCATCATTCCGCC
>Ga0075424_100000008_pt1 | contig 90164 bp, 75 predicted proteins | sample SoiMethybrSBSTD3_FD_75301 | JGI IMG/M metagenome (GOLD analysis project Ga0075424, IMG submission 75301) | Bulk soil microbial communities from a Populus tree surrounding site in Tennessee, USA - Soil MetaG P. TD hybrid SBSTD3 | ecosystem: Environmental > Terrestrial > Soil > Tree plantation...
GGGTTTTCAATAGCCGTTTCGCCATTTGATCGCCCAAGGGGTCCCGGAACGAGAATCGTTGAGAGCTGGGGTGCAGCACAATGAGGTCTATTATCCCTCAAAACCGCAAATCTTGTAGCTTAGAAAATAGCCCTCCCGCGAGCACGCGATAGCGTCCGTCGCGTCAGCGACTTCGTCCAAATCGCCGTATCGCTTATTGACCGTGCTACCGGACGAATAAATGGCGCAAGCTTGTGCTAACGCCTGGTTTCGACAGTTACCGCCCATGTCCGTGGGTGTCCGTATTGGTTGTGCACGGGGCGCTCGGGTCCCTTAACATATGAAGACCCAACTCTCATGACAAAACTGTGGCTCTGGTCTTTGACACTGCTGTCATTCGCCGCTTTTGCGCCGGCACAACAAATCAAACCCCGCAGCTCTCGAAATGAGAGCCCGCACTCGCCAAACAGGCTCGCACTTTCTGAGCACTGGTCCTTGCAGTCATCCTGTAAGGTTGAGCCAAAAGGAGAAGTACTCTCCACGCCGAAGTTCCAGCCGAGGGGCTGGTATGACGTGTCGGTGCCGACGACGGTGTTTGCAGCCTTGGTGAAGCACAAAGTTTATCCCGATCCAGGCTTCGGGATGAACCTGCGCTCCGTGCCCGGCGTCACCTATCCGATTGGCGCAAATTTTTCCAACATCCCGATGCAACCGGACAGCCCGTACCTTGTGCCCTGGTGGTACCGCAAGGAGTTCGTGCTGCCGGCGAGCTACCGAGGGAAGAGCATCTGGTTGCATTTCGGCGGGATCAACTACCGCGCCAACATCTGGCTGAACGGAAAACAGATCGCGAACACTGATGAGGTGGCCGGCGCCTGGCGCACTTACGAGTTCAATATCAGCGATGTCGCCCGGCTTGGAGCGGCGAACACACTCGCGGTGGAGGTCTACTCGCCGACGGAAACGGACCTCGCGATCACGTTCGTAGACTGGAATCCTGCGCCGCCCGACAAGAATATGGGACTGTTCCGCGGCGTGGAGATCAGGACCAGCGGGCCGGTTGCGCTGAGGTACCCCACCGTAATCTCGAAAGTGGATTCGCCGGCAAATGACAGCGCGCACTTAACGGTGACCGCCTTAGTGAAAAACGCGAGCGCTCGGAGTGTGAAGGGCATCCTGAAAGGAAAGATTGAGAAGATCGAATTCTCACAAGAAGTGGAACTGGGCCCGAGCGAGTCGAACAATGTGAGCTTCACGCCGGAGCAGTTTTCGCAATTGAACATGGATCATCCCCGCCTGTGGTGGCCTGCTCAGATGGGCAAGCCTGAGCTGTACGGCCTCAGTATGGAATTCGATATAGGGGGCAAGGTTTCCGACAGCTCCGAAACCAAATTCGGAATTCGGCAATTTGATTCCCAGGTGCTGGCCTATAACCAGCGACTGTTCACCATCAATGGCAAGAGGATTCTGATTCGCGGAGGCGGGTGGTCTCCGGACATGATGCTGCGCGAAGATCCACAGCGCCTGCGCGATGAATTCCGCTACGTGCAGGACATGGGGCTAAACACCATTCGCCTAGAGGGAAAACTGGAGACTGAAGAGTTTCTGGAACTGGCTGATCGCAGCGGCATCTTGCTCATGGCTGGTTGGTGCTGTTGCGATCATTGGGAGCACTGGGCGAATTGGAAGCCGCAGGATTTCAAGATCTCGGAGCAGTCTTTGCGCGATCAGATCTATCGATTGCGCGGTCATCCCAGCCTGGTGATGTGGCTGAACGGCAGCGATAACCCTCCACCTCCCGATGTGGAGCAGACCTACCTGAACGTGGAAAAAGAGCTGCTGTGGCCTAATCCCGTAGTGTCCTCCGCCACCGCGAAACTGGCCGCTTTTTCCGGTGCGAGCGGCGTGAAGATGACTGGACCGTACGAGTACGTTGCGCCCGGCTATTGGGAGCAGGATAGAACTACGAAGGAATCTCCTCACCAGTGCAACGCCGGCGGATGCGGCGGCGCTTTCGGCTTCAACACCGAAACCAGCATGGGGCCAGCTGTTCCTCCGATTGAGAGCATTCGCCAAATGTTGCCGAAAGAGCACCAGTGGCCGATCGATGACTGGTGGAATTACCACGCGGGTGGCGGGGCATTCAAAGACCTGCACGTTTTCACTGATGCCTTGAACGCGCGCTTCGGGCAGGCGACCAGCGCGCAGGATTACGCGCTCAAAGCGCAGCTTCAGACGTATGAAGGCGTCCGCGCGATGTACGAGGCGTACAGCCGGAACAAGTACGCTGCCACGGGCGTGATTCAGTGGATGCTGAACAATGCCTGGCCTTCAATGATTTGGCATCTGTACGACTCTTATTTGCGCCCCGGGGGCGGTTATTTCGGTGCGAAGATCGCGATGGAATCGCTGCATCCGCTCTATGGCTACGACGACCGGTCGATCTGGGTTGTCAGCAGCCAATATGAAGACGCCAAGGGTCTAAAGCTCACAGCCAAAGTCCTGAACCTAGATATGGCGGAAAAGTATTCGCAGCAGGTGAATGTAGACGCTGCCCCCGACAGTACGAACAAAGTTCTCAGCCTGCCCGAAATTCGAGACTTGAGTCCAACATATTTCCTGGTGTTGCGACTGGAAGACGCCGGCGGCAAGTTAGTGGGATCGAATTTTTACTGGCTTTCCGCCAAGCCGGAGACACTGGATTGGGAAAAATCCAACTGGTATACGACCCCTACCTCTTCCTACGCGGACTATACGGCTCTGTCACAGCTTCCAAAACTGCAGTTGAAGGTAAGGGATCGGACTGAACGCAGGGGCGCGGACGCCGTCACGCACGTCACCCTCGAAAATCCGAACAAGAGTCTGGCATTTTTCGTTCGCCTCAAATTAAACAAGGGAAGAAATGGCGAGGAGGTCCTGCCGGTGTTATGGCAGGACAACTATATTTCTCTGCTGCCGGGAGAAAAACGCGAGTTTACAGGCGCTTATCGTGCAAGCGAACTTGGAACGGCAAGACCTGTGGTCGAGGTTAGCGGGTGGAACCTGGAGTAGCTTCCCGGCTCCATCAACAAAGCCGGGATCGCTCGGCGGTGAACTGACGTTGATTTTTGGTCGCTGAGCAGGCAGAGATCACCGGGTTCTCGATTAACCACAAAGGTCACAGAGTACACCGAGGCACCGCCCTGAAAGCGGTGAACCCGCCCATGCACTTTCCTATTTTGCGATTTGCTTCCATGATCCTCTCGGAGTTTCAAAACGGGAATGTCAGAAAGGCTGGACATAACAACCCCAGATCGACGCCGCTATCTGCGCCACAGAGTGCATGCGCCGGCGTTTGCCAGCTTTGATGGTGTCACCGGAGGCATGATCCTTGATTTGAGCGAACAGGGAATGTCGATGCAGACGGCGGCTCCCGTCGAAGCGTTCCGCTATACCCGCTGTCACCTGAACCTTCAGGACCCGGCTACGCACCTGGAAACTACAGGCTATGTGGCTTGGGCAGATGCGCTGGGCCGTGCCGGGGTGCGCTTTTCCGATTTGCCGGAGGAGGCCCGCACCCGGTTGAGACAGTGGTTGACGGCGAATGCCACTGCACCCAGCCTCAAAGCGCCGACGCTCAGCTTTGACGAGCCAATGTGGGCGGCGCTGGGTATCAGGTCTCCGGCCGGCCACGGCACACAATCGCTGGCTATCAGTTTGGAAGCTAATAACACTACGTCAGCGCATGGCCCAATCGGACGGTCAACTAGCGTGCAGTATGAATTCAACTCCCTGGGTTCAGACCTGGACGCTGTCCTGAAACTCATCAGCGAGCGGGCGTGCTCGATCACTCGCGGCAGCGGAGCTGCTATTGCAGTCGCGAATGGTAACGGCATGAGGTGCCGAGCCAGGGTGGGAGAAAATGCGCCGCCACTCGGCACAGAACTGGACGTCAATTGTGGCTTGTCAGGCGAGTGTGTGAGCAGCGGGAAGGCGCTGCGTTGCGATGACACCGCAAACGATGCTCGGGTGTATTTGGAAACTTGCGAATTGCTCGGGATTCGCTCGCTACTCGCTGCACCAATTCAATATGATCAGAGAACGGTTGGTGTCCTGGAAGTGTTCTCCAACCAGGCGTTTGCTTTTGATGAAGGTGATGTTGCTGTCGCCGAGCGCCTGGCTCAGACTGTAGTCCTGACAATGACGCGAGCAGGTGTCTTGTAAGCGTGCAAATCCTAAGTTCTGGCCTTCTTTTTTCTTCTCTTATAAAGATCTTCCAAAACGTACTTCAGAGAAGCACATTCCTGGATGACGGCTTCCAGCTTGGGAATGGTCGCTTTCAACTCCGGTTCTTCCACGAGACCATCTGCCAGAGTCTCGGCCACACTTTCGAGCGCTTCACCTACCTCCTTGATGAGATTGGAAATGGCTCGCAGTTCCTTTTCCAAGGTGACGTTCGGATCAGGAATCTTAAATGCGATGCGACCGGCCTCACTCTCGAGGCAATCGAGCGCCTCGTAGTTTTGCAAGATTTGGCATAGACGGGGCAGCAAGTAGGCGGGAATATTCCGTTCTCCACGAAGCCAGTACATCAGTGAACGGTAATTCGTGCCCAGTTGCTGCGCCAGCAAACGAATATCGTATTCCGCTTTGGTTTCCACAACCCGGCTGAGAATGGAAGGCAGGTCGTTGGCAGGCACGTCGGTCTTTGCACGCTTCGGCCGGTTCAAAAATGTGGCCATTTTGAACAATAAAAGTGCCCATTGTATCTGAATTGCACAACGAGGCGATACATCGTTACTGTATACAACCGTGTGTAAGCCGTGTTGTTGATGCGTTCAATTGACAAGCGTTCGGACCACGGTTACCGTTCAGGGTCATAAAATCGCAGGTGTAATCGCATAGGCGAACGGCAGGGAATATGATGACCAAGTCGGAGGCCGAATGACTAAGAAGTGGTACAACTATTTCGTCTCGGTAGACGAGGCTAATCGCACCGGAGAGGCTCCCACAGGCAGCGCGCCAGCCGGCGAAACCAGCGCCGCCCAGAGCGTTGCCGAAATCGCATCGACGGTGGCTGCCGAGCCGAAGTTCACTAGTCCGGTGTCCGATCCCACGTCATTGGATGAAATCTATACAGCTGCCGAAATCCCGTCTCCGGCACAGGGCTACTCGATTTTGAAGATTGCGCAAATGCTGGCAAGCGAGCACATCCGCAACTTGCCCTCCGACGTGAAAAAATCCTCAGTTTTGGTCGCGCTTGACGCTGCGGGTGTGGACATCAAGGAAGTCATCCAAGACGCCGTGCGACGTGACCGCGCTCTCGACACTTACGAGCGAGTGCAGCAACGGGCAGTCGAGGAACTCGAAACCCGCAAGAATAAAGATAACAGCCAGATTCAGGCCGAGATCGACCGCTACGTGACTGAGCAGCGGGCCAAAATTCAGGCCAACAACGATGAGATTGCAAAGGAAAAGCAGCGCTTCACCGGCTGGCGTTTAAAAAAACAGCAGGAAGAGAAAAAGATTGCTGACGCGGTCGGGTACTTCGTCAGCGAGAACCCGATTACGACGGGCGACATGAGCGCGCCGCCACCCGTGTCAAAGACCGTCCAGAGATCCTGAGGAGGAAGTTATGTTTAGACGCTTGAGCAGGATGATCAGGTCATTCGTTGGATTCTTCATCTCGGTAGCCGAGGATCCGGAGCTTATTCTGCAGCAGAACATTCGCGACATGAATGACCAGGTCCCGCGCATGAACGAGAGCATCGCCATGGTCAAGGCCAATGTGACGCTGCTGGAGCGGGAAGAAGCAAAGTACAAGACCGACATGGCTAATCTGACTGCGAAGGTCAAAGCCGCAATTCAGGCGAACCGCGACGATCTGGCGGGGAGTTTTGCCGTCCAGCTCGAACAGACCAAGGGTGCTCTGGCCAGGACTCAGGGACAGCTCACCACCGCGCGAGCGGCCTTCGACAAGGCAATGGCAGTAAAGCAGGCCTTCATGCGGGAGAAGGAGCGCAAGACGCAAGAGGCTCTGACTGCAATTGCCGACTATCGCCGCGCCCAGTGGCAGAAGAAAGTCGCCGATGCCATGGAACAGTTCGAGGTAGCGGGTATCAGCGAGACCCACGATGAGATGGTGCGCAAGATCGAGGAGATGACTGCGGTCAACGAGGCCCGCATGGATATGGCTATGGGCAATGTCGATCAGCAGAAAGTTAAAATCGAAGAAGAAGCCCAGAAAATTCAGGCCAACGAGTTGGTTAAGCAGTTCAAGATCGAAATGGGACTTGCGCCCGCCCAGGCGGCGCCTGCGGGCGTAGCGGTGGAGAAGACGATTGGGGTCAAGGAACCGCAGCGTACTTCGTAGGTCGAGATGAGGAATGCCGGCGCTCTGATGCCGGGTAATTGGCCCAGGAAACAAAATGCATAGATCCTTCCGCTACGCTGCGCTCAGGGTCAGGATGACAAGGGAATTCTCAACGGTAATTTGCGGGCGGCAGGATTTGCTAAATCATATGTGAGCAAGTCTGTAAGGAGGGTGTGCCATGGCGTTGAAAATCGAAAGAGGGGGCTGGCTGCTCATTTTCCTGATTGGGGCAGCGCTGGTCGGCTACAGCCTCAACAAATATGGGGTTATCGACCTCGGTAAATGGGGCGGCAGTAAGAGCGCTTCCGGTGGCGGCGAAACCGTCGACGCCTCCAAGCCGCTTTTGATACCTGCGTCCTCCACCAGCGACGAGGCAGAAGTTCGCGTGCGAGTGAACGTGTGGGTTGGCTGTGTGGGCGGCCTGGTTGCGAACGGTGGACTCGACACGGCGCCGGACTCGATTTATGGCAAAAAAGGTCTGAAAGTCTCATTCAAGATCATTGACGACTGGACGGAAGGCGCGTCGGCACTCGCCACTAACAACGTCGACGTTATGTTGACCACGGCCGATGTCTACGCCAAAGACTACGCCCAGTTCCGCGATAAAGGTTTCGGCTCCCATGCTTTCCTAATGGTGGATTGGTCCAGAGGAGCTGACGGCGTGATCGGGAAGCAAGGCATCAACAGCATCGAGGGCTTGGCGGGCAAAACTGTCGCCTTTGCTCCTTACACGCCTTCCCACTTCCTGCTATGGAATGGGTTGAAGGCTTCGGGTCTGAGCACAGACCAGCGAAACGAAATATTCAACAAAGCCGTGCACACCAAAGATGGGATCGAACCTGCCACGCTATTTGCGCAAGAGAAAGTCGATGCCGCCGTGGCCTGGGATCCCGACATGAGCGACGCGGTAGCAAAGCGCCCGGGCTCAAAGAAAATCTACGACACCAAGATTGCGAACCGCCTTATTGCCGACATTCTGGTGGTGAGTGACCGCTTCTCGGCCAAATATCCGCCAACACTCCTGAAATTCTCACAGGGCTGGCTGGAAGGAGTGGAATTCATCAAGTCACAGCCGGCGCGCGCTTACAACCTGATCGGCGCAGTGAAAGATTTCAATATTCCTTCCGACCTGGCCAAGACCATGCTCGGCGGAGTGAAGCTGGCCGACTACGCCGACAACAAGTCCTTCATGGGTTCAGCGGGATCAAATTCTGATTACAACAATATTTTTCAAATGGCGCAGGACATGTATCGTGAGCTGCGGATTATCAAGCACTCAAACAATCCGGAAGAGAGCCTCGACCGGCGCTACATTGAGAAACTTTCCGGCAGCTTTTCTACAGCATCGACCGAGGCGCCAATCGAATACAAAGAGCCTGCCCGGGGAGCGACTCCGATTGCTACTCAGCACCGCTCCATCTACTTCGACCCGAATTCTTCCCGCATGAGTCTGGATTCACGCGCCGTTGTGGACGAGCTCGCCAACACCATGCGCGCCTACGAGAACACCGTGGTGGACATTGAGGGGAACACTGACTCGACAGGTTCTCGAGGCTACAACATCCAGCTTTCGCATGCGCGTGCTGATGAAGTGAAGCGCTACTTGATCGATAAATACGGCTTCCCTTTGGCTCGCTTGCGAACGGCTGGCAACGGCCCCGATAAGCCCATGGACACCAATGCCACGGCCGAGGGGCGCGAGAAAAACCGACGTACTGACATCAAGGTGTACGCGAATCCCGCATCCTGAGTATCCCCATGCATGACCTGTTCACCATTCGGAGAGAAGTCTCGCCACGCCTGCGAGTCATGCTGGGCTTCCTGAGCTGGGGACTCATCCTTCTTCTTTGGGTTGTGCTTACACATTGGGAGATTCTGCCGCCGTTTTCTCTTCCCAAGCCGATGGGTGTGATTCGGGCATTCGGAAAATTGTGGACGGAATACGATCTGCTGGGAAATGTAGTGAAAAGCTGGTGGCGTATCGCCCAGGCATTTTTCTGGTGCACCGTGGTCGCAGTTCCTTTGGGCATTCTGATGGCCAGTTTTCGCTGGCTGTTTGAGTTCATCAACCCTGTCGCCGCTCCTATGCGGGCGATGCCGCTGACCGCATTCCTTCCCGCCTTCATCGCCCTGTTCGGGATGGATGAAACGATGAAAGTGGCATTCCTGTGGTTTGGAATGTTCTTTTACCTGCTGGCAGTGGTAGTGGAGGAAGTCAATCGCGTCGATAACTCTCTGCTCGAAACCGCCTACACGCTGGGCGCAAAACGGCGGCATGTGCTCTGGCTGATGTTTCGGGCCTCATTCCCTGCAATCTTTTCTTCCTTCCGCATCCTTTACGACATTGGTTGGACTTACGTGATTCTGGCTGAGATGGTGAACGCCCGCAAGGGCGTCGGCTACATGGTGGAAGCGGCGCGCAAAGTTTTGGACTTCGAGCGCGTGTACGCCGGGATCATTGCCATCGGCATTGCTGCTTTCCTATTTCGATTCCTGCTCACTTTCCTGGAGCACCGCTTATTTCCGTGGCGCAGGGCGACTGCGAGTTTCGCGGTTGCGGGTGCTGCTGTCCCGAGTGCCAGCGCCCATTTGAAGGCGGTGAAACATGGAACCTAAAAGGTCCAAGATCACCGTGCGGAATGTCAGCCGATGCTTTCTCTCTGCGGAGGGGAAACGAATCGACGCGGTGCAGGACATTAATTTCAACGTGGAAGACGCATATTCTCGCGAGGGGCGCGACATCGGCGAGTTCCGCGTGCTGCTTGGCCCTTCGGGCTGCGGGAAGTCCACACTGCTGCGTATGATTGCCGGACTTGATCGTCCGGATACTGGCGAAGTGCTGGTAAATGACCAGCCGGTGCATGGACCGGACAGAGACCGGGGCATGGTGTTTCAGAAATACACCTCGTTTCCCTGGCTGACGGTAGCTGGTAACATAGCCTACGGATTGAAGATCAACGGCGTTTCGGGCGCAAAGCGCCAAGAAACTGTGGCGCAGTTGGTCGAGGCGGTAGGACTTAAAGGATTTGAAAATTCCTATCCGGAGACTCTTTCGGGAGGAATGCAGCAGCGGGTAGCAATTGCTCGTACATTGGCGCTGCGTCCGGCCGTAATTCTCATGGACGAGCCCTTTGGGGCCCTGGACGCGCAAACCCGAAGCGAGATGCAGCAGCTTCTCCTGCGTGTGTGGGATGAAACGGCCAGCACAATCCTGTTCGTCACGCATGATGTGGAAGAGGCGATTTATCTCGCCGACCGAATTTTCATTATGAGCTCGCATCCTGGGACCATTGTCGAAGATGTGCAAGTCCCGTTTGAACGGCCGCGTGACCTGGCCTTGAAAGAGCGGAATGAATTTCACGAATTGCAGAGTTATGTTCTCGGCCGATTGCGGCGCGCCCCGGGGGCGGGCGGTAATGTACGGGTGAGTGTCTAAATGGCTGCCGCTTTTCAGGATCAGCCCACCGGCGATCAGCGGCAGGAAATTAGCTTCGTCAAGGAAGCCTTTCACCTGCAATACAACTGGATTGCTCTTGCTGGGGCCGGCGCGTTCGCGATTTTGAGCGGCAGCTTCCTGCCGATAGTGCTGGCAGGGGGGGTGGAGCTGATGTACCTGGCCATTGTTCCTCAAAACAGCCGCTTTCAACGTCTGGTAAAGTCCTGGAAATTTGCCGAGCAGCAGCGGCGGCATCAGCAACAGTTCACGGAACTGTTGCGCGGCTTACCCTCGGAGCTCAAGAGCCGATACATACGATTAGCTGAAGTCTGCGGCTCGATCCGCGCCAATTTCGCGCAGTTGTCCACTACTTCACAAATGTTCCTGCAGCAAATGGATTCTCGGCTGGAAGGTTTGCTGCGCGGTTATGCCCGGCTGCTGACCGTGGCATACCAGCAGCAGCAGTATCTCGAGAGCACCGACCCAAATGAAATTAGGCATGAAATTGCCGGGCTGCAGCGGACACTCAACAGTGATCCTCCTCAGGTGCAGGACATCAACAAGAAGCGCATCGAAATACTGACTAAGCGGCTCGAAAAATATCAGAAGCTCTGTGACAACGGTAAGGTGGTCGACGCGCAGTGCGCTGCCGTTGAAGACGTCCTGCACCTGGTCCGCGATCAATCCGTGACCATGCGCGACCCGCAGCAGGTGAGCGATCAGCTCGACAATCTGGTAGGCGATGTCGAGCAGACAGAACAAACAGTGCAGCAGGTCGAGTCGATTTTCAGCAGCGTCGCGCCGGAACTGGATGGCTTAATGTCTCTCGACGATACCGCCTCTTCAGCCGGTGGCCGCGGTGTTCGGATAACGAGCTAAATGCCGGCGACTACTCCAACCTCGGCCAACTACCTCGAAGCGCTTCCGGCGTGGGCCCGTGAGCTTTCCGAAAAATACTACTCTCGTTCCTTTTCGGTATTTGTGCTGTACGGGAACGTGCGGGACCTGGTCCCGTTGCGCAAAGCGGATGGCGTGGATTTCGTCGCGCTCGATGAGTTTCTCTCGGGGGCATTGTTCGGCCAACGTGATCTGATGCTGCACTATGACCGCGGCGGCCTGAGTTTCGGCTCACCCGATAGCCAGTCCGATTTTCGCCGCGCGCTGGAGGGCTACGACAGTTATCACGGTACAACCTATGCGCAGGGAATCCCGCGGAACCCCGATGCGGTGTTGAATTTGCTCGACAACTACCTGCGCCTGCGGATCGCGGACGGGAGAAAGATTGGTCTGGTAATTGATTTTGCCGAGACCATAGCTCCGGCCGGGGACGTCTCCAGCATGTCGGCGGAGGACCGCAACTCTCTCGTCATCCTGAAGCGATGGGCGCGCAACCCGGCCTTTCTTAACGCCGACGTCACGATCTGCCTGATCTCAGAAAACCAGATCGAACTGAACCAGGGAATTGTTCAGAATCCCGGCGTTTCTGCGATCTCGATCCCTCTTCCCGAGGAGGCGGAACGACTGGAATTTATTCGATGGCAGCTGAAGAAACAGCCGCTGCCGGCGGGCTCGGACGTGAATGACACCACGTTGGCGAAATTGGGAGCCGGGCTGAAGCGAGTCCAACTGCAAAGCCTGATCGCGCATGCGGTGCAGAACCGTCAGCCGCTCACCATGAAATTTCTTAGCCAGCAAAAAAAGAACCTCATCGAGGCGGAGTCCGGCGGGCTACTGGAGTTTGTCCAGAGCCGGTTCGATTTGTCTTATGTGGCTGGGAACGATCAGGCAAAACGAAAGCTGAAAGACGCTGCCACCGCCATTCGCGCCGGTAACACCAATGTGCTTCCCATGGGATACGTAATCTGCGGCCCAGTGGGGACCGGCAAGACCTTCATCACCACCTGCTTTGCGGGCGAGGTAGGCATCCCGGCTGTAACGCTGAAAAACTTTCGCAGCATGTGGCAAGGCGTCACGGAAGGAAACCTCGAGCGTGTGCTGAATCTGCTGAAAGCGATGAGCCCCATCGCGGTGATTGTGGACGAAGCGGATGCGCAACTCGGAGACCGTTCCAGCTCGGGCGACAGCGGAGTAAATAATCGCGTATTCGCCCAGATTGCCCAGTTCATGGGCAATACCGAGTACCGCGGTAAAGTGATCTGGTTCCTGCTCACGTGCCGCCCTGATCTCTTGCCTGTCGACCTAAAGAGACAGGGCCGTGCTGAAGAACACATTGCTTTGTTCTACCCGGAAACGCCCGAAGAACGCCTCGCGCTACTGCGCGCTATGCAGAAGAAAATCGGCATGTCTCTGTTTCCAGCCGACGTAGAGAAATTTTTCCTGTCGAATTCGGGAACCCTCTCCGGCGCCGATATCGAGGCAGTCTTGGTTCGCAGTCAGATGGCGAGCGCGCTGCGCAATAAATCCTTAGTTGATACGGAAGACCTGAAGTCAGCCCTGGAGGATTTCATTCCTCCCTATTACCCAACGGAAATCGATCTGCAAAATCTCGTTGCCGTGCTGGAGTGCACGAGCAAGAGCCTGCTGCCCGAACAGTATCGCAACGCGGAACGTAGTGACCTGATTCGCCGTGCCAATGAACTGTTTGCGCTCTCCCGGCAGACCGGACAGGAATAGGATTCGCTTCCGGGGAAGTTAAGCAGCTAGCTCCCGATACTGCTTTGCGCCTTTATGCCTAGCTTTGCGACCCGTGCGGTGAAAAGCTCTTAAGTTGTTCCTGGACGGCTCGATAAGCCTGGTCGATCGCCTCATCGGTAAACGCCCTCGCTCCCGCATCTGAATTTGCGATTGAAATCCTGCCAAATTGATTCCGCCCGACAACACAGGGACGCTCGTCCGGCGCGTAGTCAGGATCGGAAAGCGGATCGTAGTCATACGCGTATCCATGCGCCCACCTGTTTACCGTGATTGCGGCAATGTCCCTTGCAGAATCGAAACCTGCGGCAGCGAGCATGCGCTGCAGCTGGTCGCGAATATTTCGCTCCAAGGTCGAGAATGGAGTAGACATCAGTTCAAATCTTCCCATGCGATATTGATCACGCCGCGGAAGGCCCGGCTTGCAGGGCGTACGCAACATAAATAAGACCATCGGCTCTTCCGGCCTGCTCGGAGAGCGATACTGGCCCAAGTTCACCGGAAAATCGAGCATGGTGAGGCAGTGATAGCTTCCGGGTGAAACGATCTGCCGGACTCCGAGTTTGTGAAATGCGGTCCAGTTGCGAATCGCCACGTGCGTATAGATGAGCGGTTCTTTAACGCAATAGTGGAGGGCTTCCTTTTGTTTTTCCGAAAGCTCCGGGCAAAGATACGGCACCATTCCGTTGTAGCAGGCCAGAATGCAGTTTGAAGCTTTTGCCGATCGCAGCTTTCCCTCGCGCACATAGCTGACTTCGACTTGTTTCGCGGCTCCCGGCTTACCAATATTTTGTGCTTTCACAACCGTGCTATTCAGTCGAATACGGACTGAAGATTGCGGGTGATCCAGGCGACTGTAGTCAGCGCGTGCCATCACTACGTCATCCATGGTGTGCCCCGGAATAGCCTGCGGAATAAGTGATCGCACCAGCAGGCGGGCAATAGACGCATTTCCGTCTGGAAAATGAAATATATAAGGTTCCTCCTTTTCGCGTTCTCCCAGATCCATGCCCTGGAACCCTGGATAGCTGATTGCGCCGTAGTCATCATCGCCGCTCTCGTAACAGAGCAAAGCCGACGTCGCGTCGATTCCAACCGCGAAAAGGTCGTGCGAATAAGTTTGGAAAAAAGGCAGCACGGCAGGATCGGCCTTACAAATCTTCGTGAGAAAATCTGCGTAGCTGATTTTCCCAAGCCGGGCGCGCTTTTCGTCGCGCGACAATCCCGGCAGATAGTCCACTTTCTCGGTGTAGAGCCGCGCAATGTCTTGACGAATGTTTTCCGGCAAGGGTGACTTGCGAAGGAAATCCGGCCAGGAAATCGATCCCATGCCAGGCACCAGACGATCGTCACCAAAGGTTTCTTGATCGAAGAAACACCCGGTTCCGAGCTGAGCATAGAGCTTCTGGTCGTAGGCGCGATAGAACCGCTGCGTATCGACGCCAAGCTCGGCAAGCAGCCCTTTCGCAACTGCGCTGTACGCCGACGGACTTTCAATCGACTGCGTCCCGCCATTGCTCAACAGCAGTCGCTTTCCTACGCGAAACTCGTTGCGTTTGGCGTGCCCGCCAAAATCGTCATGGTTGTCGAGTATAAGAAGTCGAGCCCTTGGGGTGGCCTTGCGGAAAAAGTAAGCTGCGGACAATCCGCTGATGCCCGCACCAACCACGATAAGGGCGTACGTTTCGCCGGTATCTTCAGTTTTGCCTGCGGACTCCCAAAACGTGCCGTCGCGGAGGCTGTGCGCGACGCCGTATGTGGCGTCGTAACTTCCACGCATTCCGGTTAGTGCAGGCGGATACGCTGAGCCGGGATGATCAGCCGCTAGCGCGGGGAACGGCCCAATGCTCGAGGCGAGAGCCGATCCGCCAACAGCCATGCTGACGCCGTTCAGGAAGTCACGCCGTGTGATCCGGCGGGACATGCCGAGTTCCCGGTCGCGGGGGTCGGCAGACGTCGCTTGCTCACGTTTTGGCTGTCGCGGCATATATTTGCACTCGGAAAGCGAAGGTTTAGAGCTCAAAGACAGATATCAGAAACGGACTGCAAATTCCAGTTTGATGGGGATTGAACTCACCTTTCTGTCTCCCCGGGGAAAGGCGCTGGTGGACAAGGCATGTGGCGATTAATACACTGCTACTGGCGCAAAACGAAGATTCTTCATGCGACTTGTCACCTTCGAGGATTCTGTACGGCGATCCCGCATCGGCGCAGTTGCTGCTAATGACCGGGTTGTGGATCTGCATTCTGCCTGCGCTCTTTACCTTCGCGAGGTTGAAGGGGAAGCAGCTTTCTATCGTCTGGCGGATGCCCTCGTTCCTCCCAACATGCGGGCGCTGTTTGAGGGTGGTGATACCAGCCTGGAAGCGGCGCGTAAAGCTCTGGATTTTGCATCGCAGCTCGATGCTGACGCGAAGGCGCCTCAAGGCGAAGCCATCTACTATTCTCTCGATCAGGTAAAACTAAAAGCACCAATCATTCCGAAAAAGTTTTTTCACACTGCCGGGAATTTTCGCGAGCATCACGAAGAAGCCAGCAAAGCCGGCTTCTCACATCCCGTGCTGCCCTGGATTGTGTTTTTTCAAAACGCGGACGCGATTATCGGTCACGGGGAAGCGGTTGTCTATCCCGACCATCTGACGCAAGAACTCGATTACGAATTGGAACTGGCTGTCGTGCTGAAAAAAGCTGGTAAGCACTTTACGCCTGAGGATGCCAGAGACTACGTCGGCGGCTATGTAATTTTCAATGACATTACAGCTCGCGACATTCAGCGGCGCGAAATGAAATCCGGCGTCTTCAGCTTCTGCAAAGGAATTGATACCTTCTGCCCGCTCGGCCCGTGGATCGTGACCGCTGACGAAATTCGCGACCCGCACAATCTTGCCATGGAACTGCGCGTAAACGGCGAGTCAAGACAGCGTTCGCATTCCAGCAAGATGTCGGTGAAGATTCCGGAAATCCTCTCGCACTACTCCCCAATGGGTTACAGCGCTGGCGACGTAGTCTCAACCGGCACCGTGTCCGGCGTCGCCGCCTTCAGCGGAGATCCGAAAGCATGGTATCTGAAACCCGGCGATGTAATGGAGTGCGAGATCGAGCAGATAGGCGTGCTGCGCAACCGTGTGATTTCGTGGGAAGAAGCTTACGGCGAGAAGCCAGCCGCGTTGACCACGCAAGAAACGGCTTGATAGTCCAAGTCTTGTTCACCACGGAGGCACAGAGTCACGGAGAAAGGGCTCTTCCTTTCCCGCGTTTCCGTGACTCCATGGTGCAACCGCTATGACGCCCAACTCCAAAATCTGGGTGAGCGAGCTTAACTCGCGACCTGAAACCCGCTCTACTTTTTCCGGCAACACCGTCCGCTTCTATGACACAACTCTCCGCGATGGTGAGCAGACCGTGGGCGTCGTGCTCTCTCCGCAGCAGAAAGTCGAAATCGCCCGCAAACTCGATGACCTTGGCGTGAGCCGCATCGAAGCCGGGTTTCCCAGGGTCTCTCCCGAAGACGCTGAGGCAATCCAGCTCATGCAGAAAGAAAAGTTCGCAGCAGAGTTGTGGGGTTTCTCGCGAGCGGTCAATGCAGATGTAGAAGAACTTGTGCGCCTGGGCCTGCGCGCCTCGGTCATTGAAGCTCCCACAAGCGAAATCAAGCTGAAAGCCTACGGCATGTCACAAGACGACGTGCTTCGGCGCGTCTCTGCCGCCGTCTCGTTCGCAAAGCAAAACGGAATCAGAGTTGCATTTTTCGCCGTCGATGGCACGCGCACCGAGCTCGGCTTCCTGAAGAAGACGTATCTGGCGGCTCTCGAAGCAGGCGCGAGCGAAATCGTAGTAGTGGATACGATCGGAGCTTGCGGCCCGGAAGCTGCCGAGTTTCTGGTGCGTGAAGTTGGCGCCTGGGTTGGTCCGGAGATACCAGTGCATTGGCACGGGCACAACGACTTCGGCATGGCGACAGCCTGCGCCGTGGCAGCGGTTCGCGGCGGAGCTTCGTGGATTCAAGGCACGATCAATGGAATGGGCGAACGGGCCGGCAATGCGGATATCTGCGAGATCGCGCTGGCGTTGCGCTGTCTGTACGCTGTGCCAGTCGCTCTCGATCTCACCAAAGTGCGTGGAGTTTCACGCGCTGTCGCGGAAGCATCCGGCTACACGCTCGACGCCTGGAAGCCGCTGGTTGGAGAAAATCTGTTCATGCGCGAGAGTGGCGCAGTGGCCACTCAGTTTCACATCCCGGAAGCCATCGAGCCGTATTCTGCGGAGCTGGTGAGCGCGCGGCGTCGCATCGTGCTGGGCAAGAAGAGCGGCCCGGACAGTGTCGATCTGAAAGCGAGGGAACTCGGTTTGACAATCGCACCCGAGCAACGCGCGCCGATTCTGGCGGCGATCAAGAAACAGGCGATTGCGAAACGACGTGTGCTGACCGATGAAGAGTTCCGACGGATCGTGACAGGTGCCGCTCAAGGGGACTAGGAACTATCGCCTGAGTAGACGTGCCATAGCTTGACTCCTTAGCTTTTTCGTTGTTGTCCGAACTTAGTCGCTCCAGATTGCCCGTCACTCGAGGAAAGACCTAAAGATATGCGCCCGGGTTGGCCGATACGCGAATCGATCTCGGCTGATATCAGAGCTCGGAGGGTCGACAGAGTCAGGATCAAGAACACGATTCCGGAGTACCGGATCATCGCCCGCCTGAAAGCCGGTGCAGGTATTGCTGCAGCCGAAGCGGAGCTCAGAGTTATCCAGGCCGAGGTGGCGAAGCAATACACGGATGCGCACGCCGCGAGAACGTCACGTCTTTAGAGCTGCGGCGCTATGGCGATTCCGTCGTGGAGGGGAATGTCAGAGAGGCGTTGCTGCATTGCTTGCCGCGTCAAGCGTGCTGTGGCTGATAGCGTGTGTCAATGTCACAAGTCTGTTGCTGGCGCGCTCGGCATCCAGGCAACGTTCGTGCCGCGCTGGGCGCAATCCGCCATGGGCCTCCTGGCCTCCTTTTTCTCAGCCCGCATGCTCGCGGGTTTTCTCTACGGGGTATAGGCTAACGACGCGTTGACTTTGAGCCCAGTGAGCCTGCTGCTGTTGGGAACCGGCCTCGCCGCGGCATACGTTCCGGCCCGACGAGCAGCCAGCGTGGATCCCATTCAGGCGTTGCGCACTGAAAAGGATGGTTCAGTTCTAGTTCAGATCCACCTGCCCCGCGCCTACGTGCGCGTGCAGCCGGTACTTACCGGGGCCGTGCTTCGTAAATGACCGGAACAGCCCTCCTTTCGACACCTCGAAGGGAGCGGCATCCACTTCGCCGGTCGTGACCGAAGCGTCTACGTGGCCGTAGTCCTCAGGTTTGCCAATATTCACATCCAGCTCCCCGGCATGTAGTTCCATGTCCTTGTCGCCGGTAACGCCCTTAATATCGAGCTCGCCCGCCCACATACGGACATAGAGGTTGGTGATACTTGGCACTTTGATCGTGATCTGAAAATTGTTTCGTGGACACTCGTCCATCGCCAGCCTGCCCACACTCCCTGAGATGTTCAGCTTTACCTTGACCTTAGTGTCGTCCCCGTTTTTGGAATCGTAGGAAATATGAAGTTTGTTGTCCTCGGTGCCCCTGATCTCGACTCCGCTGGAGCAGAGATCCATTCGGAGCCGCCCCCCGGAGGGGAATGCGGTCTCAAACGGATTCTCGTGGATGGAAGAGGGTTTCTCATCGGCGACTGCATAACAGGCCGAGAGGAGCAAGAGAGCGGGTAGAGTGAGACGTGCGAGGGAGGACGTGGTTCTCATGCCATTAGCTACGCTGAGGACGAAAAGAAAGTTCCCGCTTGCTGGATTCCCCGGCAAAGCCCCTTAACGGCGGAAATGAGACAGAACTGCGTCGCCGAATAGCTTGGCTTGGCCGGTCCGGTCATCGCCCCAGATTTCAAGCATGAGGTGGGTACATCCCGCCGCGCGATATTCCTCGATGCGTTCGATGCACTCTTCAGGCGTGCCGGCAATCGGGCAGACTTTGCGAAGAATGTCGTCGGTCATTGCTCGCGCCGCGGCTTTGCGTCCGCCTTTTTCCATGGCATCGGCAATCGGCTGGAGTTCTTGGAACGTGAGCCCTGCGCATTCCAGCAAAACATCGGCTGAACCCTTGATGTTCTGAACTTTATTCGCCAGATACATTGCGGCTTGCTCGCGGGCGCCTTCCTTGCCCTCCACAGAATCGCGCGCAATGCTGCCAACAACCACCGAACCGAGAACCAGATTCGAAGGATCCTTCCCCGCTTTCCTCGCGCCTTCTTCCATGTTCTTGTGCGAGTAGCGCACAAATGCCGGCGTGGTAATGCTCGCGGTTAGCAATCCATCACCGACCGATCCGGACATCTTTTGCAAAACGGGGCCTGTCGCGGCAACAAAGATTGGGGGAACTCCCCTTGGGGTGGAAGTGTCGGCTCTAACCGGAGGAACATCAGCTGCGAAGACCGTACCTCGATATTGGAAAGCCTCACCGGCAAGTACGCCGCGCACAATCTCGATGCTCTCTCGCATCACCGTAGCGGGGCCAACTTTCTCGCCCTCACCTTCTCCGATCTCTTTCATGAAAATCTTGGACGCCCCCAGGCCGAGCAGAAACCGGTCTCCAGCCAATTCCTGCATGACCCGCGCTTCCATCGCAATCTGCACAGGATGGCGGGTATACGGAGAGATAATTCCCCATCCCAGTTGAATGCGCCGGATCTGCGATGCAATCACCGCGAGGATTGCCGTGGATGACCGCGCTTCGAACCCATGCTTCCGCCACCAGGGATAGGCTTCGGCGATCCAGAATGTATCGAAGCCGGCCTGCTCGCAGGCCTTTGCCATAGCAACCGTTTCGTGCACCGGTTCCATACTGAGTTGCAAAACTCCAATGTTGAAGGGAGTGGTCATGAATCTGGCTGCCTGCCCTCTTTTCTAGGTTTGTGGACAGCGGAAACCGAACTGATTGTACAAGGTGTTTCGCGCTTGGATGATTACGCTGTGCGCTGAGTTCTATACTCGCTATACCTGTTCATCTGCGGGAAAGAAGATTTCGAAGCAAGCACCCGGCCCCTGCGAGTTGTCCAGACGGATAGTACCGTGATGTTCGTCCACAATCTTGGACACAATTGAGAGCCCAAGGCCCACACCACTTTTCTTCGTGGTCACAAATGGATTGAACACTTGCTCCCGCATCTCGGCTGAAATGCCGGGACCACTATCCTGCAGCCGAACCTGTATTCCACGCCGGCCGTTGGATTGAACCTGGTGCACCTCCGCCCGAAGAACTCCACCCGAACTGTTCATAGCTTCATATGCATTCTGAATGAGATTGACAAAGGCCTGCTCGCATAAATTCTCATCGAGCGGAATCACGGGGAGATCTTTCTGATAATCGCGCCGCACTTCGATTTTTTCGCCCTTCCACTGCTCGGCAACATTCTCCAGCGCCTGATCGAGCAGGTCCGTGACTGGCAGCAGACGTGTCTCGGTCCGCAGTGGCCGGGCAAAATCGAGGAAGCGAGTGACTAGGGCGCTCACGCGGTTCACTTCGCTCGAAATGTATCCCGCCAACTCACTTGCCAGCGGGTTCGTGTTCTCTAATTTGCGGTTGAGTGTCTCTGCCGATCCCTTAATCACGCCCAGCGGATTGCGAATCTCGTGCGCCAGCCCGGCCGAAAGCTGCCCCAGCGCCGCCAGCCGTTCCGAGCGCCGCGCCTCAGCCTGCACCCGTTCCAGTTGGCGATTAGTTTCTGCCAACTGCTCTGCCAGCTTCTGATATCGGGTGGTTTGGCGGCGGTTTTCGAGTGCGAAACGATTTACAACCATGGCCGCCAGAAAGAAGAACAGAATCCGAATCGCAAGCTCCGCCGCTCCACCGGCCGTCAGTTCGTACTGTTGCAGGGCGGGATATAGAAACGAGCAATAAGCGGCTGAGGCCAGCAGCGTCCAGAGCAGCGTGCCCCAGGTACCGAAGTAAACGGCAGCAGTGACAACCGGAACGTAGTAGATGGGATAGTAGCTGCTGTTAATACTGACTTCGCCCGTGTGATTAATGAGGACAGTCGCGAGCGTGATTTTCAGCAGCACGACGATGTGGGGTCCCGGCCTTGGCAGGCGAGAGACGATGCGGCTCTCAGCCAGTTGCACCACACCAATCGCAAGCAAGGTCAGTTGCTTGTGGTACTCGAGGAAAGGCGGCAGCAGAGCGAGGCCGGCCAGAAAAACCAGCCAGAGCACGTCCAGCCATTTCACTCGTGTGCCGGTGTCTTCGCTCATGAAGGAGCTTCGGTTATTTGAACAGTAAACGCTGTCGAAGCTGCTGCGACTAGTCTACCGCTCTGGTGGGATGGAAGCAGATGAACTGTTTCGCAGATGTACCGTTTCGCATTGACTTCCGGGGGCGGTCGAATTATTGGTAAGTGCGGGACCGGGTTATCGGAATCGTTTTCTTGCGAGCTCAAAATCCCGGCCAGACCCGTGCCAAAGAGTAGCATCGTAGCCGCGGGGGATGATAGTTCTTCGGCGACGGCACAACACAAGGCTGGCGAGGGGCAAGGAATTCAAACCGAAGGTGTTACGAAAGCAAGCCAAGAATCGTGGCAGGAGAAGGGTTCCACGCCCAGAATATTTCCCTTGGAGTGGCAGTCTAGAACGGTGCACGGCTCAGGCAGCTAGAGCATTTCGGAACTGACTGCCGCCTCGTACATTCAACATCCGTTTCAGGTTGTAAACCATCGTTGCCAAGCTGATTTCGGTCTGCGCTCCACCGGTTCCTCGGAGCAAAAAGCGCGGATGTCCGAAAATGCGGTACTTTATCGTGGCGAACGTATGTTCCACCGTTGATCCTCGCAACCGCATCACTTCGGCAGTGGTTCGCTGTTGCCTGCGTTGAAGGGCATCCTCATGCAGGTGCCGAGAAACGTAGCGCCGAGGGCCTAGGGTGCAACGGGCTTTGAGTGCGCACGAGCCACAGACTTTTCGTCGGGGTGTATACATCACGGGAACTCGACGATCGACTTATGGTCGGGAACCAGTCGGCCTAGCAACCACATCACCTCCACGTTGCGCTCGCACTCGGTTTCCAACCGGCCAGAGGACCGAATCTGCCACAGCTACCCGTACAGATACAGCTTCCCGTAGATCGCGCGGGTCGTAACCAGGTCGCCCCGTCTCAGCCGGTTCGGGGCGAACGACACCCAGCTTGGCCATGTCCAGCCCGCCCACAAATGCTTCGATCACACGGCAGACATGCTCTTCTGAAATCAGTTCGTCCAACGACAAGCGGAACTTTCTACTTGGCCTTGACACAAGATTCCGCTCTTGGGTGCAAACGTTTGCGGCATGCAAGACATTGCACGTGCGGCCAACCCAGCAAGTCACTAGGTTCCTTTCCTCGATAGCGCCATCTGCGCGGGTGCGGTTATGTCCTGTTCCTTGGCCTTTCCTTGCGAACGAAAAGCGTGTCCTGGATAGGTTCGCTTTCACATTCGATCGCGAAAGTGGTGACTGGAGCATCGGGAGCGGCCGCCGGCAGTCCGGTGAAACGCAGGCGAAAGCGATCCTGCTGGAAATCAACCTTCTGTCCGGTAGCTAGGAATCGAGTCGACCGGACCTGCGTTTTGAGGCCTGCGATCGCGACGTAGTCGCCGGGCCAGAAATAGACGTGCATGTAGAGCGTGTTCCCTTTGCGGGTGAAGCCGGCATAGGTGGATTGCCGCGGCTGACAGGGATCAGACTCATAGATAGATTCGCCATTGCGGCGCATCCATTGGCCCACTTCGCTCAATACGCGGACGGATTCTTCGGGAATCGATCCGTCCGGACATGGGCCAATGTTCAACAGATAATTTCCGCCATCACGGACACAATCGACGAGGTTCCGAACAACCTGCCTGGAAGTCTTCCAGTTGTCGTCCGCTCGTTGATAGCCCCAACTGTCGTTCAAGGTCATGCAGGTTTCCCAGGCCTTGCCTCCTTTCTCAGCAGTGATTTCCTGTTCGGGAGTGGCGAAATCGCCGGGCAGGCCGTTGCGATTGTTGACGATGATGTCGGGCTGGAGCTCGAACACCATGCGGTTCATTTGCTCTGACTCCCACTGTGCGGGAGTGAGTGGCCAATCGACGTCATACCAAAGGATATCGATCTTCCCGTAGTTGGTCATCAGTTCGCGGATAAGTCCGTGCGTGTAGGCGACGAAGCGGTTCCGAGCGCTCTCGTCAGTGGCACAACGCGCGCCGTCGGAATGATGCCAATCCATCAGTGAGTAATAGAAGCCGACGCGCAAACCTTCGGCCCTGGCCCCATCGACGAATTCGCGGACGAGGTCGCGCCCAGGCCCCTGCTTGGGGGCACAGTAGTCAGTCAGTTTCGTGTCGAAGTTGCAGAAGCCCTCGTGGTGCTTGGTTGTCATTACCATGTACTTCTGCCCCGCAGCACGAGCCAGCCTCGCCCAGTCGCGCCCGGCATTCGGCTTAGGTTGGAACCGCTGATCCAGGCGCTCGTATTCCGCGACGGGAATCCCTTCGTTCTCCATCACCCACTCGTGCCGGCCGAGCACGCTGTACAAGCCCCAATGAATAAACATGCCGAAGCGTGCCTCGTGCCACCACTTCATGCGGCGAATACGGTCGGCATCTTCGGGTGAGGGGTTTTGAGCGTCTGACACCGCAGGAGCCGGGTGTGGAACGATTGCGCTTGTTGCTACAGCGGACGCTGAACTGATCAAAAGATCACGGCGGGTGATTCGATTGGGGGTCATTAGCCTCCTCGTTGGGATGCAGCAATCATCAAAGACTCAGACCCAAATCGCTTGCTGGGCTACGCTCAGCGCGCTCAGGATTCTAATGCAGGTGGCGCGTGGTGGACGACAACGAGTGATCCCTGCATTTATACCATGGTATATTGGTATACAACGACTGCATCTTTGGAGATTTGATGACACGAGGCTTTAACGGTCAGGTCCATGTCCGTGTGCCGGCGAGCATGCATGAAGAAATCGCGAGGGAGGCGTTCGAGAAGGGGATCTCGATCAGCGGCATCTTTGCTCAGGCGGTAATCGTAAGGCGGGCCTTGAAGCATATGAATCCCTGGAAGTCGGTGGAGGAAGTGCGGTCCGCCAATCGCGCCGTTCCTGTCCGGGAAGTTGAACGCGTCGTCAACCAGGCGGTAAAGGCGGTCAGGAAAGGCCGCCGTGGACGCTGATAGCGCACTGCCGCGTCTGGTGCTTGACACGAATGTTTTTGTCAGCGGTTTGATTTCGGCGCGCGGTTCGCCGGCGCAAATCCTCACAGCGATTCGAGAAGCAAGCATCACCCACTTGGTTTCCGACCCGATCGTAGAAGAGTACCTGCGGGTTCTGGAGTATCCGCGCCTTCGGCGGTTCAAGGGAATTACGGATGCGTTCATCGCTGATATTGCAGCTTACCTCGTTTATCAGACCGAGCGCGTGGAGTTGGCCTCTACGATAAGGCTCAGCCGGGATCCGGACGACGATGTGTTCCTGGAGACGGCTGTGGAGGGGAGGGCATCACTGCTGGTCACGGGTGACAAGGCCGGCTTGCTTTCGCTCGGAGCGGTGCAAGGAATTCCAATTGTTTCGGCAAGCGAAGCAGTAGCTCGGTTGCGGATTTGAACTACGGCTTCTTAATGTCCGTGCCTAACCGCCCTGCGATAGTCGTCTGCGGTGGTGCGATAGCAGGGCAACATGCTATTTCGGTCATTTGAAGAGCGCAAATCGGTGTCGGTCCAGGTCATTTGAAGCAGGCTTTCATCGCAAGCTTGGTCTCTGGTCACACGAAGCTTGTAGACTCGCGAGTTGTCGACAGCGTATTCGGATAATCGGCGCTGATAAGGAAGCGAGACGTAAACCAGTTTTATGAGCTGTGATTCGTCTTTGCCGATCCGCCTCTCCGCGATGAAAACCTCATAGTTTGAGAAATACGAAGAACCCGGCGTGGCCGAGGCTAAGGCGACCAAACGCAGCTGCAGTTCTTGAACGCGTCGACGGTCATCGAGCAATGGTTTGGGCGGTGTTGCAACCGTGGAGCGTAGGTCCATAGCCGTGGGCCGTCCCAGCGTTGCAGAGGCGTAGGTGTCCTGAACTGAGGGAGCCGGGGGGACGACTTGCGACCCACTACCTGTTGCCGAACCCCCGCGGCTATTGCCGAAAGTTCCTTCTCCTTGAATAGATGGGGCCGGAGGCACCACGGAGTCAGCTGCGTTGCCACTCAGGGAAGCCCGGTCTATTCCCAGAGCAGCTTGCTCTTGTCCGAACAAGGACGGCGCCGGACCCACGACCTGCGCCCCATTCCTGGACACCGGTCCTGTGCGGCCATTGCTGAGAGTTCCATCGGCTTGAATGGACGGAGGCGGAGAGACGACGGAAGCGCTGAGGCCGCCACCCGGAGAACCTCGCGGCATTCCCAAAGCGTGCCGTCCTTGTGTTGATAACGACGGCGCTGGTTCCACAACCTGCAATCCAGTGTTAGAGACCGGACCGGCGCGCCCGGTACCGGAGGTTTCATAGCCCCGAACCGACGGTGGAGGCGCGACGACTGAGCCGGTTAACCCGCTCAAGCCGGCCAGGGCCATTCCCAAACCTGCGTGCTGCTCGTCAAAAGGCAAGCGCGGCGCAGGCTCGACCACACGAACGTGGCCGATGTTCCCCTCTCCCAAGTTTCGCATTGAGCCTTGCAGGCTTGGTAACGGAGAGACCACCACTGCTTCGGGCACCGCCACTTCGCGTCCTGAGGAAATTCCGGCGACTCCGGGTGGCGGAGCTATGACGGAAATCTGATACGAATGAGAGCGGCCGCCGCCCGCCTGACTTACATCTGGTGCCGGTGCGACGGCCGACGTCCATCCAGCAGGCAATCTTAGTTGCGGATGTCGGTTGAAGGTATTAAGCGCTGCCGGTGCCGCCGGAGATATTGCGTTCGCCACGCCGAGATTGGGAGGCGCAAAAGCGGCCAGTTTGATATTGGGCGCTATGAGCGCCTTGTGTGCGCGTTGTGCTGCCACCCGGATACCCGCCTGATGTAAAGACTTGGATCCTCTTCGGGACGCGGTGCGCGCAGGCGCGCTTGCTTTCATCGCCGGAAAAGACTGAGAAGGAGTGTAGTAGGTAACGTAATCTCTACGCGAGATTCTCAAGGGCCGCGGCTGTTCCAATTGTGTCCATACGCGCGATCCAATCAACACCGCCGCAAGCGTAAGGACATGGCAGACCATTGACTCCGTGAACCGCCACCAGGGCACACGCGACTGGACAAAAACGTCGCTCCAGAAGGGCGCAGGTCTAGACGTGGTTGGGATGCGAAAGGTGGAGCGGAACAAGAGCAGATCGAAGAGGTTCCGGAAAAAGACGCGGGGCGCGGGTTCCAACTCGAGCAGCAGTTTGAGGTGAGGATCTGAAGGGGAGGTCTCGACTTCCGAAGCGGCGGTTTGTGGTTCGACGCGCCGCATGGTCTGCCAGTCATACTCATATTTGGAATTACACAGAATGCAGATCTGGTAATAACGGCTGTCGGCGGCTCGCCGAGGCCAGGAAAACTCATGGAAGCAGTATCCACGCATTAAGAGCGGTCCAGTAGACTCTGTGGCATGGTCGGTCTCCGACGGCCATCGGAGCAAATATCATCTAACGGTGTCTCGCAATCCGGTAATTACTTTCGTGCGAGAGAGGCTCTAGCACCGTCTGGGAGCACCTCGAACGGCTGAAAACCGCATTGGTAGCGGTCTCTGCAAAATATCGCTATTTTACCCTGTATTTCCGGTTCCAGGGAATAGGTCACAGGCAAGATGGTCTGCAAACCTTTGCGCTAAAAGGGATGCAGGTTGGATCAGGATTTGGCGTTTCTCCGCGCACGCGTCAGGCCGTTAAGCAATGAACGCTCCAGGATGCGGCGGTAACCGTCCGCGTCCATGCTTGACATCACCGTCGCCGCGATTCCGCCAGGTGTCGCGGCCTCGTTTAACAAATCTCGCAAATCGGTTTGGCTTTCGCGCCAGCAGAGAATGCCATCTGCCAAAGCGTGCGCGGCTGCCGTGAGTGCGGCCTTGCGCCGCAAGCCAAGCTTCTCAGCAGCACCTGCCAGCGTGGCAAGGGCATGATAGCCGTGACTGGGAGAATATGTCACACTGAAGGCGTCGAACTGCGACTCCGGGAGTTCCAACACTGAGCCGACCTTCGCAAACAGTTCTTTCACCTCACGTCTTGCTGCGGGAAAAATTCTGCGATCAAACGCTAGTGCGGTTAACCCGTTCCCTCCTAGGCAAGCTGGGCTGGGCATAGCGCGCGCCCAGCGTACAGGTGGTCCCAATCGAGTTCGCAGTTTCGCAAGCGGCACCCCAGCGGCCAGGCTCACCGCGGTGAAAGGACGGCTGATCCCGCCAATCTGCTTCAGAAGTTCGTCGAGAGAGTCTGGTCGTACGGCTACGATGAGTAAGCTGGCCTGTCCCACAGCGCGAGACAGATTGGGCTCGATTTTCACGCCGTACCGCCGCTTGAGCTGCTGCAACTTCCGAGCATGGCGGTCATGGACGACGACGGGCGTTTCGTACCCCGCAAGCCGCAAGCCGGCCATCAGAGCGCTCGTAATCCGCCCTCCGCCAAGGAACACGGTGAAGTTCAAGCTAAGCCCATCTGATAAGTTCGAGGATGTACCGGGAGTTCGTCGACCCTCCTTTTTGCCTAGCCTTCTGAGTCGATTCCTCTATTTGTACGCAATTGCCGCGCTGGATGCACCAGCGAGATGGATGACGTCAAACCTCTTGAACCCCACCCCTCTCCGCACCACTTGCGGAAATCCGCGCCTGAGTAATCGAAGGCATCGCCGAATTCGATGAGCATGTTCAAAGACATGAGAAGTCCAAACACATTTTCACGGCGAGCGTCATCAATCAGGGCTTCGATGGCGACGAGCGCTCCACCCGACGGCAAAGCTTCGAAAGCCGAACCGATGAGGTGCATCTTTTTCTCGAGATTCCAGTCGTGAAGAATCATGCCCATGGTGATCAGGTCAGCCTTAGGGAGTGGGTCCTTGAAAAAATCGCCGGCGGCAATGCGGCAATACTGATGCGGTCGCTTAGCTCGGCAGCCGCAATGTGTTTTTGCGCGATCGGTTCTACCGGCGGCAGGTCGAAAGAAATACACCTGAGGTGCGGATGCTTCTTGGCGCATTCGATGCTGAGCAGGCCGGTTGCGCCGCCGACGTCACAGAGTGTCTGATATGCCGAAAAATCGAACTTCGCCGCGAACGCTTCGAAATTAATGCGGGAAAGCCCGGTCATTGCAGCCATGAACTTTCGAGAAAGAGCGCTGCGGAAGGTGTATTGAAATATTTCGCGTCAGGGCCGTTGCCCTCGCGATCCAGGAATTTCATCGCAACCAGCGCATCGAAGAAATCGCTGATTCCGCGCGAGTGCAGACCAACTTCGGAACCGAGTTGTGCACCCGTAAGCCGGCGATTGCCGAGTTTGGTGAATACCTCGAACTCCACCGCAGTGAGAAGAACCTTGGAAGACCAGAAGGCGAAGGCCGTTTGAAGGATGGGACCGGGATCGAGTTGCGGGCTAGTGGCATGCATTAAGTCACTATAGATGACAACTGAACTGTAAGGCCACCACGCAAGTTCGCTTCGAATCGCGGGCTCTTGCGGCCAGAAAACGTGAATACAAGTAGTATGCTGATTCCCTGTCGGAGGTATTTATGAAATCCACTTCGATTGCAATCCGCGAGAGCGCCGCAGACGCCAAATCTGTGATGAGGCTGGTAGAGATCTCTGCCGGGTATTGGTTGCCGCGGGCTTTGCATGTTGTGGCTGATCTGGGAGTTGCAGACGCTCTCGATGAGGAGCCGCGGCCGGCTGCCGATCTCGCCCGTGAAGTCGGCGCAAATGCCGACGCTCTGGACCGCATAATACGACTGCTCGCTTCGCATGGCGTGTTTCGTCGCGTTGGGGGCAAGTACGCACACAACGCTCTCTCGCGTTCGTTGCGCAGCGACCATCCGAATTCCATGCGCGCGTATGTACGCCTGGTAGGTCTTTCCGTTTTCTGGAAGAGTTGGGGAGCACTCGAGCAGGTCGTGCGCAGCGGCAAGCCCGCCGTGAGCGATATCTTCGCGTATTTCAAAGAGCATCCACAGGAGACGGAGATCTTCGATGCGGGCATGAGGTCAAAGGCGGAGACCGCCATTCCGCCAGTCATGACCTCGTACGATTTCTCCAGTTTTGGCACGATTGGCGACATCGGCGGCGGTCTCGGCCATTTACTCAAGGCGATACTCAAGTCGTCGCCGAAGCCGCGCGGCATTCTCTTTGACCAGCCACATGTCATCGAGCGCGTGGAGCCTGATGAGACGATCGGTAGTCGCTTGACGTTGCAAGGCGGAGACTTTTTTCGCGGCCCGCTGCCAGGCTGCGATGCTTACGTACTCATGGAGGTTCTCCACGATTGGACAGATGAGCAGTCACTGCAGATTCTCAACCAAATTCGAAAGGCTGCGCCGGAGGCGGCCAAGGTGTTAGTGGTCGAAACGGTGTTGCCCGATGAAAGCGCATGGGCGGAGGGCAGTGGTGAGCACTTCGGCAATCATCTGGACATCAACATGTTGGTGCTCACAGGCGGGCGAGAACGAACTCCCGCAGAATTGGGGCGGCTGTTCTCTGCGTCAGGATGGCGGCTATCACGGGTGATCCCAACGCCCAGTCCTTACTCCATCGTGGAGGCGGCAGCCGTTTAATTCAGTTCCGCACAGGCCTGATCAGCCGCGTCGAGCAACCCGGCCACTTCCGCCTCGGAATGCGCTGTGGAGATGATCCAGTGCAGGCCGTTAGAAGGAGTCATGTAGATGCCTCGATCAAGCAGCAAGTGAACGAACCGGGAATAGCGTTGCGTGTCCACATATGAGCAGTAATCCCGATAATCGTGAATGGCATCTCGCTCCGTGAAATAGATCTGAAACATGGGTCCGAATCCCTGGACAATCGCCTCTACCTTCCGCCGGCGAAACACCTCGCGCAGGCCTGCGATTGCCGCATTGCCGATCGCATGCAATTTGCGATATGTATCGCTCTGCGACAGCAGCTCCAGGTTCGCTGCAACCACTTTCATCGTCAGGCGATGGCCATTGAATGTGCCGTAGTGCAGCACCATTTTGTCCTGCCAGCGCATGTGGTCAAGAATCATGCGCGGCCCGGCAACAGCTCCCACCGGAAATCCCGCTCCGAGCGCTTTGCCGAAAATACTGAGGTCCGGGCGAATGCCGTAGTACTCCTGGCATCCGCCGGGAGCGTAGCGGAAGCCGGTCACCACCTCGTCGAGGATCAGCAGCACACCATGACTCTGAGTCAGTTCACGCAGCAGCTGCAGGTATCCGTCCAGCGGCGGGATACAGCCCATGTTGGCCATGATCGGTTCGGTGATCACGGCGGCGAGCTCATGCCTATGTTTGTTCAAAACTCGTTCGAGCGCTGAAATGTCATTCCAGGGGGCGAGCACAACATCGTCGAAGGTAGCGGCAGGAATGCCCTGCGAATCCGGGATGCGAGCCGGCGCGTCCGGAGGTCCCAGTTGCTCCGGGGAGTGACTGTGCGCGTTCAAAAGGAAGGGATCGTACCAGCCGTGATAGTGGCCCTCGAACTTTAGGAGCTTGTTGCGTCCAGTATGGGCGCGAGCCAGGCGCAGGGCCAGCATCGCGGCTTCGCTGCCGGTATTGGCAAACCGCACCGCTTCCGCGGACAGCACCATCTGCAAGAAGCGCTCGGCAGCTTCAACCTCAGCGGACGTAGCTGCCGCAAAATGGGACCCTTCAGCCATCGCAGTCGACACGACTTCGACCAGCCTGGGAGGTGCGTGCCCATGAATCAGCGCGCCGAAGGACATCATGAAGTCGATGTATTCATTCCCGTCGGCATCGTAGACGCGCGATCCGTGGCCGCGTTCCAGCACGATTGGGCCCGACTGATACACTGCCGCCCCGCGCGAAGGAGAGTTCACGCCCTCAACCAGCGAGCGTTGCGCGCGCGCAAACCACTCCTGCGAGCGCTTTCGACTGCGAGCTGTGACCGTAGTCGTCATCAGTCGGCGGTTCCGCCACCATCGACAACCAGTGAAGCTCCTGTCATGAAGGATGAGTCATCTGACGCCAAAAACAGCGTCGCCTTAGCAATTTCATTCGCCGTACCGATCCGGCCGAGCGGCCGATTGCTGCAACCCGCCCGGTAGTCTTCCCACTTCTGCCCGCGCATACGCGCGTCCTCCGGGAGCATCGGAGTGTCCACATCTCCCGGACAGATGCAGTTCACGCGAATTCCCTGCCGTCCGTGGTCAATCGCCATCGCCTTGGTCAACAGTACTACAGCCCCTTTCGAGGCACAGTACGCTACCGCTGAATCACCACCAACGATGCCCCATCCGGAGCTGTTATTAATGATCACACCACTGCCGCGCTTGATCATGCCGGGTAGCGCAAATTTCGACATTAGAAATGTGCCCTTCAAGTTTGTGTCGATCTGCAAATCCCATTCTTCTTCGGTGCAATCGAGCGTGGTATGCGGATAGAAAACGCCTGCGTTGTTGAAGAGGATGTCGATTTGACCAAAAGCAACTAGGGTTTCATCCACCGCTCGGCGGCAATCGCTGGCATTGCTGACGTCTGTGCGGACAAAGATGGCTCGGCCACCGCTGTTCAGAATCCGTTCCGTTAGGACTTGGCCGCGCATTTCGTTACGTCCCGTGACGGCCACTTTCGCCCCTTCTTTGGCGAAAAGAATGGCGGCGGCTTCGCCGATTCCCGAAGTGCCACCAGTGATGAGAGCGACTTTGTCTTTCAGGCGCATCGTTTATACCGATCCCGCCAGCCCGCCGCCATCCACCACGAGCGCCGCCCCGGTCACGAACGATGCCGCCTCACTCGCCAGGTAGAGCGCGGCCTGCGCGATCTCTTCCGGCTTGCCCACGCGACCCAATGGCCGGCGCGCCGCATCCATCAGAAAACGATCGCCCGGTTCGCCAAGCTGCTGGGCTTCACTGCGCAGCATCGCGGTGTCGGTATCGCCGGGGCAGAGGCAGTTTACGCGAATGTTCTGCGCGCCGTGATCCACGGCCATCGCCTTGGTCAAAAGCACAACTGCGCCTTTCGAAGCACAATACACGGCCGCCTTGGCCCCGCCCGTCAGCCCCCATCCTGAAGCCATGTTAATAATGGATCCGCCGCCGAGCTTAGCCATCACCGGGATGACCTGCCTCGATATGAGAAAAATGGATTTTACGTTCACCGCCATGACCCGGTCCCAGTCTTCCTCGCTTAACTCTGCAACCGAGGCTCGGCGAATGATGCCGGCATTGTTAAACAAGATGTGGATTGCGTCGAATTGGCGAGTGACTCGCTCGACAACGCGCTGACAGTCCGCCGCCCCACTCACGTCTGCCCTTTCGAAAATCGCATGGCCGCCGCTATTGACGATCTCTTGGACCACAGCCTGACCCGCGTCCGCATCCAAATCTGCGATCGCCACCTTCGCTCCCTCCCGCGCAAACAGCAGTGCGGTGGCGCGCCCAATTCCCGAAGCGCCGCCGGTGATCAACGCAACCTTGTTGTTGAGTTTGCTATTTGCTGATATCGCAGAAGTCGTTGTCACGACCGCCTATGTTAATTGAATTAGATTTTGAGGGGTGGCGGCTCTTGCCGGTGCTGACTTCTAGAGCGGCGCAGGCGCTGGCTCACGAAAGCGCAGCATGTCAGGCCGTCCGCGGTTCAGGCAGTTTTGCCTTCCGGGTTCACTCCGGAATTCTGGGAGTGGCTTCCAGCTCGCATCCGAAAAGAGTGCTTCAGCAAATCGCACAGCTCGTGCTTGAGATGCAGCAGCCGTAGTTGCTGCAACTCGTAAGCTGACTGGTCGGCTTGAGTATGCTCGGTCTGGCTTCGATAGAGAGCGCTCAACCCTCGCAACTCCCGGATTTCCTGCCTCAAGCTGGTCAGGCGATCCGAAATGTAGTTCACATTCATCGGGCGCAATCATACCCCAATCTGAGGTGGATAAGACGCGCCTTTTTGTGCCATCCCAGTCGCAGTCCCCCCTACAATCTTCGTGCTGGCAAGGCGATCGGAGTAATATGTGACCTCTTCCGTCGGAACGAGAACAGAGATGAATGCGCTCTCTTTTTCGAGAGGCGCATAGTAGAACGAGGATGGTTCATGAATAAGGAACACGCTAGCCAAGATCGTTGGCTCCTTGGAACCGTGCTAGGCGATATACATTTCTGGATTCCATTAGCAGTTCTGCTGGGAGGGCTTGTGCTTCTCAAGTGGATCAGCCGATGACGGAGGCTCCGACACTCATCAATGAGGCCACTCCACCCAGTATTGCTCCCAAACGACTGAAGAGCCTGCAGAGAGTTGGCGTGCTCTGCGGCTTCGCCGCAGGTGCGTGGCTGGGCGCGGCCGAGGCTCCAACAAAGCTGGTATCGATCGGCGTTAGCCCGCTAGTGATCTCTTTCATGATGGTGCTGGGAGTGTTTCTCGCCCGCTGGAGTGTACCGGCATTGCTGCAAGGGATGTCTCAGGTGCGAGAGGATGTACGCCAGGCTCCCCACCTGATGCTCTGGGGCATCCTGGCAGGATGCCTGTGGGCTGTCGCCAACACTTTGACAATCTTCGCAATTCGCAACATCGGATTGAGCATCGCCTTTCCTCTATGGAATTCAAACAGCCTGCTGGGAATTTTTTGGGGATTCGTTTTGTTCAACGAATTGCGAAACGCCGGCCGTTTGCGATGGCTGGGAGTGCTGGGAGGAGCCGCCCTCATGTTCGTGGGCGGAGTGCTGCTGGCGGCTGCATCCTCGGTTCAGGCGCAGGGACACGCTATGTTAGGGATTGCCGGCGCACTGGGTGCCGGCGTGCTCTGGGGCACCATGTACATTCCCTATCGCAAAGCGTACCTGACAGGCATGAGCCCGCTCTCATTTGTAACATTTTTCGCCGTCGGTGAATTGGGGATGATCAGCGCGCTGGCGATTGTGTACACCGGCGGTATTCACTCCCTGTGGCAACAGCTGGTGCTCAGTCAAGGCGTGCTGTTCTGGCTGGTCTTGGGCGGTGTGATGTGGGTCATAGGAGACATTTTCCAACAGTATGCGGCCAAGTACATCGGCATAAGCCGGGGCATTCCACTTTCGAACACGAATCAGCTCTGGGGCCTTTTGTGGGGTATTTTGGTTTTCGCTGAACTGCGCGGCGCATCCAGGACGGTTCACTTTGAAGTCATTGGCGGCTCGGTCCTAATGGCGTTGGGCGCTGGAGCCGTGGCCGTTTCTTCTGCTACTGAAAAGGAACACTCCAGATGGAAAGATGCCGCCCAGCGGGAAACTCAACGTTACAACCTCGACCAGGATTATGTGCTTGCGCGCATGGCAGGGGAGGGGGGCGCGCGCCAGAAGCGCACTTGGCTTGACTGGCTGCTCGCAGGCGTCAGCACTGCAGTGATTGTAGCCTTTGCGCTCACGGCGGAGATTCCCAAGTCAGAACCTCACTGGGGCGCTATGGCAGCCCTGCTCGCTGCGATGTTGGTCTTATTAGCAATCAGCGGTATCGCGCTCTGGCGAGCCACGAAGTTCAGCTGATGGAATCCGAAATAGAAGAACTACCAGATCTAGGCACGCTCTGATGCCTGTAGCAAGTCCTCTGCAGCGGAAAGGCTGCTATCATAAGCCTCTTTGCTCATTGCAAAATCCCTGCTGGAGGCACTCCTGATTCGGCTGACCTGTTGTTTATTTCTACTACTTTCCCTCGGAATAGCCCTACCTGCTAGCGCGCGGAAGACGAGAAAGCCGAAAGCAATGCCAGCACCCGGACGGACGGAACTGCAGAAGATGATCTCGCGTTTCACGCCGACATCGCTGCGAGTTGATGTTTCGAGGCTTCCCATAGGTGACCGGCAGGCGTTAGTAAAGCTTGTTCAGGCCAGCCACATTCTGGACGACATCTTTTTGGACCAATATTGGAGCGGCAACCCGGCTCTTTATGCACGGCTCCAGAGAGACAGTTCGGCTCTGGGAAAAGCGCGACTGCATTATTTTTGGATCAATAAGAGTCCGTGGTCGGCCCTCGATGACTTTAAGCCGTTCCTGCCCGGCATCGCACGCCGCAAACCTGAGGGCGCCAATTTCTATCCGGAAGATATGCGCAAGCAGCAGTTTGAGAGCTGGGTAGGATCGCTGCCGCAGAACGAACAGGAGGCCGCGAAGGGCTTTTTCACCGTGATCCGATGGAAGGATGATTCGCATCGGGAACTGATGAGCGTTCCATACAGCGAAGCCTACCAGGATGAACTTACCCGTGCAGCGGGCCTTCTGCGGGAAGCCGCGGACCTGACAGACAATCCCACGCTGCAGAAATTCCTGAGGTCAAGAGCACACGCATTCTTGTCAAACGACTATTACGAAAGCGACATGGCGTGGATGGACTTGGACGCGCCAGTCGATATCACAATCGGCCCCTACGAAACGTACAACGACGAATTGTTCGGCTACAAAGCGGCGTTCGAAGCTTACGTAAACCTTCGCGACGACGCGGAAACGGAGAAATTCTCGGTTCTCGCCGCCCACCTGCAGGAGATTGAAGACAATCTGCCGATTCAACCTCAATACCGCAATCCAAAGTTGGGTGCGGCCGCGCCGGTCGTGGTGGTGAATGAGATTCTAAGCGCAGGAGAGGGCAATCGTGACATAGCGACCGCTGCATACAATCTGCCCAATGACGAACGTGTAGTGAACCAGAAGGGCAGCAAGCGGGTGATGCTGCGGAATATTCAGGAAGCCAAATTTCGCAACGTGCTGCTCCCGATTGCACGCAGAACGCTCTCCCGGCAAGCCATGGTGGACGTCAACTTCGAATCTTTCTTTACTCACATCGTTGCCCACGAACTCATGCATGGGCTCGGACCGCATCAAATCAAAGTTCAGGAGCGGGATACCACACCCCGGAACGAGTTAAAGGAGCTTTACAGCGCGATTGAAGAAGCAAAGGCCGACATCACCGGCCTGTTCGCGCTGCAGTACATGATGGATCACGTTCAGCCGATGGGGCTGACGAAAGTCTTGCCTGCCGATGACGCGGCGCAGAGACAGCTCTATGCCACGTATCTGGCATCGATGTTCCGCACTCTGCGGTTCGGCTTGAACGACGCTCACGGAAAGGGCATGGCGATCCAGTTCAATTCCCTGATGGACAAGGGCGCAATCAACGCCAACCAGGACGGCACATTTGCGCTCGATCTGCGGAAGTTCAGGCAAGGAGTGCGCGATCTGACTCACGATCTGCTCACCCTTGAAGCTGAGGGAGACTACGCGGGCGCAAAGAAGCTGCAGGATGAACTGGGAGTCATCCGGCCGTCGCTGAAGAGTTGGTTCGAACGGCTGCAGGGGATTCCGACGGACATCGAGCCAATGTTTGTCACCGCTGACGAACTCGCGCCGCCGGTGAAACCTGCGACAGCCAGTTCGAAGGTGAGAAGAAACCGGCATGCCCGGTGATCTTTCAGGTGCCCCTATTGCATTTGGGTTGAAGAGGGGCAAAGCTTCAACAGGAACCAATCTATGAGCACTCAAGTTACAGCCGGTCCCAGTGAAGGCGCAAAGAAGCACCGGCCCTACGTCCCAGAAAACGTAGAAATGCGAGAGTTCACGCTGCGCGCCGTGCTGCTGGGGCTGGTGATGACGGTAGTTCTGGGAGCGGCTAACGCATACCTGGGCTTGCGCGCCGGAATCACGATTGCCGCAACTTACCCGGCGGCCGTGATTGGCATGGCGATCCTGAGGGCGTGGAAAGGGTCGGTGCTCGAAGAGAACATTGCGCGTACGGCGGGATCAATCGGGGAGTCCGTTGCGGCCGGAGCCATCTTCACGATTCCCGCGTTCCTGCTTGCCAAGGCATGGACATCGTTCAGACCGGCGGACGCCTACTGGAAATCGACGGCGTTGATCATGGTAGGCAGCATCCTCGGCGTGCTCTTTATCTCTTTAGTGCGCCGGGTGATGGTGGAAGATCCGGAACTGGTATTTCCGGAGTCGGTGGCGGCCTCCGAGATTCACAAAGCCGGACAGCGCGGCGCGCAGGCGGCGAAATATCTGTTCTGGAATATTGGCGTGGGTGGTGTCCTTTATCTGTTGGGCAAATTCGGATTATTTGCCGCAGATAAAGAATTTCGCGTTGCGGTAGGAAACCTCGGCCATAGCCAGGTTCGCCTGGGGCCGGCAGGAAACACAAACATCGTGGCAGCGGGTGGAACGAGCACATTTGCCGCTCCGAGTGTGAGTCCGGCTTACTTAGGAGTGGGTTACATCATCGGTCTTCGGCTCGCGTCTCTGCAGTTCGCAGGGGGCGTGCTGGCATGGGGATTGATGGTCCCATTTTTTATCTTCTTTCTTGGCCCTCACATTAAGCAATTTCTACCGGCAGACACACCCGGCGATTGGGCGGGCATGGCGGGCGCGGTGTGGAGGTTCGTGGTGCGCCCCATCGCTGTTGGCGGAATGCTCGTGGGCGCGGCTTACACGCTGTTCAAAATGCGAGAGAGCCTGGTGTCGGGAATCGGAAAGGCCTTCGCAGACCTGCGACAAACGGCCGATCAGCGGATGAAGCTGGCGCGCACAGAACGATACATGAGCTTCAAGACGGTTTTCGTATTGATTGGCCTGATGTTCATTCTGATGTGTTTTCTATACATACACATCTCCGGATTGCGATGGCCTGCGATCCTGGCAGCGCTGGTGATGATCATTGTCGGATTCTTCTTCGCAACTGTATCGGGCAATCTGGTGGGGTTCATCGGGTCGTCCAATAATCCGATTTCTGGTCTGACGCTTTCAACACTGCTGATTGCGGCGCTCCTCATGGTTGCGCTCGGAGTCTCTGGAAGTTCGGGAGTAGCGGCAGTCTTGGGTGTGGCCGCAGTCGTCTGTGTCTCGTCGGCCGTCGCAGGCGAGTTGCTGCAGGATTTCAAAGTTGGCTACATCCTAGGAGGAACTCCGCAAAAAATCCAGTTGGCAGAATTGATTGCGGTGGTCGTCGCCAGCCTGGTGATGTACTGGCCGTTGATGCTGCTGCACGAAGCCAACATTCGAGCGGGCGGCATCGGCTTCGGCGACCGGCAGCTTTCGGCACCCCAGGCTGGGTTAATGGCCACTCTGGCGCAAGGAATTGTTGGCCATGACATGCCTTGGCCCTTAGTGGTAGTCGGCGTTTTTTTCGGCATATCGTTGATCATGATGCAGGTGAAAAGCCCCATGCTGGTCGCGGTCGGAATGTATCTGCCTTTCGAGACGACGTTCGCAATTTTTGTCGGCGGAGTGTTCCGCTCTGCTGGAGATTGGTTGGCAAAGCGGCGCGGCTTGAATGCCGCCCAGAAGGCGCGAGTGGAGAACGCCGGAATCCTTACAGCATCGGGGTTGATTGCGGGGGAAGCCATCCTCGGCCTCGTTTGGGCGGGATTGCAGTTTGCTCCCGCATGGGCGAGACCGCAGATATTCAGAGAACCGTCTTATCTGGTCGGCGGAATGATGGTCATGGTTGGCCTCGCCGTGCTGATGATCGGGTTGCCGCTTACGGCCGCTGGCGATCCCAATGAGCCGGCACCTCCGACCGCTATGATGTAAGCAAAAGCTCAATCACAGAGGACCAGAGGAACACACAGGTGGTTGAGACGTCCCTATGCCGATCTCCGACAACGTTGCCATAGTGCGTGCGCAGATCGCAGCCACCGCGCGCCGCGCCGGGCGTCATCCGGAAGATATTTCTCTCATGGCTGTCAGCAAAACCTTTGCAGCAGATAGGATTCGCGAGGCCTACGACGCGGGCATTCGATTGTTCGGGGAGAACCGCGTGCAGGAATTTGCGGGAAAGATCGATGCAGTGCGCGATCTTCGCGAGGCCGAGTGGCACATGATTGGTCATCTGCAAAATAACAAAGCTGCGAAAGCGGCTCAGCTTTTCACGGCAGTTGATTCAGTCGACTCGACGCGGCTGGCGGAGAAGCTCAATGCTGCGGCTCAGCAGCTCGGGAAGACGTTGCCGGTGCTGATGGAGATCAATTTGGGTGGCGAAGCGGCGAAGGCCGGCGTTGCGCCTGACTCGCAGGAGCTGGAGAAATTATTGGAAGCGGCGCCCAGCCTCGAATATCTGCAGTTCCGTGGGTGGATGACCATCCCGCCATTTACAGAAGACCCCCAGAGAGCTCGGGGCTATTTCCGTCAATTACGGGAATTGCGCGACAAGATTGCCGCCCGCAAGCTGCCGGCCATCACCCTGGAAACGCTATCCATGGGCATGTCCCACGATTTCGAAGTCGCGATTGAAGAAGGTTCAACCTGCGTGCGTGTGGGGACAGCGATTTTTGGGGGCAGGCCGAGAAAGTAACCACAGAGGACACAGTGGTTCACAGAGGAATGTTCATCTGGTAGGGCACCCCTCTGTAATTCCACTGTTTGCTCTGTGGTGAATGCCTATGTTTGCCATTCACGATACGGCCGGCGGCGTGAGCTTGCGGTCAAAGTTGATCCTCGTGCCAAGAAAGCTGCGATCACTGGCGAACGCGGCGACGGGATTGCGGCGACGGGATTAAGGTTTCCATAACAGCTCTCCTGTCGATGGCAAAGCAAACCAAGCCTGCATCGAGTTATTTGCAAAGCTTTTGAAGGCGCCGCGATCGTCGGTTACCATAGCCTCCGGCCAGAACAGCCGGAACAAAGTGATTCGCGTGAGCGGCATCTCGGCTCAGGAATTGCGCCAGCGATTGGCAGTCGCAACGCAAACAGCGTCCGCACCGCACCAGGAGCGCGATTGACCCAGCGTCTGCAGGAGATTCGCACCGGTTTCGAGCGCCCGTTCTGGGTTGCGAACATTACAGAACTTTTTGAGCGGCTTTCGTACTACGCTGCGTTTGCATCGCTTGCCCGCTATCTCCATGAAACACTGGATTTTCGCGTCGAGCAGGCGAGCAGACTCACCGGCCTCTTCGGGGGCCTGGTCTGGTTTCTGGCCGCATTCGGCGGCGCCCTCGCCGATCGGCTAGGCTTCCGGCGGTCGCTATCTCTAGCCTATCTGATCCTGAGCTGTTCCTACTTCCTTCTTGGCTCGCTTGGGGCGCCGTGGCTGGAGCCTGTGCGCAATGCCGTACCTCTAATAGTCCTGGTCACGTTTGTGCTGATGCTTCCGGCGCTGGGCATCGCCCTGGTGAAGCCCTGTGTGGTTGGAACAACGGCGCGAGCCTCGAAAGAAAACGTTCGTTCGATTGGCTACTCGATTTATTACACACTGGTGAACATCGGCGGTGCCGCCGGGCCTTATGTCGCCTCCTGGGTCCACCAGCACATGAGCGTCGAAAACGTCTTCCGAGTGGCCGCGTTAAGTGTCTTCCTGATGTTCTTCACCGTGCTCCTGCTGTTCAAAGAGCCGCGTCGCTCGGATGAAATCCAGACGGTGAGCCTCGCGCAGGCAGCCGAAAATTTCGCAGTCGTGATTTCCAACCCGCGCTTCATGCTCTTCCTTCTGATCTTTTCCGGATACTGGATTGTTTACTGGCAGGAATTCATCATCCTGCCGCTCTATATCCACGATTACATCAATCCACATACCGACACCGAGCTGCTTCTCGTCACGGGGCCCTTGACCGTGATTTCATTGCAGATGGTCGTCAGCTTTCTCACCCAGCGGATCCCGGCACTGCGCGCCATTACGCTAGGGACTTTGATCACAGCCGTGGCGTGGATCATTTTGATCGTGCATCCTACGGTACCAATGGCAGTGCTTACGTTGTTTACCGTTTCTTTGGGGGAAATCACACAATCACCCCGATATTACGAGTACATTTCGCGGCTCGCGCCTCCGGGACAGCAGGGGACATACATGGGCTTCGCCTTTTTGCCCATCGGTATCGGTTCGCTGATCGGAGGGTGGTTCGGCGGATTACTGATCCATCACTTCGGAGAGGTCACACATCAGCCTGAGCGCATCTGGTGGGCGGTGACCGCCGTCGGGGTAGGGACTGCCGTGCTGTTGTGGATCTATGACAGAAAAGTCCAGCCGGCGAGCGCGACTGCCGCGCAATGACAAAAAGCAAAGAAAAATGTGCTCCATCTGACGTCGCGGCACAAATCCGCCGGAAGTTGAGAACCGGCGGCGACTCGGTCGAGCATGCCAAAGCTGTGCAACGGTTCTTCAAAGAAGAGATCGAGTCATAGGGGTGGTACACGGCGCCTTTGCGAAAAGCAGCCCGCAGTGTCGGCGTGAGATCCTCGGATTCGTCCATCTCGACTTCTATCTTGCGCAATCCGAGCTTCTCCATATACCAGGTACTCGCCGAGGCCAAGTCTCGGACTCCGATGTAGTTCACGCCTGCAGCCGTCAGCAGAGGCATAGATTTCTCAGGACAAAGAGTAGTCGCTACTCTCTAGGCTTTACGTTGCGGCATCACGCCTTTGGAGCATGACGAGCCGCTACTGAATCAGCGCCCCATTCCCGCCTTCCTCTTCCGGCGGAATGACAACTGCCGCGGCCACCCGGTCTCCCGGCTCCAGGTGCAGCAACCGCACGCCTTGCGCCGCCCGTCCGGATTCGCGGATGGTGGTTGAATCCATGCGGATGATCTTCCCGTATTGACTGATCAGCATGACTTCGGATTTTTCCGTCACCTGCGCGATGCCTACGACTTTGCCGTTGCGCTCTGTGGTCTTCACGTTGATGACGCCGGAGCCGCCGCGTCCCTGCAGGCGATACTCGTCGGCGGCGGTGCGTTTGCCGTAACCGTTTTCGGTCACTGAGAGAATCAGTGACCCTTTCAGCGGCAGAGTTTCGTCGGTGGCAGTGGCTTCGGGCACGCCGGCTTCGGCGGCGGCTTTGGCCGCCTCGGCTTCCGCTTTCTTGATGTCCTTCGGCGTGGTTGCCATGCCGACGACGTAGTCGTCCTTCTCCATGCGGATACCCCAAACTCCGTACGCCTGCCGGCCCATGGGGCGGACGCCTTCTTCGTCGAAGCGGATGGCCTGGCCTTCGTGCGTGGCCAGGAAAATAATTTGCTGGCCATCAGTAACCGTGGCGGCGACCAGTTCGTCTCCCTGCTCGATGCTGATGGCGTAAATGCCATTCGCGCGAACGTGGGAGAAATCTTTGAGCTCGGTCTTCTTCACCAGCCCGTTGCGCGTCGCGAAGAGAATGTACTTGCCCTCCTCCTCAAGATTGCGCACGGCAAGCATAGTGCGGACCGTCTCTCCCGGTTGCAGTCCCACGAGGTTGCCGACGTGCTTGCCTTTTCCGGCGGCGCTGACATCGGGAATCTCATAAACCTTCAGCCAGTACACGCGTCCCGTGTTGGTGAAGATGAGAATGTAGGCGTGCGTCGAGGCGATGAACAGATGCTCGACGAAGTCTTCGTCGCGCGTCTTCATGCCGGTGCGGCCGGTGCCTCCGCGACGCTGCATGCGGTAGGTGGAGATCGGAGTGCGCTTGAGGTAGCCGCCGTGACTGACGGTGACCGCGACCTGCTCGTCGGCGATCAGGTCTTCGAGCATGATCTCGGCAGCTTCGTCTTCGATCTTGGTGCGGCGCTCGTCGCCGTACTGCTTCTTGATCTCCTCAAGTTCTTTGATGATCACGCCGCGCAGCTTCTTTTCTGAACCGAGAATCGATTCGTATTCAGCGATGTTGTCGCGGGTAGAGGCCAACTCCTTGCTGATCTCGTCGATCGAAAGCTTGGTCAGGCGGTGCAGTTGCAATTCGAGGATGGCATCAGCCTGGATGGCCGTGAAGGGCTTTTCAGCATTGGGCTTGGGAGCACGACCGGTCGTGTTTATGTCGATCTTCTTCCCGCCGAAGTAAGCGGCCAGATTATCGCGCGCATCGGCGCGGTTAGCGCTGGCTCGAATAATCGTGATCACATTGTCGAGATGATCCAACGCAACGAGATAGCCTTCCAGGACGTGCTCGCGTTCTTTGGCTTTGTTTAGCAGGTACGCGGTTCTGCGGCGGACCACATCGACGCGGTGATCAATGAAGCACTTGATCGTCGGAATCAGGCCCAGTTCGCGCGGCTGTCCGTTCACCACCGCGAGCAGAATCATGCTGAAGCTTTCCTGCATGGCGGTGTGCTTGAAAAGCTGATTGAGCACGAGCTGCGACTCCCCACCGCGCTTGAGCTCGACCACGATGCGCATACCGTCGCGGTCTGATTCGTCGCGGATATCAGCGATATCCTCAATGACTTTGTCATTTACCAGTTGCGCCATCCGCTCGACGAGCTTGGCCTTGTTCACCTGGTAAGGAATTTCGGTAATTACGATGGCCTGGCGATCTTTGGTGAGATTTTCAATCGCCGCCTTGGCGCGCATCACAAAGCGGCCGCGCCCGGTTCTGTAGGCTTCGAAAATTCCGCTCTTGCCGTGAATGATGCCCGCCGTGGGGAAGTCCGGACCCTGCACGAATTTCAAAATATCCGCGAGTTGAGCGGCGGGGTTGTTGACCAGCGTGATGGTGGCGTCCACGATCTCGGTCAGATTATGTGGCGGGATGTTGGTCGCCATGCCTACGGCGATGCCGTTAGAGCCGTTGATCAGTAGATTGGGAATTCGAGTGGGCAGTACGACAGGTTCGACAGTTTCACCATCAAAGTTTGGAACGAGATCTACGGCGTCTTTGTCGATATCGACCAGCATCTCTTCGGCGATGCGGGTCATGCGGCATTCGGTGTAGCGGTAGGCCGCAGGCGGATCGCCGTCGACTGATCCGAAATTGCCCTGGCCATCAACTAGCGGATAACGCATGCTCCATGGCTGCGCCAGGCGGACGAGGGCGTCGTACACAGCGCTGTCACCGTGCGGGTGATATTTCTTCAGCAGCTCCCCAACCACGCCGGCGCACTTTACGAACCGGCGATTGTGCATCAGGCCCATGTCATGCATGGCATAAAGAATGCGTCTATGCACAGGCTTGAGGCCGTCGCGGACATCTGGCAGCGCGCGGCCGATGATCACCGACATTGAGTAATCGAGATACGACCGCCGCATCTCCTCTTCAATGTTGACCGGCTGGATGTTGAGCGCGCCCGGCCCGCCATCGCCGGGAGGAGGAGTTAAGGGAAGCTGGGGATTCTGATCGTCAGGCATTTTTCTGGTTCTCTACCGCAGCGCTTTCGTGCCGATAGAAAGCTTGGCAAGTTATTGTAATTAAAGGTGCTTAATGTTTGGTGCTCTTATGGTTAATTATAGCATGCGCCACGGGAACCTCGGCGCGCTCTGGCTTTTACACGGATGACAAATTAGGCACATCCAGCATGGGTTTTGGTATGCAGTTGAGCTCAGATTGGCGAGGTCCTACCGGCCACAAAATTAGTGGTTATGGCTATGTCCTTGGCCTTCGCCTACCGGAATCACGCAACCATGGGCTACATCGCAAATCACATGCTCGAACTGGATAGTTGTGTGATCAATCCGGAAGTCGTGATGGAGGCACTCTTTCACATCCCGCAGAATGCGTTCGCTGACCGAGGGCGGTATATCGGCAATTGAGATGTGACAGGAGAGGGCGCGGGTCTCCGACCCAATGCTCCACACGTGCAGGTCATGAATGTCGTTGACACCATCGATGGCTCGGATCGCAGTTTCTACACGTTCAAGCCTTACGCCGCGCGGAGTGCCTTCCAGAAGGATATTGAGAGTTTCCCGCACAATACCGAATCCCGACCACAGAATCAGCACGCCGATGGCGAGTGAGAGAGCCGAGTCGATCCAAACTTGCCCGGTGGCGAGAATAGCCCATCCGCCTGCGATGACGGCGGCAGTCGAAACGGTGTCTCCGATCTCGTGCAGGAAGGCGCTGCGGATATTGACGTCGCGGCCTGCACGGTAGAGAAAAAGAGCGATCACGCCGTTCATGAGCACACCGGCGGCAGCGACGACGATCATTATCTGCGCGTGGACCTCGCCAGGGTTGCGCATCCGGCGGAACGCTTCGTAAAAGATCAGAAAGGAAACCGCTACTAGCGAGACGGCGTTAACCAAGGCTGCCAGTACTCCGGCGCGATGATAGCCGTAGGTCTTGGTAGAACTGGGAGGACGGGACTCCAGATACACGGCAAAAAGTGACAGCATCAGCGCGAAAAAGTCGGAAAGATTGTGTCCAGCCTCTGAAAGCAATGCCAGGGAATGCGCGCGGATCCCTGCTACCACCAGAAGCACGATATAGGCAAGCGTCGCAACGAGTGAAATTCGCAGAACGCGTGAGGTCTTCTCACCCGGACTGTGGCTGCCATGGACGTGCATTTCTCAAGTTTAAGAGGATGGGAACAACGCTTCAAGAGACGTGCGTAACAGGTCAGGACAACGGGGTCAGGCGAGCAACCTGGCGGCTTCTTTCGCGTAGTACGTCAAAATACTCCCCGCGCCGGCGCGTCGGATCGACGTGAGCGATTCCATCATTACACGATCACGCTCAATCCAATTGTTTCGAGCAGCCGCCTCGATCATTGCGTATTCGCCCGAAACCTGAAAAGCAGCCAAGGGCACATCAAAGCGCTCTCGCGCTGCCGCGATTACATCAAGATAAGGCAGCGCTGGCTTTACCATGACGATGTCCGCACCTTCTTCTATGTCGAGGGCAATCTCGCGCATGGCCTCGCGCAGGTTGGCGCCATCCATCTGATAAGAGCGGCGATCGCCGAACTGCGGAACCGAGTCAGCGGCCTCGCGAAAAGGTCCATAGAACCCAGACGCAAACTTTGCGGCATAAGACAGGATTGGCGTATTAATGAACCCGGCTTCATCCAGCGCCCTGCGAATGGCGGCGACCCGGCCATCCATCATGTCGGACGGCGCGATGATGTCCACCCCCGCCCGAGCAAGCGAAACTGACGTCTTGGCCAGGATCTCCAGTGTGGCATCGTTCACAATTTCGTATTCTGGTTGGGACGCACGAGCCACCTTCACAGCAGCAGCGTCTTTGGCCTTCGTCATTTCGCTGCGCTTCACCGCAACTACCGTTGCCGCCGCATCCCGCGCCGCTGCTCCGAGCGATTGCGGCGGATGCGTGGCTTTCACCACTCCGCAGTGGCCATGAGACATATATTCGCAAAGGCATACATCGCCAATAATGACCAACCCAGGAAGTTCCCGCTTCATGACGCGCGTGGCCTGCTGTACGATTCCATCTTCTGCCCAGGCGCCAGTGGCAACATCGTCTTTCTTCTCCGGTAATCCGAAGAGAATGATCGCCGGAATGCCCAAAGCAAACGTGTCGCGAGCCTCTTTCAGCGCCTGGTCGACCGAGAAGTTGAACACTCCCGGCATGGAGCGCACTTCTTTGCGCACCCCCTCGCCCAGACAGACAAACATTGGGTACACGAACGACTGAGGCGTGAGTCTCGTTTCCCGCACCACGGAGCGCATTTGTTCATTAGCGCGCAGCCTGCGAAGGCGATGCACGGGAAACGCCATGCGTCGATTCTAGCAGAGCACTAGAACGACGCTGTCGGCAATACACGCTGTGCCGCTGCGGCTGTGAATGCAGTTCCCCTTTGAAGAAGGTAGCGCGATGCTCTTGGCTAGAGATGAACTGGTACCAAAGTAATGTTGACCTTGCTTTCGAGAGCTATCAGGCCGCAATCACGCCCACTACAATGCCGGAGCGGTATGAATATTTCTCGAAACTGGCGCCTGATTGTTGTCATAGGAGTGATTCTCGTCTATGCGGTGGTGTCACTTAGCCTGTCTCCTGGTTTGCCTTTAACGTGTTTCAGCGACACGGTCCAGTTTCTTCTTTTCTTCAGTGCTTCCCTTCGGATGTCGGGAAACGCCGTTTCAAGCCGAGGGCAAATTCGATTGTTCTGGGCGCTGATCGCCGCCGGAAGTTTCATGTCCACGGCGAACCTGGGGCTATGGGCGCTCTATGAGGTGGCGTTGCGCCGCCCCCTCCCTGAGCCGTTCATCGGGGACGTAATTCTCTTCCTGCATATCGTTCCGCTGATGGCCGCGGTCGCTTTGCGCCCGCATCGCCTACTGGAGGAACGCAGGCCATATTTCATTACGCTCAATTTTCTGATGCTGGTGGTGTGGTGGGTTTTCGTCTATGCGTTTGTGATCTTTCCCGACCAGTATGTCACGCACAATATTGCAATCTACACGCGCAATTATGACCTCTTATATTTTTTGGAGAATCTTGCGCTGATCACGATCCTGGCGGTGCTCGCGCTCTCCGCCCGCGGCGCGTGGCGAAGCATCTATTGGAACCTGTTCGTTTCCTTTGCGCTTTACACGATGAGTTCCGAGCAGATCAACGCCGCCATCAGTCACGGCCGATACTATTCGGGAAGCGCCTACGATATTCCGTTCGTTGCCTCAATCGTGTGGTTGGCATATGCTGGCGCGCTGGCGCGCAGCTTGAACCCCTCCTGCGAAGCTTCTCCAGGCAAGGGGGAGCGCTGGTCCTCGGTCGCAACACGCCTTGCCATGCTGGCAATCCTTTCCTTGCCCACCATGGGCTTCTGGGCCTGGTTCGGCAGCAATGACCCTTATCGCTTGCGTAGCCTCCGGCTGATGGTGAGTCTCGCGGCAATCCTGGCGCTCGGCGTCTTCGTTTTCGTCCATCAATATTTGCTTGATGGCGAACTTGTGAAACTGCTGGCGAGCTCACGGCGCAGTCTGGAAAATCTTCAGCGATTGCAAACACAGATAGTACAGAAAGAGAAACTGGCGTCGTTGGGCCAGATGGTAGCCGGCGCTGCGCATGAAATCAGTCAGCCACTAGTCGCCATCCTGAGATATTCGGAGTTACTCGCAGCCAAAGACAGTCTCGATTCCAGTCAGCAGAAAATGATCGAGAGGATCGGACAGCAGGCAAGGCGTACTCAGGAGTTAGTTGCCGGCCTGCTGAGCTTCGCACAACAGTCACCGGCGGAAAAGACACTGGTGGACATGGGTTCGCTCCTGCGACGCGCCTTGCAGATGGAAACCCTGCGGATGGAAAGCAAGAAAATTCAGGTGACCTCGCAAATAGCATTGGGGCTCCCACCCATCCTGGGCAATGCCAATCAGTTGTTTCAGTGCTGCCTGGAAATTATGGGCAACGCCACGGACGCCCTGAAGGACTCGGGCGGTGGGACATTCTCCGTGAGAGCATGGCAGGCAGACGGAGAAATTATGGTGGAGTTTTCTGATTCCGGCCCGGGAGTGCGGGAACCAAAACGCGTTTTTGATCCCTTTTACACTACCAAGCCGATTGGCAAAGGTGCCGGCCTGGGTTTGAGCATTGTGTACGGAATTGTGCAGGACCATCACGGGCAGATTACTTGTGAAAACCACCCAGGCCGCGGCGTCGCTTTTGTCCTGTCTTTTCCCATTGCGCGCCAGGAATTATTGACTGAAGACCTGACCGAGGCCGCGGCCACTTAGCACCTTTACGCGGATCGCATCCATCCCGAGCAAGAATGGTGTCCCCCCTCCTGTAACATGAGGTCGGATGGAACTGCGGCCCCTGACTCACACCAGTACTCAAGTACTCGAATTCGAGTCCTTTCGGCAACTCTTGTACGGCTATGCGGTCTCTGAACTGGGGCAACTGCGCATCGGCGCAATTTCGCCGTCCTGCGACAGGGAATGGATTGAGAAGCAGCAACAGCTCACGGTTGAGCTTCGCGAGTTCCGCCGCGTGGGCAGCAGTTTCGAGTTTTCAGGATTAGTGCCAGTCAGCGAATTCGTTCGGGCGCGCATCATCGGCGCGGCCCTCGAGATCAAAGAGATCAGCGACATCGTACTTCTCGTGGATCGCGCGGCGGAGTGGCGCGAAATCGCTCTGAATCCCCCTGCGTCAATGAAGATTGAATGGAAGTCTGTGCCACAGCTCTCGTTGCGCATCATTGACTTTACGCAATTTCTCCGCGGATTCCGCAACAAGATCGCTCCGGATGGAACTCTCGAAGATCGCGCATCGGCGAATCTGGCTCGTATTCGCAAGGATGTTGAAAAACAGAAGCGAACCATTCAGGAATCCTTGCGCTCCTATGCGCGGCGGCTCGCTGAAGGCGGAGCAGTGCAGGAAGAGCTTGTCACGATTCGCGATGAACGTTTTGTGATCCCGATCAAAGTCGAGCAGAAGAGACGGGTGCAGGGCGTTGTGCATGGCGCGAGTTCCAGTGGGCAGACGGTCTTCATTGAACCGCTCGAAACTATTGAGCAGAACAATGAACTCGTACGTTTGCGTGAAGAAGAACAGGCTGAAATCCACCGTATTTTGGTGGAAATGACGGAACGCATCGCTGAGCATAGCGATGCGGTCATTGCGTCTGAAGAAGCGCTGGCCGAATTAGAGTTGCAGTTTGCTAAAGCACGCTTCGCCGAGGAATACAACTGTGTGCCGGTCGCGTTTCTTGGACAGGAAGGATCACACGCGCGGATCGTTCTGGAAAAGGCTCGCCATCCACTGCTCGAACGGAATCTGAGAGCAAGAGGTGGACAGATTGTGCCTACGAGCATCGAACTGGATCAAGACCACCGACAGCTCATCATCACGGGGCCGAACACCGGGGGCAAAACGGTTGCTCTCAAAACTTTGGGATTGCTGGCGTTGATGGCGCAGTCCGGCGTTCCTGTTCCCGCCGACCGAGCCGAGCTCCCGATTTTCGATGCCGTGCTCGCCGATATCGGTGATTACCAATCTATCGAACAGAATTTGTCCACGTTCTCCGCCCACGTCAGCAGGATTGATTCCATTTCGCGCATTGCGACCTCGAATTCGCTCGTCTTACTCGATGAGCTTGGTTCTGCTACTGACCCCGAAGAAGGAGCTGCGCTGGCCGTTGCCATCGCTGATCACTTTCGCCAGATCGGCGGTGTGACTATAGTTTCCACGCACCATAGATCACTGAAGGTCTATGGCGCGAACACGCCGGGTGTGGCGAATGCCTCGGTTGGATTTGACGAGGCTACATTGCAGCCAACCTACGAGCTGAAACTCGGGGTACCGGGAGCTTCGGCGGGAATCAACATCGCGCAACGTCTGGGATTGAATCTTGCCATCATCGATTCTGCCCGTGCGCGACTAGGCACGCAGGCGAAAGATGTCGGCCAGTTTCTCGATCAACTGCACGCGCGGTTGCAGGCAGTGGAGTCCGAGCGGCTTCGAATAAAGGCGCGGGAAGCCGAACTCGCGCGCGAGAAGGCACGTCTTGATGCCGAGGGCTGGAAAGCGCAGCAGACCAAAGTCAGAGAGTTAGAAAAGAAGTTGGAGGCGGTCTTGAGGGATTTTGAGTATCGCGCGCGGGAAGCCGTCGCCGCCGTCCAGGATCGTGCCGCTGCACAAAAGGTGTCGAAAGATGCGGAGCGCAGGATCTCAAAGCTGCGCCGCGAATTGCGTGAGCATTTCGATTCGACTGTGGTGGCGCATAAGACCGGTGCGGATCAGGGCGATCCCAATGCTCAGCCGCAGCTTGTGAAGCATGTTGGTGACGGGGACACGGTAAAGCTGAAATCCGTCGGTCGACCCGCGCTGGTTACGCGCAAACTCGATGAGGATCGCTTCGAAGTCGAAGTCGGGGCCATGAAAATGAAGATCGGGCGCGAGGACATCGCTGAAGTCCTGGCACGCGCTTCAGATTCTCCGGTGAAAGCTGCGCGGGCGCGGGGCATTTCGGTGTCGCTGGAGAGCGAAAAGCAGAGCGTGCCCTCGGAGATCAATGTGATTGGGCAGACTGTCGACGAAGCCACTCGCGAGGTAGAAAAATTCGTAGATCGCGCTTTCCTCGCCGGCCTACCTCGCGTTCGCGTCGTCCATGGCAGCGGAATGGGCATTTTGCGCAAAGCGCTGAGGCAATTTCTGCAGAAGCATCCCCACGTGGAATCGGTGACGGAGCCTCCGCAGAATGAGGGCGGCGGGGGGGCGACAGTGGTCGAGCTTCGAATCTAACTAGAGCTGATTTCATAAGCCAGTGCGGATAGGAACCGTAGCCTGGCGGCGGCCAATAGATTTAAGTTACGCGCTTGTGGGCACTGTGGCGGGAATGGGGAGCCAGTGGCTGATGAAACTGCCCACCTACGGTCTGCTGCGGAATTCGTTCCGGTCGTCGCAGGAGATCCGCACGATGCGTACCTACTGGCAGCAGCGCAACGATCTCATACCGGCAGCCGTCTCTCACATCCAGCGGATACAGAAGGCGCTGACAGAGGTGAATATCCAGCTGGCCAATGTATTGAGCGATGTCAGCGGGGTGACCGGACAGGCCATCCTCAAGGCCATTCTGGCGGGCGAACGCGATCCGCATAAGCTGGCTGCGTTGCGGGATCCTCGGGTGAAGGCGAGCGAGGAACAAATCGCGCGGTATCTGGAGGGCAACTGGGTCGAAAATCTCATCGGAGCAGGACATAGGGCAGCGGCTTTCGGATCCCCACACTGCGCAGGGACTTGCTGGCGCGAATGGAGGACTGTTTTTCAGGCAGCATTCAGACCTCGCCCATACAAACAATATCTGGCGGAAGAGCCACAAGCGGCCTTGGAAGCCGTAGCCCGAGGCACTCGCGATATACCCCTTACGGTGGGTAAAGCTCGACTAGGCGGCAAACGCCGGATTCTGGGAAAAATTCAGGCGGCATTTGAAACAGCCGGCATCTGGCAGATGATGCAGAAAAATATACCGGCGGAGCAATATACGTATCCCGGTGATCCGCTAAAAATCGATGTCGCGTACCGCTCGAACGGCGTGATCAAAATGCTGCAAGCGCTTTCTCTCGAAGCAAACGTCGACGCCGCGAAGGCGCTGGCCTTCAGCTACCCGCAGCTGGTTAGAGGCATTGCAGGCCATGAGAGGGCTGAAACATTCCTGACCGCTGTAGTAGATGATGACCTCCCTCGTGCCAATCCGGGGATCGATTTCGCCCTCGGGGCATTGGAGAGAACTGGCATTACCGTCGCCGTAGAAATGCCTCTGATTGCCGAGAAGGCGCGACAAGAGCTTAGAGCCTAAAATCGGCTGTACTTCCAGTCGCCAAGGGTTGTAGTTTCCGCGATTTCCTAAGTCGTAGAACGGAACTTGTCGAAATCCACAGTTTCTCCACAGAAGTAGAAGCCTGCTATATTCCTTTCGGCGATTCTCTCCCGCACAATTCCTTCGGCCACCCTCTCCAGTCATGGCTAACCCAGGCGACTTCGCGTACACGCTCAAGGAGCAGGCGGACATTGTCCGCATCGTCGGCGACTACGTTAGGCTGAAAAAGGCTGGCGCGCAGAATTATTCCGGCCTTTGCCCCTTCCACAACGAGAAGACTCCGTCGTTCTCGGTTCACGCCACGCGCCAGTTCTATCACTGCTTCGGTTGTGGAGCGTCCGGTGATGTCTTCAGCTTCGTTCAAAAGGTTGAAAACATCACGTTTCCCGAGGCCATAAGGGCCGTCGCCCAGAAGCTGGGCATCGCGCTGCCCAAAATCAATTACAGCAGCCCTGTCGAGGCAAAAGAAGCCAGGCTGCGCACTGTCCTGCTCGAAGTCCATGAGCGAGCGTGTGCATTTTTCCAGCAGTATCTCGAGCGCCCCGAGGGAGCCCATGCCCGCCAGTACCTTGCCGGTCGCGGCCTGAACGAGGAAATTATCCGGCAGTTTCGCATCGGCTTTGCGTCGGATTCCGGATTCCTTCTGCGCGACCGCCTGAAGGGCGATTTCGACGAAGAGGTGCTGCGCGAGAGCGGCCTTTTTTCCTGGAAGCAGGACGGGCAGGGAGCTCGGACGTCGGAGCCCGAGGGGCGCACGGGTGGCGATGACGGCGTAGCTGCAACCTCTGGCGGCACGAGAGGAAATGACGAGGTCCGAGGTCCGAAGTCCGACGCCCGCTCAACCGTCATGTATTCGAAATTCCGCAACCGGGTGATGTTTCCCATCGCCAACGAACACGGAAAAATCATCGCCTTTACCGGACGTAGGTTATCAACCGACGAAAAGGCCGGGCCGAAGTATTTGAACTCGCCCGAGACTGCGATCTATTCCAAGTCGCGCGTGCTCTTCAATCTGGACAAAGCAAAAGAGTGGATTCGGAAGGAATACGCCATCCTCGTCGAAGGCCAGATGGACTGTATCTCGGTTTACGCCGCCGGCTTCCATAACGTGATCGCAACTTCGGGGACGGCCTTCAGTGACTCGCAGGCTCGCCTGCTCGGTCGTTTCAGCAAAAACCTGGTAGTGAATTTCGATCCAGACGCCGCCGGCGCCAGGGCCACGGAGCGCACTCTGGGCGTTCTGGTCGAAGAGGAATTCCAGATCAAAGTCCTCACTCTAGAATCCGGTTTTGATCCCGACCTATTCATCCGTCGCAAGGGCAAAGACGCCTACGGGCAAGCCTTAAAGCATTCTCAGCGCTACTTCGATTATTTAATCGAGCGTGCGCGCTCCCAATTCCCAGTACGCAGTGCCCAAGGCAAGGTGCAAGCGCTGAATTATCTGCTTCCCCACATTCAGCGGGTGCCCAGCCGTATCGTTCGCGACGAGTTAGCCACCGAAATCGCGCAAAAGCTCAGCATTGATTCTGCCGTGCTTCGCCAGGAACTGAAGCACGCCGCCGCCAAGCGCTCGTCCACAGCTGTGAAGACAACCGCCGAGACCCAGGTGACCGATGCAGAGAAAATCCTGATTCGTGCGCTGGCCTCGGGCACAGAAATGCAAACCTCCGAAGAGCATCTCTCCGCGCGTGATGGCGGCGAGGAAGAGTTCGACCCCGCGCGCCAGGCCCAATTTGCGCTGAAAGCTGAACCAGTGCACAGCGGGTTAGCCACAGAGTCCTTGATCGAAGCTCTCCTCAATATGTCGCCGGACATCGTCGATGTTATGGCGTTGCCCCTGACGGAAGCCGACCGTAACCTGGTCGCCGCCATCCTGATGAAGGAAGAGGAGGAACTGACTCCGGAGCGGCTGGAGGGAGCCGTAAAGGCGCTGCGCCGCATCCAGGTGCGGCGGAAGCTTGAGCAAGTCCAGCGCGAGCTGCAGGCGCGCCAGGGCCAGGAGCCGGCCCGGTTGCAAGCCTTGCTCGAAGAGAAAATCCGCCTGAAACGGGCCCTGATGGACCCCGGTGCGGGCGAGCAGGGAGGTGCGATTTCGGCGGTTTAGGACAGGAACCCTGAAACTAAACCGTGCTTAATGCCATCTAAATTATTAGCAGATAGCAACATAGGGTGGTGGTGTGCCAAATCAGGAGAGTTCCCGATATTCGGACAGCAGCGTACATGCTATACTCTGAAAGTTTGTGCCTGGCTCGCTGTTCCGCTACTTCACATTCCCACCGCCAATAACTTTTCGCGTCTTCATCCGAAGGCGCACTGAGGAAATCCGTTTTGGCTCTTGACGATAAATACGACGATATCAAAAAGCTGATCGACGCAGGCAAAGAGAAGGGATATCTCACTTACGATCAGGTCAATGACCTCATCCCGCAGGACGTGCAAAGTCCCGACGACCTCGACGATCTGCTGAGCACAATCAGTACACAAGGCATCGATGTGCTGGAAGGGCCGAAAATGCCCGGCTCGGCGCTCGATAAAAAATTCGACGAAGAGGAACTCGGCGAAGACGTAGAACTCGATCTCACTCCCGGCGCTCTCGAAAAAACCAACGATCCCGTCAGGATGTACCTGCGGGAAATGGGCACCGTTCCGCTGCTCACCCGCGAAGGCGAAGTTGAAATCGCCAAGCGTATCGAGCGCGGCCAGTTGCGCGTTCTTAAGGCGCTTTCGCGATCGCCCATTGTCATTAATGAACTACTGGCTCTGGGAGAAGATCTCAAGAAGAGCGTCCGCTCCATCAAGGAAGTGGTCACCTTCGATGAGGAAGAGATCACCGATGAAATTCTTCAGAACCGCCTGAAGGAATTCACCGGCAAGATCGACGATCTGGCAAAAGCCTACAAGAAAGCCGGCCAGCTCCAGGAAAAGTTCATCAACGTATCGCAGAAGAAAAACCCCAAGCCATATCGCCGGCTACGCCACCTACTGGCGCGTGGCATTGTGAACGTATCGCTCTGCGTTCGCAACCTTGGGTTCACCAACACCGAGCGCAAGCGGCTGATCGACCGTGTGAACAAGACGGTCGATACCATGCGCTCGTTGGACCGCCAGTCGCAGAACCTTGAGCGCAAGGCCGATGCGACACGCAGCGAAGACCAGAAGAAGGAATACCGTCGCCAGTCGCGCGCCATTCGTTCCGAACTCGAAAAACTCGAGGTCGAAGCCGGCGTCGCGTTCCAGGAGCTGAAGCGCACCCAGCGCGAGATCATCCAGGGCGACATTGACGCCGAGCAGGCCAAGCGTGAACTGATCGAAGCCAACCTGCGCCTGGTGGTCTCGATTGCCAAGAAGTACACCAACCGCGGCTTGCAGTTCCTGGACCTGATCCAGGAAGGCAACATCGGTCTGATGAAAGCCGTCGACAAATTCGAGTACCGCCGCGGCTATAAGTTTTCAACTTATGCCACGTGGTGGATTCGGCAGGCAATTACTCGCGCAATTGCTGATCAGGCGCGCACGATTCGCATTCCCGTCCACATGATCGAAACCATCAACAAGCTGATCCGCACCTCGCGGCAGCTCGTTCAGGAACTGGGACGCGAACCGACGTCGGAAGAAATCGCCAAGCGCATGGACATTCCTGTAGCGAAGGTCCGTAAAGTTCTCAAGATCGCACAGGAACCGATCTCACTCGAAACGCCCATCGGCGAAGAGGAAGACTCGCATCTGGGCGACTTCATTGAAGATCGCGGGGTGGTGTCACCGGCAGAGGCCGTGATCAACGTCAACCTCAAAGACCAGACCTCGCAGGTACTGCGCACACTGACGCCGCGCGAAGAGCGTGTCATCAAAATGCGCTTCGGCTTGGAAGACGGCAGTGAGCACACGCTCGAAGAGGTCGGCCAGTCATTCGCCGTAACCCGCGAGCGCATCCGGCAAATCGAAGCCAAGGCGCTGCGCAAGCTGCGCCACCCCTCCCGTTCGCGAAAGCTGCGCGCGTTCCTGGATGGTGTAAGGGACTAGCTTGTGTGGGCGGGTGCCCCCGCCTCCTTCGGCATAAATCCAGAGTTACTTGCCAGAGGTCGGCTCGGGCAAGTCATTTCACGACACTTGGCTTGAGCCAATGATATTTTTAGGCCAGCAAGAAATGCCGAGATTTCACGGTTGATCAGAACCCAAATCGGCGTAAGTGACGGTTCGCGGCGCCTGAAGACCTTGCCGGTCTGAGCGTTTTGGCACAGCTGAAATCACGGTCCTGACACGAAATCGTTACGGAGCAGACGCGCTCCTGCAGGGCTGCTTTCATCTGCGCAGGCACCTCCCATCAGCGACGGAGCGTGCAACCTGCTTCACAGTGTTCTCTTAAACAGGGGGGTCGCGATGCTCAGGGTCACCACCGCGAAAATCGACAGATAAATCATGTCCGGAAGGATTGCTGAGAATCCCGCTTCTTTCAGAAGCAACGCTTTAAATCCGTGGATGGCGTAAGTGAACGGATCCACCTTCGCAATAGCGCGCAGCCAGAACGGGAACGCCTGAATGGGATAGATCGAGCCGCTGGGGAAAAACAGCAGCGTGTTCAGAATTCCGAAAATGGCTCGTGGTACCAGCGGATCCTCCACTCTTACCATCAGCAGGAACATCATGGTGTTGAATGCGATCGAGGTGAGAAAGATCATGATCATCAGCCCGACCATGGTGAACGGTTTGAAGAGGGTGCCCACGCCGGCCAAGAGTGACCCAATAATCGTAATCACCACTCCTGTCAGGACGGCTTTGATAGCCCCAGCAGTGTTCAGTCCGAAGACAAGTTCAGTCTTAGTGATCGGTGTGACGAGATAGCCCTCATGCACGCCGCGTGCCTTGTCATCGATGTAAAGCATGCCGCCGCCAATCATCACTGAAACAAACATAGCGAGCGCAATCGAGCCGGGTAGCAGGTACTTCATGTACTCGATATAGGGATAGAGTTCCACGATCTGCAGCACAGTCTGCTGCAGCATGCGGGGTTCTACGTTGGGACGATTGAGCGCCTTGGTGATGTCGGCAAGTTCTCCTTCGAGGGTCGAACTCATGAAGTTGTCAGTGTTGTCCACCACCAGCGCGATGCGCGGTTGATCCTGCTCGTACACCCGCCGTGAATACTGCGGAGGAATAATCACTGCGCCCTGAATTTTGCCGTTGCGAACGTCTTCCATTGCCTGCTTGTCGTTGGTGTAGTAGACAGGCAGGAAAGTGCGCATGTTGGCGCGCACGGAGTCGAAAGCCTGGCGAATTTTCAGCGCCTGCGAGCCGCCGTCCTCATCGACCAGTCCCAGCTTTGCGTCTTTAATCTTGCCGCCAAATGCATTCCCCAGCACGATCAACTGCACGAGCGGGAAGATCATAGACGCCATCATCAGCGCCGGAGAGCGGAAAAACTTGCGCATCTCGCGTTCAACAATTGCCATCATCCGATTCATGGCTGCATTCCTGGCCGGGACGGCATCGTGAAGCCGTAGGCTTTTACCAGTTCATCGCGCAACTGCCGACCGGTGTAGTGGACGAAGACATCGTCCAGGGTTGTGTTCTGCACGGAAAGCGATTTCACTTCCACGCCGTTATGCACCGACATTTCCACTAACTCCGTAACCGTGCGTGAGCCGTCGCCGGTGAGGATGCGGAACATTCCCGCGCCTTCGTGCTTGACCGAGGTCACCTCGCTTAGTTTGCGCAGACGCTGCTCCCAGTCGGCAGGAGCGTTTTGAAATTGCACCTCGATCACATTTGAGCCGGGCACGCTCGCTTTCAGCGCTGTCGGAGTATCCAGCGCCACCAGTTTTCCGTGATCCACGATGGCGATGCGGTCGCACAGGCGATCGGCCTCGTCCATGTAGTGGGTGGTGATCAGGATCGTAAGTTGCCGGTTGCTCTTGATCTTGGTCAGCATCTCCCATACCGCAACGCGCGAAACGGGATCGAGGCCGGTGGTCGGCTCGTCGAGAAAGAAGATTCGAGGACTGTGCACCAGACCCCGTGCGATCTCCAGGCGTCGCCGCATGCCGCCGGAAAGCGTCTTGGTTTGGGCGTTCCGCCATTTGGTCAGATCCACGGTCTCCAGCAATTCATCGATCGCCACTTTCCGCGTCTTCGCGGGAACGTCGTACAGCTTGGCGTAGATGTTGAGATTCTCCTCGACGGTCAGGTCGAGATCGCTGGTGAGCGCCTGCGGAATCACGCCGATGGCTCGCCGCGCAGCATCCGCTTCCTTTTGCACGTCGTGTCCGGCAATGCGAGCCGTACCTGCGGTGATCGGAATCAGCGTCGTCATCATGCGAATGAGGGTGGACTTCCCTGCTCCATTCGGACCAAGCAGCCCGAAGATTTCTTCTTCCTTCACAGTGAACGAAACGACATCCACTGCGGTGAAATCGCCATATTTTTTGACGATGTGTTCCACCTCGATGGCATTGGGTGCCGCCTGGGTGTGTCCATTGCCGGAAAACTCCGGTACAGTCCCGCCGTTCGCCTTGAAATCTGCAATCATCGGTTCTGCACTGCTTCTGCGCTTACGTTCCCTGCCGTCCCTTTAAGCTGCGCGGGCGAGACAAGCACTTCCGCAGTCATGCCGGGAACGTAGGCGCCCCTCGGGTTATCCAGCCGGACCTTGAGCACAATGGTCTTGATGTCGCGCTTGCGCCGGCTGACGTCCCGTTGGGTTGCGAAGTCTGCTTCGGCGGACTTAAAGAAGACTTTGCCGGAGGTGATGGTGCCTCCGGGCAGGCGGATGCGCAACGCGTCTCCCAGGCCGATGTGGTCCGCCTGAGTCTCGGGAATCGCAGCCCGCACCCAGGTGTCGCTCAGCTCAACGATGGTGACGATCGGCTGGCCGGGATTGAGCACTTCGCCCTCGCGGGCGGCGCGCACTGAAACCGTTCCGGTTATCGGCGCGTAGATTTTCGTGTACCCCAAACGAACTTCCGACTGCTTGAGCATGGCTTCCGCATTCGCCAACTGACTGCGTGTAGAAGCTACCGTGCTCTGGGCGGCGTGGGCTTGATGCGTATTCGCGATTGCCGTATTCAACTCTGCTTCTGCTGCACTCACCTGCTTTTGCAGCGCCTGCACCGTGGCCTGCTGAGCCTTCAAATTGCTCTCCGCCTGAACGCGTTCCTGCTCGGAAGCTACGCCCTGTTTCGCCAGCTCAATGATTCGCCGGCTGTCGCTCTCCGTGCGTTGCAGAGTCGCTTCCGCCTGGATCAGTTGAGCACGCGTCGATTCCAGCCGTGCCTGCGCATTGGCCACACCACTAGAAGTCGAGCCCGCAGTTGCTTCCTCGGTTGCGCGAGTGGCGGCGACCTGCGAGCGGAGGCTGTCGATGGTTGCTGCCGCGGCGCGCGCCTGCGCCTCCAGTTCAGAAGGATCGAGCACCGCTATCAGATCTCCCTGCTTTAGTTGCGTTCCTTCATCCACCAGCAGCTTGTAAATGCGGCCTTGCACCTGGGGACTGACGATCACCTGGTTGGAATCGACCGTCCCGATCAGCACCAGATCCCGGGATCGCGGCGTAGAAAGGAAGTAATAGCCGACAGCAATCGAAAGGATGATTGCGAGAATCATCAGAAACTTGTTTCGAGTGCTCATTTTCTTTCCCCTTCACGCCTTCCATCGGCGGGCCGGAACAATGCTGCAGAGACGAAGTCCAAGACAGCCGCGCGCCTTTGCGCCACGCGATCCGCCGCCAAGGGATCGGTTCCGCTCATAATCCGCATCACCGGTGCGTTAGTGAAATAGAAAACAATCACCGCGATCATGGTTGGGATGAATTGCAGAGGATCGACTTGCCGGAAGTCACCCGTGGCCTGTCCCGCTTTCAAGACTTCTGAGATCTTGCTAAAGAGGGGACGAAAATACTGTTTTGCGATGCGCTCCAGCTGCCCCGCGCTGCCCCGTCCAGCACGCATCATTTCGCCTTGAACAATGCGCGGGTAAGAAGGATGACTGGCTACATAATCGAAATGCGCGCCCGCGTAGGCCAAGATCTTTTCCCGCGGGGGCAGTTCCTTTGAAAGTACTTTCATGACCGCGGAGGTCAGCCCACCGAATACTTCGTCGAGCACCGCTGCATAAAGCCCCTCTTTGTCCCGGAAGTAGTAATAGAGCAGCGCTTTGTTGACGCGAGCGGCACGAGCTATCGCGTCGGTGCGCGCACCGGCCACACCTTCACGCGAGAACTCACGAACCGCGGCCTGCAGGATGGCGGCACGACTCTCTTCCGGTCGTCCCCGGGAGCCAAAGCGCGTTCTGGAAACTTCACTCTTCATATCGAAGTAATCTTAATTAATTAACCAGTTAGTTAGATTATACGCCCAGCAGGCAGCGAAAGACAATTGCTATTTCTTGTGGATCAGTCGCCCCGAAAAAAGCGCTTAAGGCTCATGTCCGTCAGTCAAAGGCATACGCGCGGAAAGTTGGGCTCCACTCACCCGCCATATGCCGGTTTCCATTTTCATCGTGTAGGTGAGGCGTGGCAGGAAGCAGAGAGTCTCCGGCTTGCCACGCTACATTTTAGAACGACAATCCGATTTGACCTTCGTTCTTCCGCAAAATCATCCGCCTCGATCGTGACTTCGAATTTTTCTGCGTTTGCGGCGGCTCGATGAACAGCAGAATCGGACCGGTTTCACTGATCTGCAGGTCGCGTTTCAAACTTTTGTAATGAACAGTAACGATGCGGAGAGAACAGTGGGGTCTCGAGTTAGCGTTCACTTCCTCCGTTGGCATGGATTTGCGAGTAGCAATTTCAGCAACTTAGGCAGCTTTGGCAAGTTCGTTACCAGACGTTACTATCAGGCAGTGTCCATCTTCCCCCGCACTTTGGTGGTTTGACCCTCCGAGGAAGTGACCCTACCATCGACCCACGTGTTGTCTAACTTCGATGCAGTTGAAAGCTGAACGTCATAGCAGGAGGCTGATGCCCCTGTCGTGAGGACGTGATCACACAATAATGTCCGTACCTGACAATCTTTGCAGTGCCAAGACTCGCGGCTTCACGATGATCGAAATGGCCATTGTCATCGCCATCGTGTTCATCGTTTCGAGCATGGCGTTTATGAGTTTGCAGCCAGTACTGAAAGATGCGCGCGCGAACACTGCCTTCAACAACGTGCTTATGCAACTGCGCATTGCTCGACAGCGTGCTGTGACTGAACGCAAGCAGTACATCGTGTGCCTGGGAAATGCCGCGCCGGCCGGCGCTGCTACACCTTTGGGAGCGCCGAACGCGCAAAGTATTCAGGTCTACCGGTGGGATGCAGGTACCGCACTCTCTGCCGCTGCTCAAGTCACGGCCATCACGCTGCCCTACGACATTGGCTTTCAGACCCTCACGGGTTTGCCAAACACCCCGGCCACAGTGCCGGATGGATTCGGAACGGGATCAACTGCCATTGATTTCGATCAAGGTGTCAACAACGGAATTCGTGATCAGGTCATGTTCCTGCCGGATGGCTCAGCGCACGACACGAACGGAAATCTGAGCAGCGGCATCGTGTACATCGCTCGCAATGCAGAGTTGTACAGTTCACGCGCGGTTACGCTATACGCGGCCACGGGCCGGATTCGCGGCTGGCGCCTGAACAAGGTTTCCGGAAGCCCTGTCTGGTCGGAACAATGAAGATCACGCAACAATTGCCGCGCGCGGGAATGAAGCAAAAGCAGCAAGGATTCGCCCTGCTCGAAACGCTGATTGCCATTGTAGTACTGATGATCGGCTTGCTGGCGGTCCTGGCAACTTTCGCGCTGGCCATCGGGAACACGCAGAGTGTCCAGCTTGATGCGATAGCACGGCAGAAGGCCGCAGAGGCCATGGAAAGCATCTTCACTGCCCGCCACTCCGGCTCGCGGAGCTTCGACCAGCTCCAAAACGTTGGAAGCGGTACCGGCATCTTCACGCAAGGATTCACTCTCCTGACAGAACCCGGAGCGGATGGCTTGGTCGGCACCGCTGACGATGACCCGCCAGCGACCGTTACTGTGCCGGGGTCGAACGGCACGAGCAGTGCGCCGGTAACCATCAGCTTGGCGAACTTCACTCGCCAGATTCAGATCAGCAACGTGGCTAACAATCCCAACGTGCGTCAGATCACCGTGACGGTCAAATATCCGGTGCCGCAAGGTTGGTATCGCACTTACGAGGTGCGGGCGCTGATTTCGTCGTTCCGCTGAGAGGAGAACATGCGATCGGGGTCGAACACAGCGAAAGGCTTCACACTACTTGAGCTCATGGTTGCGGTAGCTCTCGGCCTCATCGTTCTCGCGGCAACCACGCAATTATTCAAGAGTGGCATGGATGCGACGATTCTGGTTTCTCAGCAGTCCGAGATGCAGCAGAGCGTGCGCTCCGCGCTTAACCTGGTCGCGAAAGATGTGAGCATGGCGGGCTCGGGTTTACCCTCGGGAGGCCTGTCGTTGCCTAACGGGACCGGCTCGGTTCCTTCGTTTTTCGCAGTTGATTCCAACCGCGCCTGGCTGGCCAACAACACCTATCCTTCGGGCACGGTAGGCGGCGCCCCGGTTTCGAATTACATGTACGGCATCGTTCCCGGTCCGAACAATGGCTTGGAACAGGGAGGGCCGAACACCATTCAAGCCACCGGGCAGGGAGCGGACGCTGTCACCGTCATTTACGCCGACTACAGCTTCCCACTGGACCAATACACGATCACCTTTCCCGCGGGAAATCCCAACGGGGATGCCATCGATGTTGCCCCTCCCGCCAATCCGCCCGCAGGTTTCCCGGCGATTCTTTCACCAACCGGAATCCAGGTCGGCGACTTGATCCTGCTGAATAACACGAAAGGCCCGGCAGTAGGAGAAGTGACCGGCATCTCGAACGCGGGCGGCCGAATCACGTTCGCGGACGCTGACCCGCTGAAGGTCAACCAGTCCGGCGCACTCAACGGGAACATCAAGTACATCGTTACAGGAAGCAATACGGTTGCGCGGCGAATCTGGGCAGTCACTTACTTCATTGAAGTGCCGCAGAATGGACAGCCGCCGCGGTTGATGCGTCAGGTGAGCGGCCAGAATCCCGCTCCCGTGGCTGACAACATAATCGGTTTGAAGATTACTTATGACCTTTGCGACGGTACGAATGGGCCATCGTGCGGTAGCGTAAGCGACCCCATCGGCAGCAGCTACTCCCCCAACCAGATTAATAAAGTCAACATTCAAGTGATGGGGCAGACTCTCAACTCCTACGGCAATCGGTCCCGCAGTATGGCGTTGATGACGTCGGTCAGCACTCGAAGCCTGTCATTCAAAGATCGCTATCAGTAGGGAATGAGATAAAGTTCAGGGGAGCGTTGCATGCCTAAGCGTTTCGGCCGTACCAGGGGATTTACTCTCATTGCCAGTCTGCTGGTGTTGTTGTTGTTGTCGGCGCTTGCCATCGGGCTGCTGTTCATGGTTCACGGAGCCGGCCAGATCGGCAGTAATGATCTGGAGACCAACGTGGCATACTACGGCGCTGAGTCAGGCATGGAGTTGCTCACCGCAAACCTCGCGGCACTTTATCAATCGTCTCAGTCCCCAACCCCTGCCCAGCTCACAAACCTTACCAACAACCCGCCAGACGCCACCATGGTCGGGAGTATGAACTATGTAGAGAAGATCAGCTGGACACCGGACGCCAACGGCAATCCGCAAGCAAGGACCAGCATCATCAGCTCCGGACCGAGTGAAGGTCTAATGGCTGAGATTATCCCATTGACGCTGCAAGTAACGGCCACACGGCCGGGCGGCGCTTCGGTCAATATGACTCGGGGCGTCGAGGTCGCGCTAATCCCCGTCTTTCAGTTCGGCGTGTTTTCCGATAGCGACTTGAGTTACTTCCCTGGACCGAGGTTTGACTTTCAAGGCCGAGTGCACAGCAACGGTAATCTCTTCCTGGCGACCGGCGGTGGCCCGCTTGTCATCGATGCCAAAGTGACCGCCGTAAAAGAGATTATTCGTGACCGGCTGGCCAACGGCTGGCCTACCAGCACGAACTACACGGGCAGCGTCTACGTCCCCAATACGAATGGCGGATGCGATCCGCCCGCAGCCGAGACCAACACTGTCGGTTGCATCAAGTTCGCAGTGACCGATGCCAGCTGGAGCGGCGGAATACCGGCCGCTGGCGGTCCGAACGGCAACTGGCCAAACGTTGCCAGTTCGTATAACGGATTTGTAAAGACCGGCGTGAATCCTCTGCAGCTGCCTTTTGTGCAGGGCGCTGCAAATTCGGCCGGGCAGATTCAAATTATCCGCAAGCGTCCCGACAATACGGAAGCCGCCAGTTCGCCGCTCGGCTCATCGCGCGAGTACAACAAGGCAAACATTCGCATTTTGCTGGCCGATCAGCAGGCCGATCTGCACCCTGACCGCCCGGGAGCGCTTCCGGAAGACATTAATTTAGACAACAACGTCTTTAATGTGGGTGGCGTAGCTACGCCTATCGCTCAGGCGAATGTGGCGATCGACAACAAATGGGTGGCTCCCAAGAGTTTTGGCGCCGCGGCTACTTGGCCCCTTGTCCACGGCTGGTTGAGAGTCGAATACAAAGACGCAGGCGGGAATTGGAATGGAGTGACGACCCAGTGGCTACAGTCGGGATTTGCTCGCGGCGCGAGCGTTCCGACTACGCCGGTCGGCGGCGCCGGACAAAATACTGTCCACCCGAACGCCATCCTGATTCTTCAGCAATTGGCAGATCGGGATGGGAATGGAAGCACTGCGGATGCGGTAGACCAGCCCTCGAATGTCGCCGGGGCGAATAGCTGGTATCCCATCAATTTCTATGATCCGCGGGAAGGTTTCCCACGTGATGCCGCTCCTCCGGGTATGGCGAGTCCTCAGTGCTACGCCAACGGCGTCATGAACGCAGTTGAACTCGACGTAGGAAACTTGCGGCAGTGGTTGCGGGGAGTTATACCCGGCAACGGCGGGCAGGTGGAGTTCACCAGCCAGAACGGCTATCTGGTCTACTTTTCTGATCGCCGTGGCATGAGACTCGATCCCAATGCTACTCCGATCCCTAACGTTCTTACCGGGGAATTTGGTTTCGAAGATGTAATCAATTCTGCTTCGGCGCTCGGAACTCCCGATGGCGTGCTCGAGGCTTCCGAGGACGTTGACGGAAATAAATTGCCGGACAATTGGGGTGCGGCCAATGTAAGCGACGCGTTTCCCCCTAATGTCAGTGCAACAAACCCGTATCAAACACTCGACTGCTTGAACCAGGGACGTCAAAATAGAGTGACCGGGGCACGCCAAGTGCTAAAGCTCGTTGATGGCGGCCTTAACAACCTTCCCACACGGCCGGACAACAATCAGGGTGGCTTCACGGTGGCTTCGGAAAACCCCGTTTACGTGCGCGGGAACTATAACTCTGACGGGACCGACCCCTTCTGGGGAAATCCCTCCGGCAACGGCGATATTCCTCATTCTGCCGCTGCCGTGATCGCCGATTCAGTAACCCTGCTTTCCAACAATTGGTCGGATCTGAACAGCATGCTAAATCCGCTGAACTTAGGCAACCGAAAGACGGCCAGCACTTACTATCGCTTGGCCATTGCCGGTGGCAAGAACATCAATTTTCCGCAGCCGGCCGGCACCGGCCAGGACTTTGGAACTGACGGCGGAGTCCACAACTTTCTCCGCTACATCGAGACCTGGGGCGGTTCCACGCTGTTTTATCGGGGCTCCTTGGTCAGCCTGTACTACTCTCAGTATGCAACCGGCACATTTAAGTGTTGCGCACTGGTCTACTCTCCACCTACCCGCGCCTATTACTTTGACGCGCAGTTCCTGAACCCCACCAATCTGCCGCCCGGTACCCCCATGCTGCAGGACGTAGTCAACCTCACATATTGGCAGGACTTCAAGCCCTACTAAAGAAACAGGCGTGCGCCGCAATGACGCACGCCTATTCTTAGGTGTAGTGCCTAACTCACACCGTTCCGCGTCTTCCACTCACCAGATTGATGACCAGCACGACCAGTGCCAGCACCAGCAGCAGGTGAATGAAACCGCCTAACGTGTACGAACTGACCAGGCCGAGCAACCACAAAACCAGCAGAATCACGAAAATCGTCCAAAGCATAACCACCTCCCTGAAAAGGTCGGATCACACGATCAATAACCCTGCGTTCCTTAGGCCACCTTTGCTGTGACCAGGCTTGCATTTTCCGCATCCGGCACCGGAACATGAACAATATTGTTACGGATGGCATACAGCACCAGCGCGCTCACGGAATGAAGATCGAGTTTCCGCATGATGTTGCTGCGGTGAGTCTCGGCCGTCTTCACGCTCAGGTTCAAAGCCACCGCAACTTCTTTTGAGCTCTTTCCTTCTGCCAGCAGCTGTACAATTTCCCGCTCACGGGCGGTCAAACTGGGTAAGGGAGCACTCGTTTTCGATGTCGAATCACCGCCCCCCAGAAAGCCTTCCAGAATGATCTGTCCCACCCGGGAATTAAAGAAAGTGCGATTCTGCGCCAGTGCTTCAACGGCGGTAACGAGGTCTTTGGCCGCGTCCGACTTCAGTAAATATCCTTTTGCTCCAGCCTTCAGTACTTCCTGCACGACCTGCTCTGAGTCCGTAATAGTCAAAATCAGAATGCGTTGCCCGGATTCGTGTCGCAGAATCTGCCGTGCGGCTTCCAGTCCATTGAGGTTGGGCATTCCGATGTCCAGAATGATGACATCGGGTTTCAATTGCCGGGTCTTCTCGACTGCTTCACGGCCATCAGCAGCCTCGCCGCAAACCACCCATCCTGGATGGGCTGCCAGCAACGAGCACACACCGCGGCGTACAACTTCGTGGTCATCGGCAACAAAAATTCGAAGTGGGTTCGTATCTCACCTCCGGTCAGACGTGCAAGTGTCTAAGGGACGGTAGAGCAGCTACTCTGAAGGTGTCCATCAGGGGAACCATGTACTTAGAGCGGGCAGTTACGTTAGCGGCTGTGTTCGATGAGTTACAGAGATCTGCTGCTAAGAGATAAGGCTCGCCAAAGACTCTGAGTGTTCATTCCGTCAACGCGCAGGCGCTATTTGCGACGGGTAAACCTCTGTGGCAGTCCGGCCAATCAGAAATCGCAGACTCCATTCGCTGGCCAAGGGCTTGCCGTCGACCTCCGGCGGTGTAAATTTCCAATCGCGGGCCGCCTCCATAGTCTTGCGGGCAAAGTAGTTGCTCGGTCCCCTGACCTGGAACGCTGCTCCCGCCACACTGCCGGTGGGAGCCACGCTAACGCGAATGATCACTCTAATTTTTCCATGGATGGTATTGCGCGCTCCCCGCGAGACATCGGGCGACACCTGCTGCGCCACAGCGCCAGGCAGAAGGTCCGCTGCTACTGCTCTCGCCGGTTCGGTCCGAACCGCGGGCGATGAAGTCTCTTGCACGCTCGCAACCGGCTTCACGGCGGACGGCGAACTCTGCCTGAAAAGTTTCGTACCAATAAGACCGGCGATCACGACCGCAGCCAAGACCGTCAACGGCAAATAATTTCGTTTCGTGACCTTTTTTGGCGCTGGACTCGCACGACGCTGCATCGCAACAGCTTGCGTAACCACGGATTGCATTCGAGGCGATGACGCCGGCTCAAGCCGCTCCGTGATCTGGCCAATTTTCCATCGACGCGTCTCCTCAGCCACCAGACAATTCCGCGCAATTTCCAGGAACGGCTGCGGCATTGTGTCCGGTATGCTCAGATTCCATCGGCCCCCATTCGCAGTTGGCAAGCCTTGTGTCAGGGCTTCCAGCACTGTCGCACCCAACGACCAGACATCCGACGCCGAAGAAATTCTTCCGGCCCTCAACTCCGGCGCGCTGTAGGAGTTGCCGTCTCTCGAAAGAGTGGCAGGCGGACGCAACGGATCGATAAGACTGTCGGAGGAAATCTTCACTTGGTCCTGCACAGCCAGGATATTTGCCGGCGTGACGTGGCCATGCACGAGACGTTGGCTGTGAAGATAAGCTAGCGCCTGCAGAACAGGCTTGAGCATATCTCGGACTTCTTGCGCAGTAAGGGGCCGAGCGGGCAGAATTTGTGACAGGTCTTCTTCGGCATACTCCATCACGACATACAACAGGCTGGTATCTTCCTGCTCGCACTGTCCTTTATCAAAGATGCGGAGCAAATGAGGATGCCACAATCCTTGATCCTTTTCCCATCGCGAGAAGCGGCCCTCTTCCACCGGACCCGCGGGAATGAGCTTGATGGCGGCTTTCCTGCGGTCTTCCCCTCTTCCGTACTCGGTGAGAAAAACAGCGCTGTGGTTGGATCCGCCCAGGTACTGGCCCAGGCGATACTTTCCGTTGAGGACTTTTCCTGTCCACTGCCTCCAAGTCTCAACAGTCCGGCTTACCGCGGTAGCTGACATATTGCCCGCCATTTTAGCTGAGCAGGAACGGTGAAAATCATTAAAGAATTACTTTTTGTGGATTTTTTATAATCGCGCCCCGCCGTCCCGAAGAGGAGTTGTCTATGCGATCCTCGCAGGTGCATGCCCCGTCGCCTGGTCATCCTGATGCCGAGCGCAGCGAGGCAGAAGGATCCATGTATTTTCTTTGCCGGGACCCAATCAAGCGAAACCCGGCACTCAGGCCGCCGCTGCAATCCTCCGAATCAGGTCTTCCTGCTCGCCCCTGCTCTCCGCCCCGATAGTGAAGGCATCCAGCACTCCCAGCGACAGCGCGTATTTCAGAGCCTCATCCTGGCGCTCCCGCATATCGCCTTGACCTAGAATCTTCATGCCGATGACGGCCTTTCCCGCGGCCTTCATCTGACGCAGCACCCCAACAATGGTATTCGGGTCGGCATCCATATGCGATCCAATCGGATTAATGCGCGCCAGATCAACCTCTACCCAGGGAGACGTCGCCGCCGCACGCATAGCCTCGATGGAATGGCACGAGCACCCATGCGCACGGATAATCCCTTTCTGCTTCGTTTCAGAGAGCACATCCATTACTCCTCTGTAGCGCTCCGTCCAGTCGCCTTCAGTCAAGCAATGCATGAGACAAATATCGATATAGTCCGTCCCCAGTTCCTTGCGAAACCGGTCCAGATCGGCACGGGCCGTGGCCGGATCGCGAGCCCATGTTTTAGTAAGAACCGTAACCTTGTCCCGCTTCACGTGCTTCAATGCCTCCGCCACATGCGGATGGCTCCCATAAGAATCGGCAGCGTCGAAAAATCGCAGCCCATGCTCATGGCCGTTCAGAAGCAGTTCGGAAAGTCCCTTGAGGCCGAGCGCGGTCTGGTGAGAATGATGGCCTGACCCAACCGTTCCCGTTCCCATCGCCAAGCGGCTGGTTTGAATACCAGTGCTGCCGAGCGTAACGCTGTCTGAGGCCGCGAACTTCCGCCCCAGGGGCGACATGGCCGATGAAGCAGAGTTGAATCCTGTTGAACTAAACCAGGCTGCTCCAGCAGCATAAGCCGAACCGACCAAAAATTCTCTTCGTTTCACCTTCCACCTCCAGGCCGCTCTATCAATTTATGACGCACCGAGCAGTTCTTGGATATCGTTCTGAAATCACATTCAGCAAAAACTTCTGATACGGTGTGCCCGCTTTGCATCCTTAGATGCGAAGGGCAGAAGCTCAGCAGCTGAACAAAATATTCTAGAAAATCTCGTCCAAGATGAGAGCGGCGACTGGCACTTTACAGAGTGGAACTGCCACGCCGAACAACGTCATCATCCGATGGAAACCGTGGTCCCTTGCTTCCTTGGGCACTCGCCAATCGGCGGTGCCTTGCACAGCTGTTAATCCGTTGACAAACGACTGTTATGAAGATACTGTTTGCTCTGCGCGACAAGTCTGCGCTGCAGGCGGTGATAGAGCTTAATCAGTGTCGCCTCTGCGGATGAGCTTCCGCAGCTTTTCTCCTCCCGTTGTGGTTGCGAGGTTATCGCTTCGCCTGTTCACAACTTTGATCATCAGGAGACCCCATGAAGAAATCTGCTGTTCTGTTGATCGGACTTAGTGCGCTCATTGTTTCTGCCAGTGCTGCTCAGATTGAAATGACAAAACGGCCCGAAGGTGGCCCGCCCCCGCGAGGAATTCACTGGGCCAGAGGCGTGAAGCAAGCTCCTCCACGCGGGAAGTCGCCTCTAATGACCTGGCACGGTGGACCGATAATGACCAGTTCGGCCGTCCAGGTAGTTTATTGGGGCTCAAGCTGGGGCAACAGCAATTTTGTCGGCGACAAGATCACCGGACTTACTTCCTTCTACACCGGTTTCAGTGGGTCAAACTATGCCAAGACGTCCGATGAGTACACCGGGACGAACGGTCAGGTTGGCGCTTCGAATACCCTTGGCAGCGACGTGATCGATCTTTCCACCGCGGGCAGCGGCGCTAAGACATCAACCATATTGGCCGAAGTCTGTCGCAAGATCACCAATCCGGTTGCCAACGGATACTATCCCGTTTATGTTGACCTAAAGCGAGGACACGCAGGCTACTGCGCTTACCACAGCTGGGGGACTTGCAGATCCACTAATGTGCAATTCGCATTTTTCTGGAACCTGGATGGTGATCCCGGCTGCGATCCGCAAGATACATCCGGCCTGCATTCGCAAGGACTCGCCGCACTGGCCAACGTCAGCGCTCACGAGCTCTCGGAAGCCCGCACCGATCCTGTGGGCACGGGCTGGTTCGACTCCAGCGGCGCAGAGAATGGCGACAAGTGCGCCTGGACCTTCAACGTTCCTCTGATCACGTTCACCAATAACAGTAAGTGGAAAGCTCAAGGCGAATGGTCGAATAACGCCTATAATGCCGGAACCGGCTACCCCAACAGCTCCGGCCAAAAGGGCTGTTTGGACGGACACTGAGCAGATCGTTAAAATCAGCATCGGAAGCGCCGGGCCATCCGGCGTTTTTGGCCTCCAGCAGCTTCGCCGGACCGTTACGAAGCGTTCGCCAAATCTTTTGCGGAATTTCAGGAATTTCAACGCTAGAGGGCGAAAACATGCCGTATTGTAGTGTCTCGTCAGCCACATTTTGGCGAATGGGCGACGCAGTCCGGGCATGTTACTCACTAAGGTATTCACAACTATTTAATCTCGATGAAACATTCTTGACATACGATAAAAGAACAGTTTCCCGAGACTAAAAGTGCCCCGATTCCGCCTCCATAACCATTCCTTGCCGTTCCAGGTAGCCGCCGTGTGCTACCGGCAGCGGGGATTCTCTATCGAGTTTCTTCTGGTGAATACCAACGGAAGCGGGAAGTGGACGTTCCCCAAAGGAAGCCCGGATTCACAAATCTCACACAGCCAGGCAGCCCAGCGCGAGGCACTGGAAGAGGCGGGAGCCATAGGAAGCATTCAGCCCCGGCACTTCCATTTGTACATCCACTCCAAGGGCGTATTTTGGAAAAGCTCCGGCGTCCAGGAGTTTGTGGTGAAGGCTTTCCTGCTCGAAGTAAAGGAACTGCGGCGTCCCCACGAATCCGACCGGAATCCGACCTGGTTCAGTGCCGACCATGCCAAGAAAATGTTGGCGAAGGGACGCGAGCGCAAGTACAGTCAGGAACTCAGCGTCGTAATTGACCGAGCGTTGGAACACATTCAGAGAAATCCCACTGTCTCCCAGAATGGTTCAAAGCGGTTCGCCAGAGTCCCCACTGGCGCATCGGGAGTTCTCAACCGATAATAAATCTCATGCCTGAGGCGCATCGCATCCAGGCCGGCCTAGCCTATTGGATGAACAAAGTGATAGAAGAGCGCGCGAACTTGAGCGCCGGTTTTGCTCCCGACCCGGTGCACGACCTTCGCGTCGCATTGCGGCGTTGCCGCTCTCTTGCTGACGGAATCACCGGGATTGATCCCCATCCAGCGTGGCGACAAGTAAAAAAGATTGCCCGGCCCCTCTTTAGTGGACTGGGAAATCTCCGCGACATCCACGTTCTCAGCGAGTGGGTCGCAAGGCTCAGTTCCGGCGACTCCCCTGTCCGCAGTGCCTTGCTGGCACATGCCGATTCGGAAGAGACACGCCTCAAAGAGATGGCCCTTGGAACCGTGCAGCAGTTTGACGAGAAGCAATGGCTGAGTTGCTGCGAAATTTTGAGCCGCCGCGTTAAGCTGCTGCGGCTGGACAGCCTGATCTTCCGTCACCTCGCCCTCGAACGCTGGAATGAAGCCCACCAATTGCACCGGCAGGCATTGCGCAACCGTAGCCATGTTGCCTTCCATCGTTTGCGCATTGGCCTTAAAAAATTCCGCTATACGGTAGAGAATTTCCTGCCCTCCCTTTGTGAGAGCTGGGAGGGGGACCTGAAGTATCTTCAGGATGTGTTGGGCGAGATTCACGATCTCGACATGCTTTGGGCCACCGCTCTGCGAATAGGCGCCTTTCAGGATGAAGCCAGCCGTAGCCACTGGCGTGCCACCATCGAAGAGCAACGCTCCCAGAGATTGAGTGAATACAGAAACAAGATGGTCGGCAGACATTCACAGTGGAGCTTTTGGCGCGCTGCATTGCCGCAAGGCAAGGAGCTTCACGAAGCCGTTCTCTTACGCCTGAAAACCTGGGCTGCATTCCTTGATCCTGACTTCGCACACGCACGGCACGTGTCTCGCCTGGCTTTGCAGCTCTATGATGGTTTGGCCAAAAACGGACGTAATCACCAGCAGCAGTTCGATCGCACCCGGTTGTTGTTGCAGGCTGCCGCTTTGATGCACGATGTGGGTCGCGCCAGGAGCCGCAAGAACCATCACAAGGGTTCCTATCGCTTGATCCGCAAGCTGGCTCCTCCTTTTGGATGGAAATTACGGGAACTCCAGCAGGCCGCCGCGATTGCACGCTATCATCGTGGCGCTTTGCCGCGCCCCGGGCAAAGCAGTTACCAGACGGTTCCGCGGTCCGCAAAGCGCCAAACAGTATTTCTGGCGGGCATCTTGCGTTTAGCCGATGCACTGGACCAAAAACACGACGGCAGAATTCATGAACTGGAAGTTGAAAAGACTGGCGATTTCTTTACCGTGTGGGCTTGCGGGCCTTCAGGGAAACCACAGGACCTTCAATATGTCGCCGCTGCGCGGCATCTTCTCGAGTCCGTCTGCGGCCGTCCTATATGGGTGCGTCTGCGCGCGATGAGTTAACTTTTCATGAATGTTACGCGAACTTGCCCGACTTGCCCGGCCGAGACTTGATTCGACGACCGCAAGTCTGTAAACTCCAGTCCAATTTCTTCAAATTGAGGAGGCCCCATGCCGCTCATTACTAAAGCAAATGAAGTTGTTCATTATGAACTGAAAGCGGTAATGGTGCGCCAGGAACGGCAATTTGAGGAACTGCAACTGCAAAAACTCAAGATCCGCCTTGAACAGAAGATGCGCGAACGGGCCGAGAATACCGAACCAGACAAAGCCGCCTGACTTCCAAGAAGATCCCGCATATTCCAATCGCTTTCGCTAGCGCTACTTTCCTGGCTAGAGTTGTCCCGCTGCAGACTAGCTTCTCCTTGCGGTACGATTACGAGTTCTTTAGAGCTCCACTTTGAAACTCCACGAGGACTCCCACCGCAGGCTGAATCCGCTCACGAATGAGTGGGTACTGGTTTCGCCGCATCGGGCACAGCGCCCATGGCAGGGGAGCGTCGAGAGAGTTCCTCTTTCGCCACAATCTCAGTACGACCCGAGTTGCTACTTATGTCCCGGGAACAAGCGTGCTGGAGGGAGACAAAACCCCGCTTATACGCACACGTTTGTTTTCGAAAATGACTTCGCCGCGCTGAAACCAAATGCCGCAACTGACCAAATCGATGTGGACGCAGCAGGACTACTCGTGGCACACGGCGAACCTGGCATTTGCCGCGTTATGTGTTTTTCTCCGCGTCATGACCTTACTTTATCCACCATGAGCCCGGAGGAAATTGAAAACGCGGTCTGCGGTTGGAGGGAGCAGTTTCGCGAGCTCAGCGCAATGCCAGCAATTCATCACGTGCAAATTTTCGAAAATCGCGGCGAAATGATGGGCGCCAGCAATCCTCACCCGCATTGCCAGATTTGGGCCACAAGCTCGATTCCAGAAGCACCCAGCAAAGAACTGCTTTGTCAGTGTAACTATTATCGCGCCCGAAAAACCTGCCTTCTATGCGACTACATCCGGCTTGAAGATCAACAACAGTTGCGAATTGTGTTCGCAGACACAGATTTCGTTGTGCTCGTACCTTTCTGGGCCATCTGGCCTTTCGAAACTCTGGTTTGCAGTCGCAGGCACATGGCAACTTTCCTCGACTTCAACGACCATGAACGGATTTCTCTTAGTAAAACCTTAAACCGGATCACCGCCGCCTACGATCGCGTGTTTGATGTACCGTTTCCGTATTCAATGGGCTTCCATCAATCGCCGTCTGATGGGAGCGACCATCCTGAGTGGCACTTCCACGCGCACTTTTACCCTCCCCTCCTGCGCTCTGCGACCGTAAGAAAGTTTATGGTCGGCTTCGAGCTCCTGGGAACTCCACAGCGTGATATCACGCCGGAGACGGCCGCGGAGCGCTTACGGGTCGCTTTTGGGAACTCCACTGGATTAGCAAAAGAGGCGCGAAGCAGCGGTATTCATTAGCCCAGGCCGTGAGCGCTGGGGCACTTGGCAAATAGAATTTCGAGTGTCCGAGGCGCGGCACAATGTTTACCCCCAACCTCCGGCGACATCCACATACGACCGATCCAACGCCGCCGCCGACGGACATCCAAGCAGTCTGAATGTGCGCTCTATATCTGTTCGTAGAATCTCAAGCGCCCGCGCCACTCCAGCCTCACCCGCAGCACCGAGCCCATACGCGTACGCTCGCCCGCAAAGAACTGCTCGCGCTCCCAGGCAGAGAGCCTTTACAATGTCAGCCCCGCGCCGAATGCCCCCATCCATCAATACCTCCGCCTGACCCTTCACCGCCGCTACTACTTCGGGCAGCGCGCGCAGCGAAGCGGGCAAGCCGTCGAGTTGCCGTCCCCCATGATTCGAAACCACGATTCCCTGCGCCCCTGCATCGACCGCTCGCCGCGCGTCGTCTCCCGTGAGCACGCCCTTAATCACAATCGGACCGGGCCAGCTCTCACGAATCCACCCCATGTCCTCCCAGGTTACGGCAGCGCGAGCGAGGGCCGCGTTCACGTCGATGAGCGGCATCGGCCCCTTTCCCGGAATTACCACATTAGGAAGACCAGGCAAACCCCCGTCCAGCAGAAAACTGATGAGCCAACCCGGCCGCATCAGGACTTGTGGAAGGAATGGCATCTTCGACAACAGGCTGCCGCTTAGCAGTTCTTTCACTCCGTTGCGAAAGTCCCGTTCGCGCAAGCCCGCAACCGCAGTGTCGATGGTTACGAACAGCGCCGCGAATCCCGCCGCACGGGCGCGTTCCAGCGCCGCTTCGGACGCACCGCGACCGCCCAGAATGTAGAGCTGAAAGCACACCGGTCCGCTCGATGCTGCCTTGACGTCCTCCATTCGGTGCCCAGAGATGGTCGAGAGAATGTATGCAGTGCCAGCTTTTCCCGCGGCCCGAGCCGCTGCGACTTCCCCTCCAGGATGCATCAGACGGCTATAGCCAACGGGCGCCAGCAACGCGGGAAAAGAAACCTCAAATCCCAACACTCGCGTGCCCAACTCGCATATCGGAATAGCGACGGCGTGGCGCGCCCGGAATGTGACCTCCTCGAATGCGCGGCAGTTTTCCCGCAGCGTGATCTCGCCCTCCGAACCTCCATCCAGATAGTCGAATACCGCTCTGGGCAGCCTGCGGCGAGCCAAAGGCCGCAAATCATTGATGTTGATGACGCGAGGAGAAGCCACCCGGCGCGATGGATTAAGCATTGATTCGGTCTCAGCCAGCCCGCGATTATACCGCCCGAGCGCACGTGATATCGGTTCAACGCTGGCGCGGATCCAGTTCACGAGTCCGAGGCTTGGGCACCATCGGCTGCGGAGTTTAAGCAGCACCAATCCGGCGGGAGGCATGCTTCATGTATCGCTTTGCCCTTCTCCTCTTGCTCGCCTCGCAGGACTGGTGGCCCACTCATTCACGTTCTGTGCGAATGAGTGGGGTCATCACCCGTAGTTGCTATCATCGCTTCCCCATGCCGGGGGACGGCACGACGTCGCGACCGGCTTCTGAACAATCGCAGTCCAACACACGTCAGGGTGTGTTGGCACAGGCGTGAAAGACATTCGAGTACTCCAACTGAACCTTGTAGGGTTTGCCATTGAGATCAATGACCGGAGGATCAAAGAATGGTGACGTGAGCGAAAACTGCACGCAGATGTCCGCCACCTCAAATCCAAACGAAACCGCAGAAGCGACCGAAAACCACCCGGTTCCGTCAGGATCGGTAATGGTTTCGATCAGTTCGTGGGATAAAGAGGAATCGGTAGAATCAGCGAGTCGCCCATTCGGCGACGGCTTTGTAACTGCGCACCCTTCCACGTTCTGGAATGGTTCGATCGTGTACAGCACGTGACCAACGTCGCTGAAATCTACGCTGCCATGATATGCGCAGAAGAAGAACGACGCCGGATTGTCCGGCGAGTAGCAGATCGAAGTCTGGTCAAAGCAGGTATCGACACCCTTAGGCAGAAAGACATGGTAGATGTTACCGTACCCCGCCCCGAACTGTTTTGCTCCGGCATGAACGATGGCGAGAAGGTCATTCTGGCCAACGGTATTTCCAAAAATCGTCTCGTTGATATTGGCGCCCCTTCCCACAGGGTAGCGGCGGGTAGCGGTGGTGCCCACGTACTGGTCAATTACATGAATCAGTGTGCTCCGGTTCAGATCAACCAGGAATTGCGTCGGGTTCCCCCAGCAACTTTCAGCACAGTTAAGGAAGAGCGAGTGAGACAGCGCATTGGATACGACCGGACCGCCAAAGTAGGAAAGGTCGGCAGGATAGAATCCGGGCGGCGGTACCTCGGCAATCGACGCCTGAGCCGAAGGGAACACAGAAACCGATGCTTTCGGCCGGGGCGCGGAGAGCGCCGTGCTTGACAGCGTCTTCGCCACTTTCGTGTTCGCCGGACGAAGGTGATACCAGGAATGCGACATGCCTGCGGGCGCACTACGGTCGGCCGTGGTCAACTGAAGGCGCTGCACACCGAATGCCGCATCGGACTCCTGGGCAAAACCATTGCTTGTTAGAAAAACAAAAAGTAGCAGCCCCGCGCCGAGCCTGAGCGCCATAGGCGCAAGGCAACCTCGTCTGATCGCACAGCTTTCCATTACGATGACCTCCTCAGAATTCCTGGCAGGTTCGCCGGGCGATTTTTGGCGGAGTCTTCCAGGGATTCTCGCCGTTTATGTTGCGATGACGCCTGACAGGTGAGATGCCACTTTCGTATGCGAGCTCAGAACTTGTCAAGACGAAAGATATTGCAATCTCGCCAAAAGGCAGGATCGACGCCTGCTTGCGAGGACGCCAGCCGCTCCGGCATGCCCCGCAACTGGTCCGGTTCTGCCGCCTGTTCGGCAAGGCGAGACGCTGACAACAGCTGGCGGTGATAAAGTGCTGGTGGCCGAAACATAATGCTAGTGCCAGAGACATGAGTTGAATTTGTCGTCAGGACTGAAACTCTGTAAGTTGACACTCCCGGTGAAGCGAATTCTTATGGTTTGCGAGCCGGCAAGCGTGTTCGTCATTGTGCCGAAGGCCCGGAGCGTGGTTCTTTCAAACAAAGACTCTCTATGAGTACACAAGCGCAAGTCGAAATCGATCGAATGGTGTTCCGGAAGACCAATAACCAGACCGGGCGCCATACTATTGTTTCCCCCGAAAACAGCCCCATGCAGCACCTCGCTTATGGGCGCATCATCCTGCATGCATCGAAATCCAGGGAATCGTTTTCCACCGGGAATCGAGAGACGGGTTTGATTTGCCTGTCGGGCGAAGCGGACGTGAATGTAGATGGCCATCACGCAGCGCTGGCACAATATGACGCCGTCTACATACCGCGCGATTCGGCTGTGCAGGTTCAGTCGAAAGCAGGAGCCGATCTTGCCGAATTTTCCGCTGAGGTTGCGCGGCGTTATCCGGTGCAGATCGTGCGTTTCTCCCAGATTTCTCAGGATCCTGGATTGAAATTCAGCACCGGCGCGTCGGGCTGCCGGCGCAACCTGCACATGCTGCTGGCGAAGAACATCGAAGCGGGAAGGCTCATCACTGGTTTTACAGACTCAGAACCTGGCAACTGGACGAGTTGGCCGCCGCATGAGCACGCCGCCATGCTGGAAGAAATATACGTGTACTTCAACATGCCCGATCCCGCGTTTGGCATTCAGCTCGTTTACACGGATACCGAGCACCCGGAACTGATCACCATTGTCCGCGATGGCGACGCCGTGCTGATGCCTGCCGGATTTCACCCCAACGTCTCCATTCCAGGGCATCGCATCTGTTTTCTTTGGGCAATGGCTGCGCATCGCGAGGTGGAAGATCGACAGTTCGGAGTGGTCCGGGTGCAGCAGGGCTTCGAGCAAGGGCCCACTGGGATGGAGGCGGGTCGGAAGCAATAAGCAACGGCAGGTTCAATGCCCCACGGCACTGCAAGCGGCACATTGGCATCGTCGGCGGAGTCGGCAACCGGGCAGGGCCGCAAAGCAGCATTTGCGGGAAATTTCCGCTGGATTATCTGCGCTCTTCTTCTCTTCGGAGTCACCAAGAACTACATGGATCGCCAGGTGCTCGGAGTGCTCAAGACCAGTCTTCAGCACGAGCTGGGTTGGAGCGAGATTGACTATGGCAATCTGGTGTCAGCGTTCCAGGTCGCCTATGCGGCGGGTATGTTGTTTATGGGACGCCTGGTCGATCGCCTCGGAACCCGCCTGGGTTACGCGCTCGCGATGATTTTCTGGAGCCTGGCTTCCATGGCTCACTCCCTGGCAAGTTCGTTAACCGGCTTCGTGCTGGCCCGCTCGGCGCTGGGATTCGGCGAAGCCGGTGTGTTTCCCGCCAGCATCAGGTGCGTGGCGGAATGGTTCCCAAAAAGCGAACGGGCCCTCGCGACGGGAATTTTCAATGCAGGGACCAACCTAGGGGCAATCATCACGCCGCTTCTGGTGCCCTGGATTACCGTTCACTGGGGATGGCGCTGGGCCTTCGTCATCACCGGCGGACTGGGCTTTGCATGGATTCTTCTTTGGCTGCTGTTCTACCGTAAACCAGAGGAACATTCGCTCGTTTGCAAAGCGGAGCTCGATTACATCCACAGCGACGTAGCTGAGAGTGCAGGGCGCGTCAGTTGGTCAAGCCTGTTGCCGCATCGTCAGACTTGGGCGTTCATGTGCGGCAAGTTCCTGATCGACCCGATCTGGTGGTTTTATCTTTTTTGGATTCCCGATTTTCTGCAGCGCAGGCATGGTTTGGCTTTGATCAAAATCGGTTTGCCGATCATGGTGATCTATTTGATTTCCGATCTCGGAAGCGTGATCGGTGGTTGGAGTTCGTCATGGCTGATCAGGCGCGGCAGAAGCATCAACGCGGCGCGGAAGATTACCATGCTTGTGTGCGCAATCAGCGCTGTGCCAATCGTCTTCGCTTATCAGACCGCAAGCATGTGGGCGGCGGTGTTGCTGATCGGGTTAGCCGCCGCAGCTCATCAGGGTTTCTCAGCTAATCTGTTTACTTTAACCTCAGATATTTTTCCCGCTCAGGCCGTGGGCTCTGTGGTGGGAATCGGCGGGATGGCGGGTGCTGTCGGCGGAATGCTGATCGCCAAGGTAGTCGGTTATGTGCTGCAGTGGTCCGGCAGTTACATGGTTCCATTTTTCATCGCGGGCTGTGCCTATTTAGTGGCACTGGCTGCAATTCAACTTTTGGCGCCCAAGCTGGAACCCGCCAAAATGTAAATTATGGTCGGGTTCAAATTAAGCCCAAACCCATCCCGAGAGTGCTCCGTTCTTGCGCCTCCCACAGGGGCGGACTTTTCTTCGGTTCAGCGCAGCCACTCTTCCTAGCCTGCAGCTAACTCCTTTCAGGCGGTCGCCTTCGAGGCCAGACTCCGGGAGTAGCGGCCACAGAGTCCACGCTGCAGGTTGGCCCCTGAGCCTTCTCCGCGACGTGAATCGATTCTACGACGCCTTGCCACATATTGATGAGAAGGGCGAGGCGTTTGCCGCCTCGCACGTTTCGCTAAGAATTATTGCGCTTGGGGTTTCTGTGTCTTAGCTGCCGAAGCCTTTGCCTTTAAAGCCTGGTCAGGCGGAATCTCGCTGCCACTTGCATCGACATAGTGAATGTCAAACGGAGCTCCGGTGCTTACATCGAAAAGCGTACAGGTAAGCTGGCACGTGAACTGATGGACGTGCTTCGAGTTCAAGTTTACGAAATCGCCGGCGCGCAGGGTTGCCGGAGAGCCGTCCTTCATCTCGAGTCTCGCACGGCCTGAGACCATCATCACTCGCTCGGTCGGCGAATGCCAGTGCCAGGGTATAACGCAGCCAGACTTGCCCTTCAACAATAGAACGGCATCACCTTGCGAGGGATCGCCCTGTTGCACCGACCCCATAAAACACTCGGGAACACCCGGAAAGTTGGTGAACTTACTCGTGGCACCTGCGACGTAGGCCGACTTATCGGAATCCTGAGCGGCTATGGCTATCGCGGAAAGGAGAAGCGATCCGAGAAGAAAGTATTTTGCTAAATGCATTGCACACCTCCTTTTGGTAACGGGAAGAGCTTTGAACCGGGGAGCAAGTATAACAAGCACGGCGGCTCGTCCCTAGCTCGTTACCGGACAATCTTCATCCCTTGGTGCAGCCTGAATTTCTCATCAGAAGTGACGACCGGAATATTTTCAGATAAGGCTTGGGTGATGATTTGCCGATCGAACGGATCACCGTGATGCCGTGGCAATTCGAAGAGTCGATATGCGTGTTCGGCAGTGTAGGGCAGAACGCGGATGTCCAGATCCTGAATCGCTTGACGGGCAGTTGTGGCTGAAACGCCAAGCTTTCGCAGAGGCGCTCTTGATTGCGATCTCAGCCAGCGAAACAGCGCTTATCTCGAGAAGATTCTCCTGGTTTTTCAACGCGGCAAGGGCGCGCTTGGTGAGCCGCTCCGGATTCGATGTGGAAGTTATAGGCAGGGCGGGGCAATCATCAACCCAACAAGGCCTCCACCACCTCATAGGCCTCGCCGAGTGCAGCGTCGAGCGCGGATGGATCTTTGCCGCCGGCCTCGGCGAGGTCGGGGCGGCCGCCGCCTTTGCCGCCAACTTTCTGCGCTACCGGAGCGATGACCTTGCCGGCCTGGATCCGTGAAGTCAAGTCTTTGGTCACGCCGACGATCAGGGCAACGTTGCCGTTCGTCGCCGAGCCGAGTACGACGACACCGGAGCCGAGCTTATCGCGGAGTTGGTCCACTAACGTTCGCATCTGTGGGCGCTCGAGATTGTCCACGCGATGCGCCAGAACTTTGACACCGTGCACGTCTTTTATTTTTTCTGCGATGTTCGCGGTCGACGATGAAGCCTGCTTCATACGTGCCTGGTCGAGCTCGCGTTGCAAGCGCTTGATCTCTGCTTCTCGTTTTTCCAGTTCGGATTTCAGGGCTTCCGCGGGAGAGAATTCAGTGTCTGCACTGGTGGTTGACCCATCATTAAGCGAGGGTGCCCCATCCTTGCGCGTTCTTTGAGTAACGGCGGGCGAGACGAAACTCGTGACGAAGTTTTCCAACGCGTGGTCCTTGCGAAAGTGCCGTAACGATCCCTCGCCTGTTACGGCATCCACCCGCCGCACGCCTGAAGCCACGCTGCCTTCTTTAAGAATCTTGATCAGCCCAATCTCGCCTGTGGCCCCGGTGTGCGTCCCGCCGCAGAGTTCAGTAGAGAAATCGCCGATCTTGATCACGCGGACCTTGTCGCCATACTTCTCGCCAAACAGCGCCATGGCTTTGTACTCGTTAAGGGCGACGTCAATCGGCACATTTTCGATGACCTGGACTCGCTGGTTGCGCAAGACTTCTTTGTTGATGAGGTCTTCGATGTCCTGCAGTTCTTCGTCTTCGACGGCGGTGAAGTGCGAGAAATCAAAGCGCAGATGATTGGGCGCCACGAGCGACCCCGCCTGTTTCACATGCTTGCCCAGCACCTCGCGCAATCCGGCGTGAAGCAGGTGAGTAGCCGTGTGATTGCGCATGGTGGCTTCGCGAATGGAGGTGTCCACCACGGCATCGACTTTGTCGCCGATGCGAATGGGTTGTTTGGCGATGACCTGATGCGCGCGGACACCCTGCACCGGATAGTAGCAGCCCTTCACTTCGGCGACGACGGTGTTCCGTTCATCGCTGTAGAGCACACCACGGTCCCCAACCTGACCGCCGGATTCGGCGTAGAAAGGAGTGTGGTCGAGAATGACCTCGCCTTGTTCGCCGGGCTTGAGCTCTTGGGCGCCCTGGCCGTTCTTGATGATGGCGAGAACTTCGCAATTCTCGGAACGGGTCTGGCGATAGCCCTCGAAGTCTGATTTCGGGAGTTGCTGGTATGCGGGCTTGGCAGTCTGCTTGGGAGCACCTTTCCAGGAGGCACGAGCACGCTCGCGCTGCTCGGCCATGGCGCGATCAAAGCCAGCTGTATCAAACCTTACCCCTACATCCCGGCATGCGTCCTCAATGAAGTCTCGCGGCAGGCCAAAAGTATCGTAAAGCTTAAAGGCCTGGTGTCCCGGAAACTTCGGTAGACCACTTATATCAATCGCGGGAGGTTCCATACCAGGAGCCTCTTCCGACAGAGTAGTCTGCCTAAGGATTTCGTTTTGGAGCGCCTGTTTCAGTTGTTCAAATCCGACGTCCAAAGTGTGCGCAAACCGCACCTCTTCACTTCTTACTACGTCGGACACATGCTTTATGGAATCTCCCAGTTCGGGGTAGGACGACACCATTAAGTCACGCACTTTGAAGACCATTTCATACAAGAAGGGCCGGTTTTGCCCGAGCTGGCGACCATGGCTAATTGCCCTTCGCAGAACCTTCCGTAGCACGTATCCGCGGCCTTCGTTCGACGGCAGCACGCCATCTGAAATCAGGAAAGTTGCAGCCCGAGAATGATCCGCGATTACGCGCAGTGATGCGGCGGCTCTGTCCGGGGAATCTTGCTGAATGTATTCAATTGAACTTCTTTGTGATCCCGTGAGCTCGACCGCACGGTCAATCAGCGGCAGGAACAAGTCTGTCTCGTAATTCGAGATCACGCGCTGCAGCACTGCCGTTACCCGCTCCAGGCCCATGCCCGTATCGATCGAAGGCTTGGGTAGGGGATTCAGCTTGCCCGACGCATCCCGATCAAACTGCATGAACACCAGGTTCCAAATCTCGACGTAGCGGCCGCAGTCGCAGCCAAACGCGCAATCGGCGTGCCCCTGATCAGATGCCGCGGGGCCCATGTCGTAATGAATCTCGCTGCAGGGGCCGCAGGGGCCGGTGTCGCCCATTTGCCAGAAGTTGTCTTTCAGGCCGAACTCAAAGATGCGGTCTTTCGAAACTCCTTGCGCGAGCCACAGGTCGTGTGCTTCAGCATCGCGTGGCACGCCCCCTTCGCCTTTGAAGATAGTTACGTACAGCTTGTCTTTCGGAATGCCAAACCACTCGGGCGAGGTGATCAGTTCCCACGCATACGCAATGGCTTCTTTCTTGCAGTAGTCGCCAAAAGAAAAATTTCCCAGCATCTCGAAAAAAGTATGATGCCGGTTGGTGAAGCCGACATTTTCCAAGTCGTTGTGCTTCCCGCCGGCGCGCACGCATTTCTGCGAAGTGGTCGCCCGCGCATAGTCGCGCTTTTCGAGGCCCAGGAAGACATCCTTGAATTGATTCATCCCGGCATTGGTGAAGAGCAACGTGGGATCGTTATGCGGGACCAGCGATGACGAATGCACCTCGCGATGGCCTTTTTGCACGAAGAAGTCCAGGAATTTCCGCCGAATTTGCGAGCCGGTCAGCATGGGACCTTTTTAGTATGGCACACGGAAAGCTCAATGTTCATCCATCACAGACAATCGTGTGTCTTCAGGATAGGTTCCAACCGTCCCTATCGGCGGGACTCGGGTTTCGCGATGCTTCTCCTGGCGCTGAAGGTCCGGGCTATTGGCATGCGTCCCTACGGGACGCGAGTGCGGGCGATCCCTACGGTACTCGATCCCGGGCGATTGACGTTTAGGAGGGAAACCCAAGGCATACAGCAGCACCGGCAGACTTCCCGCGCTTGCCTCCCCTGGGAGTCAATTCAGGCAGCCGGATGTGCTAGTCTGGCTCAATATGGCCGAAGCTGCGCTGCAGCAGAAATCCTTTCTCAGCGAAAAGGTCGAGCACTTCACTGAATCTGTGATCCGCGAGATGACGCGGCAGGCGATGCTCCATAACGCCGTGAACCTCGCACAAGGATTCCCCGATTTCCCCGCGCCGCGCGAGGTTAAAGAGTCGGCGCAGGAGGCGATTGCCGGCGATATCAATCAATATGCCATTACCTGGGGGGCAAAGAATCTGCGCGACGCGATTGCGCGCCAAGCGAGGCTATGGCAGGGCGTTTCCATTGATCCAGAAACCCAGATCACGGTTTGCTGTGGCTCCACCGAAGCCATGATTTCTACATTGCTCGCCGTCTGCAACCCGGGCGACGAGGTCGTGATCTTCGAGCCTTTTTATGAGAATTACGGGCCGGACGCTATCATCTCGGGCGCGAAGCCGCGATTTGTGAAGCTGCAGCCACCCACAACTGCCGATGGCGAATGGACATTCGATGAGCGCGAGTTACGGGCTGCATTTCACAATCAAACGAAAGCCCTCATTCTCAACACCCCGAACAATCCCACGGGCAAAGTATTCAGGCGCGGAGAACTAGAACTCATCCGCAACCTTTGTGTTGAGTTTGACGTCCTCGCTATCACTGACGAAATTTACGAGCACATCCTATACGACGGCACCGAGCACATCTCCGTTGCTTCGCTGCAAGGGATGCAAGAGCGAACTGTAACCATCAATGGAATGTCAAAAACGTATAGCGTCACTGGTTGGCGCGTGGGTTGGACGATTGCGCCGCCCGAGATTACTAATGCAATTCGCAAGGTGCATGACTTCCTGACGGTCGGGGCTCCAGCACCACTGCAGGAGGCGGGCGCAGCCGCGCTCAATCTTCCGCCTGCCTACTACAAGCAGCTTGCTGAAGGGTATCGTCTTCGCCGTGATTTGCTGTTGCCCGCGCTCGAGAAAGCCGGCTTTACCTGCTTTCGTCCACGGGGAGCGTATTACGTGATGACGGATATCAGCGCCTTCGGATTTCCCGATGACGTGTCATTCACGAATTATCTGGTGAAAGAGGTTGGGGTGGCGGCTGTTCCGGGATCGAGCTTCTACAGTAACCCTCGCGACGGCGCCCGTCAGGTGCGTTTCGCTTTCTGCAAGCGAAATGACACCCTAAATGAAGCGGCGCTGCGATTGCAGCGCCTGCAGAAAAGGTAATTTCCTACAAACTGGCCGCCTGCGCTTCCCTGCAGTCTGCTCCAACAAGAACCATAAACGCGTCATGCAAGGATGAAATCTCAAACACCCGGTTCAGTTGCGTGCACTTGAGCATGGCGTACACGAATGGTGAAGGATCAACTAGCTTCAGCTTGATTCCACGATCACGAGTCCAGTTGTGCAAGGAGACGAGCGCATTCAACCCGCCGGCATCCACCATCTCGACGGCAGACAGGTCCAAAACGACTATGCGTGTATTCGTTTCCGAGACAACGGAATTCTTCAGCGTGCAAACTTCCTGACCGCGCACCAGACGACCGGCGCACCGCACAACCGCTACATCTTCGCTTCTTTCAACATCGATGGTAAGCATTGCTGGCTCCCTTGCTGATTCACTTCTCTTAGACGCCCATGATAACTGGATGTAATCATTTGGTTTGTGAAAAGTTGTTAACAAATATGTCCCATCTTTTACATTCATTTCGATAACATCAGATACGCATTATGCGCTCGCTTGGTTTCAAAAAACTTTCGACTGAAGATGAGCTTTATCAATATGCAGTTGCGGCCCTTGCCCGCCGCATGCGGTCCACCGCTGAACTCAAACGATTGCTGCGACTCAAGGTTGAGGCTGACACTGAGTATGGCCGCACGCTGGTTGAGCTTGTCATCCGCCGCTTAAAAGATCAGAGCTATTTGAATGACGCGAAGTACGCTGCCGCATATTCATCCTTTCGACGAGATAACGAAAAGTTCGGACGGCGGCGTGTGATCACGGATTTGAAGGTTAAAGGAGTGCACGGTGACATCATTGCGGAGGCGGTGGCTTCAGCTTACGAAGAAGTAAACGAGGAGAGGCATGCACGCGAATTTCTGCGGCGCAAACGGCTAGTGAAACCCAAGGATCGGCGGGAAGCAGCGCGCGTTTTTCGTCAGCTCATACGTGCCGGATTTACCAGTAAGACGATTTTCGCGATTCTCAAAAAATGGAGCATTGATGACGAGACTCTATCCGCGTTGGAGAGCGAAACCAGCGAATAGTCGTACGAAATCTACGTGCGCTGTTCTCCGCCTAATTTCTCAAACGCTTTGACGATCTGTTTCGACCAGGCGGCGATTTCGTCCTCACGCAAGGTGCGCTCTTTGGATTGGAAGACGGCTCGCAGGAGGATGGAGTATTTCCCCGCAGGCAGCTTGCCTCCGCGGAAGATCTCAACCGGCCTGAAATTTCGAAGTTCGTCTACTGAAAGGGAACTTACGGCCTGCTCAATATCCGCGAAGACTACCCCCTGGGGAAACAGAAAAGAGAAATCGCGTTCGACCGCGGGGTACTTGGGGAGCGCATCGAATCGAATTTCACGAAGGCCACGGCGATAAAGCTGATCAAGATAAAGCTCTGCCACGAACGCTTCCTGGCGCAGCTTGCGCCTGGCTGCGATGTCCGGGTGGATTTGGCCGAACTGGGCCACAGTGGCCCCGTCCATTACGGCACGCGCTGCGCGGCCGGGATGAAAATATTCGGCGACCTGTGAATGGTAGGAGAGCGTCTTGTGCTCAAAGGTGTGCAGCAGTACCTCTACATCGCCCTTCACATCGAAAAACGATTGAACAGGCCAAGTTCCGGCATTTTGCGAAGCTGCCGATGTTCGTCCCAGGCTAATTCGCTTCGGTTCGTGCGGCATACCCGTATTCCGATTTTCGAAAACTGATCCCATCTCGAAGAGCCGAACATCATCCGTCCCGCGATTCAGGTTGTAGGCAAGCATGTTGAGCATTCCCGGAATCATGGAAGTACGCATGATGGACGCTTCCTCGCTGATCGGGTTTGCCAGCTCAATGACGGGCGCATTGGAAAACATCTCCGCATCCTCATGTGAGATGAAGGTCAGCGACACGGCTTCGTTGTACCCCCGGCCCAGCAGCGAGGAACGGAGTTTCTCATCTTTCTTTGCGTCTGGCTCCTCCACCACCGCGCCCGCGTACGCAGGCAGTGTATTGGGAAATTTGTCATAGCCGTAGAGCCGCGCAATTTCTTCGATCAGATCGATCTCGCGCTCCACATCCAGCCGCCAACTGGGAATCCGCACGGTAAAATCGAACTCTCCGCCGCGCTCGGGTATCAACTCGAAACCCAACCTGTGCAGGATTCCATAAATCACCTGCGTGTCCAGCTTCTGCCCAAGCATTCTGTGGACCTCGGAAATATGCAGAGCGATTGGGGCCTGATCCAGGTGTCTGGCCATCGCATCGATGACATTTCCTTGTAATCGCCCTCCCCCGGATTCGAGAAGCAGTTCTGCTACGCGATTACAAGAGAGCACGGTAGATTCAAAATCCGCCCCGCGTTCAAAGCGGTGTGAAGCATCTGTATGCAGCCCATAGCGGCGTGAAGTCTTGCGAATGGTCAGCGGATCCCACCACGCCGATTCAATCAAAACATTCCGCGTCTTCTCTGTGATCATGGTGTCAAAGCCGCCCATCACTCCGGCCAGCGCAACAGGCTTTTTCGCATCGGCGACCACCAGATCTTCTGAACTCAACCTGCGCTCAATTCCATCCAGGGTTGCCAGCCTCTCGCCGTCAACGGCGCGCCGAACAATGATCTTGCCGCCTTCGAGCAGGTCTAGATCGAAGGCGTGGGTTGGCTTACCCATTTCCCACAGCGTGTAGTTGGTCGCATCCACCGCGTTGTTGATCGGACGCTGATCGATGAGCGCGAGACGTTGTGCGATTCCTGTGGGCGATGGGGCGATTTCCACATCGCATGCAATACGGGCAGTGAAGCGAGCACAGCCGGCGGCGTCCTGAATTTCGATGGGGAAGTTTGCAGCCGAAACAGGATTGGGGGGCTTTGGTGCAATCGGCTTTAGCGGCAGGTTGTAAATCGCCGCTGCCTCTCGCGCGACGCCGTAATGATTCATGGCATCCGGCCGATTGGTGCCAATCTCCATCTCGAAAACGGTGGTTTCCCCTTCCCCGCTGATTCCTTCCACGGCGATGCCGGCCGCAGTTAAATCATCAGCGAGTTGGCGATTGTCGACTTTGAGTTCAACAAATTCGCGCACCCATTGGGGAGAAAGTTTCATGAATCAACTTCTAGCTGTTGGCTCACCTCATTTCTCAACTTTTGCACTGCCGAGCGGGACCAAAGCGGAATGCATGGATCCTTCCGCCTCGCTGCCCTCAGCTTCAGGATGACATGACAGAGCCCGCCAACAGCGGTTACTAGCTTCCGTCACGCAAACTGCTGCAAAAACCTGACGTCACCATTGAAGAACAACTGAATGTCATCTACTCCGTACTTCAGGATCGCGATCCGGTCCGCGCCCATTCCGAATGCGAAGCCGGAAACTTTCCTAGAGTCGTAGCCATTGTGTTTCACGAACTCAAACACATTGGGGTCTACCATGCCGCAGCCGAGAATTTCGATCCATCCAGTCTGCTTGCACGGGCGACAGGGCTCCGCTCCGCGCTTGCCGCTTCCGCCGCAGATAAAGCAGGAAACCAGCATTTCCGCGCTCGGCTCGGTAAAGGGGAAAAATGACGGACGAAAGCTTGTCTTCACACTCGATCCGAACAGCGCCTTCATGGCGTGATCCAGTGTGCCCTTCAGATCTCCGAAGGTGATGTTTGTATCCACCGCAAGGCCTTCGATCTGATGGAACATCGGCGAATGGCTGGCATCCGACGGATCGTTGCGATGCACCTTGCCCGGAATCACGATGCGAATCGGCGGCTTCATCTTTTCCATCGTTCGAATCTGCACCGGGGAGGTGTGAGTCCGCAGGAGCAGGCGATCTCGCAGCGGTTTCGACTCCTGGTTCGCCACAAACAAAGTGTCCTGGGTGTCGCGCGCAGGGTGATTGGGCGGAAAATTCAGCGCTTCGAAGTTGTAATAGTCGGTCTCGATCACCGGACCTTCCTCAACCGAATAGCCGAGATTGCGGAACACGGAAACGATCTCATTCATCGTCTTGATCACGGGATGTTCGGCGCCGAGCGGACGACGATTTCCCGGCAGCGTGATATCGACGCGCGCTGCCGTGAGCCGGGATTCCTCTGCGCCGGCGCGAATCCGCTGCTGCGTGACATCAACTGTGTTCTCGACTTTTTTCTTCAGTTCATTGACTCGCACACCCACTTCGCGCTTGGCGTCTTTCGGTGCAGCTTTTAGCCACAGATCATTGATCTGAGTAAGCACACCACTCTTGCGGCCCATCCAACGATCGCGGAAATCCTTCCAGCCGGACTCATCCTTGACCGAGGCAGATTCCTGCTCCAGCGCCGAGAGCAGCTTGCCGGCGGCTTTCTCCAGCGCGGCGGCCGAGAAATCTTTCAGGTTGGGTGCGGTGTAGGGCACGTTCGTAGTCTCAAACACTCACGTAGAAACACGCGTCTGTTGCGGTGTTCGCGGGAAAGCTGAGAGCTAAAAGCTAACAGCCAAAGGCTGGTTCTCTACGCTGCCCCGCCGAGAGCGCCCTTCGCCTGCTCGGCGAGGCTTTTAAATGCGCTGGGGTCGTTCACGGCCAGGTCGGCGAGAATCTTGCGATCCAATTCCACGCCGTTTTTCTTTAGTCCGTGGATGAACTGGTTGTAACTGAGCCCGTTCAGCCTGGCGGCCGCGCCGATGCGCACGATCCAAAGCGAACGGAATTGGCGCTTTTTCTGACGGCGTCCGGCGAAGGCGAACTTCAGGCCGCGGTCGACGGCTTCCTTGGCAGAGCGATAGAGCTTCGACTTGGTGAGGAAATATCCGCTTGCTCTATCGAGTATCTTTTTGCGTTTGGCGCGCCGTTTGGTGCCGCGTTTTACACGAGGCATGGTGTGCTCCTTTTTTGTTCTTCATTTACGGCGGCTGGAGGCAGGAGACTGCGAGAGTCTTGATGGCCTCTTCACTCGCCAGCGGGTATGCCCGCATCCTGTGTTCCCTGTCAACCACAGAGGGCACAGAGGAAAACTCAATACGGAATCATTCTCTTTACTTTGGGCGTGTCTGCGTCGCTGACCAGCACATTGCTGCCCAGCTTGCGTTTGCGCTTCTTGTCTTTTGAAGTCAGGATGTGGCGCAGGAAAGAATGCCCGCGCTTTACCTTGCCTGTCGCGGTCTTTTTGAAGCGCTTGGCGGCACCTTTGTGTGTTTTTAACTTGGGCATGAAATCCTCGGCATCTCGTAGAGACGCAGCTTAGCAACGTCTCTACTTTACGCCTGCTTTGCCTGTACTGGCTGCGGCGA
>Ga0075424_100000009_pt1 | contig 89884 bp, 105 predicted proteins | sample SoiMethybrSBSTD3_FD_75301 | JGI IMG/M metagenome (GOLD analysis project Ga0075424, IMG submission 75301) | Bulk soil microbial communities from a Populus tree surrounding site in Tennessee, USA - Soil MetaG P. TD hybrid SBSTD3 | ecosystem: Environmental > Terrestrial > Soil > Tree plantation...
CGCGGGGAAATCTTCGCTGATCCGCACCATCGCCGGCATCGAGATTCCCCGTGCGGGCGAAATCCAGTTCATGGGCCGGAAAATCAGCGGCCTCGAATCGCATGCGATCTGCAACCTGGGAATCGGCCAGGTCGCCGAGGGCCGCCAGGTGTTCCCGTCGCTCACCGTGCTCGAGAACCTCGAGATGGGCGCGCTGGTGCCTCGCGCGCGGGCCGGCGCGAAGGGCCGCCTTGAAGAGGTACTGGCGATGTTCCCGCGGCTCAAGGAGCGCACCGGGCAGATGGCGGGCACCCTTTCGGGCGGCGAGCAGCAGATGCTCGCCATCGGCCGCTGCCTGATGGGCGCGCCGGAGCTGATCATGTTCGACGAGCCGTCGCTGGGCCTCGCGCCGCTGGTGGTGCAGGAGGTGCTGCACACCATCCACCTCCTCAACCGGCGCGGCCTGACCATCCTGCTGGTCGAGCAGAACGTCGCCGTGTCCCTGAAGATCTCGCAGCGCGCCTATGTCCTCGAGAACGGGCGTGTCGTCATGAGCGGGCCCGGCGGCGAGCTGTTGCACGACGATCGCGTAAGGCAGGCCTACCTCGGCTTGTAGTAAGGTTCTCCCCGCAGAGTCGAGAGGAGGAGACCATGGCATTCGACCGCAGGACCTTCGTCAAGGCGGCCGGCGCCGCCGCGCTGGCCTTCCCGGCATTCGCCCGGGCGCAAGCGGAGCCGATCCGCATCGGACTGCTCACCATCAAGACCGGGGCGCTCGCCTCGGGCGGGATCGACATGGAGCGCGGCCTCACCATCTTCCTCGAGGAGCACAAGTACACGCTGGGCGGGCGCAAGGTCGAGCTGACGGTCGCCGACTCGGGCGGCGTGCCGGCCCAGGCGCGCACCAAGATGCAGGAGCTGGTCGAGCGCAACCGCGTCCAGGCCGTCGTCGGCCCGCTCGCCGCGTTCGAGGCGCTGGCGATGGACGACTACATCCGAGCCGCGCAGATCCCGACGCTGCCGGTCGCCGGCGCCGAGGACATGACGCAGCGCAAGGCCAACCCCTGGTTCGTGCGCGCCACTTCCACCTCGGCGCAGTGCGCGCACCCGATGGCCGACTACTGCGCGAAGACGCTGAAGTGGAAGCGCATGGCGGCGATCGCCGACGACTTCGCCTACGGCCACGAGATGCTCGCCGGCTTCCAGAAGGTATTCGAGGACGAGGGCGGGAAGCTGGTGCAGAAGCAGTTCTCGCCGCTCAACGCGCCCGACTACGGCTCCTACATCGCCAGCCTGAAGAACGACGTCGACGGCCTGTTCCTCGGCTTCGCCGGCTCGAACGGCTTTCGCTACTTCAAGCAGTACAACGAGTACGGCATCAAGGTTCCCGTGGTCGGCGGCATGACCGCGTTCGACGAGGTGGCGCTGAAGAGCATGGGCGACTACGCGCTCGGCTGCCTGTCCTCGTGCTGGTACACGGCGCAGCTCGACAACCCGATCAACCGCAAGTTCGTCGAGACCTACCGCAAGCAGAACGGCTACGACCCCGGGCAATACGCCTCGGGCACCTACCTCTACGGCGAGGTGCTCAAGGCGGCGATCGAGGCGCTGCGCGGCCGCATCGAGGACAAGAACGCCTTCATCAAGGCGCTGCGCGCGGTGCGCGTCGATACGCTGCGCGGGCCGATCAAGTTCGACGACTACGGCAACGTGGTCGGCAACATCTACATCCGCAAGGTCGAGAAGAAAGCCGGGCAGCTGGTCGACACGCCGATCCACACCTACCGCGACGTGAGCCAGTTCTGGACCTACGCGCCCGAGGAGTTCCTCAAGAACCCGGTGTACTCGCGCAACTGGCCGCCGGCCAAGAACCTCGAGATCTGACCTGGGCCGTTGGACTTCGTCGCCGAAGCGCAGGGGCTGATCCGCAGGTACCAGGAAGGCGGCACCTTCCGCGGCCATGTGCGCGAGCGCATGCCTCTGGTCGCGGCGCTCCTCGTCGTGTGCCTCGCCTTCAGCGTCGTCATGACGACCGGCGCGGCGCTCTTCATCGGCGGCAGCTACGCGCTGCTGATGCTGCTCGCGCTGATCCTCGCGCCGTTCGTGCTGATCGGCAGCCTGGCGATCGAGCTGTTCGTGGTGTTCTCATGGCTCGAAGCGCGCGCGCTGGGCGCGCACTCGCGCTTCGGGCCGGTGCCGCCGGTGCCCTGGCCCTGGGTCGCCGGAGTCCTCGGCGTGCCGTTCCTCCTGCTCCTCTTCGCCTGGTGGCACGCGGCGCTCGTGCTCCTGCTCCTCGCCGTGATCGCGACGGTCGGCTACGCCTTTCTCGACTGGCAGTAACCCGCGGCGGCGCTAGCGGTGGTGATCCTCGTAGGGTATCGGGTTGTTACGGCTGGTAACGCCGCGCTACTCGAGCGCGACGAGGCCGTGCCTTAGCGCGAACTTCACCAGCGCGGGAAGGCTTTTCAGGCCGAGCTTCTTCATCGCGCGCAGACGAAAAGTCTCGACCGTCTTGCGCGACAGGGCGAGGCGCAGGGCGATGCGCGCCGTCGGGTAACCCTCCGCCAGCATCTGCAGCACCTCGCGCTCGCGCGCGCTGAGGCTCGCCAGCGCCTTGTGCTCGCGCGCCTGCGGCCGGTCGGTGCGCCTGGGCCCCTCGATCTCGTAGCTCGCGCCGAACCACCTGATGATGTGTCCCTTGCGATCGCGGAACGGGACGGCGCGAACCATGAACCAGCGGTACTGGCCGTCGGCGCGGCGCAGCCGCATCTCCGCCTCGTACGCCCGGCCGGCGCCGAGCGCATCCAACCAGGCCTCCACCGCGCTCGCCGTGTCGTCGGGGTGGATCACGGCGTTTGGCTCGGCGAGCACCTGCTTCAGCGAGAGGCCGGTGTACTCGAGGTAGCGCCGGTTGACGAAGTCGACGGCGCCGTCGGCCCGCAGCGTCCAGGCCGTGGTCGGAATGGCGTCGACGACCCGCCGAACGTGCTCTTCGGTCCGCAACCAGCATCCTCCTAATAGTTGACTGCTTTTCGGGAGAGTATAGCCGCCCTGTCAAGCCCGGGGGAGTTTGGTAGAATTACCAAATGCACGTGCGCGACCGAATCCTGGAAGCGGCGCTCGGCCTGCTCGCCGAAAGCGGCGCGCACGAGCTGACGCAGCCGCGCGTGGCCAAGGCCGCCGGCGTGCGCCAGAGCCACCTCACCTATTACTTCCCGACGCGCGGCGAGCTGCTGCAGGAGGTGGCGCGCCACTCGATCGAGAAGCTTGCCGGGCAACTCGCGCATTCCGAAAAAAGCATCGCTGAAGGCATTGCGGCGGGGGCGGCCGACAAGCGCCGCTCGCGCGTCATGCTGGGGCTGGTCGGCGCGGCCGACCGCGACCCGAAGATCAAGCAGCGCATGCGCAAGTTCGTCTCGGAGCTGCGCGCGCGCATGGCGCCCGTGCTCGGCGCCGCGGGCCTCAAGACCGATGCGGAGAGCGTGGCGTTCTTCCACGCCTGCATCGTCGGCTGTGCGGTGCTGCAGCTCGCGCGCGACAACCCCGAGGCGCGCGCCGAGGCGAAGCTCGTGCTCAGGAAGGCGGCGGAATGCATCGCGCGGCCGCAGTGATCCTCGCGCTGCTGGCCGCGGGCTGCGTCTACGTGCCGCGCACCACGACCGTCTACGACGAGGGCTGCAAGGTCGAGGCGAAGCACATGCGCCTGGAGATGGCGCAGATCGGCTCCTTCGGCAGTTGCCAGGGGCGCGAATGCGCGCAGCTCCTCGTCACCGCGGGCGCCGTCGCCGCGGCGAGCGCCGTGGTCTCGGGGAGCATCGTCGTCACCGGCAACGTCGTCTACTGGTTCGAGAAGCAGGGCCGCTGCATCGCCCGGGCGGTGGGCGCATGAGACGGTTTTTCCTCATCATGGTTCTGCTGGGCGGATGCCATAAGGCTGAGACCGATGCCTGGCAGGGCTACATCGAGGGCGAGTACGTGCTGCTCGCCTCGCCGTACGCCGGGCAGCTGCAGAAGCTCTACGTGCGCCGCGGCGAGCAGGTCGAGGCGGGCAAGCCGGTGTTCGCGCTCGAGCAGGAAGCCGAGCGCGCGGGGCGTGCCGAGGCCGAGGAGCGGCTGAAGAGCGCCCAGGCGCGCCTCGAGAACCTGCAGGCGGCGCGCCGGCCGCCCGAGATCACCGCGCTGCGCGAGCAGCTGAACCAGGCCAGGGCCGCGGAGCGTTTCTCGCGGGTGCAGCTCGCGCGCGAGGAAGACCTGATGCAGAAGGGCTACACCACCAAGCCCAAGCTGGACGAGGCGCGCAGCACGAACGTGCGCGACCGCGCGCGCGTCAAGGAGGCCGAGGCCCAGCTCAAGAACGCGCAGATGCCGCTCGGGCGCGATTCCGAGCGCGAGGCCGCCGAGGCGGAGATGGCGGCGGCCAGGGCTTCGCTTGCGCAGGCGGCATGGCGCCTCGAGCAGAAGAGCGTCGCCGCGCCGGTGTCGGGACTCGTGCAGGACACGTTTTTCGTCGCCGGCGAGTGGGTGCCGGCCGGGCGCGCGGTGGCCTCGATCCTGCCCCCGGGCAACGTCAAGGCGCGCTTCTACGTGCCGGAGACCGTGGTCGCCGGCATGGCGATGGGCAAGCCGATCGCGATCAGCTGCGACGGCTGCCCGGCGGTGAGCGCGAAAGTGAGCTACGTCTCCTCGCAGGCCGAGTACACGCCGCCGGTGCTCTACAGCAAGGAGGCGCGGTCCAAGCTGCTGTTCCTGGTCGAAGCGCGGCTCGACGCCGCCGACGGCGCCAGGCTCAGGCCCGGGCAGCCGATCGACGTGAGGCTGCGGTGAGCGAGCTCGCCATCGACGTCACCGGGCTCAACAAGAGCTTCGGCTCCAAGCACGTCGTCAAGGACTTCTCGCTGCAGGTGCGCCGCGGCGAGATCTACGGCTTCCTCGGCCCGAACGGCAGCGGCAAGACCACCTCGATCCGCATGATCTGCGGCCTGCTCAAGCCCGACTCCGGCAGCGGCACCTGCCTCGGCTACGACATCCGCGACTCGTCCTCGATCAAGCGCGACGTCGGCTACATGACGCAGCGCTTCTCGCTCTGGGAGGACCTCACCATCCGCGAGAACCTCGAGTTCGTCGCGCGCATGTACGGGATGGACGATCGCAAATCCGCGGTGTTGCAGACTCTGGACGACTTGAACCTGGTATCGCGACAAGACCAGCTCGCCGGGACGCTCTCGGGCGGCTGGAAGCAGCGCCTCGCGCTCGGCGCGTGCATGCTGCACCGGCCGAAGCTCCTCCTGCTCGATGAGCCCACGGCCGGCGTCGACCCGCAGGCGCGGCGCGATTTCTGGGAAGAGATCCACGCGCTCGCCGCGACGGGCATCTCGGTGCTCGTCGCCACCCATTACATGGACGAGGCCGAGCGCTGCCACCGCCTCGCCTACATCGCCTATGGCAAGCTGCTCGCCACCGGCACGCCCGACGAGGTGCTGCACCTCTTCAAGCTCTCGACCTGGGAAGTGTCTGGCCCCGCGGCAAGGCTTTCAGAGCTCGCGACCCGGTTGAAAGGCAAGGCCGGCGTATCCCACGTCACCGCGTTCGGCAACACGCTGCACGTCACCGGCGAGGACGAAGCCGCGCTGGAGCGCGCGGTCGCCGAATTCAGGAGCGAGGAGCTGCGCTGGCGCAAATCGCAGGCCGGCCTGGAGGACGTGTTCATCCACCTGATGGAAAACGTCCAGGAGAGCGCCTGATGGGCTTTTCCTGGTCGAGGTGGGTGGGCATCATCGTCAAGGAGTTCATCCAGCTCAGGCGCGACCGCCTGACCTTCGGCATGATCATCGGCATCCCGGTGCTGCAGCTGATCCTCTTCGGCTACGCGATCAACGCCGACCCGAAGCGGCTGCCGGCCGCGGTGCTCTCCGCCGACTCGAGCCCCTACTCGCGCACGCTGCTCTCGGCGATGCAGACCAGCGGCTACTTCCGCCTCGACCGGATGGTCGGCAATGAAGACGAGCTGGAAAGGCTGCTCGCGCAGGGCCGCGTCCAGTTCGCGGTGACGATCCCCGAGAACTTCGGCCGCAAGCTCGTGCGCGGCGAGCGCCCCGTGCTGCTGGTCGAGGCCGACGCGTCCGATCCGGCGGCGGTCGGCAACGCCGTGGCGGCGCTGGCTCAGATCTCGCTCACGGCGCTGGCCAGGGACCTGAGCGGCTCGCTCGCGGAGCTCAAGCCGGTGATGCCGCCTTTCGAAGTGCGCGTGCACCGGCGCTACAACCCGGAAGGCGTCACCGCCTACAACATCGTCCCCGGCCTGATCGGCACCATCCTCACCATGACGATGATCCTGATGACCGGCCTCGCGATGACGCGCGAGCGCGAGCGCGGCACTTTCGAGAACCTGCTCTCGACCCCCGCGCTGCCGATCGAGGTGATGACCGGCAAGATCGTGCCCTACATCCTGATCGGCCTGATCCAGGTGAGCCTGATCATCGGCTGCGCATTGCTGCTGTTCGACGTGCCGATGCAGGGCAACCCGCTCCTGCTCTACTTCGTGGTGCTGATCTTCATCGCCGCCAACCTGACGCTGGGCATCACCTTCTCGTCGATCGCGCGCAACCAGCTGCAGGCGATGCAGATGACGTTCTTCTTCTTCCTGCCCTCGATCCTGCTCTCGGGCTTCATGTTCCCGTTCCGCGGCATGCCGGAGTGGGCGCAGTGGCTGGGCTCGCTCCTGCCGCTCACGCACTTCCTGCTGCTCGTGCGCGGCATCATGCTCAAGGGCAACGGCTTCATCGACCTGGTGCCGCAGATCTGGCCGATCCTCGCCTTCATGCTGGTGGTGATCCTGATCGGCCTGCGCTTCTACAAGCGCACGCTCGACTAGTGAACCTTTATTTCCGGCTGCTCTTCACCATCCTGCGCGCGCTGCGCGCGCCGCGGGTGGGGCCCGGCGAGCCCGTGGAGCTGCGCCTGCGGGTGCTGCCGACCGACCTCGACCTGAACGGCCACATGAACAACGGCCGCTACCTGACGCTCGTCGACCTGGGCCTGGTCACACTCTTCATCCGCAGCGGCTTCGCGCGCCTGTGCCTCTCCAGACGCTGGCGCCCCATGGGCGGCGGCAGCATCGTCTACTTCCGCCGCGGCCTCACGCTCTTCCAGCGCTACACGCTGCGCTTCACGCTGGTCGGCTGGGACGAGTTCTGGAACTACTGCCGCTTCGAGTTCGTGCGCGAGGGCCAGATGTGCGCGAGCGGATTCGTGAAGGGCGCCGCGGCCGGCCGGCAGGGCCTGGTGCGCAACGCCGACATCTATCCCGCGCTCGGCTACGACCAGCCTTCGCCCGCGTTGCCCGCCGATCTGCAGGCGTGGATCGCGGCCGACAGCCTGGTCGGCGCGCGCGTGAAAGCCGCCTAGCCGCCGAGCTTCGGCTCCCGAAGGTCCGGGTGCGCCGGCTCATCCAGGAACCGGATCGAAGGCGCGAGGTGGCGCCGGCCCTTCTCGTCCTCCACGACCATCTTGCGCGCGAGCACGTTCGGGTCGCGCAGCGCCTCGGGCAGCGTGTTGACCTCCCCGTAGCAGACGTCGAGCTTCGCGAGGAAGTCGAGCCAATGGGCCAAGGGCTTTTGCCGGAACGTCTGCTCCAGAAAATCCATCACCGGCTTCTGGTGCGGCCCGGGTTTCTCGGAGAGCGGCGCGAGCTCCGGGCGGCCGAGCGCGCCGAGCAGGTTGCGCACGAACTTCATTTCCTGGCCGCCGAGCGCGAGGTGGCGGCCGTCGGCGGTCCCGTAGATGCGGTAGAAGGCCGAGCCGCCGGTGGTGCGCTCGTGCGCCGGCACCGGCTGGCGGTTCTCGGCGAGCACCGGGCCGAGAAGGTTCGAGAGCGCGCCGATGGTGACGTCGTGCATCGCGATGTCGAGGTAGTCGCCGCGACCGGTCTTCTCGCGGCGCAGGAGCGCCATCAGGATCCCTGCCAGGCCCTGCAGCGCCGCGAGCAGGTCCGAGACCGGCAGCGCCGGGATCGAGTTATTGACGGAAAGCACCCCCGAGAGGGCTTCGACCGCCAGGTCGTGCGCCGGCCGGTCGCGGTACGGGCCGCTCGCGCCGAAGGCGCTCAGCGAGCAGTAGACGAGGCGCGGATTGCGCGCGCGCAGCGCTTCCTGGCCGAAGCCGAGCCGGTCCATCACGCCGGGGCGGAACGACTCGACGAACACGTCGGCCGAGTCCGCGAGCTCGAGCAAAGTCTGCTGGTCGGCATCGCGCTTGAGATCAAGGACGCGGCTTTTCTTGCCGCGGTTGAGCGCGCGGAAATAAACCGTGCTCGGCCCGTCGGAGAGGCCGAGGTGGCGCGTCGGATCGCCCTCGCCCGGCGGCTCGACCTTGATCACCTCGGCGCCATGGTCGGCCAGCGCCAGCGTGAGCCACGGACCCGGGAGAAACAGCGTGAGGTCGACGACCCTGATTCCGGCGAGCTTCATGCGGGCCATCGTAAACTAAACATCGTGCCCACCCGCTGCGCCTGGCCGCAGAGCGAGCTTGCGATCGCCTACCACGACGAGGAATGGGGCGTGCCGGTGCACGACGACCGCGTGCTCTTCGAGTTCCTGATCCTCGAGGGCGCGCAGGCCGGCCTGTCGTGGGAGACGATCCTGCGCAAGCGCGAGGCGTACCGCCAGGCGCTGGCCGGCTTCGATCCGAACAAGGTTTCCCGCTTCACGGCCGCGCAAAAGCAGACGCTCATGAAAAACGATGGCATCGTGCGCAACCGCCTGAAAATCGAGAGCACCGTGACCAACGCCAGGGCCTTCCTCGAGGTGCAGAAGGAGTTCGGCAGCTTCGACGCCTATCTCTGGCGCTTCGTCGGCGGCAGGCCGATCGTCAACGGCGGGAAGAAGGTGCCTGCGCGCAGCACGGAGTCCGACGCGCTGAGCAAGGACCTGCTCGCGCGCGGCTTCAAGTTCGTCGGCTCGACGATCTGCTACGCGTTCATGCAGGCGGTGGGCATGGTCGACGACCACGCGCCGCGCTGCTTTCGAAAGGGGCGCGGATGAGCAAGGGCCGGCTCGAGGCGTTCAGCGACGGGGTGATCGCGGTGATCATCACCATCATGGTGCTCGAGCTCAAGGTGCCGCATGGCATCGAGATGGAGGTGCTCGCGCCGCTGCTGCCCGTGCTCCTGAGCTACGTGCTGAGCTTCGTCTTCGTCGCGATCTACTGGAACAACCACCACCACCTGCTCCACGCCGTGCACCACGTCACGGGCGCGACGCTGTGGGCCAACATGCACCTGCTCTTCTGGCTGTCGCTGGTCCCGTTCGCCACCGGCTGGATGGACGAGAACGACTTCGCGCCGCTCACCGTCGCCGCCTATGGCGTGGTGCTGCTCTTCGCCGGAATAGCCTACTTCATCCTGACGCGCGTGCTGCTCGCGAGCCATCCGCAGGACTCGCTCCTCGCCCGCGCGCTCGGGCGCGACTTCAAGGGCAAGATCTCGGTGATCGTCTACCTCGCGGCGATCCCGCTCGCCTATGCGCACGTCGGGCTCTCGCTCGCGCTCTACGTCGCGGTGGCGCTCCTGTGGCTGGTGCCCGACCGGCGCTTCGAGCGCCTCCTCGCCGAGCACAAGTCCTGATCGCGATCGCCATCCACGGCGGCGCCGGGACGATCGCGCGGCGGCTGATGACGCCGCGCCACGAGGCGCGCATCCGGGCGGCGCTCGACGAGGCGCTGCAAGCGGGTTACCGGGTCCTCGCAAGCGGGACCAGCGTGGATGCGGTATGCGCGGCGGTGGCGGCGCTCGAGGACTCGCCGCTTTTCAATGCCGGGCGCGGCGCGGTCTGCAACGCCGACGGCGCGCACGAGCTCGACGCGGCGGTGATGGACGGCGCCAGCCTTCGCGCCGGCGCGGTCGCGGCGGTGAGCCGCATCCGCAACCCGGTGCTCGCCGCGCGTGCGGTAATGGAGAAGAGCCGCCACGTGCTGCTCGCCGGACGCGGTGCCGAGCGCTTCGCGCGCACGCACGGCCTGCGCATGGCGGCCACAAGCTATTTCCATGTTCGTTCAAGAAACCCGCGCGGCACCGTCGGCGCGGTCGCCCTCGACGCCGCCGGCAACCTCGCCGCCGCCACCTCGACCGGCGGCTACACCGGCAAGCTGCCCGGGCGCGTGGGCGATTCACCGATCGTCGGCGCGGGCACCTATGCCGACAACGCCGCCTGCGCCGTGTCGGGCACCGGGCTCGGCGAAGCATTCATGCGCGCGGTGCTGGCGCACGACGTCGCCGCGCGCATGCGCTACCGCGGCGAGAGCCTGGCGCGGGCCTCTCGCGCCGCGCTGCGCACGGTGCGCCGGCTCGGCGGCGACGGCGGCCTGGTGGCGCTCGACCGGCGCGGTAATATCGCGATGCCCTTCACCAGCGAAGGCATGTACCGTGCGAGCATCGATCCCCGCGGCCGGCGCGGCCTGGCGATCTACCGATGATCTATGAGCGGCGCGGCGATGCGCTGCTGCCACGCACGCACTTCGTGCGGCGGGTGGCGAGGCACGCGCTCGCCGCCGGGCTGCTCGTCGCCTTGTCGCTCGGGATCGGCATGGCGGGCTACGAGTACTTCGAGGACCTGCCGTGGCGCGATGCGTTCGTCAATTCGGCGATGCTGCTCGGCGGCATGGGCCCGGTCGACGCGCCGCTCACCGCGGGCGGCAAGATCTTCGCCGGCTGCTATGCGCTGTACGCGGGCCTCGTGTTCCTGATCTCCGCCAGCGTGGTGCTGGCGCCGGTCGTGCACCGCGCGCTGCACCGCTTCCACCTGCAAAAGGACTCCTGACTCATGCGAACGCTCGCGCTGCTCGTCGTGCTGCTCGCCACCGGCTGCGTGACGCGCGACGTGCCGCCGTCGGCGGCGGTGCGCGAGCTCGCGCCCACCGGCAAGCTGCGCGCCGCGATCAACTTCGGCAACCCCGTCCTCGCCCAGCGCCAGCCGCTCGGCGGCGCCTCGGTCGATCTCTCGCGCGAGCTCGCCCGCCGGCTGCGCGTGCCGCTCGAGATCGTCCCCTACGACGCCGCGGGCAGGGTGACCGCCGACGCCACTACCGGCGCCTGGGATATCGCCTTCGTCGCGCGCGACCCGGCGCGCGCCAAGGACATCGACTTCACGACGCCCTACGTGATCATCGAGGGCGGCTACCTGGTTCGGCAGGACTCGCCGCTGAAGAGCATCGACGCGGTCGACCGCGAGGGCATCCGCGTCGCCGTCGGCCGCGGCAGCGCGTACGACCTCTACCTCTCGCGCGCGCTCAAGCGCGCGCAGATCGTGCGCTCGCCGACCTCGCCCGCGGTGATCGACCTCTTCCTGAACGAGAAGCTCGACGTCGCGGCGGGCGTCAAGCAGCAGCTGCAGATCTTCGCCGCCTCGCGCCCGGGGCTGCGCGTCATGGACGGCCACTTCATGGTGATCGAGCAGGCGATGGCCACGCCGCGCGGCCGCCCCGCGGGTGCGCGCTACCTCGACGCCTTCGTCCGCGAGATGAAGACCACCGGCTTCGTCGCCGCCTCGCTCGAGAAGAGCGGCCAGCGCGAGGCGAGCGTCGCGCCGTGAGCGAAACGACGGCCCACGAAGGCGGCTGCCTCTGCGGCGCGGTGCGCTACCGGGCGCAGGGCGCGCCGCTGCGCACCACCGTCTGCCACTGCACCATGTGCCAGAAGCGCACCGGCAGCGCCTTCGGCGTCGGCGCCTACTTCAAGGCGGAGCAGGTGTCCTTCCTAGGCGGCCGCCTGGAAACCTACGAGCACGTCTCCGACGAGAGCGGCCGCTGGCTGCGCTTCGAGTTCTGCCCGAAGTGCGGCACGCAGGTGACCTGGACGCTCGAGGCGATGCCCGGCATGCGCGGCATCGCGCTCGGCAGCTTCGACGACCCGAAGTGGCTGCAGCCGAACCGCTTCGGCTGGTTCCGCTCGGCGCATCCCTGGGTGACCCCGCCCGCGGGCGTCGAGGTGTTCGAGAAGAGCTCGCTGCCCCCGCCTACTCGACCCTGACGTTCGCCGCCTTCACTACCTTCTCCCAGCGCGCGAGGTCGGCGCGCACCTGCTCGCTGAACTCGGCGGACGCGTTGCCCACCGGATCGATGCCGAGCGTCGCGTAGCGCTCCTTGACGAACGGCGCGCGCAGCACGGCGGCGAGCTCCCTCTGCAGCTTCTGGATGACGGCCGCCGGCGTACGGGCCGGCGCGAAGATGCCGACCCACGACGAAACGTCGAAGCCGGCGACGCCGCTCTCCTGGAAGGTCGGCACTTCCGGCAGCGCGTCCGAGCGCCGTGCGCTCGGCACGCCGAGCCCGACGAGGCGCCCGGTGCGCACGTACTGCTGCGCGGTGGCGATCGCGGTGAAGACCAGCGGGATCTGGCCGCCAACGACGTCGGCGACCGCCTGGCCGCCGCCCTTGTAGGGCACGTGCTCGAGCTGCGCGCCGGTGCGCTGGCGCAGGAGCTCGCCCGCGAGGTGCGGTGTGCCGCCGGTGCCCGAAGTGCCATAGGGGAACGGCTTGCTCTTTGCCCGCTCGAGCAGCTCCTTCAGGTCGCGCACGCCCGCCGACGGATGCGCTACGAGGATCAGCGTCGCGTCGCCGAGCTTGGTGACCGGCGCGAAGTCGCGCAGCGTGTCGAACGGAATGCGCGCGAAGACGTGCGGGTTGATCACCATCGTGCCGTCGAAGCCGAGCAGCAGCGTGTAGCCGTCGGGCTCGGCCTGGGCGACCGCCTGGGTGCCGATGTTGCCGCTCGCGCCGGCGCGGTTCTCGACCACCACCTGCTGGCCGAGGCGCACGGCGAGCGGCTCGGCGACCACGCGCGCGCTGTTGTCGGCGACGCCGCCGGGGGTGAAAGGCACGATGATGCGCACCGGCTTCGCCGGCCACTCCTGCGCGGCGGCGCTCGCTACAATCAACGCGAGAAGCGTTCCCAGAGCAAATTTCATTGAGGGTAGAGCTCCGTTATGCGCCGCTGCCGCTCATCGGCGCGATCGCCGTGCATTACTGGTTCGTAGTGTACGACGCGGCCGGCGCCTGCCATCGCTGGGAAGTGTGGCAGACGCCAAACGCCGGCGGCGTGAGCTTCGGCCACGTGCACTGCGACCTCAAGGCGCCCGGGGAGGGCGTCGGCGGGGGGCCGTCGCGCATCGCGACGAGCTGGGACGGTGCGGATGCCGCGCGCATCAAAGCGGTCCTGGACGATGCTGCCGCCTATCCTCAAGCGCAGCGATACAGATACTGGCCCGGCCCCAACAGCAACAGTTTCGTCGCCTGGGTGCTGGCGCGCGCCGGCATCCGGTACGCTCTGGGCTGGAGGGGAATCGGCGGCAGGTGGAAGGCTCCTGGACGAACTTCTGGCTGAGCGAGGCCATCCGCAACGCGGTGCAGCTCGCGCTCGCCTACGCGCTCGGCCTGTGGGTGCTGCGCGGCGGCATCCGCGTCAACTACACGCGCAAGGTCCTGCACTTCGCGCTGTTCTTCGTGCCGATCGGCCTCATCACCTGGCTGCCCTACCGCGGCGGCATCGACACCGCGTTCTTCAGCAGCCTCACCTTCCTCGCCACCGTGGCGCTGATGAGCGCGCCGCTGCGCGGCCGCTTCCCGGCGCTCGGGGTGGCTTTCGCGGCCTTCGACCGCCCCGAGGACCGGCCCTACACGCTGAGGTGGCTCGCCACGCAGATCCTCGCCACCTACCTCGTGCTGCTCGCGGTGCTGGTCTGGCTCGAGCGCTACGACAAGGTGGCGCTCATCTACATCACGATGCTGGTCGTCGCCATCGGCGACGGCCTGGCAGAGCCGGTGGGCGTGCGTTTCGGCCGCCACGCCTATCGCACCCGCGCGCTCTTCACCGAGCGCACCTACGTTCGTACTCTCGAGGGAAGCGCGTGCGTCCTGCTGAGCGGATTCCTCGCCGTCTACGTGATGCGCGGCCAGCTCGCGCCGCAGCAGTTCCTGCCCGCGCTGGCAGTGATCCCCGCCGCCATGACGCTTGCCGAGGCCTGGTCGCCGCATACCTGGGACGGGCCCTTCCTCTACGGCGCGGGCGGCCTTTCAACGATTGCCATACTGGAGCTCGCATGAGGCTGCTATTCCTCGCTCTCCTCTTCCCCCTGGCGGCGCTCGCGCAGGACGCCTATCCGTCCAAGCCGGTGCGCATGATCCTGCCCTTCCCGCCCGGCGGCGGCACCGACATCCTTGGGCGCCTCATCGCCGACAAGCTCTCGGCGGCCCTCGGCCAGCCGGTGGTGGCGGAAAACCGCGGCGGCGCGGGCGGCAACGTCGGCGCCGAGGCGGCGGCGCACTCCGCGCCCGACGGCTACACGCTGGTGCTGGTGGCGCCGTCGCTCGCGATCAGCCCGACGCTTTATTCGAAGCTCAACTACGACCCGGTGAAGGACCTGACGCCGATCAGCCTGGTAGCGGTGGCGCCGAACGTGATCGTGACCCAGCCGTCGATGCCGCCGACGCTGCGCGAGTTCATCGCGCTGGTGAAGGAGAAGCCGGGCGCGTTCAACTTCGGCTCCGGCGGCGCGGGCACCTCGAACCACCTGGCGGGCGAGCTCTTCAACCTGGTCGCCGGCGTGAAGCTCGTCCACATCCCCTACAAGGGCGTGAATCTCGCCATGCAGGACGTGCTCGCCGGCTCGATCCACTTCGTGGTGATCGGCGCCGCCGCCGCCGCGCCCCACATCAGGGCGGGCAAGCTGCGCGCGCTCGCTGTGATCAACAAGGAGCGGCTGCCGGCGCTGCCCGAGGTGCCGACAGTCGCCGAGGCCGGCCTGCCCAATTTCGAAGTCACCACCTGGTATGGGGTGCTCGCGCCGACGGGCACCCCGCGCCCGATCATCACGCGCCTCAACGCCGAGCTGGTGAAGGCGATGCACTCTCCCGACGTCAAGGAGCGCCTCGCCAAGCAGGGGACCGATCCCCTCACCAGCACGCCCGAGGAGTTCGCCGCCTACATCAAGCAGGAAATCGCCAAGTGGGGCGACGTGATCCGCAAGGCTAACCTCAAGGCCGAGGGTAGCTAGCCGCAGGGTCAGTTACGCGAAAGCCGTGCGGTAACGACGCCGGGAGAGCAACGTGCCGATCAGGAGCAGGTTGACGGCGTTCGCGCCCACACCGGTGGCGAACGCGGGGACATAAGAGCCGAAATAGTCGTAGATCGCACCCGCAAGCCAGCCGCCCAAGGCCATGCCTGAGCCGGTGAACAAGAGCAGCGTGGGGATGCGCCACGCGGCTTGCGATGCCGGGTAGAGCTCGCGCAGCGCCAGCACGTAGGCGGGAATGATGCCGGAAAATCCGAGGCCGAAGGCGGCCGAGACGGTGAAGAGGCCCCTCTCGTCCTGCGTCAGCAGAAAGGCGCTCATCGCGCACATCTGCCAGAGCGATCCGACGAAGATGGTCGCCAGCCCGCCAATGCGATCGGAGATCGCTCCCCATACCTGGCGGCTCAGGAACGCCGTGCCGAGCAGCACGGAGAGCATCAGCGCGCCCACCGAGCGGCTGAATCCCAGATCGCCGCAGAAGGCGACGAGATGGTTCTGCGGCATCGCCATCGGCACGCAGCACAGGACCCCCGCTGCGCAAAGCACCGCGAACACGAGGTTCGGCGGCCAGCCGAGAACGCGCTCCGGCGCTGCTGCGCCGCCTCGCGCGACCGGCGTAGGCACGGCCTCGGGTGGATGCGTGAAGAAGATGGCCGCGAGGGGCACGATGACCAGCAGCTCGATGAGCGCGTACCAGAGCATCGTCTCCCGCCATCCGATCGAGGCGACGGCGCGCTCGAAGAGCGGCGGCCAGATCGCGCCGGCGAGATACGAGCCGCTCGATATCAGCGCCAGCGCCGAGCCGCGCCGGCGATCGAACCAGCGGCTGACGTAGACGTAGAGCGGCGCGTTGATGCCGCCGAGCCCGATCAGGCCGATGAACAGGCCATGACCGATCCAGAGCGGCCAGGGCGAGCCGAGAGTCGAAACCCCAAGGCCCAGCGCAACCATGAAGGCGCCGGCGATCACTGTCCAGCGGGTGCCGAAGCGCTCGGCGAGCTGGCCCATGAGGATGCCGCCGATGCCGCTGCCGAACCAGGCCAGCGCGCTCGCCAGGGCCGGGATGGAGCGCGCGCCGCCGACCTCCGCCGCGATGTCCGTCAGCGCCACGGCGGTGATCCATCCCGTTCCAAAAGCCATCAGCATCGTCGCCAGCGCGACGCCGGCGACGATCCAGGAGGCTCTGCTTTCGATCACGAATCGGCGCCAGTCAGCGCCAAACTTCCCGCGCGGTCTCTACCACCAGCCGCAGCTTCGCCGCCTGCTGGTCGAAGGTCAGCCCCGAGCCGTGCTGGTGGCTGGCGAAGCCGCATTGCGGGCTGATGCTGAGCCTTTCGATCGGCACGAAACGGCTGGCCGCTTCGATCCTGCGCCTGAGCTCGTCCTTGTCCTCGAGGGCGGGCACCTTGGTCGAGACCAGGCCGAGCACCACGTGCTTGCCCGTGGGCACGAAGCGCAGCGGCTCGAAGCCGCCGGCGCGCTCGCTGTCGAACTCGAGGAAGAAGGCGTCGACCTCGAGCCCGCCGAACGACTTCTCGGCGATGCGCTCGTAGCCGCCCTGCGCGATCCACTTGCCGAAGGCGTTGCCGCGGCACATGTGCACGCCGACGGTCATGCCGGCCGGGCGCGAGCGCACGATGCGGTTGATGAGCGAGATGTAGAGCTCGACCAGCTTCTCGGGGTCGTCGCCGCGCGCCTTCACCGCGTCGCGCAGCTTCTGGTCGCAGAGCAGCGTCTGCGCCACCTCGTCGATCTGCAGGTAGCGGCCGCCCGCCGCGTGCAGCGCCTTCAGCTCCTCGCTGTAGACGCGGACCACGTCATCGAAGAACTGCTCGAGGTCCGGGTAGACGTCGGGGTCGACGCAGCGCGCACCGCGCGGGTAGTGCAGGTAGGACGGCGCCGGCAGGGTCGCCTTCACGACCTTGCTCGTGTATTTCATCGAGAAGGCCACTTCATCCGCGACGATCGGCCCGGTGCGCCGGATCCGAGTCACCGCCACCGGCGCGGCGCCGACGCGCATCACGTTGCCGGCGTCGTCGCGCTGCAGGTCTACGTTGCCGAACGCCTCGGCGCGGGCGAAGCCGGCGACCTTGGCGACGAAGCCGAGGCGCCACGACTCGCGGCGGAACTCGCCGTCGGTGACGACTTCCAGCCCGAGGCTTTCCTGGAACCGGATCGCGTCGACGATGTGCGGCTCGGGATTCTCGCCCTCGAGCAGCGCCTTCGGGCGCAACAGGCTGCCGATGTGCTCGGCGCGGAACGGCGGCCGGCTCACCGTGCCGCGAGCAGCGCTACGGGAAACTCGGCCAGGATCTCGGACACGCGCGTCGCCCCTCCCCGATGGTGCTTGCCCGTGAGCATATCCTCGAACGCCGTCTCCGGCAGCGGCAGGCGCGCCTCGCCCCAGACGGGCTCGCCGATGGGCGCGCCGTCTTCCGCTCTCATCAGCCGGGAAAACAGCCGTGGCGCCACCGCGACCGCGCGCCCGCCGAGGCTGAAGGCAATGACGTTCTCCTCCCGCCCGGCGTCCGCATGGAGCGGCTGGTATTCGCCGCCATGGAAAAGCTCGGGGTGCGCCTTGCGCAGCTCTAGCCCCTTGCGGATCACGTGCAGCTTGGCGCGGCCGTCCGCCAGATTCTTCAGGAGCTCGGAAGCGGATGCGCGCGATTCGAGCTCGCGAAGAAATCGGTGCCTGACCCCGAATTCGACGGGGCGGCGGTTGTCGGGGTCGACCAGGCTGAAGTCCCAGAGCTCGGTGCCCTGGTAGTAGTCGGCGACGCCGGGCGAGGCGACCTTGAGCAGGGTCTGGGACAGCGAAACGAGATAGCCCAGGTGCGCAAGCCGCGGCACGACCTCGTCGAGCTCCTTGCGAAAAAGCGGGCTGGCGAGCGACTCGCCGACGAAGCGCTCGAGCGCGGCCTCGTATTCGCCATCGGGATTGATCCAGCTGGTGTGCACCTTGGCCTCGCGCACCGCCTTGAGCATGTAGGCCTTCAGCCGCTCCGCGTCCGCGGGCCAGACGCCGAGCAGCGCCTGGTAGAAGTGGTATTCGTCGGCGCGCGAGGGCGCTTCCCCGGTACGGTGGCTGCGGTTGATCATGCTCCAGCGGCGCAGCCACAGCCGCCACGCGGACGGCATCTCCGAGAGCACCGCCAGGCGCGCGCGCACGTCCTCGGAGCGCTTGGTGTCGTGCGTAGAGGTGCCGAGGACCGTCGTCGGCCAGCGCCGCGCGCGCTCGGCCGCGGCCGCGTGGAACGCCTTGAGCGAGGTGCCGAAGCGCGCCGGGTGGCCGCCGACCTCGTTCAGGGCGATGAGGCGGTTGTAGCGGTAGAAGGCGGTGTCCTCGACGCCCTTCGCCACCACCGGCGCGGTGAACTGCTGGTAGCGCATCGCGAAGCGCAGCATCTCGTCGCGGCGCGGGCCCTTCTCGGGCGACGCCGAGAGCGTCAGCACGCCGTGCACGAAGTCGAACACGCTCGGGTCGGCGATGTGGCTCGCGCGCTTCGCCGCGCGCACCGCCCAGTCGATCCAGCGCCGGTCGGTGTCCGACGCGCCGCGCGCGCTGACGTAGCTGCGGTACACCGGAAAACGCGCCGCCACCTCGGCGAGCGCCTTGCGCAGCACGCTGGCGGTGAAGTCGCGCGTGAAGCGGTTGCCAGAGGCGATGCGCGCGAGCCAGTTCGACAGCATGAACAGCTCCGCCGCGAGCGTGGTGTTCATGATCAGGTAGCGGCTCTGGATCGCGATCTCCTCGAAGCTCGCGCGCTCGCCGGTGAAGTGCTGCCAGGCGCGGTCGAAGCGTTCCTCGGCCGCGGCCTCGATGAACACGCCCGTCAGCAGGTTGGCGAAGCGGTAGCCGGTCTCGCCGTGCACCGGCCAGTCCTCGGGCAGCGACTCGTGCTCGGCAAGGATCTTCTCCACCACGATCCACGAGCGCGGGAACGCCTCGTTCAGGCGCTCGAGGTACTGGCGCGGGTCGGCGAGCCCGTCGGGATGGTCGATGCGCAAGCCGTCGATGCCGCCGCGGCGCGCGAGGCGCCGCATCAGGCCGTGCGTCGCGTCGAACACCGTGCGGTCCTCGACGCGCACGCCGGCGAGGTCGGTGATCTCGAAGAAGCGCCGGTAGTTGATCTCGTCGGCCGCAACCCGCCAGTAGGCGAGCCGGTAGTACTGCTTCTCGAGCAGCCGGTGCAGCGCCATCGGGTCCTTCACCGCCTTCAGGCCACGCGTGCTCGCGGCGTTGAGCGGAAAGCGGTGGCCGAAATAGCGCACGCTCCAGCGCCCGTTCTTTTTCTCGAGCTTGAGCTCGCCTTTCTCGAGCGCCTCGCCGTAGTGCCGGCCGAGCACCGGCAGCAGCAGCTTGCCGCGCCGCCAGTCGATGTCGAAGAACTTCGCATAGAGCGAGCGCCGGCCCTTCTCCAGCACGTCGAGCCACCACGCGTTGTCGGCGTGCAGCACGCCCATGTGGTTCGGCACGAGGTCGGGGACGAGGCCCATGCCATAGCGCTTCAGCGCATCCATGAGCTTGCAGAGCTCCGCCTCGCTGCCGATCTCGGGATTGACCGCGTTGTGGTCGATCACGTCGTAGCCGTGCGAGCTGCCCGGACGCGCCTTCAGGAAAGGCGAGGCATAGAGGTGGCTGACCCCGAGGCGCGCCAAGTAAGGCACGAGCTTGATCGCATCGCCGAAGCGGAAGCCCTTGTGCAGCTGCACGCGGTAGGTCGCGTCCGGCACGCGTCGCGGCAGTCGCCGCGCCACGCTGCGTTCCTGCATGAGCGAATCAAGACCCGCCACGCGCGAATCGTTCGACCATTTCTCGAGCGCGAGCGGCAGCTTGCGCCGCCAGTTGGGGTGCTCGTCCACCGTCCCCGGCAGGTTCGCCTGCTCGAGCAGCTCGAACACGTCCTCGGGCTGGACCAGCGCGATCTTGCTCGGCGTGCGGGCGATGAAGGCGTGGGCGGAGCGCGCGGAGGCATCGAGCCCCTGCTTTTTCAATCGCTCGATATCGCGTTTGCGCTCCGCCATCTCGCGCTGCGGCTCGACGCTCATGCCGAGCTTCTGGCGCAGCTTCAGGTCGTGCGCCGCCCAGAAGCCGCGCCAGGTCGGCAGGTCGTGGGTGCTGACGCACACCAGCGCCTCGCGCGGGAATGCAGCTGGCGGCGCGATCTCGCCGTCGGCCGTCTTCTCGAAGAAGAGCGGCCGGTACGAGAGCACGCCGGCGTTGTTGAGCGCCGTGCGCAACTCATCGGGCACGGTGCCGAGGTCCTCGCCCACCACCAGGCAGCGCCGCGCCCGGCTCTCGCGCGCCAGCACCGCGAGCAGGTCCTCGAACGGATAGCCGACGTAGCCGCCGCGCTCGGGCGCGCCGCCCGAGGGGATCCAGTACAGGCGCGAGAGCGCCATGACGTGGTCCATGCGCAGCGCGCCGCCCTCGGGCATGTTGGCGCGCAGCAGCCCGACGAAGGCGCGGTAGCCCGAGGCGCGCAGCGCGCGCGGCGAGTACGGCGGCAGGCCCCAGTCCTGGCCGCGCGGGTTGAACTCGTCGGGCGGCGCGCCGGCGGTGGCGCCGAGGGAATACGAAGCCTGGTCGCACCATACCTCGGCGCCGCCGCGGTCCGCGCCCAGCGCGAGGTCGACATAGAGGCCGATCGGCATGCCGAGCTCGTGCGCGCGGCGCTGCACCGCGTCGAGCTGCGCGCGCGCCGACTTCTGCAGCCAGTCGAAAAATCCCACCCTGCGTGAAAATTTCTTCGCAAAGGCCGCGACGGCCTTGGATCTGGGATTGCGATACTTCGCGGGCCAGCTCTCCCAGCCGCCGCCGAATTTCTCGCGCAGCGCCTCGAAAATGGCGAAGGCGCTTGGCCTGCTCTTCTCCCCGCGGTAGAGGATCTCCAGCACCTCGAGCTTCGCCTTCGTCACGCCGGCGTAGTCGACCAGCTCCGCATCGCGCAGCTTCTTCAGGCGCCGCTGGAATGCCGCGCTCCTGACTAGCCTCCGCGCCTGCCCCGATTGGGCAAACTCCGGCAGCGCCTCGACATCCAGGTAGAGGAAATTGAGCGCCAGGCGGCTCGACGGGCTGTAGGGGCTGCCCTGCGTCGCATGCAGCGGGTTCACGCCGAGCACCGCCGCGCCGCGCGCCGCCGCCAGCTCGATGAGCTCGCGCAGGTCGCCGAAGTCGCCGACGCCCCAGTTGCGCTGCGAGCGCACGCCGTAGAGCTGCACCATGAAGCCCCACACCCGCGCGCCGCCCTCGAGCAGCTCGGGCTGGTAGCAGCGCCCCTGCTCGAGCTTCACCTTCGCGGCGCGGCGCGCCGGACCGAGCGCCCGCGCCAGCGCCTCGCGCGTCGCCGGGTCGATCCTCTTCTCGCTCCCCCAGACGTCGCGGTAGCTGTCGGCTATCTCATCCAAGAAGCCACCAGTTCACCGACCAGGGAGCGCCCGCGGCCCCGTTGCTCCACAGAGGCATGGATTCAGGAGCGCTGGCGACCTGAACTTCGTTATCGCCGCAATTCGCGATCAGCACCAGCTTTCCCCAGACCACCTCGAAGGCGCGCTCGCCGAGCATGCGGTAGCGCCCCGGGCCGCAGCCGAGCGGCACGATCTCGCGCTGCCGCAGCGAGAGAAGCTGGCGATAGTGCGCGAGCCACGCCTGGTCGGCCTTCGACCAGTCGAGCACCGACGCGGCGAAGGTCTTCTCGCTCAGCGGGTCGGGCACCTCGCCCGTGAAGCCCTTGAAGCGCGCGAACTCGGCGCGCCGCCCCTTGCGCACCGACTGGCCAAGCTCGCCCTTGAAGTCGCAGAAGAAAAGGAAGGGCTGGCGGCAGCCCCATTCCTCGCCCATGAAGATAAGCGGCGGCGACGGCGCGAGCAGGTGGATCGCGGTCAGCGCCTTCAGTTTTCGCTCATCGGCAAGGCTCAAGAGCCGTTCCCCCAGAGCCCGGTTGCCGATCTGGTCGTGGTTCTGCAGGAAGTCGACGAAGCAGGAGGGCGGCAGCTGGCTCGATTTCTCGCCGCGCGGCGCCTGGGTGAAGGGCGACACCTCGCCCTGGTAGGCGAAGCCCTCGGCGAGGCAGCGGGCGAGATGTTTCCCGGGTTTTTCGTATGCAACGTAATACCCGTCGGTCTCGCCGGTGGCGAGCACGTGATACGCATGGTGCGAGTCGTCGTTCCACTGCGCGTCGTACTTGCCGGGCCCGACGAAGCGCGCCTGGTTGGCGTCGTTCTCGAGCACGAGGTGCTTGCGCGCCGGGATCGACTCGCGGATCTCCTCGAGGATGTGGCGCGGCGAAGGATCGATGATCGCGTGCACCGCGTCGAAGCGCAGGCCGTCGAAGCCGTATTCCTCGATCCAGTAGCGCGCGTTGTGGACGAAGAAGCTCCTTACGCACTCGTTGGAAAAATCGATCGCCGCGCCCCAGGGCGTCTGGTGCTTGTCGGTGAAGAACTGCGGCGCGTAGAGGCCGAGATAGTTCCCCTCGGGCCCGAAGTGGTTGTAGACCACGTCGAGGAACATCATCAGCCCGGCGTTGTGCGCCGCCTGCACCAGCGCCTTCAGGTCCTCGGGCCGGCCATAGGCGCTGTCGGGCGCATAGTGCAGCACCCCGTCGTAGCCCCAGTTGCGCCGCCCCGCGAAGTCCGAGAGCGGCATGAGCTCGAGCGCGGTGATGCCCACGTCCCGCAGGTGGCCCAGCTTCTGCATGACGGCGGCGTAGGTCCCCTCCCCGGTGAAAGTGCCGACGTGCAGCTCGCAGATCACCGCCTCGGTCCACGGCCGGCCGCGCCAGCCGAGGTCGTGCCACGCGAAGCGCTCGGGATCGATCACCTCGCTCGGCCCGTTGACGTCCTGCGGCTGGAAGCGCGATGCGGGATCGGGCACGAGCGGGCCGCCGTCGATCCGGTACTGGTAGAGCGTGCCGGCCGCGGCGTCGGCATGGACGCGCTCGAACCATTCGCCGTCTCGCGCCATGGGGAACGACTTCTCCGAGATGCAAAGCTCCACGCGGCGCGCCTTGGGCGCCCACAACCGGAAGCGCACGCCGCCCTGCGCCAGGACCTCGGCGCCGAAGGGCATGCGGTGGGCGCGGCTCAGCGCTTCCTGCGCGGCCACCAGCGCTCCAGCAGCTCCGCGGCCCATTCGCGCCCGCCCATGCCGAAGGCGAGCGCGAGCGCGAACACCAGGCCGGCGAGCAGGATCAGGAAGGTCTGGCGCACGATGTCGCCGCCGACGTCGACCTGGTCGAGCGCGATCAGCACCACGAAGGTGATGATCGCGTAGCGCGCGATGGCGCCGAGCAGCTCGGCGTCCTGCATCTGGATGTTACGGCAGTAGGCGGTGACCGCGTTGTCGATGAAGCGCGCGAAGTAGGCGCCGAAGGCGAGGATCAGCAGCGCGACCATCACCTTCGGCACGAACAGCAGCACCTTGGTCAGCAGGTCGGTGATGTACTCCAGGCCGAGGATGTTGAAGCCAAGGATCAGCGCGGCGAGGATCACGATCCAGTAGAAGAGCGCCGCGAGGATGCCGGTGGCGTCGAGGCGGATGCCGCCGTCGCGCAGGAAGCCGTCGATGCCGGCGCGCTCGGTGACGATGTGGAAGTTCACCGCGCGCAGGCCGCGCACCACGGCGAACCTGACCAGCTTGGCGACGATCCAGCCGGCGATCAGCACCACCACCGCGAGGGCGAGGCGCGGCAGCAGGTTGCCCACCTGGACCAGGAACGCGCGCACCGGCTCGAGCATCATCTGGAAGCTATCCATCGGCCTTCCTTTCCAACAGCGCGGTCAGGCCCCGCATCGGGATATGGATCCAGTCGGGGCGGTTATTGGCCTCGTAGCGCAGCTCGTAGAGCACTTTCTCCATCTCGGCGAGCGCGAGCAGGCCCGCGGCGTCGTCGAACGTCTCGTAGATGCCGCTGCCGGCGCTGGCCGCGGCGTAGGCGGCGAGGAATGCGCGCCGCGCCGCTTCTTCCCAGGCGGCGAGCGCCGGCGCAAGCCGCTCGATGCCGGGCTCGGTACGCTCCCGCATCTGCGTCGAGCCGCGCGCGTAGCTGAACGAGCGCAGCATGCCGGCGACGTCGCGCAGCGGCGTGTGCTTGCGCCGGCCCTCGGCGAGCGCCCGCGAGGGCTCGCCCTCGAAGTCGATGATCAGGAAGTCGTTATTGGAGAGCAGCACCTGGCCCAGGTGGTAGTCACCGTGGTGGCGCATCTTGAGCACCGGGCGCTTCGGCGCGGCACAGCCCTCGATGAAGGCCAGGATCTCGCTCTTGCGCGAAACCACCTGCGTGTTGCCTTCGAGCAGGCGGAGGGTCTCCTCGGCCTCCTCGCGCACGCGCGCGCGCCAGGCCTCGACCTCCTGCGCGCTAAAGGGCTCCGGCTCGAACGCCGGGTCGCCGCTGCGCGTGGCGAAGGCGCGGTGCAGCTCGGCGGTGCGCGTCGCCAGGGTCGAGATCAGCGTGAGGTAGGCGCCGTGCGACTCCTCGCCGCGCTGCTGCTCGACGAAGCGCTCGAGGTAGGCGAGCGTGTAGCTCCACGCGTCGCCCTGGTTGGGGACGTAGGCCTGCAGGAGCGCGACGGTGGAAACTTCGTTTCCGGACCGGTATTCGACCGCGCCCGCGAGCGGCACGCAATTCCTGAAGCGCGCCACCTCGGTGAGGAAGCGCCCGACCTCGAGCTCGGGATGCAGCCCCGGGCGTAGGCGCCGGTAGCACTTGAGGAACAGGCGATCACCGAGGCTCACCGAGGTGTTGGTGTTCTGCGTGTTGAGCGTGCCGAGCGTCAGGCCCGACACTTCGCCGCCGGCCAGCTCGGCGAACTTGCTGGAGGGAGCGAAACGCAGCATGCCGTTGGCGGTGGGCAGCGTGCGGCTCTCGCCGATCGCCTTGACGATGTGGCGGCAGAACGCCTCGTCGGCCATCGCGTCGGCCATCACGCCGACGTTGGCCTGCTGGCGGACGCGCGCCACCGGCAGCGCCGAGAGCGCGCGCACGTGCTCCTCGTCGTCTTCCCAGCCGATCGCGAGCGGCAGGAAGTACTGGCAGTCCTTGCCTTTGATCAGCGCAAGCAGCCAGCTGATGCCGCCCACGTCCCAGGTGACGTGATCGGTGATCAGCGCGCGGCCGAGCGGCTCGCCTTTCTGCGCGTACCAGCGCTGCGCCTCGATGAACTTCGGCAGCACCTCGTTCTCGAGCCGCCCGCGCAGCTGCTCGGCCATGCCCATGCGCCAGGGCACGACCTGGTCGCGGAAGAAGCTGGTCCACGAGTCGAACAGCACCACCACCGGCGCCTCCTCGTGCACCAGCATTTCCTTGTGCCAGTCGGGCGGCGAGACGTCCTGCGCGAGACGGAACCAGTAGAACGCATAGGCCGGCAGCGTCAGGAGGTAGGGCAAGTCGCCGATCGGCGGGAAGGCGGTGCGGCCGAGCAGCTCGACGGGGACGCGGCCCTTGAATTTTTTCAAGTCCAGCTCGACCGGCTGGGCGGCCCGCGAGAGATTGGCCACGCACAGCACGGCCTGGCCCTGGTACTCGCGCAGGTAGGCGATCACCTTGCGGTTGCCGGCGCGCAGGAAGGTGAGGCTGCCGCGGCCGAACGCCTGGCTGGTCTTGCGCACCGCGAGCAGGCGCTTGGTCCAGTTGAGCAGCGACCCCGGGTCGCGCACCTGGGCCTCGACGTTCACCGCCTGGTAGCCGTAGATCGGGTCCATGATCGGCGGCAGGAACACGCGCTGCGGATCGCAGCGCGAGAAGCCCGCGTTGCGGTCGGGGCTCCACTGCATCGGCGTGCGCACGCCGTTGCGGTCGCCGAGGTAGATGTTGTCGCCCATGCCGATCTCGTCGCCGTAGTAGAGGATCGGCGAGCCCGGCATCGAGAGCAGCAGGCTGTTCATCAGCTTGATGCGCTCCGGATCGTTCTCCATCAGCGGCGCGAGCCGCCGCCGGATGCCGAGGTTAATGCGCGCCTGCCGGTCGGCGGCGTACATGCGGTACATGTAGTCGCGCTCGCGGCTGGTGACCATCTCGAGCGTCAGCTCGTCGTGGTTGCGCAGGAAAATCGCCCACTGGCACGGGTCCGGGATGTCCGGCGTCTGCTGCATGATCTCGATCACCGGGTGGCGGTCCTCCTGCGCGATCGCCATGTACATGCGCGGCATCAGCGGGAAGTGGAACGCCATGTGGCACTCGTCGGCCTCGCCGAAGTAGGGCCGCACGTCCTCGGGCCACTGGTTGGCTTCCGCGAGCAGCATGCAGTTGCGGTAGCGCGCATCGAGCGCGGCGCGGATCTTCTTCAGCACCTCGTGCGTCTCGGGCAGGTTCTCGTTGTTGGTGCCTTCGCGCTCGCACAGATACGGGATCGCGTCGAGCCTGAACCCGTCGACGCCCATGTCGGCCCACGACTGCATGATCTTGATCACCGCGCGCACCACGCGCGGGTTGTCGAAGTTGAGGTCGGGCTGGTGGCTGAAGAAGCGGTGCCAGTAGTACTGCTTCGCCACCGCGTCCCACGACCAGTTCGAGGCCTCGGTGTCGGTGAAGATGATGCGCGTGCCCTTGTACTTCTGGTCGGTGTCGCTCCACACGTAGTAGCCGCGCTTGCGCGAGCCCGCGGGCGCGCGCCGCGCCGCCTGGAACCACGGGTGCGCATCGGAGGTGTGGTTGACCACCAGCTCGGTGATCACCTTCAGGCCGCGGCGGTGCGCCTCCTGCACGAAGACGCGAAAGTCCTCGCGCGTGCCGTACTGGGGATGGACGTTGCGGTAGTCGGCGACGTCGTAGCCGTCGTCCTTCAGCGGCGACGGGTAGAAGGGCAGCAGCCAGATCGCGTTGACGCCGAGGTCCTGGATGTAGTCGAGCTTGGAGGTCAGGCCGCGGAAGTCCCCCATGCCGTCGTCGTTCGAGTCGAAGAACGCCTTGACGTGTAGCTGGTAGATGACTGCGTCCTTGTACCAGAGGCGCCGGTCGGCGGAGGACTCCTCCTTGTTCGCCTCGGCGACCTGCTTCAGCTCTTTGTCGTCAGCCAACACGGAAGACGTGCGCCGGCAAAGTTTGCGGGTCGAGCTGCACGAAGTTGCGCCGCGCGCCCCAGCGGTAGTGGCCGCCGGCGAGCAGATCCACGACGTCGTAGGCGCCGCCCGGCGCGCGGTCGAAGTCGATCCAGCCCGCCTGCGTGTGGTTCGGATCGAGATTCACCGCCACCAGGATGAGGTTCCCGCCCTCCTGCTTCGAGTAGCACAGCAGCTGGTCGTTATCCGTCGGATGGAAGCGCAGGCTCCAGTCGGACTGCAGCGCCACGTTCTCCTTGCGGATCTCGTTCAGCCGGGTGACCAGCGGCCGCAGGCTGTCGGGCCGCTCGCGGTCCCAGCGCTTGATCTCGTACTTCTCCGAGTTCAAGTACTCCTCGCTGCCCGGCTCGCGCGGCACGCGCTCCATCAGCTCGAACGCCGGGCCGTACATGCCGTAGTTCGCAGCCAGGGTGGCGGCGAGGACCGCCCTGACGACGAACGCGGGACGCCCGCCCGTCTGCAGGTACTCGTGCAGGATGTCCGGCGTGTTGGGCCAGACGTTCGGCCGGAAATATTCGCGCGACGCGTCCTGCGCGAGCTCGGTGAAATATTCCGTCAGCTCGTAGCGCGTGTTGCGCCAGGTGAAGTACGTGTAGGACTGCGTGAAGCCGAGCTTCGCCAGCTTGTGCATCACGCGCGGCCGCGTAAAGGCCTCGGACAGGAAGATGGTTTCGGGGTGCTTGTCCTTGAGCTCGCCGATGCACCACTCCCAGAACTCGAACGCCTTTGTGTGCGGGTTGTCGACGCGGAAGACGGTCACGCCGTGGCCGATCCAGAACTCGAAGATGCTCTTCAGCTCTTCCCAGAGCGCCCGCCAATGGGCGCTCTCGAAGTCGAAGGGATAGATATCCTGGTATTTCTTCGGCGGGTTCTCGGCGTACTGCACTGTGCCGTCGGGCCGCTGGCGGAACCACTCCGGATGCTCGCGCACGTAGGGATGGTCGGGCGAGCACTGGAAGGCGATATCGAGCGCGATGGAAATGCCGCGGGCGCGCGCGGCGGAGACCAGCGCATGAAAATCGTCGAAGGTGCCGAGCTGCGGGTGGATCGCCTTGTGGCCGCCTTCTCTCGAGCCGATCGCCCAGGGGCTGCCGACGTCGTCCTTGCCGGCGACGAGCGCGTTGTTCCTGCCCTTGCGCTCGGTGATGCCGATCGGGTGGATCGGCGGCAGGTACAGGACATCGAAGCCCATCGCCTCGACTTCGGGCAGGAAGGCAGTCAGGTCCCTGAACGTCGCGTGCGTGCCGTCGCCGCGCACCGAGCGCGGGAAGAGCTCGTACCAGCTGCTGAAGCGTGCGCGCACCGGCTCGACCACGACTTGCAGAGTTCTTGGATAAACCAGGACGCGCGAAGCGTCGGGCGGAGGCGGTCGCAGCGCCATCGCGGTGGCGTAGCGCTCCTCCGGCGAGCGCGCGGCGTCCTTGAGCACGGGGTTGCACGAGAGCGCGCCGCCGATGAGGAAGTCGACCGAGAGGTCCTGCGCCGCTTCGCGCCGCTTCGCCAGATCGCGCTGCCAGGTGAGGAACATGTCGGTCCAGCCGCGCACGGTGTACTCGTAGCGCCCGAGCTTCTCGACCGGGAACTGCGCGCTCCAGCGGTCGTTGCCGAGGAAGGTCATCGAGGTCCGCTGCCATTCACTCTCACCGGCGGCTCTCCACAGGAGTTCCGCAACCACGGCATCGTGGCCGTCGGTGAAGACGTCGGCCTCGACCCGCACGCTCTCGCCCACGGCGCGCTTGACCGGATAGCGGCCGCAATCGACCTGGGGGCGGACGCCCTCGATGACGACGCGAGGCGCTGCGGTTTCCTTTTTGTTCTCTTTACTCAGGCTTGAAGAAGAGCGCGGCTAGGGGGGGCACGGTGATCGAGAGCGACTGACTGTACTCCTCATAGGGCATCGGCGAAGCTTCGCAGCCGCCATAGTTGCCAAGTCCGCTCCCGCCGTACAGGGGCGCGTCCGAGTTCAGCAATTCGCGCCAGTAGCCGCCGCGGGGCACGCCGAGGCGGTAGTTGTGGCGCGGCACCGGCGTGAAGTTGCACACCACCAGGATCGGCGGTGCGCTCTCGTTGCCCAGGCGCAGGAACGAAAGCACGCTCTGCTCCCAGTCGCCGCGCTGCACCCAGCGGAAGCCGTCGTTGGTGAAATCCTTCTGGTGCAGGGCCGGCTCTTTGACCAGTAACTTGTTCAGATCTGAAACCCAGCGCTGCACGCCCTCGTGGCGCGAGTCCATGCCGAGCACGTGCCACTCCAGGCTCGACTCGTGCGCCCACTCGCGGCGCTGGCCGAACTCGCCGCCCATGAAGAGCAGCTTCTTGCCCGGGTGCGCCCACATGTAGCCGAAGAGCGCGCGCAGGTTGGCGAACTGCTGCCACGCGTCGCCGGGCATGCGGCCGATGAGCGAGCCCTTGCCGTGCACCACCTCGTCGTGCGAGAGCGGCAGCACGAAGTTCTCGTGGAACGCGTACCAGAGGCTGAAGGTGAGCTCGTCGTGGCGGTACTTGCGGTGCACGGGGTCGTTCTTGAAGTAGCGCAGCGTGTCGTGCATCCAGCCCATGTTCCACTTCATGCCGAAGCCGAGGCCGCCGAGGTACGTGGGCCGCGACACCTGCGGCCAGGCGGTCGACTCCTCGGCCATGGTCTGCACGTCGGGGAAGTCGCGGTACACCGACTCGTTGAGGAAGCGCAGGAACTCGATCGCCTCGAGGTTCTCGCGCCCGCCGTAGCGGTTCGGGATCCACTCGCCGTGCTTGCGGCCGTAGTCGAGGTAGAGCATCGAGGCGACCGCGTCGACGCGCAGGCCGTCGGCGTGGTAGCGGTCGAGCCAGAAGCGCGCGCTCGACCCGAGAAATGCCCTGACTTCGTTGCGCCCGTAGTTGAAGATCGCGCTCGCCCAGTCGGGGTGATGGCCCTGGCGCGGGTCGGCATGCTCGTAGAGATGCGAGCCGTCGAAGAAGCCCAGGCCGTGCTGGTCCCACGGGAAGTGCGACGGCACCCAGTCGAGGATCACGCCGATGCCCGCCTGGTGCAGGGTGTCGACGAACCACATGAAGTCCTGCGGCGTGCCGTAGCGCGCCGAGGGCGCGAAATAGCCGGTGCTCTGGTAGCCCCACGAGCCGTAGAACGGGTGCTCCATGATCGGCAGCAGCTCGACGTGCGTGAAGCCTAGGCGCTTGCAGTACTCGGCGAGCTGGGGCGCGAGGTCTCTGTAACCGAGCACCTTGTCCGGATTGTCGGGAGAACGGCGCCAGGAGCCGAGGTGCACTTCGTAGATCGAGCAGGGCGCGTCGAGCGCGTTGCGGTATTTGCGATCGGCCATCCACGCGGCGTCGTTCCACTCGTACGCCAGGTCCCAGACGACCGAGCCGGTGCGCGGCGCCTCCTCGGCGCGAAACGCGTAGGGGTCGGCCTTGTCTACCCGGTAACCGGCATTGCGGGAAACGACGTGAAATTTGTACACGGCCCCGGGCCGCGCCTCGGGCACGCGCACCGACCAGACACCGGCGTCCGAGCCGCGCATCGGGTGCGCCCGCGGATCCCAGCTGTTGAAGTCGCCGACCACCGCGACCGACTCGGCGTTGGGCGCCCACACCGCGAAGTGGGTCGCATCCCCGGTGCAATGCGCGCCGAGCTTCTCGTACAGGCGGCTGTGCGTGCCCTCGCGGAAGAGGTACTGATCGTGGCCGGTAAGGGCCAGCGTGCGCTCGGTGCTTTGGGTCGACTGCGCGGGCATGGGGCCTCGATGTATCAAATGCCGGCCCGGCCTTCTACCTCGGCGGGGCGGCTATAAACTTTGACCATGCAGACGGACTACGTTCAGCGCTTCCTGTTCGAGAACCTCGACATCCGCGGCCGCCTGGTCTGCCTGACCGGGGCCTGGCAGCGCATGCTCGACGGCCGCGGCTACCCGGAGGACATCGTGTCCCTCCTCGGCCACACCACGGCGCTGAACGTGCTCCTGGGCGCGAACCAGAAAGGCGCAGGCAGGGTCACCCTGCAGGTGCAAGGCACGGGCCCGGTCAAGCTGCTGGTCGCCGACTGCACCGCGGAGCTGAAGATACGCGGCATGGCGACATACGAAGAAACCAAGGCGAAAAGTGAGTCCGAAAGGCGCCTCCTGGGCGATGGCCGCATGGCGGTGACGCTGGAGGACATGAAAAGCGGCCAGTGCTACCAGAGCCTGGTGCCGCTCGAGGGCGAGACGCTGGAGCAGATCTTCGCGCATTACCTGTCGCAGTCGGAGCAGCTGCCGGCGTACCTGCGCCTCCATGCCGATGGCGTCGCGCTCGCCGGCCTGCTGCTCGAGAAGCTGCCCAAGGCCGACGAGCGCGACCCCGACGGCTGGAACCGCGTCACGCACTTCGCGAACACGCTCACGCTGGAGGAGACGCGCGATGCGCAGCCTTACGATCTCCTGACGCGCGTCTTTCCCGAGGAGCTGCTGCGCGTCTTCCGCCTGTACGCGGTCGAGTACCACTGCCCCTACGACGAGGACAAGGTGAAGGACATGCTGCGCGGGCTGGGCCGCGAGGAGGTCGAATCCATCCTTGCGGAGCAGGGCGAGATCGTTATAAGAAACGAGATGTGCAACCACGAGTACCGCTTCGACGCCGGCGCGATCGCGCGCCTCTTCGCCACTCACTGAACGGGAGGAACCCATGAAGCCGATCGTCGCGCTCGCCATCGCGCTCGCCGTCGCCGCCTGCTCCGAGCCGCCGCCGCCGCCCAAGCCCGTCGCCAAGGCGCCGCCCGCGCCTGCGACCCCGCCGCCGCCGCCCAAGCCCGAGGTCAAGCCCGAGCCGCCCAAGCCCGACCCGAACAAGGAGCTCGCTGCCAAGGTCAAGAACACGCTCGAGGCGCCCGAATCGAAGCTGCCGAGCGGCGCGATCGACGTCACCGCCGCCGACGGCAAGGTGAGCCTGTGGGGCGCGGTCGCGACCGAGGCGCAGCGCCGCCGCGCGGGGCAGATCGCCGGCAAGGTCGAGGGCGTCACCGCCGTCGACAACCAGCTCAAGGTGGTCAGGGGCTCCTAGCGACCCGGGAAATCGGGGTCAGAGCCCTATTTCCCGAGCGGCCCTGATCCCGCTTTGCGTTTCCGGAAATAGGGCTCTGACCCCGATTTCCTTGCGATGAAGATCGCCACCTGGAACGTCAACGGCATCCGGGCGCGCGCCGGGCAGGTGTGCGAGCTCCTCGAGAAGGAGCAGCCCGACGTGCTGTGCCTCCAGGAGCTGAAGGCGAACATCGACCAGGTGCCGCTCGAATGCCGCATCAGCGGCTATCACATCTACTGGCACGGCTCGACGACGAAGGCCTATTCGGGCGTGTCCTTGCACATCCGCGACACCGGGACCGGAGCGCCCTCGTTCACGCATCCCGACTTCGACATGGAGTCGCGCATCGTCGCCGCCGAGGCCGGCAACACGGTGTTCGCCTCGGTGTATGTGCCCAACGGCGGCAAGGACTATCCGGCGAAGCTCGCCTTCATGAAGTCGCTCGGCGAATGGACGCGCCGCCTGTCCGATCAGGGGAAAAATATCGTGCTGTGCGGCGACATCAACATCGCGCGCACCGAGCGCGACGTGCACCCGGTCGAGCGGCGCAACGTGACCGGGCAGCTCCCGGAGGAGCGCGAGCTCTTCCAGCGGCTGATCGGCGAGCACCTGGTCGACGTGCACCGCGCGCTCGACCCGGACAACGAGCGGCTCTTCACCTGGTGGGCGCCGTGGCGCAAGATGCGCGAGCGCAACATCGGCTGGCGCCTGGACTACATCCTCGCCTCGAAGCCGATCGCCTCCGCCGCCGCGAGCTGCGTCGTGCAGCGCGAGTTCGGCACGAGCGACCACGGGCCGGTGATAATGCAGACCAAGGAGGAAACCGCTTCATGAGCGCTGACCTGTCGACTCTCGAACGGCTGAACCGCGACTACATCGACTCGGTGCAAAGCTCCAACGTGCGGCGCTTCGAGGAGCTGCTTTCCGAGGACTTCCTGAACTCCAACCCCGACGGCTCGCTCGTCGACCGCGCCGCGTTCCTCGCGCAGATCGCGCGGCCGGCGCAGATCTCGGGCCTGCGCGCCGAGGACGTGCGCATCCGCATCCTCGGCGACGTCGCGCTGGTGCACGCGCGCACCACGTACCGCAAGCCCGACGGCCAGCCCGGGGCCGGGCGCTACACCGATATCTGGGCGCGGCGCGGCGACACCTGGCGCTGCGTCGCCGCGCACGTCACGAGAGCGTAGCTAGGGGGCGCGCCGGCAGGCGAGCCCGAGGAATTCCTCGCGCGTCGCCAGGTTCTCGCGGAACACGCCGAGCACCGACGAAGTCACCATCGTCGAGTTCTGCTTCTCGACGCCGCGCATCATCATGCACAGGTGGCGCGCCTCGATCATCACGCCCACGCCCTTCGCGCCGACCTCGTCCATCACCACCTGCGAGATCTGCTCGGTGAGCCGCTCCTGGAGCTGCAGCCGGCGCGCGAACACGTCGACCAGGCGCGCGAGCTTCGAGACGCCGAATACCTTGCCGTTGGGGATGTAGCCGATGTGGCAGCGGCCGTAGAACGGCAGCATGTGGTGCTCGCACATGCTGTAGAGCTCGATGTCCTTGACGATCACCATGCCGCCGGTGGTCTGGCTGAAGAGCGCCTGATTGATCACCGCGCGCATGTCGGCGCGGTAGCCGTGGGTGAGGAACGCGAGCGCCTTCGCCACCCGGTGCGGCGTCTTGATCAGGCCTTCGCGGTTCGTGTCCTCGCCGAGCTCGATCAGGAGGTCGCGCACCAGCCCTTCGATGCGTTGCAGGTTCGGCTCCATGAAGCCGACCCCTGCAAGACTCAGGCCGTCAGGGCGCCCGGCTGATGCGCGCTTCGATGTCCGGCCGCTCGGCTGCGAGCTGCCGCAGGAACGACGGATTGCCGAACCACACCGGGTTGTAGCGGTAGTCGAACATCTCGAGGATCGCGTCGTCCGCGCTCCACTTGTCCTCGATGATGCGGTAGCTCGCGATGACGTAGCCGGTGCGGTCCTTGCCTTCCGCGCAGTGCACGTATACCGGCCATCGGCCCGGATCGGCGAACGCGCGGCGCAGCGCGGCGAGCACCAGCACCATGTCCTCGCTCTCCGGATGCCACGCGCGCATCGGGATCCACAGGTATCGCATTGCGCTGCCCCGCAGGCTCGGGAAGTCGTCGTGGTCGTGCCGCAAGTTGATCACCGTCCTCACGCCCGCCTTTTCCAGCTGGCGAAACCCCTCGGCATCCGGCTGCGCGCCGCGCCAGAGCTTCTCGCTCACCTTGGTGAAGTTGGTGACGCCCGGCATGCAGTGGTCGCAGGGCTGCGGCCACGTGTGCGTCGGCGGCGCATCCGGGCGCGTCGCGCATCCCGCCGCGAGCAGCGCAGCGGCGAGAACCGCGAAAACCTTCAAGACTGTTCGGCCATGGGCCGCGCGAGCTTGGCGCCCGGCCAGAGGTCGGGATGGCTGCGGGCGTACTGCGGCGGGTAGTCGATCTTCACGCCGAAGCGCTGCGCGGCGTGCCAGACCCAGCGCGGGTTGTCGAGGAAGGCGCGCGCCATGGCGATCATGTCGGCCTTGCCCGAGGCGACGATTTCTTCCGCCTGGTCGGGGTCGGCGATCATGCCGACGCTGCGCGTCTTGATGCCCGCCTGCTTGCGCACCTGCTCCGAGAAAGCGACCTGGTAGCCCGGGCCAACGGAGATGCTCTGGTGGCCCACCAGCGCGCCGCCGGACACGCACACGTAATCCAGGCCGATGCGCTTCAGCTCCCTCGCGTAGGCGACCGCGTCGGCCGGGCCGAGGCCGCCCTCGACGAAATCGCTGCCGCTGATGCGCGCGCACAGCGCCCTGTCTTTCGGCCAGACCTCGCGTACCGCCGCGGCCACCTCGAGCGGGAATTTCATCCGGTCCTTGCCGTAGGCGTCGCTGCGCCGGTTGGAGATCGGCGAGAGGAACTCGTGCAGCAGGTAGCCGTGCGCCGAGTGCAGCTCGACGACGTCGAAGCCGATGCGGCGCGCGCGCGCCGCGGAATCCGCGAAGCTTTGCACCAATCCTTTTATCTCGGAAACCGAAAGCTCCTTCGGCACGTGCCAGCCCTGCGCGAACGGAAGCGGCGACGGCGCCACCGTCTGCCAGGGCGACTCGTCGGCGCGCAGCCATTCGCGCCCTTCCCAGGGCACCTGCGAGGAGCCTTTGCGGCCGGCGTGCGCGAGCTGGATGCCGATCGGCGCCCTGCGCAGGCGGCGGCAGGCGTCGACAACGCGCTTGATCGAGGCTTCGTTGCGATCGCTGTAGAGGCCGGCGCAGCCGTGGGTGATGCGCCCTTCGCGCGTCACGTGCGTGGCCTCGATCATCATCAGGCCCGCGCCGCTGTAGGAGAGATGGCCGAGGTGGATCAGGTGCCAGTCGTTCATCGAGCCGTCGTCGGCCGAGTACTGGCACATGGGCGAAATGGCGATGCGGTTGGGCAGCGTGACGCCGCCCACCTCCAGCGGCGTGAAAAGTTTGGCAGTCATGGCCGGATTCTAGGGGTTGTGGTTACAGGGAGTTACACATCGGCTGTCTGCGGGGTGGCGGCCGCGGGCGTTGAAGGGCTAGCCTTCAACCCCTAAAGGAGAAACCCATGTTGATCTTCCGTTTCCTCGCCTTCATCGCCATCGCCGGCCTCGCGTTCGCCGCCTCCGCGCAGACCACCAGCACGCCGCGCATCGACAAGCGCCAGGCGAACCAGGAGCGCCGCATCGAGCAGGGCGAGCGCTCGGGCGCCCTCAACCAGAAGGAAGCGGCGCGCCTCGAGAAAGGCCAGGCGCGCGTGCAGAAGATGGAAGACAAGGCCACGGCCGACGGCAAGGTGACCAAGAAAGAGCGCCGCCGCATCGAGCACGCGCAGGACCAGCAGAGCCGGCGTATCTACCGCGAGAAGCACGACAAGCAGACCGCCAAGTAAGCGGCCTAGGGAGCGGCGACCTCGATCGAGCGCTCCCGGAAGACCTTCCTCAGGGTCTTCGCGAACGTCGCGGCGCCGGGCTGGTCGCCGTGAAGGCAGAGGGTGTCGGCGGCCACCCGCACCCTCTTGCCGTTCAGGCTCGTCACGTAGCCGCCCTCGATCATCCCCAGCACCTGCGCCACCGACTTCTCCGCGTCGGTGATCATGCCGCCGGGCTGGTCGCGCGGCGCGAGCTCGCCCGAGTCGGTGTAGCCGCGGTCGGCGAACACCTCGCCCATTACCGGCACGCCCGTCTTCTTTGCAATCCGAAAATTTAGACTGTTAGAAAGGACGTAGAGCATTGCTCCCAGGTCCTTGGCCGCGCGCACCATCGCCTCCGACAGTTCCTCGTCGTTCGCCGCCATGTTGTAGAGCGCGCCGTGGCACTTGATGTGGTGCAGCCGGCCGCCGGCGGCCCGAGCGAAGGCCTCGACCGCGCCCGCCTGGTAGAGCACCAGGTCGTACATCTCCTGCGGCGAGATGCGCATGGTGCGGCGGCCGAAGCCCATGATGTCGGGCAGCGACGGATGCGCGCCGATCGCCACGCCGTGGTCGAGGGCGAGCTTCACCGTCTTGCGGATCGTCGCCGGGTCGCCGCCGTGGAAGCCGCAGGCGATGTTGGCCGAGCTGATGTGCGGCATGACGTCCTCGTCGGCGCCCATTTTCCAGGCGCCGTAGCTCTCGCCCATGTCGCAGTTGAGGTCGATGCGTTTCATGAATTCGGGGTCAGGTTCGTAATTATTGTGTGAGCCTGCGAGCGGTTTGAATAATTACGAACCTGACCCCGAATTCTACTTGCCGTACTCCCACGCGATGCCGCGCAATGCCGTGTCCAGCCGGGTCTTCGCATCCTTGCGCAGCTCGGCCGCCATGTCGAGGCCGCAGCGCGCGAAGTGCAGCGTGCCGCCGGGGGCGATCTGCGCGAGGCGCGGCACGTCGGCCGAGGCGATCTCGGCGATGCGCGGGTAGCCGCCGGTGGTCTGGTGGTCGGCCATCAGCGCGATCGGCACGCCGTTCGCGGGCACCTGCACGCTGCCCAGGCACGTCGGCCCCGAGAGGATCTCGTCCTTCTTCGCGCGGGTGAGCGGCGGTCCGGCGAGGCGGTAGCCCATCCGGTTCGAGTCGGGCGCAATCTTCCACACCGTGTCGAAGAAGACGCGCTGCATCGAGGCGTCGAAGTCGGCGAAGTGCTCGCCTTCGATCGCGTGCACCACGATCGGCTCGCGGTCGGGGACAGTGAGCGGCGGCACCGACCAGCGCACGCTCGCGCCGCGCTTGTGCTTCAGCGCCTGGAAGCGCTCCTGCGAAAGCGTCGCCGATTCGGGCGCGAGCGGCAGCACGTCGCCGCGCTTGACCACGCGCCCTTCCAGCCCGCCGAAGCGCCCCGGCAGGTAGGTGCTGCGGCTGCCGAGCACCGATTCGACCGCGATGCCCCCCGCGACCGCGAGGTAGCCGCGCGCGCCGCGCACCGCACGGCTGACGCTGACGTGGCCGCCGGCGGCGACCAGCACCGGCCGGTTGACGGGGATGTCGGCCTCGAACTCGGCGCCCACCAGCGCGACCAGCGTCTCGCGCTCGAAATGAAGATCGGGTCCGAGCACCGTCACCTCGAGCGCCGCCGCGCCCTGCTCGTTGCCCACCAGCGCGTTCGCCAGCCTCAGCATCACCGGGTCCATCGCGCCGCCGGGGCAGAGGCCGACATGCTGCAGGCCGTGGCGGCCGAGGTCCTGCACCGTCATCAAGAGGCCGGGCCGCAGGACTCGGATGCTCACCGCCGGAGGCTCATCGCGTCGACATCTTCACGTAGTCCGCGCGCGTGATCGGCTTGAAGCGCACGCGGTCGCCCGCGGCGAACAGGCTCGGCTCCTGCCGCTCGGCGTCGAACACCGCGAGCGGGGTGCGTCCGATGATGTTCCAGCCGCCCGAGATCGCGTAGGGATAGATGACCGTCTGGTCGTTGGCGATGGCCACCGAGCCTTCGGGCACCACCGCGCGCGGCGTCGCCCGGCGCGGCACCGCGAGCTTGGGATCGAGGCCGCCCATGTAGGCGTGGCCGGGCGCGAAGCCGATCATCAGCACCCGGTAGTCGGCCGCGGCGTGCAGCCGGATCGCCTCCTGCGGATCGATCGCCGCGGCCTGCGCCACCTCGGCGAGGTCGGGCGCGAACTCGGGCTCGTAGCACACCGGCACCTCGACGGTGCGCAGCAGGTCGCCGGGCTTCGGCAAGCCCTGCTTCAGGCAATCCTCGATCAGGTTGGCGGCGGTCAGGACCGCGTTGCCGGCCAGCGCCTCGTGGTCCGGGTCGTAGTGCAGCGCGAGCCCGCCAAGCGCCGGCACCACGTCGCGGACCCACGGCAGCGCGCGGCCGTGCACCACGGTCGCGAGACGCTGCACCGCCGAGTTGACCTCGAGGTCGAGCGTCTTCGAGAACTCGATGTAGATCGCGCAGTCGCCCAGCGGGACGATGCCGAGCGGGGCGAGCCTCGCCACGCTATCCCGCGCGCGGCACGGCGACGCCGATCATGCAGTCGCGGGTCACGATCGACGCGAGCCGCGCCTCGTCCCAGCCCTCGGTGCCCTTCGGCCGCATCGGCAGCACGATGTAGCGCATGTCGGCGGTCGAATCATGGATCCGAATTTGTATTTCTTTTGGAAGACGTAAGCCGAATTCCGCGAGCACCGCGCGAGGCTCGCGGACCATGCGCGAGCGATAGTTGCGGGACTTGTACCAGTCCGGCGGAAGGCCGAGCAGCACACGCGGGTAGCAAGAGCAGAGCGTGCAGACGATCGCGTTGTGGACCTTGGGCGTGTTCTCGACCGCGACGAGCTTGAGCGCCGGAATCTCGAGGCCGAGCTCCTCGCACGCCGCGGTCCCGTTTCTCAGTAGACGTTCCTTGAAAGCGGCATCGACCCACGCCCGGGCGACGACCCGCGCGCCGCGCTCGGGGGTGCGCGCGCGCATCGCCGCGACCTCTGCGTTCACCTGCTCGTCGCTGAGAACGCCCTTCTCGACGAGCAGCTCGCGCAGGCTGACCTCCATCAGCTGGAAGTAGCTGAGCGGCTGGTATTTGCCCTGGTCTTCTTTCTTGCGTGCCTGTTTCATGCGCGCTCCAGCCAGTGCTGGAAGATCTCGATCTCGAGCACGTCCTTGTCCGAGCCTCGATAATCCGGCCAGACATCTTTCTGCCGGAAGCGCACGCGGTAGAGCGGCTGCGCCGGCAGCCCGTCTCGCATCTGCGCAAGCTCCTCGGGGTTGGGGAAGCTGCCGCAAAGGCGCTCGATCTCGCCGACGTGGCCGCGGATGTAGAACGGCGTGCGGATGTGGCCGAGCGGCGCGGCTTGCCGGACGCGCACGCGCTCGCCCAGGTGGAACTTCGCTTCCACCGCCGGATAATCGGTCACGAACTGGGGGTTCATCGCTTGCGCGCCTTCACCTCTTCCATCTTGCGGCCGAGCTCCTCCGTGGTGATCACGCCCCGCTGGATCAGCGTCTGCGTGAGGGAGATGATCCACTTTTCGTAGTAGGCCATGCGGTCGTAAGCATCGGGCGGGAGCGCCTCGATGTTCTTGCGCCGCTCGTCCACCGTCGCCCGCTTGCCGAGAAGCACCGCCATCGCGTCGACGCGCCGCTCCCACTCCGCGTAGTCGTGCTCGGTCGGCTTGACCTTCCCCGCCGGCCGCCCGCCCATGTCGTGGTGGCTTCTTTCGATCATGCCACCCACTCCGAGACCGGCGCTCTTGCCTCGTGCAGCGGCTGGCAGACGATGTCCACGAGGGTTGGCTCGCCCGCCGCCAGCGCGGCCTTCAATGTTTCGGCAAGCTTCCGCGGGTCGGTGACCTTCCAGCTGCGGATGCCGAACGCGGCTGCAACCGCAGCATGGTCGGTGGCGCTGAAGTCGACGGAGAAGTAGCGCTGGCCGAAGCCCGATTTCTGCCCCGCCTTGATCCAGCCGAAGGCCGCGTTGGAGATGACGATCGCGGTGAGCGGGATCTTCAGCCGCGCGGCCGTCTCGAGCTCGCCCACGCACATGCCGAAGCTGCCGTCGCCCATCACGGCGACGGTTTTCGCCGCCGGGCGGCCGCAGTGCGCGCCGATGGCCGCGGCGAGCGCATAGCCGAGCGCGCCGTGCGCGCGGTTGGAGAAGTAGCGCCGGCCGGCACCGCGCTGCACGTGGTAGGCGGAGAAGTACGGGCACGGGGTGCCGGGATCCGCAACCAGAATGGAGTCCTGCGAAAGCAGATCGGTCAGTTCCTTCACAACCCGTTCGGGCTTGATCGGGCTGTCGTCGGAGCGCGCGAGCGCCTCGAACTTCTCGAACTTGGCGCGCTTCGCGGCATCGACGAAGGTGAGGTCCCCTTCCCGCTTCTGCACGGCCTCGTTCAGCGCCGCGAGCGCGAGCTTGGCGTCGCCGATCAGCGGGACGTCGACCTTGTAGTTCCGGCCGGGAACCTCCGGGTCGACGTCGAGGTGGACGATGCGCGCTGCGTCCTGCGCCGGATGGCGCCAGCGCTCGGTGGTGACCGAGCCGGCGCGGCAGCCGACGAAGATGATCAGGTCGGCGGCGTCGACCACCGAGCGCGTTTCGGGCGTGCCGCCGTTGGAGCCGACCACGCCCACCGAATGCGCGCAGCGCTCGTCGAGCGAGCCTTTGCCGCTGATGGTGGTCGCGACCGGGGCATTGAGTTTCTCGGCAAGCTCGCAGAGCTCGGCTTCAGCGCCGGAAATGACGACGCCGCCGCCGCAGATGAACAATGGATTTTTCGCGCTGCGCAAGAGCTTCGCGGCCAGACCGACCATCTGCGGATCCGGCGCGCTGCGGCGCGAGGGATAGGTGCCGAGCGATGGATCGGCCCACACGTCGCGAGCTTCTACAGGCCCGTTCTGCACGTCGAAGGGCAGCGCGACGTGCGCGGCGCCCGGCCGGCCGGTGGTCATCGCCTCGAAGGCCTGGCGGAACGCGGCCGGGATGTCGGCCGAGCGGTCGACGACGGTGTTCCATTTCGTGAGCGGGCGCATGAGCGCGCGCTGGTCGAGCTCGGTCAGCGTGAACTTGCCGCGCGAACCGACCGAAACATCGGTGTTGATGCCGAGCACCGGGATCGACGACTCGTTGGCCTCGACCAGGCCCGGCAGGAGGTAGGTCGCGCCTCCGCCCGAAGGGCCTTCGCAAACGCCGACCTTGCCGCTGACGCGCGCATAGCCATCTGCCATGTATGCCGCATGCCGCTCGTCCCGGGTGAGGATGTGCTTGAGAGGAGAGGACCGGAGCGCGTCGTAAAGCGGCAGGCTGGTGTCGCCGCACAGGCCGAAGACGATCTCGACGCCGTGCGCGCGCAGCATTTCGACTGCGGCTTGGGCGCCGGTCAGCATCGCGGCCCTGGTTTCCACCGGCTTGTTCACGGCGGCGGTTATATTAGCGCGCGATGAACGTCGCAGAGCGCCAAAAGCCGCCGCCGGGCGCGCTCTATCTCGACCACGTTTCGCATTTCGTCGCCGACCTCGACGCGGCGGCGCGCGTCTTCGAGGCGCTCGGCTTCAAGGTCACCGCCACCTCCGCCCAGGAGGGGCGCGAGGGACCGCTCGGCACGTCCAATCGCTGCGTGATGCTCGAGGAAGGCTACATCGAGATCCTGTCGCCGACGATGGACACGCCCAACGCGCGCCGCGTGCGCGAGATGATGGCGCGGCACCGCGGCGTGCACATGGCGGTGTTCGGCACCCCGGACGCGGAAGCCGAGCGCCGGCTGCTGGAGGCGCGCGGCTTTGCGCCGCAGCCGCTGATCGAGTTCGATCGCCCGGTCGAGAGCGGCAGGGTGAAATTCCGCCTCGCCCGACCCGCGCCGGAGAAGATGCCCGAAGGGCGCATCCAGTTCGTGCAGCAGCTCACGCCCGAGATGATCTGGACGAAAAAGGATGTGAACCCGATGCGCCTCGCCGCGGTGTTCGTCGCCGGCCGCGACGTTGCGGCGAGCGCGGCCCGCTGGGCGCACTTCTCCGGCCTGCTGCCGCTCGCGTATCAGCACGGCGCTCGCCTCGATACCGCGCGCGGCTCGGTGCTCTTCGGCGCGGGCGACGCGCCCGCGATCGTCGGCTATGCGCTCGCGTGCCGTCATCCGAAGGCGCTCGCCGCGCGTTGCTCGGCGGCGGGCATCGCGCTCGAGCGGCGCAGCCGGCGCTATATCGCGCGGCTGCCCGACTCGGTCGGAGGCGCCTTGGTCTTCGGTTAGAATCCGCCCACCCTAGGAGGAGGCTCATGAGACTTTCGAAAATCGCCGCGTTCACGGCGTTCGCGCTGACGGCGTCGCTCGCATCGGCGCAGACGGTCAAGATCGGCTTCATCACCAGCTACTCCGGCCTGAACGGCAACCTCGGCCCCTACATGGAGCGCGCGGTGCGGCTCTATCTCAAGCAGCACGAGAAGGAGCTGGGCGGCGTGAAGGTGGAGCTCCTGACGCGCGACGACACCGGACCGAACCCCGACAAGGCGCGCCAGCTCGCGCAGGAGCTGGTGGTGCGCGACAAGGTGAACCTGCTCGCCGGCGTGATCTTCACGCCCAACGCGATGGCGATGGCGCCGGTCGCGACCGAGGCCAAGGTGCCGTTCGTGATCATGAATGCCGGCACCGCGGTCATCACCACGCGCTCGCCGTACATGGTGCGCACCTCGTTCACGCTGTGGCAGTCGACCTACCCGCTCGGCCAGTGGGCGTCGAAGAAGTTCAAGACCGCGTACTCGCTGGTGAGCGACTTCGGCCCCGGCCACGACTCCGAGGACGCCTTCAGCAAGGCGTTCGAGGAAGGCGGCGGCAAAGTGGTCGCGAAGGTGCGCGTGCCGCTGCAGAACCCGGACTGGGCGGCGTACCTGCAGCGCGTCAAGGACGCGAAGCCCGACTGCCTGATGGTGTTCATCCCGGCCGGCAAGACCGCGACCGCGCTGATGAAGAACTTCTCTGACCTCGGCCTCGACAAGGCGGGCATCAAGCTGATCGGCCCGGGCGACATCACCACCGACGAGGAGCTGCCCAACATGGGCGACGTCGCCCTCGGCGTCCTTACCGTGCACCACTACTCCGCGGCGGCGACGCGGCCGGCGAACAAGGCCTTCGTCGAGGCCTGGAAGAAGGAGTACGGCCAGAACGAGACGCCGAACTTCGTGGCGGTCGGCGCCTGGGACGGCGCAGCCATCATCGTCGATGCGATCAAGGCGCTGAAGGGCAACCTCGATCCGGACAAGACGATGGAGTTCTTCAAGCACTGGAAGAACCCCAACAGCCCGCGCGGGCCGATCGCCATCGACCCCGAGACGCGCGACATCATCCAGCCGGAGTACCTGCGCGAGGTGAAGAAGGTCGGCGGGCAGCTCGCCAACGTCGAGATCGAGACGCTCGGCACGGCGGTGAAGGACCCCTGGAAAGAGCTGCAGAAGAAGAAGTAGCGCCGCCGGGACGCTAGGCCACTGGCGGAATTCGCCTCATCGCTCGTAAGCGTCGCCTTCCACGGCGTCGCTTACGGCATGATCCTGTACGTCATCTCCGTCGGCCTGTCGGTGACGATGGGCCTGATGGGCTTCATCAACCTGGCGCACGGCGTGTTCGCCATGGCCGGGGGCTACATCCTTTCGACCGTGATGGCCCGCCTGGGCGTGCCGTTCCCCGTGGCGCTGGTCGTCGCGTTCGCCTCGGTAGCGATCGCCAGCATCCTCCTCGAGCGCCTGCTCTATTCGCGCCTCTACGCGGCGGGCGAGCTCTCGCAGGTCCTGTTCACCATCGGCCTCATCTTCGTCTCGGTCGCAATCGCGCGCATGGTCTACGGCACGCTCGCCGCGCCGATCACGCTGCCCGATTACCTCAGGGGCCAGGTGCATTTCGTCGGGCGTGACTTCCCCACCTACCGCGTCTTCCTGATCGTCTTCTCCGCGCTGATCATCGCCAGCCTGTGGTTCGGCGTGGAGCGCACGCGCTGGGGCGCCATGGTGCGCGCGGCGGTCGACAACCGCGGCATGGCGCAATCGGTCGGCATCAATACCCGAGTGCTCTTCATGGCGACCTTCGCGCTCGGCAGCGGGCTCGCGGGCCTTGGCGGCGCGCTCGGCGCCGACATCCTGCCCGTCGACTGGGCCTATCCGTTCGAGCACCTCGCCTACTTCCTGATCGTCGTCGCGGTGGGCGGGCTGGGAAGCCTGCGCGGCCCGTTCATCGCCGCGCTCCTGATCGGCGTCGCCGACACCGCGTGCAAATACTGGGTGCCGGAGTTCGGCGCCTTCCTCGTCTACGCGGCGACCATCGTCATCCTCCTGTGGCGGCCCATGGGCCTGTTCGGAGTCCGCGCCTGAGCGGCTACACCAGCAACCCGCGCATCCGCTGGGCCGAGTGGCTGCCCTGGATCGCCGCGCTCGCGTTCTTCTTCACGCTTCCCGAATACCTGGCGCTCGGCGGGCGGATCCTGATCTACATCCTGTTCGCGCTCTCGCTCGACCTGATCCTCGGCTACGCCGGCATCATCACGCTCGGCCATAGCGCATTCTTCGGCCTGGGCGCCTACACCGCGGGAATCCTCAGCGCGAAGTACGGCTTCACCGATCCCTTTTTCCAGCTCGCCGCGGCGGCCGCGATGGCGGCGCTGCTCGGCGTCGCCACCGGCGCGCTGATCCTGCGCACCAAGGCGCTGACGCTCCTCATGCTGACGCTCGCGATCACCTCGATCCTGTACGAGGTCGCGAACCGGGCGAGCGGGCTCACCGGCGGCAACGACGGGCTCTCGGGCGTGACCGTGGCGCCGATCCTCGGCCTGTTCAAGTTCGATCTCTTCGGGCGCACGGCATTCGTCTACTGCCTGATCGCCCTGTTCCTCGGCTGGCTCTTCGTGCGGCGCCTGATCTACTCGCCGTTCGGCGCGATGCTCACCGGCATCCGCGAAAACACCGCGCGCATGTACGCGGTCGGCGCGCCGGTGTACTGGCGGCTGGTCCTCGTCTACACGATCTCGGCGACGATGGCCGGGGTCGCCGGCGCGCTGCTCACGCAGGTGAACCAGTTCGTCGGCCTGAACGTGCTCGGCCTGGAGCCCTCGGGCGACCTGCTGGTGATGCTGATCCTGGGCGGCGTCGGGCGGCTCTACGGCGCGTTCGTCGGCCCGGTCGTCTACCTGATCGCCCAGGACTACCTCGCGAAGCAGTACCCGGAATACTGGTACCTCGGCATCGGCGCGCTGCTGATCGTGGTGGTGCTCTTCGCGCGCGGCGGCATCCTCGGGCTCGCAGACCAATGGCTGAAAGCGCTCTCCAGACCGAAAAGCTCTGCAAGAGCTTCGGCGCGCTGACCGTCGCCGACCGCATCGACTTCCGTCTCGAGGCGGGGGCGCGCCACGCGCTCATCGGCCCCAACGGCGCGGGCAAGACCACCTTCGTCAACATGCTCACCGGCGTGCTCGCGCCTTCCTCCGGCCGCATCCTGCTCGGCGCGCAGGACATCACCAGGACGCGCCAGTCGGCGCGCGTGCGCCTCGGCCTTGGCCGCACCTTCCAGATCACCACCCTCTTCCGCTCGCTGCCGGTGCTCGACAACGTGGCCCTGGGCATCGCCGAGCGCGAGGGCGCGGCGAGGCGCATGTGGAAGCCCGCGAGCCGCCACGACGAGATCAAGCAGGAAGCGATGGCGCTCCTCGATACGCTGGGCGTCGCGCAGGACGCATCGATCGCAGTGCAGGATCTTCCCTACGGCCGCCAGCGACTGGTCGAGATCGCCATCGCGCTCGGGCTCAGGCCCAAGGTGCTGCTGCTCGACGAGCCCGCCGCGGGCGTGCCGTCGCAGGATTCCGGGCGGATCCTGGAAGTGCTCGCGGGGCTGCCCGGCGACATCGCCATCCTGATCATCGAGCACGACATGGACCTCGTGTTCCGCTTCGCGAAGCGGATCACGGTCCTGGTGCAGGGCCAGATCCTGGTCGAGGGCACGCCAGAGGAGATCGCGCGCGACCAGCGGGTGCGCGATGTCTATCTCGGCGAAGCGCATGCCTGACTCGCTGCGGATCTCCGGGATGCGGGCCGGGTACGGCGAGACGGTCATCCTCGAGGACGTCGCGCTCGAGGTGCCCGAGCGCGGCGCGCTCGCGGTGCTGGGACGCAACGGCGTCGGCAAGACGACGCTGCTCGCGACCATCATGGGGCACACGACATTCCACTCCGGCGAGATTGCTTTCAGCGGAAAGAAGATCGACAACCTGCCCGTCTACGAGCGGGTGCGCCTGGGCATCGGCTACGTGCCGCAGGGGCGCGAGATCTTTCCGTCGCTGACGGTCGATGAAAATCTGGCCGTCGCCGCGCGAGCGGGCCGCCGCTGGACGCTCGCGCGCGTCTACGACCTGTTTCCGCGCCTGGCCGAGCGCAAGCACCACCGCGGCAACCAGATCTCGGGCGGGGAGCAGCAGATGCTCGCCATCGGCCGCGCGCTGATGGGCAACCCGACGCTGCTCCTGATGGACGAGCCGCTCGAGGGCCTCGCGCCGATCATCATCGAATCGCTCCTCGTCTCGCTGAAGAAGCTGATCGCCGAGGATTCGCTGGCGCTCGTCCTGGTCGAGCAGCACGCCAAGCTCGCGCTGCAGGTCACGCGCAGCGCGCTGGTCATGAGCCGCGGCCGCGTCATCCACCACGGGCCGAGCGAAGCGTTGCTCACCGACCCCGAGCGCCTGGCGAGCCTGGTCGTCGCGCAGTGAACGCGAAGTGGCTCCTCGCCGTGGTGCTGGTTGCATCGGCGTGCGCCGCCCCGGAGAAGTCGCGCGCCTGGCGCGCGCTCGACCTCGACCGGCCCGGGGCCATGGCGGCGCTCGAGCGCGAGAACCCGGCCCACTTCGCCAAGCTGCAGAAGATCGTGCGCGAAGCGCCGGAGCATCCGTTCCGCGCCCTGCCGGACTGGCTGCGGACCGAATTCGGCGCGAGCAACGTCGAGGCGCTCCTCTTCGGCTCGGCGGGCCAGGGTACGCAGGCGCGGCTGACGTTCACGCTCGATCGCCGCGACTACACTAAGCTGATCCCAGCCCGGTAGCGCAATGCCCCTGGACCGCCTCTTCTTCATCATCGGCAGCCTGGCCGCCTTCGCCGGCGTGGCGCTGGGCGCCTTCGCGGCGCACGGGCTCAAGGAGCGCATCGCGCCCGAGATGCTCGCCACCTTCGAGATCGGGGTGCGCTATCACATCTATCACGCGCTCGCGCTGCTCGCGGCGGGCTGGGCGTGCGCCCGCTGGCCGGGCGCGCCCGCGGCGGCGAGCGGCTGGCTGTTCCTTGCGGGCATCGCGGTCTTCTCCGGCAGCCTCTATGCGCTGAGCCTCACCGGCGCGCGCTGGCTCGGGGCGATCACGCCTCTCGGCGGCCTCGCGTTCCTCGGCGGCTGGCTGTGCCTCGCATGGACGGCCTGGCGCTCTACGTAGCCGCAGCGTTCCTCGCCGCCGGCTTCATCAAGGGAGCGGTCGGCGTCGGGCTGCCGACGGTGGTGGTCGGCCTGCTGAGCGTCGTCATGGCGCCGGCGCAGGCGGCGCAGCTGATGGTGCTGCCCGCGCTCGCCACCAACGTCTGGCAGATGACCGCGGGGCCGGCGCTTCTCGCGCTGCTGCGCCGCTTCGCCTGGATGATCGTCGCCATCTTCGCCGGCACGTTCACGACCATCGGCTTCATGGCGAACAATGCGGCGACCGGAGCCGCGCTCGGCACGGTGCTAGCGCTCTACGGGGCGTACGGGCTCTTCGCGCGCCGCTTCGAGCTGCCGCGCGAGAGCGAGAAATGGCTCGCGCCGCTCGTCGGGTTCATCACCGGCTGCCTGAGCGGCGCGACCGGGGTTTTCGTCATTCCGACGGTGCCCTATCTGAGCTCGCTCAGGATGGCGAGCGAAGAGCTGGTGCAGTCGATCGGCATCCTCGCCTTCGTCTGCCCGCTGGCGCTCGGCCTCGCCCTCGCGGCGCACGGCGAGTACCGCACCGATCTCGCGGGAGGCTCCTTCCTCGCCCTTTTCCCGGCGCTGGCCGGCATGGTTGCCGGCGTGCGGCTGCGCCGCCGGCTCCCGGCGGCGAGCTTCATGCGCTGGTTCTTCGCCGCCCTGATCGCGCTCGGCGGCTACATGCTGGTCCGCAGCCTCGGCCTCGCCTAGATCCCCAGCAGGCGCTCGGCGTTGCGGTGCGCGATCTTCGCCTTGTCGGCGTCGCTGATCGAGAGCTTGCGGAAAAACTCCATCCCGGTGCGGTTCGACTCGTAGGGCCAGTCGATGGCGAAGAGGATGCTGTCCGCGCCGAGCGCGAGCAGCGTGCACACGAAAGCCGGCTCGAACCAGTTGCCGCTCGTCGTCACCAGCATGTTGTCGCGCAGGTAGTCGATCGGCTGCCTCTTCAGCCCGCGCCGCCGCGCGGCGTGCATGCTGTGGTCGTTCAGGCGGTGCATCGCGAACGGCAGCCCTTCGCCGAGATGGCCGAGGATGATCTTGAGCCGCGGGTACGCGTCGAAGAGGCCGCTGAACACGAGCCGCAGGAAATGGCAGCTTGTATCCACCGCGAAGCCCCAGGGCGCGCGCGCCAGCTCCTCGTAGCCGTCGAAATACGCCTTCACCGCCTGCGGGTGCGGCAGCGCGGGGTGCAGATAGACGGGGACTCCCAGTGCTTCCGCGCGCTCGAAGATCGGCCAGTATTTCTTATGGTCGAGGAACTCGCCCTGCTGGTGGCCGTGGACCATCGCGCCCTTGAAGCCGAGCTGCTTCACGCAGCGCTCGAGCTCCTGCGCGGCGGCCTTCGGCTCGGCGCTCGGCAGCGCGGCGAACCCGGCGAAGCGGGCCGGATATTTCTTTACCGTCTCAAAAAGCCTCTGGTTCGCATCGCGCGCCATCGGGATCGCGAGCTCTGCGCCGAACGCCTGCGGTCCCGGCGAGCCGAACGAGAGCACCTGCATGTCGATACCCTGCGCGTCCATGTGCGCGATGCGCTGCGCGCCGAGGTCGAGGTTCTGCTCGATGATGTCGTGGCCCATCGCGTCGCTGCGGCTCGACAGGTAGAAGTTGCGGTACTCGTTCGCCGACACGTGCTCGCGGTACATCGGCGTGAGGAAGTGCTCCTCGATCGCGATCACCCGCATCGGGCGAGACTCAGCGGACGGTGATGTCGTACGTCAGGACCTGCTCGGGCGCACCCCCGGCGGGCGCGCGCCGCCGCTCGATGCGCAGCTTCTCCGCGCCGCTGCGTACCGGCGTGAAGTAAAGCCCCTCGGCAGCGGGCGGCCCCTCGGCGATCACCGCCACCACGCGCGGCCCGACGATCGTCCACTCATAACCGCTCTGCGCGGCGGCGAGGGGCACGTGCAGGCGCTGACCGTGCTTGAGGCTCACCGCGCCGCCCGCCGGCTCGGCGTCGATGGTGCGCGGCTTGTGCGGGTCCCAGTCGGTCGCGCAGCCGGCGAGCAGCGCGACCGAGGCGAGGAAGAGCCTCATGCGGCCGCCGGGGTCAGCGATTGCCGCTCGGCATCGATCATTCGCCCCAGAACCCTTCTGAAGTGGGCGAGCGGAGCATCCGCCACGATGGCGTTCATCTTGAAGCTCGGGTCGGCGTCGAGCACTTCCTGCTGGCCTTCGATCAGGAACTTGTCCTCGAGGAAGCCCTCGATCATGCTGCGATTGAGGCTGAGCGCGATGTTGGGATCGTTCAGCTGGTAGTCGTGCAGGTAGTCCCAGAAGAAGTGCGTCGAGCGCTTCGTCTCCGGCGTGAAGAACTGGCAGTTGCGGTACTGCTTCGCGCCCGCGAGGTTGCCTTTCTCCGCGCCCTGCCCCGCCGGCGCGAGCATCGTTTCCATGAAGAAGATGCCGGGCACGTACATGCGGGCGATGTTCCTGCGGTCGACCCGCTCCGGCTTCGGCGACACCTTCTTGTGGTAGGGCGGCGTCGGCGCGTCCATGTGCCAGCGCTCGACGCGGAAGCCGTCCTCGAGCCGCTCGATCGCGGTGGGCTTGGACTTGTAGGCGTATTCCTCCGAGCCGCCGAGCGTCTTGGTGTGCACGAACGCGAGGTGCGCGAAGTCCGACAGGTTGTCGACGATGAGAAGGTAATTCGCGTCGTAATGCATGTAGTCCGGCTTGCCGCGCCAGGCCGGATCGGAGAGGTAAGTGAAGTCGAGGATCTTCGAGGGGTCGGCCTTGGCCGGGTCGCCCATCCAGATCCAGATCAGGCGCTGCTTCTCGACCACCGGGTAGGCGCGCACGCCGAGGTTCTTCGGAATGTTGTCCTGGCCGGGAATCTGGATGCACTTGCCGTCGGGAGCGAATTTCAGCCCGTGGTACATGCAGCGCACGTCGTCGCCTTCGCGCCGGCCGTTGGAGAGGCGCGCGCCGCGGTGGCAGCAGCGATTATCGAGCGCGACCACGCGACCGCTGTCGCCCCGGTAAAGCACGACCGGCTTTTCGAGGAGGGTGCGCGCAAGGAGCTTGCCGTCGATCAGCTCGTGGTCCCACGCCGCCACGTACCAGCAGTTCGTGAGGAAGGCTTGAGTTTCAGGTCCCATGGCGGTGATGATAAATCATCGGTCATTCCCTGCCGCCGGCAGCGGCGAGGATTCGCACCACCTCGGCGTGGCCGCGCTCCCGGGCGGCGCCAAGCGCGGTGTAGCCGCCCGTCAGCCGCGGCGGGGGACGAGAGTGTCCCGCGATCGCGGCGCCGATCTCCTCCTTGAAGTTGCGCTCGAGGAGCGGCGGCCAGGTCCGTTCGCTGCGCGCGTTCACCCGGGCGCCTGCCGCGAGCAGCGCCTGCACGACGTCGGCCCGGCCCGCCTGGGCGGCCATCATCAGCGGCGTGACCTCGGCGCGGTCGGCGGCGTTCACCTCCTTCGTGTAGGCGAGCGCCGCGTTCACCAGGTCCCACTGCTCGAGGGCCGTGGCGAAATAAAGCAGGTTCCGATCGGCGGCATCGACGCGCCGGTCGCGCTCGAGCAGGCGCAGCGCCACGTCGCCAGCGCCGTGCAGCACCGCCCAGCCGAGCGGCCCGACGCGCATGCCGCTGTGCACGCCCTGGTCGTTGAATTCGACCGGCCCTTGCACGGCGGCCACGGCCGCGCCCGCGCCGAGCGGCATCGGCGGGCGCTCGGGCCTCTGCTTCGGAATCGCCTCGTCGAACTCGACGCGCGCCCCCGCCGCGAGCAGCACGCCGGTGAAATCGCGCCCGAGGGGGCGCACGCCCACCGCGAGCATCAGCGGCGTCAGGTCCTGGTACCTGCGGTTAGGGTCTGCGCCGGCGTCGAGCAGCGCCTTGACCCGCGCGACGTTGTCGGGCGCGGGAATCTCGGCCACGACCTGGCCGGCGCGCACCGCGCGGATCGCCATCGGCTGCTCCAGCATCAGCGAGGTAAGGGCGGTGTGGCCGCTCGCGTCGCTGGCATTCGGGTCGAAATTGCCCAGGGTTTGCGGATCCAGGCTGGCGAGCCTCGCCACCTGCACCGCCTCATCCCCGCCCACGCGCGCGCCGGCGGCGATGAGCGCGTCGACGATCTCCCGGCGCTGCCGGAATAGCGCCCGCGCGAGCAGCGACTCGCCGCGCGAATTGCGCGCGTTCGGATCCGCGCCGCGGGCGATGACCAGCTTCGCGCGCCCCGAGTCGCCGCGCTCGATCAGCTCCCACAGCACCTGCGTCGGCGGCGCCTTCGGGTCGACGCCGCGCTCGAGCAGCGGCCCGATCAGCTCGGGCTTGCGCGACTGCGCGGCGAGCGTGAGGAGATCGGGCGCCTTGCCGAGCGCGTCGAGGCGTGCGCCATTCGCAAGCAGCGCGTCGATCCTCGCCAGGTCGCCGCGCTCCACCGCCTCGGCGAGCGGCGTCCAGCCGCGCGGGTTGGGCGCGTTGGGGTCGCTGCCGTAGCGCGCGAGCAGCGCCATCGCCTCGCCCGAGCGTGCCGCGTGGCTCGGCGACTCGCCGAAGCCGTCGATCCGCCGCGCGTCCGCGCCGGCGTCGAGCAGGATCTGCGCGATGTCGAGGAAGCCGCGGTGCAGCGCCATCGTCAGCGGCGACTCGCCGGTGCGCTGCCGCGGCAGCAGGTCGTCGAAGTTGAAATTGAGGTTCATGCCGGAGCGCGCGAACGCCGTCACCTTCGCCGCGTCGCGCTTGACGATCGCGGTCTGCAGCTCATCGCGCTGCGCAACCAGGTTTTCCTGGGCCGCGGCCCCGCCGAGGGCGAAAAGCAGGATCAGGCTAAGAACTGCGCGCATTCCGCGATCCTTCCACCAGCCGCTTCAGCGTGGCGAGGTCCTTTTGCACGAGCGCGGCGTCTTTCTCGAACTGCGCCTCGCTCATCCCCGGCTGACGATACAGCGTCAGCACCAGCTCCGCGCCCTCGCCGTTGGCGATGACGCGCATCGGCATGTAGATCCTCGTGCCGTCGCCGAGCGTCACGGTGTGGTCGAGCACGCCCAGCGTGTTGCGCGCCGCGAACTCGACCGTCACCACGCCGCTCGGCGTCTCGACCATCCAGCGGCCGTCGATCTTGCTGATCGAGCTGCCCAGCCCCGCCGCCCATTTCGGCATGTTGAGCGGCTCCGAAGCGAACCGGTACACCTCGAGCGCGGGCGCGTCGATCGACACGCTGAGCGTTCGGCAGGCGAGCTTCATTCGTCGAGCAGCGCCATGCAAAGCAGATTCTCATGGTATGTCATGCGTGCCCCGTCGCAATGGCCGCGAGCGACGCGGGGCTGGCGGGCGGCCGGTTGCCTCGCCACGCGATGTGCAGGTCCGGGCGCAGCAGCAGAAGATCGCAGCCGTAGATGTCGCGCGCGGCCGCGTCCGGGATATCCACGGCCTGGAAAGGCACGGCGTTGAAGGCTTGCTCGAGGCCCGACGTATCCAGCCGGGTCCCGCCGAGCCGCAACAGCGCATATCCGGTACCGATGCGGTCCTGGATCGCCGTGTGGCCCTCCAGCCAGACGTGCGGCAGGCGCGCGCCGGGCCAGGTGGTGGGCACGTACTCGCGCAGCCGGTGCTCCGGCGCGCCAGGCTCGTCGCAGATGAGCGGCGAGCCCCCGTAGCGGTAGCCCAGCTCGGCGCCGATCATCTCGTTCGACTTGCGCTGCTCGACCTCGGCCACCGCGACGAGCTGCGGCAGGTCGCGCCAAAGGCTGCGCCACTTGCGCCGGCCCTGCGAGGCGTAGCGCGACGCGGCGACGACCTGCTCGCCCACCTGCCGGCGCTCGATCTCGTAGGCGTCGAGCAACCGCGGCCCGCCCCAGCCGCGGAGCGTGCCGGCGAGCTTCCAGGCGAGGTCGATGGCGTCGCCCACGCCGCTATTCATGCCGAGGCCGCCGGTGGGGATCACGAGGTGCACGGCATCGCCGGCGAGAAACACCCGGCCCTCGCGATAGCGATCGGCGAGCAGCAGGTTCTGGCGCCATTTGCCGACGTAGAGCATCTCGTAGTTCACCGGCACGCCGATGGTCTTCTCGAACTGCGGCGCCATCGCCGCGTCGCTGTCGAGGCGCGCGTGCAGGGTCCAGTGGCGGGTGGAGTCCTGCATGATGAGGAAGCTGTAGGCCTCGTCGGCCACGTGGTAGTGGCGGCCATGCCCGGGGCCGGCGGCAATGGGCATGCGGCCGAAGAGCTCGTCGCAGCGATAGAGCGCCTGGCGGAATTCACCGAGGTTGCCCTCGCCGCGCAGCTCGATGCCAAGCTGCTGTCGCACCGTGCTGCCGCCGCCGTCGCAGCCTACGAGGTATTTCGCTCGTACCGATCCCCCGGAGCCGACCCGGGCGGTCACGCCGCCGGCGTCCTGCGTGAACGACTCGAGCTCGCAGCCGTAGCGCACAGAGACGCCGGGCAATGCCTCGGCCTCCTTCTTCAGCAAGGGCTCGAGCGTGTACTGCGAGATGAGCTGGTAGGGCTCGAGCGGCATCGACGCGTCGCGGCAGGCGTCGATGGCGCGACGCGCTGCGGCGACCGAAGGGTAGGAGTGGTGCACGAGCGGCGGCTGGTTGAGCGCGGTGACGATGAAAACGTCCATCGGCACCTCGGCGCGCAGGCCGGCGGCGCGCACTTTCGCCGCGATGCCCATGCGCCGGTAGATCTCCATGGTGCGCGAGTTGCACCGCTCCATCTTCGGCAGGAACTGCGGCGCATCCTTGCGCTCGATCAGCGTGCAGCGCACGCCCTGCTGGCCGAGCGCGACGGCGAGCGTAAGGCCGACGGGACCCGCGCCGACGACGAGGACCTCGGTTTCGCTCATGCTTGCATCATAGGGGGGAAGCCGGCAGTAGCATTAGACCCATGCGCAGGTTCCTCGCCGCGCTCGTCCTCCTCGCCTGCGGCGCCGCCGGGGCGCAGGACTGGCCTGCGCGCCCGGTGCAGCTCATCGTCCCCTACACGCCCGGAACCGGCGCCGACATCCTCGCGCGCCTCGTCGGGCCGAAGCTCGGCGAGCACTGGAAAGTCGCGGTCGTCACCGAGAACAAGGCCGGCGCCACCGGCAACATCGGCGCCGAGTTCGTCGCGAAGAGCCCGCCCGACGGCTACACGCTGCTCTTCGTCGCGACCTCCTTCACCACCACGCCGGCGCTCGCCCGCTCGCTGCCGTTCGATCCCGTGAAGAGCTTCGAGCCGGTCGCGCTGCTCGCGACGAGCGGCCTGGTGGTGGTGGTGAATCCCATGGTCCAGGCGCGCTCGCTGCGCGAGTTCATCGAGCTCGTGAAGCGCGAGCCCGGCAAGCTGAACTACTCCTCGCCCGGCAACGGCGGCCCGCAGCACCTGGCGATGGAGCTCCTCAAGCTCGAGACCGGCATGGACATCGTGCACGTCCCCTATAAGGGCGCGGCGGGCGCGCTCGCCGACGTCGTCGCCGGCCACGTGGATGCGACCGTCGCCACGGTGCAGACGGTGGTCGCGCACGTGCACTCGGGCAAATTGCACGGGCTCGCGGTGATGAGCTATGACCGCTCGAAGGCGCTTCCCGACGTGCCGACGCTGCGCGAGCAGGGACTGAACGACCTCGAGGTCGAGACCTGGTACGGCGCCTTCGCGCCCGCCGGGACGCCCGCCGCGGTGGTGGCGAGGATCAATTCCGACGTCAACGCCGCGCTGCTCGACCCGGCCGTGCGCGAGGCGCTCGCCCGGCAAGGCATGACGCCCGCCGGCGGCGCGACGCAAGTGCTGGCGAGGCGCGTCGGTGTCGAGCTCGCGCGCTGGAAGCGGGTGGTGAAGGAAGCCGGCATCAAGGCGGACTGATGGACTACCTCGACGACCTCGTTGCCGCGTACCGCATCCTCGCCGAGCACGGCGTGATCGACGCCTACGGCCACGTCAGCCTGCGCTCGCCGAAAAACCCGCAGCGCTATTACCTCGCGCGCTCGCTCGCGCCGGAGGCGGTCCAGGCCGGGGACATCCTCGAGTACGACCTCGACTCCAAGCCGCTCGACGCGCGCGGACAGGAATCGGTGCGCGAGCGCTTCATCCACGGTGAGGTGTACAAGGCGCGCCCGGAGGTGGTGGCGGTGGTCCACAACCATTCGCCCTCGGTGATTCCCTTCAGCGTCACCGGCGTGGCGATGAAGCCGATCTACCACATGGCTTCCTTCATCGGCGAGGGCGTGCCGAACTTCGAGATCCGCAAGTTCGAGAAAGGCACCGATCTGCTCGTCAAGACGCCGAGGCTCGGCGCGGCGCTCGCGAAAACCCTCGGCAAGAGCTCGGCGGCGCTGATGCGCGGCCACGGCTCGGTGACCGTCGGCGAGAACATCGCCCGCGCCGTCGGCCGCAGCATCTACCTGGAGCAAAGCGCGCGGCTGCAGATGCAGGCGATGCTGCTTTCCAGGAAGGTCACCTACCTAGACGCCGCCGAGGTCAAGGCCTCAGTGCCCGTGCAGGACTACAAGCGGGCCTGGCCGATGTGGCGGGAGAAGGCGCTCGCCAAGGCCGAGGCCGATCGACGATGAGCGCCGAGCTTTGCAACCTCACCGCGGTCGGGCTGCTGGAGGCCTACAGGACTGGCACGCTGTCGCCGGTCGAAGTGACGCGCGCCGTTCTCGCAAGGATAGAAAAGCTCAATCCGGTCTTCAATGCCTTCAACCTCGTCTCGGACCGGGCGCTCGACGAGGCGCAGGCTTCCGAGGCGCGCTGGCAGTCGGGGCAGCCCAAGGGACTGCTCGACGGCGTGCCGGTCTCGATCAAGGACATCCTCCTTACCAAGGGATGGCCGACGCTGCGCGGCTCGAAGACGGTCGACCCGAAGGGGCCATGGAACGACGACGCGCCGGCCACCGCGCGGCTGCGCGAGCACGGCGCGGTGCTGCTCGGCAAGACGACCACGCCCGAGTTCGGCTGGAAGGGCGTCACCGACAGCCCGCTCACCGGCATCACGCGCAATCCCTGGAACAGCAAGAAGACGCCGGGCGGCTCCTCCGGCGGCGCGGTGGCCGCGGTCGCGGCCGGCATGGGCCCGCTCGCGGTCGGCACCGACGGCGGCGGCTCGATCCGCATCCCGTGCAGCTTCACCGGGCTGTTCGGCCTCAAGCCCTCCTTCGGCCGCGTGCCGGCATGGCCGCTCTCGCCCTTCGGCACGGTGGCGCACGTCGGGCCGATCGCGCGCAGCGTCGCCGACGCGGCGCTGATGCTGAACGTGCTCGCCCTGCCCGACGCGCGCGACTGGCACGCGCTGCCGTTCGAGCCGCGCGACTGGCGCACGGGCCTCGAGGACGGCGTGCGCGAGCTGCGCATCGCGTTCTCGCGCGACCTCGGATACGCCAAGGTCGACGCCGAAGTGGCTTCGGTCGTCGCCGACGCGGTGAAGGTCTTTGCCGACCTCGGCGCGAAGGTCGAGGAAAAGAACCCGGGGTTCGCCAACCCCGAGGGCATCTTCCGCACGCACTGGTTCTCGGGTGCGGCGATGCTGCTGAGTAATTTCTCGAAAGAGCAGAAGAAGCTCATCGATCCCGGTCTGCTGGAAGTCGCCGCCGAGGGCGAGAAGATCGGCGCGCACGAGGTGCTCGATGCGCAGATGAAGCGCGGCGCGCTCGGCGCGCACATGAATCTCTTCCACCGCGACTACGACCTGCTCGTCACGCCGACGCTGGCGGTGGCGGCGTTCGACGCCGGGCTCGAGTTCCCGCCGGGCAAGAAGCGCTGGATCGACTGGACGCCCTTCAGCTTCCCCTTCAACCTGACCCAGCAGCCGGCGGCGTCGATTCCCTGCGGCCTCACCAAGTCCGGCCTGCCCGTCGGCCTGCACATCGTCGGCCCGCGCTACGCCGACGCGCTGGTGCTGCGCGCCGCGCGCGCCTTCGAGACCGCGCGGCCGATCACGCTCCCGAAAGTTACCTAGCGCAGGCCTGCTGGTAGGCCTGGGTGTAGATCTCGTAGCACTGCTTGAACGCGTCCGCCTGGGTGCTCTCCCAGCTCGTCTTGCACTGGTTGGCGTAGCGCTGGAGCATGTCGCAACTGGAGCTATCCACGCCGGCGGATCCGCGAGCGCCCTGGCCCGCGCGCAGCGCGTTCAGATCCTGGGTCGCCTTCAGCGTCTGCTGGCCGAGCAGCAGCACCTGCTGGATATTGCTCATCAGGCCGGCGGCCCCGCCCGCCAGATATCGCTGCTCGGAGAATTTCATCGCATCCATGGCGTCGCGCAATTGCTGCTCGCTCTGCGCGAGCGACTTCTGGAACAATTGCTCGCTCATCTCCCCGGTGGTCCGCCGCGGAAATTTCGGCGCGGGATCCTGCGGCAGCGCCTCGCCAGCGCAGAGACATGCGACCAGGACAGCCATCAGGCGGCCGGCAGTGTCCATGGCTAGCGGCGGCCGGTCAGCCTCGCGTCCAGCTGCGTGCGCATGTCCTCGATGGCCTGCTGCACCGTCGAGCTTTGCGTCGTCATCCATTCCGCCATGGCCTGCGCGCCCATCTGGCCGCCCGGGTTGTGCTTGTAGGCGCGGCCGACGACCGACATCTGGACGGCGCCGTCGGCGTCGAGGAACACCAGCTCGCTGGTCGCGTTCACCCGCTGGCCGCCGATGTCGTTGATGCCCGAGTAGCGCAGGTCGAAGACGCAGCCGACCGCGGGTTGGGGCAGCGAGGCGAGCACGTTCATGTCCGGGATCAGCTGCACACGGCCGAACCGCGACTTCAGCATTTCGACGACGAAGTTCACCGGCCGGCTCGGGTCGTAGGACTCCGCACCGCTCCTGACTTCCTGCGGCCGCCACCCGGCGGCAATCGACTGCTGCGATTTGGCGAAATGCGCCAGCGTCATCTCGGTCGCGTCGGAGGCGATCAGGCCCACGGTCAGCGCCTTGGGCGGCAGCATCCCGGCACGCGACTGCTGCGGCGGACCGGCGATGATTCCCTCGAGGGCCGAGGTGGTCTTGTACTGCGGCCCGAGCGTGTTGCAGCCGGCGACGAGCAGAGCGAGGCCGACCCAAGCCGGCGACCAGAACCGCATCCGCTTCATAGTTCCCCCTTCTGCTGCCTACTGATCCTGCTCGCCTGGGATCTTATTCTTCACCAGGCATTGCTGCGAGGCCGCCTGGCAGGTGAGGAACGTCGACTTGCGCGCGAGGTCGCGGCTGCAGCTCGTGGCGAGCATCGCGCAGACATAGGTGCGCGCGCACTCGCTGTAGGTCTCCTGCGGGGTATTCGCTGATACCGCCACGCCGCAGTTCGGCTTGGCGAAGTTGCCGCTGATTGTCCAGCGCTTGTCTCCCGGCGCGGCTTCGGCGCCGAAGATCTCGGGGTGCGCGCTGCGCTTGAGGATGCCGCGGTATTCGGCGTCGGCATTCGGCCCGAGAACCTCGTCGGTGAGGCTCTGCAGCTTGGCCGAGCTGATGCCGCACTGGCGCGCGTTCGACTTGAACATGTCGAGCATCGAGCCGTAGTACGCGTCGCACGAGCCGTTGACGCGGCCGTCGCCGCCCGGCGCGCCGGGCACGGCGAGCGGCACGGGCACTTTCGGCGCGGGCGGGGCTTGCGTGGTCACCGGCGGCGCAGGCGGCGGAGGCGCGTCCTGCTTCGGCGCGGGGGCCGGGGGCGCAGGCGCATCTTCGCGCGGCGCGGGCTGCCGTCCGACGGGCCCGGGCGGTAGCGATGGCGGCGTGCCTTCGGGCGGCGGCTCGCCACCCGGTTGCCGGCGGCCTTCGCCGGGTTGGCGGCCTTCTCCGGGCTGCCGGCCTTCGCCGGGCGAACGCTGCGGCGGCTGGGGCGGCGCGGAGGCAAGCTGGCAGCCGCCGCCCGGGGCGCAGACGTAGCCCGGATCGCAATAGCGCCGGCCGCCGCAGTAGCGCGGCGACGAGGTCGCGAGGCAGCGGCCGTCGTTCATGCACATGAAGCCCTGCTGGCAAAAGGAGGAGCCGTTGGCGCAGACGCGCTCGGAAGACGCCGGCAGGCATCCGCCCGGGATGCAGAGGTTGCCGGGCTGGCAGTAGCGCCCCGTGCCGCAGTACCTCACGCCGGGCGGAACGCAATAGCCGTCGCTCGTGAGGACGCTGCCCGCCGGGCAGCGCCGCTGCTGCGCGAGGAGCACCGGGCTTTGCTCGCGCAGCGGAAGCGCTTCCGCAGGCGGCGGGCCCTCGACCAGCGCGCGCCTGAGCGCGCCCGGGCCGGCCGGCGACGTGTCGGCGGCGAGCGCCAGCAGCAGCAGCGCGAGCGCGGCTACTTGCAGCGGATGTTCCCCTTGGCAAGGTCGACGCCCTTGGCGCAATCCTGCTCGCTCACCTTGCGCGAGCTGTCCATCGGCGGCACCGGGCCGCCGGCGCTGTACGCATCGCGCATCGTCGCGTAGCGGTCTTCGACGCAGCCGAGCGCGGCGAGCACCAGCATAGACCCGAGAAGCAGGCGCATCATGGGGCGTCTCCTGGGTGGACTCATGAGGAAGTGAGCTCGAGCGACCAGGTCGAGATCACCTTGTCTTCCTCGAGCAGCGTGCCGCGCACCGAGTAGCGGCGCTCGTCTTTCTGCTGCAGGCATTCGAAGCCGCGGTAGCGCCCGGTCGGGCTGGCGTAGAACGAGAGGATGGCGTCGCCCGAGAGCACGAAGCGCCCGCGCAGCGGGCCGAGCACCGGGTTGGACGAGGACCAGTGCGTCGAGCGCGCGCCCTGGGAGAAGGGCTCGATCTCGTAGCGGTTGTGCTGCAGCGCCGGCCGCTCGCCGCGGATGCGCAGCACGCCCTCGAAGCGCCACTTGCCGTTCTCATGGCGGATCGAGGTCTCGCCCGACACCGGCGCGGCGCGGCCGCCGGCGTCGCAGTACTCGCCCTCGGCGCGCCACTCGCCCTCGCGGAAGAGGAAGCTGTGCTCTATCCGTGCACCTCGACGCTGTCCTTCGGCGCCTGCGCGCGCTCGTCCATGCCGTAGTCGCGCAGCACCGAGGCGATGCGCAGGCGGTAGGAGCGGAAGATGCCGCCGCGGCCCTTTTTCTGCGCCTCGCGGTGCTTCTGCAGGGTGCGCCACTTGCGCACCGATTCCTCGTCGCGCCAGAACTGCAGCGAGAGGAACTTGCCCTTGGCGGTGATGCTCTCGAAGCGCTCTAGCGAGATGAAGCCCTCCGCCCTGGCGAGGTCCTCGCGCAGCGTCTCGACCAGCTTCATGTACTCCGGGAAACGTCCTTCGGCCGGCGTGAACTCGAAGATCACGGCGATCATGGCTTTTTCCCCTCATAGGCATTCTGCAGCAGTTCCATCACGGCGGCGAATTCGACCTTGCGCGGGTTCGGGTACGGCGCTTCCACCGCGGTGCGCGCGGCGCGCTCGAGGTCGACGCGCTTCATGCCGATCTCGGAGAGCTTCATCGGGATGCCGAGGCCGGCCTCGAGGTCCCACATCGCCGCCGGCGCGTTCTCGGCGCCGATCGCGGCCTCGACGCGCTTCATCGCGCGCAGCGCGGCGCCGTAGTTGTAGCGCATGGCGTGCGGCAGCACGATGGCGTGCGTCTCGGCGTGCGGCAGCCCCAGGCCGCCGAGCACGTGGCAGAGCTTGTGGTGCAGCGCCACGCTGGTCGTGGCGATGGTCGAGCCGGCGAGCCAGGAGCCGTAGAGCGCGTCGCCTCTTGCATCGAGGTTTTGCCCATCCCCGATGATCACGGGCAGGGCCTTGGCGAGCGCCCGGATCCCCTCCTCGGCCATCAGCGAGACGATCGGATTGCCGTCGTGCGCGTAGAGCGCCTCGACGCAGTGCGCGATCGCGTTCATCCCGCTCGCCGCCGAGACGGCCGCAGGCAGCCCGAGGGTGAGCTGCGGGTCGTAGATCACGACCCGCGGCAGCACCTTCGGGTCGCGCCCGGTCCTCTTCATCTTGCCTTCGGAGATCCCCCAGATGGTGGTCATCTCCGAGCCGGAATAGGTCGTCGGCACCGCCACTACCGGCAGGCCGGAAGTGAGCGCGATCGCCTTGCCGAAGCCGATGGTCGAGCCGCCGCCGACCGCGACGCAGCAGTCGGCATTGGCCGCCTTCGCCATCATGCGCGCGGCCTCCACCACGTCGTGCGGGGTGTGCATCACCGCGCGATCGAACACGTCCACCACCGGCAAGCCGCGCGCGATCGACTTGACTGCCTCGCTGCGCGCGCGGCTCGAGATGAGCAGCACGCGCTTCGCGCCCAGGCCGGCCACCTCGGCGCCGAGCTGCGCCGCGGCGCCCGCGCCGAACACCACGCGCGAAGGATGAGAGACGTACACGAACTGCTTCATAATGAACATTCTATGGCTCAGGGCGAGCTCGCGCTGATCGTCGGCGCCGGGGAAGGCCTGTCGGCGTCGATCGCGCGGCAGTGCGCGGCCGCCGGGATGCGAGTCGCGCTCGCCGCGCGAGATCTCGGCAAGCTCGCCAAGCTGAAAAAGGAAACCGGCGCGCAGGCCTTCGCCTGCGACGCGACCGATGCCGGCCAGGTCGATGCGCTGTTCGCGATGATCGATGCGCCGGCGCTCGCGGTCTACAACCCGAGCTACCGCGTGCGCGGGCCCTTCCTCGAGCTCGACCGCGAGGAAGTGCGCAGGACGCTGCTCGTGACCGCCTATGGCGGATTCCTGGTCGCGCAGGCGGCCCTCGCGCGGATGCTGCCGCGCAGCCGCGGCAGCCTCTTCTTCACCGGCGCCTCGGCGAGCGTCAAGGGCTACTCCGAGTCGGCGCCGTTCGCGATGGGCAAGTTCGCGCTGCGGGGCCTCGCGCAGAGCCTCGCGCGCGAGTTCGGGCCGAAGGGGATCCACGTCGCGCATTTCGTCATCGACGGCGGCATTCGGCGAAAAAACGATGCCCGGGCAGCGGCCAGGGGCGAGGACGGCATGCTCGACCCCGAGGCGATCGCAAAGACCTACCTCGACGTGCACCGCCAGCACCGCTCGGCGTGGAGCTTCGAGGTCGACCTGCGCCCCTGGGTGGAGAAGTTCTGATGCACGAGGTCGCGATCCGCCGCGAGATCATCGAGCGCGTCATCGCCCGGCGGGGACGGCTTCATCTTTTTGATTCCCTGGAGGCAAAAAAGACGGCGCTGCTCGTCATCGACATGCAGAACGCGTTCGTCGCCCCGGGCGCGCCGATCGAAGTCCCCGGCGCGCGCGACATCGTGCCGGCGATCAACCGCCTCGCGGCCGGGCTGCGCCGGCGCGGTGTGGCCGTGGTGTGGGTGCAGCACGAGAACGGCCCCGAAGGCTGGCGGGGCTTCTTCGACGTTTTCGTGCGGCCCGAAAACCGCGCCAAGGCTGCGGGCGCGCTGGCCGCCGGCCACGAGATGCAGAAGCTCTGGCCAAAGCTCGAGACCGGCGACGGCGACCTGCGCGAGACCAAGGACCGCTACAGCCCGTTCGTCGGCAGATCCACTTTGCACAAGAGCTTGCGGAAAAGGAACATCGACACGCTGCTGATCGCCGGCACCAAGACCAACGTCTGCTGCGAGTGCACCGCGCGCGACGCGATGATGCTCGACTACAAGGTGGTGATGCTCTGCGATTGCACGGCGGCGCTATCCGATGAGGAGCACCTCGCGACGCTCGAGAACGTGATCCAGCAGTTCGGCGACGTCATGACCGCCGACGACGCGCTCGCCCTCCTGTCATGAGCAAACGCCAGGTCCAGAGCACCAAAATCCGCCAGCCCTCGGGGCACTTCTCGCAGGCGATCGAGGTCGAGGCGAAGGGCCGCCTGGTGTTCATCTCGGGCATGACCGCGCGCCGCGCCGACGGGACCATCGCCGGGATCGGCGACATCGAGGCGCAGACGCGCCAGGTGTGCGAGAACCTGAGGGCCGCGGTCGAGGCCGCGGGCGGAAACATGGACGACATCTGCCGCGTCGACGTCTACGTGCGCAACATGGAGCACTTCGACAGCATCCACAAGGTGCGCCGCGAGTACTTCGGCTCGCCTCCGCCCGCCTCGACCATGGTCGAGGTGTCGAAGTTCACCTCGCCCGACTACCTGATCGAGATCAGCGCGATCGCGCTGATAGCCTAGTTCTTCATGCGGCGCGCCATCTCGGCACGCCAATCCTCCACAGGCCTGAAGCCCGGCTGCTTGCGCGCCTCGCGCTCGGCCCACGCCCAGAGCTCGTTATCCGGCAGTCCCATGTCCATCGGCACGCGCAGCGGCTGCGGCACGTACCAGGGCGTGTCGACGAACAGCTCGATGCGGTTGCCCTCCGGATCGAGGAAGTACACAGAGAGCGCGTTGCCGTGCGACACCGGATGCAGCTCGCGCACTAGCTCTGCGGCGAGCCTCCGGTGCATCTCGCGCAGGCCGGAGAATTCCGCCATGCGGAACGAGATCTGGTTGATGGGATTGAAGGGCAGCTTCTCCGGCTTGCCACCGGCGAGCACCATCTGGTGGTGCTCGCGAGGGTCGCGGCTGAGAAACACCAGCCGGGTTGCGCCCAGATCGCCGCGGTCGGTGACCGCAAAACCGAGCACGCGTGTGTAAAAATCCTCCATCCGAGCAAGGTCGGCGACGTACATCCCCATGTGGCTGAAGGCGAATTCAGGGACCATTTATGAGACTCGCAACGTTTAGGACCGCCCAAGGCACCAGCTACGGCATCGTCACCGGCAAGGGCATTGTCGATCTGAAGCGCTACATCGGCAACCGCTTTGCCGATTTGAAGGCATTGGTGGGCGGCGGCGCTTATGCTGAAGCGGCGAAGCACCAGTCGGAGGCGCCCGACTACAAGGAGTCCGACGTCACCTGGCTGCCGGTGATCCCCAACCCGGAGAAGATCATCTGCGTCGGCCTCAACTACCAGGACCACGTGGTCGAGACCGGGCGCGACAACACCGAGCAGCCGGCGATCTTCCTGCGCGTGCCCGAGTCGCAGGTCGGCCACAAGCAGCCGATCGTCCGCCCGCGCGAGTCGAAGAACCTCGACTTCGAGGCCGAGATCGCGGTGATCGTCGGCCGCGCCGGGCGAAGGATTTCTCAGGCCGACGCCTGGCAGCACATCGCCGGCTACTCCTGCTACAACGACGGCTCGGTGCGCGACTGGCAGCGCCACACGATCCAGTGGACCGCGGGCAAGAACTTCGCGCACACCGGCGGCTTCGGCCCGTGGATGGTCACCGCCGACGAGATCCCGCCCAACACCAAGATGACGCTCTCGTGCCGGCTGAACGGCGAGCGCATGCAGCACGCCACCACCGAGCAGATGATCTTCAAGATCCCGAAGATCATCGAATACGTTTCGACCTGGACCACGCTGCAGCCCGGCGACGTGCTGGTCACGGGCACGCCCGGCGGCGTCGGCGCGCGGCGCAACCCGCCGCTGTGGATGAAGCCCGGCGACAAGGTCGAGATCGAGATCGACAAGGTCGGCATCCTCGAGAACTCCATCGCCGATGGCTAAGGAGACCATCCGCAGTCTCGAGGACCAGCGCTACAGGGCGATGTGTGACGCCGACGCCGCTACTCTGGACAAATTGCTGGCGGAAAGCCTGGTGTACACCCACTCCTACGGCGGGCAGGACGGCAAGGCGGCCTACCTCGCGGGCGTGCGCGCGAAGAAGTGGGTCTACCGCAAGATCGAGCGGCCCGAGGAGAGCATCCAGGTGCACGGCGACTGCGCGGTGGTGACCGGCAAGATCCGCATCGAGCTCCTCTCGGAGGGCAAGCCCAGGACGCTGAACAGCGCCTACACCAACGTCTGGATCAAGGGCCCCAAGGGCTGGCAGATGGTCGCCTGGCAGTCGACGCCGCTCCCGGGATAGATGAAGAACCTTCTGCTGACGCCGTTGCTTGCGCTCTTCTGCGGCGTCGCCGCGGCGCAGGGCTATCCGTCCAAGCCGGTGCGCTTCATCGTCAACTTCCCGCCCGGCGGCAGCGTCGACCTGATCGCGCGCCTGATCGCGCCGAGGATGAGCGAGCAGCTTGGCCAGCCGGTGGTGGTCGAGAACCGCGCCGGCGCCGGCGGCATGATCGGCGTCGACGCGGTCGCGAAAAGCGCGCCCGACGGCCATACCATCGGCCTCGCCACCGCGGGCGCGCTGACTTCCAACGTCCACCTCTACCCGACGATGCCCTACGACCCGGAAAAGGACCTCGCGCCGGTGTCGATGCTGGCGCTGATTCCCTTCTTCCTGGTCGCGCACCCCTCGCAGCCGGCGACGCTGAAGGAACTCATCGAGAAAGCGAAGGTCACTCCGCTTTCGTATGGCTTCGGCGGCAACGGCTCGACCATGCACCTCGCCGGCGAGCTCTTCAACATGATGGCCGGCGTCAAGCTGCAGGGCGTGCCCTACAAGGGCAGCGGGCCGGTATCGGCCGACGTGCTGGGCGGGCAAGTGCCGCTGGGCGTGGTCGACGTGCCTTCGGCCCTCGCCAGCGTGCACGCCGGGAAGATGCGAGCGCTCGCGGTGACCTCGAAGCGGCGCATCGCCGCCGCGCCGGAAGTGCCCACCTTCGAGGAGGCGGGTCTGCCGGGCTACGAGGCGGTCGGCTGGTTCGGGGTCGTGGCGCCGGCGGCAACGCCTCCTGAAGTAGTCCATCGCTTGAACGGCGAGATCCGCGCAGCGCTGGCCATCCCGGAGGTGCGCGAAAGGGCGATCGCCGCGGGCACCGAGCCCTTCGCCGACTCGCCCCAGGAGTTCGCGGCGCTGATCCGCGAGGAGACGAAGAAGTGGGCGGAGGTGATCAAGGCCGCCGGAGTAAAGCTGCAATGAACGCGCCGGTGATCGATGTCCACACCCACATGCTCACCAGGGAGTGGCTCGGGCTCCTCGAGCAGCATGGCGCTCCGCACTACACGCTGAAGGAAGTCAAGGGCGGCCTGAAGGCGATCCACCTCGACGGCGCGCCGTTCATGACCCCGGTGCCGAACATGTTCGACTGGGAGGCGCGCATCGCCAACATGAACAAGGCGCGCGTCGACATCGCGATCACTTCGCTCACCTGCCCGAACGCCTTCTGGGGCAGCCCCGAGGTGAGCCTCAAGGCGGCGCGCGTGATGAACGACGACATGGCGCGCGCGCAGAAGACCTGGCCAGACCGCATCCGCTGGTTCGCCTCCCTGCCCTGGCAGCATGAGGATCTCTCCCTCCAGGAGCTGAAGCGCGCCTGCGATGCCGGAGCCGTCGGCGTGATGGTGCTCGCGAACATCGCCGGCAAGGCGCTGACCGATCCATCATTTGCTTCCATCTGGAAAGAAATCGACAGGCGGGCGCTGCCGGTGCTGGTCCATCCCAGCGCGCCGCCGGGCACCGCGGAGCTCGGGCTGCACGAGTTCCAGCTCACCGCGCCGATCGGCTTCACTTTCGACACGTCGCTCGCCGTCGCGCGCTGCATCTACGACGGCTTCTTCGATCGCTATCCCGGCCTGAAGCTGATCGCGTCGCACGGCGGCGGCGCGCTGCCCTACCTCATCGGCCGGCTGGATATCTGCTGGGACAACATCCCGGCCGCGCGCGCCAAGACGGCCGAGCCGCCGCGCAACTACATGCGCCGCATCTACGTCGACAGCGTGGTGTTCCGCCAGGACGTGCTCGACATGTGCGTGTCGGTGTGCGGCAGCGACAACGTGCTCTATGGCTCCGACTACCCGCACACCATCGGCGACATGATCGGCTGCCTGTCGCGCGTCGACGCGCTGCCGGGCGAGACCCGGAACAAAGTGCGCGGCCTCAACGCGCAGCGGATATTCCGGCTCTGAGCGCCTCGCGCCTCGTCGAGGGCGTCAACGGGCTGCGCATGCACGTGCTCGAGGCGGGCGAGCCGGGCCGGCCGGCGGTGCTGCTGCTGCACGGCTTCCCCGAGCTCGCCTACAGCTGGCGCAAGGTGATGCCGGCGCTGGCGCAGGCGGGCTTCCACGTCATCGCCCCGGACCAGCGCGGCTACGGAAGCACCACCGGCTGGGACGGGCGCTACGACGGCGATCTCGACTCGTTCCGCATGCTCAACCTGGTCGAGGACGCCGCTCGGCTTCTCGCGCGGCTGAAGATCCGCAAAGCGCACATCGTCGGCCACGATTTCGGCGCGACGGTGGCGGCGTATTGCGGCATGACGCGCCCGGAGGCGTTTCGCTCGGTCACGCTGATGAGCTCGCCGTTCGGCGGCGCGTCGCTCGGCGTGCGCGCCGAGGGCGTGCACCGGGAGCTCGCCGCCATCGGCCGCAAGCATTACCAGTGGTACTACTCGACGCGCGAGGCGGACCGCGACATGCGCGAATGCACGCAGGGCGTGCGCGCGTTCCTGCGCGCCTATTACCACTACAAGAGCGCGGACTGGAAGGGCAACAAGCCCCACCCGCTCAAGGGCTGGACCGCGGCCGAGCTGGCGAAATTGCCGACCTACTACATCATGGAGCTCGACAAGGACATGGCCGAGACGGTCGCGCCGCACATGCCGGCGCGCGCGCCGGCATGGCTCACGGACGAGGAGCTCGCCGTCTACGCCGAGGCGTTCGAGCGCTCGGGCTTCCAGGGCGGGCTGCAGTGGTACCGCTGCTCGACCAGCCCGCGCTATTCGGCCGAGCTCGCCCGCGCGGTCGCCGGCAAGACGGTCGACGTGCCCTCCACTTTCATCGCCGGCGCCGCCGACTGGGGCGTCTACCAGAAGCCCGGCGACTTCGAGCGCATGCAGGGAAGCGCGTGCACCGACATGCGCGCCTGCCACCTCGTCGAAGGCGCGGGCCATTGGGTGCAGCAGGAGCAGCCCGGGCGCACCGCCGCGCTGCTGGTCGATTTCCTGAAAAGCGCCTAGTCGAGCTTCGCGCCGCTCGCCTTCACCACCCGCGCCCACTTCTCCAGGTCGGCGGCCATGAAGTCGCGGAACTCGGAGGGCGAGTTGCCCACCGGCTCCGAGCCGTCCGTCTCGATGCGCGCGCGCACGTCGGGCTGGGCGAGGATCGTCACCAGCTCCTTGTGCAGCTGGGCGACGATCGGCGCGGGCATGCCCGCCGGGCCGATCACGCCATACCAGCCGACCACCTCGTAGCCGGGCAGCGCCTCGGCCACCGCCGGCAGGTCGGGCAGCGACGCGATGCGCTGCGGCGTGGTCACGGCGAGCGCGCGCAGCCGGCCGGCGCGCACCTGCGTCATCGCGCCCTGGATGCCGGCGAAGTTGAACTCGTAGCGCCCGGCGATCAGGTCGGTCAGCGCCGGGCCGCTGCCCTTGTAGGGGATGTGCTGGGCCTTGACGCCGGTCATCTGCTTGTAGAGCTCGCCGGCGAGGTGCCCGCCGCTGCCGAGGCCCGCCGAGCCGAAGTTGAGCGGGCCGGAGAAATTCTTCGTCCAGTCGACGAACTCCTTGAGCGTCTTCGGCGGCGACGCCGGGTGCACCACGAGCAGCAGGCCCGCGCGCGTGAGCTGCGTGATCGGCGTGAAGTCGTTCACCGGGTGATACGGCAGGTTCGGGTTGAGCGCGGCGTTGATCGTGTGCTGGTGATAGGCGAGGAGCAGCGTGTAGCCGTCGGGCGGCGCCTTCGCCGTCATCTCGCCCGCGATCACGCCCGAGGCGCTGGCTCGGTTCTCGACCACGATCGACTGCTTGAACACCTCTCCCAGCTTCGCCCCGAAAAGCCGCGCCAGCAGGTCGGTCGTGCCGCCCGGCGCCGCGGGCGTGATCAGGCGAATGGGGCGGCTGGGAAAGTCCTGCGCGTGCAGCGCGCCGGCGACTGCAAGCGAAATCAGGAGGAGCCAGCGCATGTCAGCCCGCCCGCCTGCCGAGCGGCTCCATGCCGAAGGCCTTGATCACGCCGCCGGCGCCCGGGGAAGTGAGAAACGCGATCAGCTTGCGTGCCGCTTCAACCTGCTTCGAGCCCGCCACGATCGCCGCGCTGAAAGATTGATTCAGCTGGATTTCGTTCGCGATCACGCCGACCAGCTGGACGCCTGGCCCCGCGTGCACGATCTCGCTCACCGGCAGCACCGCGACGTCGGCCTCTCCCTTGGCGAGCATCGCCGTCGCCCCGGCCCCGCGCGGAGTCGCCTTGACGTTCACCTTGTCGGCGATGCCGAGCCGCGGAAAGACGTCCTTGATGAGGAAGATGCCGGCCGTACTGGAGGGGACGGCCACGGTCTTGGACCTCAGCATCAGCTGCTTGAACGCCTCGACCGTGCTGACGTCCGGCTTCGGCGCCCCCGCGCGCACCGCCACGCCGATCGGCGTTCGCGCGAGATCCACGTCGCTCCCGGCGGCGATGCGCTTCTCGGCGATCAGCTCCTCGAGGCCTTCGCGCGACATGATCACCACGTCCACCGGGACGCCGCGCGCGAGCTGCGCGGCGATGGTTTGCGGGCCCTTGCCCTGCGACGAGCCCGAGCCGGTCTCGACCTTGATGCCGCTCGCGCGCTCGAACTCGGGCAGCAGCTTCTCGTAGGGGCCGCTGAAGCCGCCCGAAATCATCACTTTCAGCTGCGCGGAGGCGGTGAGCGGCATCAGGAGCAGCGCTGCGAGCAGGGCGGCATTACGGAGTCTCATTTTGGGGTACGTCCCTGAGGTAGACGGTGAGATCGGTCACCGGCGGCCGCGCCGGCACCTGGTAGAAGAGGTCGGCGACGAAGCCGCGATGATACGTCGTGTGGTTCACCACGTGCAGGAGCATCTGCCCGCGCGTCATGGCGCCCGCGCCGCCGCCGACGAACTCGAAGCTCACCACCTCGTCGAGCTTCGGCCCCGCCTCGGCCCATTGCACATACCAGGCATCCACCTCCTGCTGCTTATGCCAGAGCTCGGCGAGCGGCGGGTGATCCGGGGTGTTGCGCGCGCCGTAGCCGTGGCGGCGGCCCTCGAGGTGCGCCTGGAAGATGCGGTCGATGACGTAGTTGTGGTTGAGCGTGTGCACCATGTTCTTGAAGAGCGTGGTGCGCGGCTTCTCGGGCTCGCCGGCGGGCAGCGCGGCCACCGCGTCGAAGATGACCCGGTTTGCCCACTGGTTGTAGCGCGCGAGCATGCGCGCGGTTTTGCCATCCGTCATTTCGCGAACCAGGTGGCGTGCACGTGCTGGGTGTCGAGGTATTCGCGCACCGCGGCGATCTTGCCGTTGCGGAACGTGAGCACGAAGTGGTACTCGTTGCTGTAGACGCGGCCGTTCTTCAGCTCGCCCGTCGACTCGACCTCCACCGCGACCTTGTCGCCCTCGGCGATCATGCCTTTCACCGACATCCTGAGCCCGCTCCTGAGCTGGCCCATCATGTTGTCGAACAGGCGCGCCAGCTTGCGGCGGTCGTTGACGCCCGAGGTCGGCGTCACGCCCGGCTTGCCGGCGATCCACCACTGCACGTCGTCGGTCAGGCAATCGAGCGCGCCGGCGACGTCGCTGGCGCTGAACCTGCCGAAGAACTCCATCGCAAGCTGCTTGTTGCCAGTCATGAAAGGCCGAGCTCCCGCAGCGCATGCTCGCGCAGCCGGGTCTTCTGCACCTTGCCGCTCGCGGTCATGCCGATCGCCTCGAAATCGTGGACGATCCGGAGGTAGCGAGGCAAGCGGAAGTTCGCGCATTTCGGCTTCATCCACGACAGGATTTCATCCTCGGTCGCCTTGGCGCCGGCCTTGAGAGTCACATACGCGGCCGGCACCTCGCCCAGGCGCTTGTCGGGCACCCCGATCACCTGCGCGGTCTCGACCGCCGGGTGCGCGAGCAGCACCTCCTCGACCTCGGCCGGCGCGACGTTCTCGCCACCGACGCGGAACACATCCTTCAGCCGCCCGAGCATGCGCAGCCGTCCGTCTCCGGTCAGCTCCCCGAGATCTCCCGTGCGCAGCCAGCCATCCTCGGTGAACACCCTGGCGTTGGCCTCGGGGTTATTGCAGTAGCCCTGCATCACGTTCCAGCCGCGCACCTGGATTTCTCCGTCCACTATTCTCAGCTCGACGCCCTCGTGCGGCCTGGCGAGGCCGCTGACCCGCAGCTCTTCGGGATCGCGCCAGTCGCTCATCACCACGTTGGGCGAGGCCTCCGAGAGGCCGTAGGCGGCGCAGATCGCCTTCGCCCCGAGGACGTCGATGATCCTGCGCATGGTCTGCGGGCCGGCGGCGGCCCAGCCGCCGCGAAGGCTGAGCCTGCGCTTCGGGAAATCCTCGTGGCCCATCAGCATCTGGAACAGCGTGTCGTTGCCGGAGATGAGCGTGCAGCGCTCGCGCTCCATCAGCTCGAGCGCCGCGCCGGCCTCGAAGGTGGGCAGCGTGACCAGCGTGGCGCCGGCGACGAGCGCCATCAGCGCCGAGAGCGTCGAGCCGGCGACGTGGAAGAACGGCCGGCAGTTGAAGTAGACATCCTCGGGGCGGATGCCGATGCGCAGGCCCGCGGCCCACGCGTCGCGCAGCATGTTGTCGTGCGTGAGCATCGCGCCCTTCGGATACGCGGTCGTGCCCGAGGTGAACTGGATCAGCAGCGTGTCGCGCGGCGCCGAGACGTTGACGTCGCCAATTGACCATTCGGGCAACGGGCGCGTGATGTCGAAGGCCTTGTCGAAGCCGGTCTCGGCCACCATGGCGCGGAAGTCGATGTTGAGGAAGCGCGGCGCGTAGAAAAGCGCCTTGCATCCCGCCTGCTGCAGGCAGAAGGCGATCTCCGCGGTCTTGAAGCGCGTGTTCACCGGCACCGTGACCGCGCCGATCAGCGCCGCGCCATAGAAGAGGGCAAGCCACTTCTCGTCGTTGCCCATCAGGATGCCGACGTGGTCGCCGCGCCGGATGCCGAGCGTGTGCATCGTGCCCGCGGCGCTGCGCGCTCGCAGGTAGAGATCCTCGTACGTGAAGCGTTTCTTCTGGGTCACCAGAGCGTCGGCCTTGCCGCGCTCGCGCGCCTGGCGCTCGAGCACCTCTCCGAGCGTCTGCTCCCGCCAGCTCACCGGCTGCCCATCCACTCTCCGGAGGCGAGCTGCTCCTCGATCGCCTCGATCTCCGCCTCGCGCGCGCCCCTGGGGTCGAGCTCGATGCCGCGATCGATGGCGCGCTTCGCCAATCGCAGGGCTGCGGGCGGCGCTTTCAGGATGGCATCGGAAATCTCCCGCTTCATGGCGTCAAGATCGCCGATCCTGGCCACGAATCCGGCGGCCAGCGCTTCCTGCGCGGTAAGCGCGCGTCCCGTGAACATCAGGTCCTTCGCCAGGCGCTTGCCGAGGATGCGCGGCAGGCGCTGCGTCGCGCCCACCGTGCCGCGCTGCGCCTCGGGCGTCCGGAACGTGGCGTCGGGCGTGGCGACGATGAAGTCGCACGCGCCGGCGATCTCGACGCCCGAGCCGATCGCCGCACCGTGCACCAGCGCGACGCAGGGCATCGGCAGCGCCTCGAGCGCCTCGTAGGCGGCGAAGGCCTTCAGGCGCCGCTCGCGGACCCATTGCATGCTCTTCCCCTGGCGCTCCTTCAGGTCGGCGCCGCCGCAAAAGACGGGCCCGTTGCCCCTGACGAAGACGAGCTTTACCGAGCCATCGGCCCCGATGCGCTCCAGGGTGGAAAGGATTTCCTGGCACATCTCGAGGTTGAGGGCATTGCGCACCTCGGGCCGGTTGAGCGACAGCGTGGCGACGCCGTCCGCGGTGGAGTAGTCGGCGGTCATATCGCGCGCTTCTCGCGCAGCTCGGCGATCTGCTGCGGCGAATACTGCAGGAATTCGGCAAGCACGGCGTCGGTGTGCTCGCCGAGCAGCGGGGGCCGGCCGATCTCGGGCTCGTCCCAGCCGAGGAACTTGTAGGGCAGCGCGAGCGCCTTGAATTCGCCGACGCCGGGATAGTCGAAGCTGCCGACCAGCCGGCGCGCGCGCACGTGCGGGTCGTTGAGGATCTCGGCGACGTCGTTCACCGGCCCGACCGGGACGTCGGCGCTGTCCAGCTTCTCGATCAGCGCATGCCTGTCCAGTTGCGAGATCTGCCGGGTCAAGACCGCCATGACCTCGTCGCGCTTGTCGAGGCGCGTCGCGTTGTCGGCAAACGCAGCGCCCCACTCCTCGATGCCGAGCGCCTTGCAGAGCGGCGCCCAGTGCTGGTCGCTCGCGGTGATGTGCGCGTATTTGCCGTCGCGCGAGCGGAAGCTCGCCGAGGGCACGCGGCCCGGATGCTCCGTGCCCAGCCGGGGTGGAATTTCATTCAATGCAAAAAACCGGGCGGCGGCGAGCGTCAGCAAAGCCACCTGGCCATCGAGCATGGAGAAGTCGACGCGGCAGCCCTTGCCGGTCTTCACGCGCCCCGCGAGGGCGACGAGGATCGCGATCGCGACCCACAGACCGGAAGTGAGGTCGGCGACCGGCAGCCCGGGCTTCACCGGGCCGCCGCCCCGCTCGCCGGTCAGGCTCATGATCCCGCCCATCGCCTGGAAGACGGTGTCGTAGCCCTTCTTCTGCGCATAGGGCCCGGTCTGGCCGAAGCCGGTGCACGAAACGAAAATCAATTTTGGATTGAGGGAAGAAAGAGTCGCGAAGTCCAATCCGTATCGGCCGAGCGTGCCGACGGGAAAGTTCTCGACCAGCACGTCGGCCTTCTGCGCGAGCTCGCGGATGATTTTCTGCCCCTCCTTCGAGCGCAGGTTGACCGTGATCGATTCCTTCGCGCGGTTGCAGGCGAAGTAGTAGGCGCTGTCGCGCGCGAGCTGCGGCTCGAAGGTGCGCGTCTCGTCGCCGCTGCCGGGCTGCTCGACCTTGACCACGCGGGCGCCGAGCTCGGCGAGGATCATCGACGCGAACGGGCACGCCAGCACACGCGAGAGGTCGAGCACGGTCAGCCCTTCGAGCGGCTTCATGCGTCCTCGGGCGGCTCGAAGCTGCGCATGCGCTTGTTGACGTCGCGGCCGCGGTGCAGGCCCTGCTCGAGCGTCATGTCGCTCACCTCGTGGAACAGGGTCTTGGTGTGCGCCATCGCGGCGCGGCTGATCGCGGCGACTTTCTCCGCGAGCGCGAGCGCCTCTCGCATCAGGGAGTTCGGCGCCACGACCTTGTTGACCATGCCGAGCTCGAGCGCCCGCTTGGCGCCCACGGGCTCGCCGAGCGCGACCAGCTCGAACGCCGCCTTGCGGCCGACCTGGCGCACGAGGTTGGCCATCACGATGGCGGCGACGATGCCGTGCTTCGCCTCCGGATAGCCGAGCCTGGCGTTGTCGGCCATCACCGCCATGTCGCCGGCGAGCGCGAGGCCGGCGCCGCCGCCCATCGCCGCGCCGTTGATCGCGGTGACGACCGGCGTGACCATCTTCGAGAACACGAGGTGCAGCTGCATCGTCAGCTCGGAGCGCGCCTCGGCGGCCTTCGGGTCCTTGAGCCCCTTGAACTCGGAAAGGTCGGCGCCGGCGCAGAACGCCTGCCCGGCACCGGTGAGCACGATGCAGCGCACGGCATCGTCGGCGTCGCCGCCGCGCAGCGCTTCCAGCAGCTGGCGGCTGAGGTCCGTGTCGAGCGCGTTGCGCTTGTCCGGGCGGTTGAGCGTGATCAGCCGCACCGCTCCCTTGTCTTCGATCAGCAGGTTCATAGCCTCCCCAGCCTTTTGCGCGCCTCTTCCATCTCGGCGACGATGCGCTCCAAGAGCTCGCCCGCCGGCACGATGTCGTGCACCAGCCCCGCGCTCTGTCCCGCCTCCACTTTCCCCCACTCGACGTCGCCCTTGAGCGCCGCCTGCTTCAACGAATGCTCTTGGAACAGGGTGTCCAGCTGGGCGGCTGATGCCCCCGCGCGCTCGGCCGCCTCGTACTTCGCGGAAAACGCGTTCTTGAGCTGCCGGATCGGGTGGCCGCCGCGGCCGACGAGGGTGCTCTGGTCGACCTCGGCATCCAGCACCGCGCGCTTGTAGTTCTCGTGCACGCTCGCCTCGGGCGTGGCGATGAAGCGCGTGCCGAGCTGCACCGCATCCGCGCCGAGCGCAAGCATCGCCGCCACGCCGGCGCCGTCGGCGATCCCGCCGCTCGCCACCACCGGCAGCTTCACCGCCTGCAGCACGCGGCGCACCAGCACCAGGGTGCCGACTTCGGAGGGCGGCGGATGCCCGCCCGCCTCCGCCCCGTCGACCACCAGCGCATCGACGCCGGCGGCTTCGGCCTTCCTCGCATGCTCGACCGAGGCGACGACGTGCAGCCATTTCGTGCCGATGGCGCGGAAGCGCGCCAGGTGCTCGCGCGGCCCGCCCTGCGACGCGACCATCACCGGGATGCGCGCCTCGTGCGCGATGTCGAGCATTTCGCGCGCCTTGGGATTGTTGAGCGGAATGTTCACTCCGTACGGTTTCCCGGTGCCCTCCCGGATTTCGCCCAGGATGCGCTTGAAGTCCTCGATGCGCAGCGGCCCCGCGGCGAGCACGCCCATGCCGCCCGCGTTCGACACCGCGATCACCAGCGCCGAGTTCGACGAGGCCCAGCTCATCGCCGCCTGGAAGATCGGGTGCTCGATGCCGAGCAGCTCCGTGATGCGCGTCCTCACGCTTTCTCCCCGTGGATGAGCGCCTTCGCCTGTCCCGCGAGCTTGGCGAGCGCCTGGTCGAAGACGCGCTTCTCGGCTGCGGACAGGCAGCCGCGAAACGCGGCGTCGCGCTCGGCGGCGGCGCGCATCAGGCCGCCGTAGGTCTTGCGCCCCGCCGGCGTGAGCGTGAGGCGCACGCCGCGCGCATCGGCCGGGTCCGCCGCGCGGCGCACCATGCCACGCCTGGTCAGCCCCGAGACGACGCGGCTCATCTGGCTCTTGTGGATGCCCGCCGCGTGCGCGAGGTGGTTGAGCGACAGCGGCTCGCGCACCGCGCCGAGCAGCGCGATCGAGCGCCACTCCCAGAGGCTCACGCCGAACTCGCGCCGGTAGCGCAGCTCCGCGCCGCGCGAGAGCAGGTTCGCGACGCGGTGCAGCTGGTAGGAGAGCAGGTCCTGGATCTCAGTCATCGAAGAACGGCGTCTCGCGCTCGCCCCTCAAGCGCAGATCAAACCTGTAAACGGTGCCCTCCCTTCGGGCCACGAGAAGCGCGCGACGCTTCTCGGGCACCGCGTCCAGCACCGGATCGGCAGCGAGCTCGAAGAACATCGTGGTCTGCAGCTGGCGCATCAGGCCCGAATAGAGGATCAGGAAATTGATGTGCGCGATGCGGCCCTTGGGCGCGCCGGGCTTGATGGTCTTGAAGCGGTAGATGCCTTTCGCGTCCGTGGCGGCGCGGCCCCAGCCGGAGAACTTCGGGTTGTCGAAGCGCCCGTCGCGGTCCGCCTGCCAGATCTCGACCACCACGTTGTCGAGCGCCCTGCCGTCGAGCTGGGTGATCTTTCCCATGACCTCGATCTCATCACCGAGGTGATTCGCGCCCGCCGCAAACTCGCGCGGGAAGAACGGGCCGAGCGTCATCTCGCCGGTGGGGATCAGCTTCATGCGAGCTTGGGCGTGGCGGCGCGGCCGCGCACCACGATCTGGTACTCGTACACGAGATAGTTGGTCTTCGACGGCACGAAGCGCGCGATGCAGCGGCTGCGCGCATCCGCGTCGCGGAGCGCGTTGAGGATTGCGTCGGACTCGTTGAGCGGCTCGCCGGGAAAGAACATCTGCGTCACGAGGCGTGAGAGCCAGACGCGGCCCCACACCGAGAAATGGATGTGCGGCGGCCGCCACCAGCCGCCCGTGTCCGGCACGGGGTAGGCGCCGGGCTTGATGGTGCGCAGCTCGACCAGGCCGCTGTCGCCCGCCACCATGCGCGCCGCGCCGTAGAAATTAGGGTCGGGCGGCGCGTCGTTCGAGTCGTTCGGATGGATGTACTTGCCGGCGGCGTTGCAGTGCCACACCTCGACCACCGCCCCCGGGACCGGAGCGCCGTCCTCGTCCACCACGCGCGCGCGCACCTGGATGAGCTGGCCGGCGGCGCGCTTCTCGCCCTTGCCGGCGAGATCCCCGCGCAGCATGCGCAGTTTCTTGGGCAGATCGTGCGGACCGGTCAGCTCCGAGGCGGTCAGCGGCCGGCGCACCAGCGGCTCGGCGGGCCAGCGCTGCGCGGTCTGGGCGTAGCCCGCGACGATGCCTTCGGACTGCGTTTTCGGATCGCGGCGCTCGAGCATGGGTTGACACCGTAAACCGGGATGGTTGATAGTGTCAACCATGGACGCGGTGACGCTGTGCGAGTGTTTCGCGCGCGACGGCCTGCAGCACGAAACGGCCTTCGTGCCGACCGAAACCAAGCGCCGGCTGGTCGAGCGCTTCGCCTCGCTCGGCTTCCGGCGCGTCGAGGCGACCTCCTACTCCAACCCCAAGGTCGTGCCGCAGTTCGCCGACGCTTCCGAGCTCCTCAAGTCCCTCAAACGGGAAAAAGACGTCTTCTACAAGGCGACGTGCGCCAACGTCCGCGCCGTGGAGCGCGCCCTCGCCGATCTCGACGCCGGCTTTGGCGCGAGCGAAATCAGCCTCCTCGTCTCGGCGACCGACGCGCACTCGCGCAAGAACCTCAACCGCTCCCGTGAGGAGCAGTGGCAGAACATCGCCGAGATGGCGCAGGCCGCGAAGGGCCGCTTCCGCCTGATCGGCACCGTCTCGTGCGCCTTCGGCTGCCCGTTCGAGGGCCGCGTCGACCCGAGGGTCGTGCTCGCCGACTACGAGCGCTTCCTGAGCCTCGGCGTGGAACACATCGCGCTTGGCGACACGATCGGCACCGCGGCCCCTTCGCACGTCAAAAGCATGTTCGGCTCCCTCCATGGGGGTCAGCCCATCGCGCACTTCCACGACACGCGCGGCACCGGGCTGGTGAACTACGTCGCCGCCTACGAGGCGGGCGTACGCTGGTTCGACAGCGCCTTCGGCGGCGTCGGCGGCCATCCGGCCAAGGTGAAATACGGGGGCGGGCACACCGGCAACGTGTGCACCGAGGACCTAGTGAACCTGTTCGAGTCGATGGGCGTCAAAACCGGGATCGACCTCGAGGGCCTGCTCGCCACGGCCGAGCTGTGCGAGGAAGCGCTCGGGCGCGAGCTTTACGGCCGCGTGACCCGCAGCGGATTGAATCCCCTGCTCTAGTGTTCGTCCACGTGCACTCGATGCGCATCGCGACGGGCGAGGAGGCGCTGGTGGCGCGCGTGGTGGCGGACGGCGGCAAGGTCGGCTACGGCTTCAGCTTCCGGCTCGACGCCACCGAGGCGCGCCACATGGCCGAATGGGCCGCCGGCGTGCGCGCCGAGCGCCCGGCCTACGAGAGCCAGCTCGACCACGCCTGGGAGCGCGCCTTCCTGTCGGATGAGGAAATCGAGTGGCACGACGAGCCCGGCTTTGCGAAGATTCAGTGGATAGGAGGCTGACATGGGCAAGACGGTCGAGTACAAGCGTCCCGACGGCAAGAGCGTCAACGGCTACCTCGCCGAGCCGGCGGCCGGAAGCAAGGCGCCGGCGATGGTGGTGATCCAGGAATGGTGGGGCCTCAACGACCAGATCCGCGGCGTCGCGGACAAGATTGCGAAGGCCGGCTACCGCGCGTTGGTGCCCGATCTCTATCGCGGCAAGGTCGCGCTGGAAGCGAACGAGGCCAAGCACCTCATGGAGGGTCTCAACTTCGGCGACGCCGCCGGCCAGGACATCCGCGGGGCGGTGCAGTACCTGAAGAAGGGCGGCAGCGCGAAGGTCGGCGTCACCGGCTTCTGCATGGGCGGCGCGCTCACCGTGCTCTCCGCGGTCAACGTGCCGGAGATGGACGCGGGCGTCATCTGGTACGGCTACCCGCCGCTCGAGTACGTCGACGCCTCCAGGATCAAGGCGCCGCTATTGGGCCACTGGGCGACGCAGGACCAGGCGTTCGCGATCGGCGGCGTCGACGCGCTGGAGAAGAAACTGCGCGCTGCGAACGTGAATTTCGAGTTCCACCGCTACGACGCCAAGCATGCCTTCGCCAACGAGACGGCGGACTCGAAGAAGCTCGACATGCTGAAATACGACCCGAAGGCGGCGGAGACGGCGTGGAAACGCACCATGGACTTCCTGGGCAAGCATCTCAAGTGAAGCCGTGGCCGGCCTGGATCGACGCGTTGATCTTCTGCGGCAGCGTGATTGTCCTGTTTTATGTCGGCCTGATCGGCTTCTCTGGCCTTCCGAGCCTGCCCATGGAGCAGACGATCTTCCGCTACGGCGGAACTGCCGTTCTGATCTGGCTCTTGCTGATCGGCGCGGCCTCGTTCCTGATCGGCATGCTCGCGGCCCGGCGCCTGCGGCGGATGCGCGCCCGCTGGCTGCCCGCGGTGATCGGCGGCGCCTACTCGCTCGCCTTCGTCGGCCTGTCGATGTTCGTGCCCCTGGCGCGGGGTTCGACCGGGAGCAAGGCGCTGATCGCGTTCCTTCTGCTCTTCCCGGCGTTGGCCTTGATTGCCGGCGCGTTGCCGCTCAAGCGCTCTTGATCTCGGATAGCCGCTCGACCGCGCGTAGCTCGGGGAACAGTGCGCGCCATAGCGCAACCACGACGAGCGTTGCGACGCCGCCCGCGAGGGCGGCGGGCACCGCGCCGAGCCAGGCGGCCATGGAGCCTGCGCGGAAGTCGCCGAGCTCGTTGGTGGCGCCGACGAAAAGCATGTGCACCGCGCTCACCCGGCCGCGCATCTCGTCGGGCGAGCCGAGCTGGATCACGCTCGCGCGCACGAACACGCTCAGCATGTCGGCCGCGCCCATCACCGCCAGCACGGCGACGGAGAGGAGGAAGCTCGTCGAGACCGAAAAGGCCATGGCCGCGGCGCCGAACAGCGCGACGCCGCCGAAGAGCGCGCGCCCGGCATGCGGCTGGCGCCGCGCCGGCAGGTGCGCGAGCACGATCGCCATGCTCACCGCGCCGACCGCCATGCTCGAGCGCATCAGGCCGAGGCCCTGCGGCCCGACGCCGAGGATGTCGCGCGCATAGATCGGCAGCAGGCCGGTGATGCCGCCGAGCAGCACGGCGAAAAGATCGAGCGAGATCGCGCCGAGCAGGATCGGCCTCACGCGCAGGTAGCGCAAGCCCTCGAGCGCGCGCGAAATCGCCGTGCCACTGAACGTTACTTCGGTGGGACGCCGGGTCCGGATCGAGCCCATGCAAAACGCGACGAGGAGCGACATTGCCAGGCAGGCGCCGAAGGTGACCTCGGGGCCCAGAAGGTAGATCAGGCCGCCGACGGCCGGGCCGAGCACCACCGCGGTCTGGTTGGCCGAAGAGCTCAGCGCCACCGCGTTCGGGAAACGCTCGCGCGGCACGAGCATCGGCAGCAGCGAGGGCACGGCCGGCCCGGAGAACGCCCGCGCCGTGCCCGAGAGGGCGAGCACGGCATAGAACGGCGCCGCCGTCATGGTCCGCGCCGAGGCGAGCGCCACCAGGGTGCCGGCGCACACCGCCTGCACCAGGTGCGCGGCGACGAGGATGCGCCGGCGGTCGAAGCGGTCGGCGACGTCGCCGCCGGGCAGCGTGAAGAGCGCGATCGGCGCGAACACGGCGAGGCCGGCGTAGGCGAGCGTCATCGCGCTGCCGGTGAGATCGTAGAGATACCAGCCGATCGCGACCGCCTGCATCTGCAGGGCGAGGCCGGCGAAGAAGCGCCCGGCGAGGAAGAAAAGGAGGTCTTGAGTCAGTTACTGCTTCGGGATCTTCGCCGCCTCCACTACCTTGGTCCAGCGCTCGGTCTCCGAGGCGTAGAACTCGCGCAGCTGCGCCGGCGTGCTCGAGCGGCCCTCGACGCCGAGCTCGGCGAAGCGCTTCTGCACTTCCGGCGCCGCCAGCGCCTTGACCAGCGCCTGGTGCACCTTCTCGAGGATCGGCTGCGGCGTCTTCGCCGGCGCGGCGAGCGCGTTCCACGAGGCGACGTCGTAGCCCGGCACGCCCGCCTCGATCACCGTCGGCACGTCGGCGAGGCCGGGGAAGCGCCGCCCGGCGCTGACCGCGAGCGCGCGCAGCTGGCCGGACTTGATCTGCGACAGGAGCGGCGCGATGAAGTCGACGCCGAGGTCGAGGTTGCCGTTCCTCACGCCGATGACCACCTCGCCCGTGGTCTTGTGCGGGATCACCACCGCGTCGATGCCCGCCATGGAGCGGAACAGCTCGCCCGCGAGGTGCTGCGTGCCGCCCGGCGTGATGGTGCCGATGTTCATCTTGCCCGGGTTGGCCTTGGCCTTGGCGATCGCGTCCTTCAGGGTCTTCAGCGGCGAGTCGCCGCTCGTGACGATCACCAGGCTGAAGTAGCCGACGGTGGAGATCATGGCGAAATCGGTCGCCGGGTCGTAGGGCAGCGACTTGAAGAGCGCCTTGCTCACCGCGTTGCCGTTGGTGAGGAGCAAGAGCGTGTAGCCGTCGGGCTCGGCGTGCGCCACGGTCTCCGAGGCGCGGATGCCGCCCGCGCTCGGCATGTTCTCGACCACGATCTGCTGGCCGAGCGACTCGCTGAGCCTCGGCGCGAGGGTGCGCGTGGTGATGTCGGCGACACCGCCCGGGCCGAAGGGCAGCACGATGCGGACCGGCTTGGCCGGCCACGCCTGCGCGAGCGCGATCAGGGGCGCCGCGAGCAGCGCGGCGAGCAACAGCCTTACGTTTTCCATCTCGGGAATATCCTCCTCGCGTTGCTTTCGAATATTTTTTGCTTATCCGCGGCGCCGAGCGCGCTGTTCTGGATATAGCGTTTCGTGTCGTCGTAATGATGCCCGCTTTCCGGGTCGATGCCGCGCACCGCGCCGACCATTTCGGAGGCGAAAAGGATGTTCTCCGCCGGTATCACCTTGAGCAGCAGGTCGATTCCCGGCTGGTGGTAGACGCAGGTGTCGAAGAAGACATTCTTTAACAGGTACTCCTTGAGCGGCGGGCGCTTCATGTCCTGCGCGAGGCCGCGGTAGCGTCCCCAGTGGTAGGGCACCGCGCCGCCGCCGTGCGGGATGATGAGGCGGAGCTTCGGGAAATCCCTGAAGAGGTCGCCGCTGACGAGCTGCATGAACGCGGTGGTGTCGGCGTTGATGTAGTGCGCGCCGGTGAAGTGGAACGCCGGGTTGCACGACTGGCTCACGTGCACCATCGCCGGCACGTCGAGCTCGACCATCTTCTCGAACACCGGGTACCACCAGCGGTCGGTGAGCGGCGGCTCCTTCCACCACCCGCCCGAGGGATCGGGGTTGAGGTTGCAGCCGATGAAGCCGAGCTCCTTCACGCAGCGCTCGAGCTCGCGCACGCAGTTCTCGGGCTTGACGCCGGTCGACTGCGGCAGCTGGCACACCGGCGCGAAGTTCTTCGGATAAAGCCGGCAGACGCGGTGGATCAGGTCGTTGCAGACGCGCGACCACTGCTCGCTGATTTTCGCGTCGCCGACGTGGTGCTCCATGCCGCTCGCGCGCGGCGAGAAGAAGGTGATGTCGGTGCCGCGCTCGCGCTGCAGCTTGAGCTGCGCGCCCTCCACGCTCTCGCGGATCTGGTCATCGGAGATCTTCAGGTCGCCGACGCTGCCGGCGAGCTGCGCCTTGCGCCACGCGGCGAGCTCCGCCGGCGCGGTGGTGTAGTGCCCGTGACAGTCGACAATCATCTGCCGGTCGCCTTGCGCTTCCAGAGCTCCCAGGGACGGATGTAGTCGCGCCGCGCCTCGATCTTGCGGCCCTCTTCGGGATCGAGGTAGGTGACCGGCGTGCCGAGGGCGATCGCCTGCGCCTGCAGGCGCGCGCCGACCTCGAGGTATACGGCGCGGCCGACCACGTGCTGCAGCGTCGGCCCGACGATCGCGACGCCATGCCCGCGCATCAGGACCGCCGCATGGCTGCCCAGGCTCTGCACCAGCGAGCGGCCGAGCGCCGGGTTGTTCACCAGCATCTCGGTCATGCCGAACGCCTGGCGCGGCTCCCACACCGGCACCGGCTCGGCGAAGAAGCCGCCCGAGTGCGTCACCGCGCGCAGCGGCACCTTGCTCACGCCGAACGGGATGATGCCGGGCGAGTGGTTGTGGATCACGGCGATCACGTCCGGCCGCGCCTTGTAGATCTCGCCGTGGATGAAGCGCTCCGAGTACTGCCGCCGCTTCGTCGGCACGACCAGGTTGCTGTCGAGGTCGTACTCGGCGATGTCCTCCGCCGTCACCAGCTCGGGGGCGCGCGCGAGCGATATCAGGTAGCGGTTCGGGTCGCGGTTGTGGCGCACGCTGACATGGCCCATGGCGTCGACCACGCCCTCCATCGCGAGGATGCGGTTGGCGAGGACCAGCTCCTCGATCAGCTTCGGGTCCGCGGGCCCCGCGCTCTTCGGCTGCGCGAGCGCGAGCGGCGCCGCGGCGAGCGCGAGCGCGATGACGACGGCTCTCATTGGAAAAGCTCCTCTGCGCTGAAGCGCCGCGGGATCATGCGCTGCCGGTGGACGCAGTCGATCGCGGCCTCGAGGTTGCGGCGGTTCTCCTCGACACCGAACGGGTTCATCTCCGGATTTCCAGCCGCTTTGCGGCTCTCCAGCAGCCCCGCATATATCTCGTCGGCCTGCGCCTTCGAGACGTTGTTCTTGACCGTGACCATGTGGTTGATCTGGATCGCGCGGTGCTTCTTCTTCCACGCCTCGGCCGCCGCCGCCGGATCCGCGATCACCGGCTTGATGCGCTCGTCCTTCGGCGGCTCGCCGACGACTGCCGCGTCGAGCTCGCCCGAAAGCAGCATCGCGGTCATGTCCTTGCCCGCTGCAGCGCGCTCCACGTTCGGCGGGTCGCGGAACTCGGCCACGTGCGGCTCCTCGAAGGTCACCCACTTCACCCGGTCAAGGTTGACGCCGTAGTCCTCCGCGAGGATGCCGCGCACCCATGCGGCCGTGGTCACCGAGTAGGAGCGCTGCCCGACGCGCTTGCCTTCCAGGTCATTGGGTCCGACCCCTTTCGCCGTCACCAGCAGCGGATGCTGGAACCTCGCCGTCACCACCGCAGGGAGCAGCCGCAGCGGCTTGCCGTGCGCCTTGGCGAGCAGAAAAGTGACGATTGCCAGCTCGGCGACGTCGAACTCGAGCTCGCGCACCACGCGCTTGAACGCCGTATTGGGGACCTTGACGTCCGCGAACTGGAGCGACGATTTCTGCTTGAACGCCCGGGTGACCGGGTAGTCGCCTAAGAGGGCCTTCACTCGAGCGGCCCGTCGATGTACTTGAGGCCCTTCTCCTCGAGGCTCTTGCGCATGCCGTAGACGTCGAGGCCGAGCTCGCCCTTCTGCAGCCGGGCGCGGCTGCCGGCCTCCTTCTTCTCGCGCTCCTGGCCGGCCCTGGCAACAGCCTCTGCTTGTTTTCTATCGACAACCACTACTCCATCGTCGTCGGCGACGATCACGTCGCCCGGCTTCACGCTCACGCCGGCGCAGACCACCGGCACGTTGACCGAGCCGATGCTCGCCTTGACCGTGCCCTTGGCGGAGATGGCGCGCGCCCAGAGCGGGAACTTCATCTCGCTGATCTCGGCGGCGTCGCGGCAGCCCATGTCGAGGATCACGCCCTTAGCGCCGCGCGCCTTGAGCGAGGTCGCGAGGAGCTCGCCGAACGCGCCGTCGGTGTTCTCGCTCGAGCACGCCACCACCAGGATGTCGCCCTGCCGGAGCACCTCCGCCGCAACGTGGATCATCCAGTTGTCGCCGGGATGGCAGAGCGCCGTCACCGCGCTCCCGCCGATGCGCGCGCCGCGCCAGACGGGACGCATGTAGGGCTGCATCAGGCCGCTGCGCCCCTGCGCCTCGTGCACCGTCGCCACGCCGAGCCGGCCGAGGGTCTCGACCACGCCGCTCCCGGCGCGATGGATGTTGCGTACCACCATACCGTTCATGTCACCTCGCTCCCGGAACCCTGCGCGTCTTCAGGAACTCCTCCAGCGACTCGCCGCGGAAGTGCGCCACCATCTGCGGATTCGACACGCCCTTCGCGCGCGCGAGCTTCTCCAGGCAGAAGAAGCTCGCGCCGTAGTCCTGCATGGCCTTCCAGTCCAGGCGGCGCACCATGTCTCGTTCTTCCTCGCTCAGCCCCTGCATCGCGGCTTCGGGCTGCTCGATCAGCAGTTTCCGGTTTTTTTCATGAGTCAAGCCATTCAGGAAGCGGTTGATACGCAGCCCCCTGGCGCTGCGCTCCAGATCGAACACGTACTTACTCAAAGAGCGCCACGGCCATCGCCGTCGTCATCGGCAGATAGTAGTTCTGGTGCACCTTGCGCGCGCCCTGGTTCAGCGCGCCGCGCATGATGAGCCACATGATCACCTCGGCGCCTTCGTTTCCGCCCAGGCGCGCGAAGTCCTCCACGCTCATGGCAGCCAGACGCTCGGGATCGCGGTCGATGAGCTCGAGGAACTCGCGGTCCCACTTCTCGTCGTTGAAGCCGGCCCGCTCGCCGATCATCTGGTGCGAGAGCCCGCCGGTGCCGACCATCGCGACCTTCAGGTCCTCGGGATAGCTCTCGATTGCCTTCCGGATCGCCTTGCCGAGCTTGAAGCAGCGGCGCGGCGTTGGCAGCGGATGCTGCACGACGTTGACGACCAGGGGAATGATTTTGCCCGGCCAGTCGGGCTTGGACGGCCACATCATGGTGAGCGGCGAGTGCAGGCCGTGGTCGAGGGCGATGTCCTGGAAGATCGAAATGTCGAACTCGTCCTCGATCAGGCTCTGCGCGATGTGCCGCGACATGCGGGCATCGCTCTTCAGCCGCGGGATCGGCCGCTCGCCGAGGCCTTCGTCGGCGATGCGGTATTCGTCGCTCACGCCGAGCGCGAAGGTCGGATAGTGGTCGAAGAAGAAGCTGGTGGCGTGGTCGTTGAAGCAGAAGAAGAGCACGTCGGGCTTCTTCTCCGCGAGCCATTTCGCCACCGGCTCGTAGCCCTTGAAGAGCGGCTGCCAGTCCGGGTCCTGCTGTCTTCCCTTGTCGAAAGCCATCGCGATGGTCGGGACGTGGGACGTGCCGATCCCGCCGATGATGCGCGCCATGCGTGAAATTTTACGGCTTAACCCTTTTCGCGGCGGCCTCCGTTTCATGCGGGGAGGCACCCCAACAAAAGGAGAAAGCCATGAAGCGCACCCTGCTCTATGCGGCGATCGCCGCCGCCCTGCCCGCCTACGCCGCGGTCGAGGAGAAGCCCAGCACGCTTTCGGACCAGCAATCGGTCGCGGTCACCATCTATAACGAGAACCTCGCCCTGATCAAGGACACCCGGCGCGTCGCGCTGGCGGCCGGCGAGAACCGCCTCGCGCTGCGCGAGGTGAGCGGCCGCATGCGGCCCGAGACCGCGGCGCTGCGCAGCGTGTCGCATCCCGGGGCGCTGGCGCTGATCGAGCAGAACTTCGACTTCGACCTCCTCACGCCCGCCAAGCTGCTCGAGAAGTACGTCGGCCGCACCGTGCGCATCGTCAAGACCCATCCCACCACCGGCGCCGAGTCACTCGAGACCGCGACCGTGCTGGCGGCGAACAGCGGCGTGGTGCTCAAGATCGGCGACCGGATCGAGACCGGCATGCCCGGGCGCATCGTCTACGACGGCGTGCCCGCGAACCTGCGCGACAAACCGACGCTCGTCACCGAGCTCCTGAGCCAGCGCGCCGGCCAGCAGACGGTCGAGCTCTCCTACCTCTCCGGCGGGCTCGCCTGGAAGGCGGACTACGTCGCCGAGCTGAACGCCGGCGACAGCGCGCTCGACCTCAACGGCTGGGTCACGCTGACAAATAGCAGCGGCACCGCCTACCCGAACGCCAGGCTGCAGCTCGTCGCCGGCGACGTGAACCGCGTGCGCGACGAGATGCGCCTCGCCGCGAAAGCCTCGCGCGCCATGGAGGCGCCCGCGGCGCGGGTCGCCAACATGGCCCAAGAGCAGCTTTTCGAGTACCACCTCTATACCCTTGGCCGGCCGACCACCATCGCCGACAACCAGACCAAGCAGGTGGCGCTGCTCAGCGCGAGCAGCGTGCCGGTGGTGAAGGAGCTCTTGCTCCAGGGCAGCGACTACTACTACCGAACGAGCTACGGGAACATCGGCCAGAAGATGAAGGTCGGCGTGTTCGTGCAATTCGAGAACAAGGAGGCCTCGCGCCTGGGCATGCCGATGCCGAAGGGCGTGGTGCGCGTCTACAAGAAGGACAGCTCGGGCAACGCGCAATTCGTCGGCGAGGACTCGATCGACCACACGCCGAAGAACGAGACCGTGCGCCTGAAGCTCGGCGACGCCTTCGACGTCACCGCCGACAAGAAGCAGACCGACTTCAGAAAACGCGACTCGGCGCATCCATGGAACTACACCTTCGAGAGCGCCTACGAGATCGTCCTGAAGAACGCGAAGAAGGAGCCGGTGACGGTCGTGGTGCGCGAGCCCGTGCCGGGCGACTGGCGAATGCTCGAGGAGTCGGCGCGCCACGCGAAGGTGGCTGCCGGCACTGCCGAGTGGCGCGTGCCGATCGCCGCCGAAGGCAGCACTACGCTCCGCTACCGGGTGCTGGTGCGCTACTAGGCGTAGATCAGCGCGCCGACGATGACCGCGGCATCGAGCCCGACCCAGCCCACGCAGGGGAGGTAGATGTTGCGGTCGCGCTTTTGCAGGCCGTACCAGAACCAGAGGATCGCCGAGAGCAGGTAGGCGCTCCACGAGAGGACCGAGACGCCCGCCGCCTGGTGCCCGACCCAGATGGTCAGCACCTGCGGCACCGTCATCAGCAAAGTGAAGACCGACATTCCGCCGAGGACTCGGCTCATGAGCGTATCGGCATCCTTCGTCGGCTTCGCGGCATCGGGCGCCATGGCGGCCTCCTCTTTGTCTATTGGCTGAATTTCTGCCTGACTTCGTCGTCACCGAGCGGGTGGCCCACCCAGACCACCACCTTGCGCGCGCCCGCGCCCATGGCGAGCTCGCGGAGGATGCGCTCCTCGATCTCCGACAGGCCGCCTTCGGTCATCTCCATAGGCTGGATCACGACCCGGGGGGAGATCGCGAACAGGCGGCCGGCGAAGACCTGCTTGAAGGCTCTCTTCAGCGCGAGCTCCGCCGCGCCGAACCGGCCGACAAGCAGCCGCGTCGTGGTAAACGGCGTATCGGCAACCACGCTCGATTCGGCGCCGGATTCGAGGTGGCGGAGCTCGAAGCGGTTCTTCCGCACGCGAACGTAGACGGTGCTCGAGAAGAGACTCATCTCACGGACGATCCCCCGCGCGCCAGCGCCGGAAGAAGACGGCCCACAGCGGCAGGAGCAGCAGGCCCAAGCCAACAAAGCCCGCGAGGACCTGCAGCACGCTCCTGTGCGGCGGCAGGCGGTATTCGCCCGTACGCTCGAAAGGGAACGCTCCCAGAAGGGACAGCGCGATGTAGAGGGCGATCGCGGCGAAGCAGACGCCGCTCCACGCAAGCCGGTTGCCCGGGCCGACGATGGCGAAACTCAGCCCGAGCACGAGGATCGGGATTATCGCCACGAAAACCTCAGGTTCAGCCGACGAAAGCGACCCCGATCGCCTGCTTCAGGAATTCCCTGCGCGTCGCCATCGTTTCCCTCCTCGAGACGGTTTACCAGCCCGGTTGCGGGCTCACCCTAAGCAGCGACGTCGTTGCCGATGATCTCGTACACATTCCCATCCGGCGCAATGAAATGCTGCCAGATCCTGCCCAACGCGCGCCGCGGCTCCTCGTAGATGAACTCGGTCCCGGCGCCAAGCAGTCGGGCGCGTGCAGCAGCAAAGTCGTCGACTTCAAACGCGACAACGGGCCCGCTTCCAAAGAACTCATGGTCCTGGTCTCGCGCTCCATAAACGTGAACCTCGGTCCCATCATCCAGCTTGAAGCGGCCCGACTCGTCGTCGATCGACACCGCTTGCAGGCTCAACACGTCCCGGTAGAACGTATTCATCCTGTCGAACTGTCGTGTCTTGGTCCCGATCCAACTCAGGCGCGTGACCTTCATTCAAAGCTCCCGAGGAAAGCGTGTTGTTTGCCGCGCCGCACGTGGCAGCGTAGCGAGGTAAAGGCGTCGGTCAACATTAGAGGGCCCATGCCCTGATGACCAAGGCTCTGAGGCACATATACGCTCCGAGCGCAAGCAAGCCGACAAAGAACGCGCGGCGAAAGACCTGCTCGGCGGCGCGCTGCCGCACGATTTGGCCAACGTACATCCCCGCTAACGAGAAAACAAGCGCTACCACCCAGCTGCCGGCGACTTCGATTCGAAGCTCGCCATGCACCATGAGGGCTGCCGCCAGTGCAAGGGGACAGATGAAAGCGTTGATGCCGACGCTCTGCACCAGCGCCTCCTTGTCGAGCCGGAGAGACGCCAGGTACGGAGCCGTGGGAATCACGAATACGCCGGTTGCGCCATTCAGCATGCCCGTCACAAGTCCGACGAGTGGCGACAGCCATCGCTCCCGGCGCGGGCGAATTTCCAATCGTGCTCCGACAAGTCCGTAGATCCCGTATGCCGCGAGCACTGCACCCAATGCACCAGTCGCGGTGGACCCTGGCGATTTGGTGAGGAACTCGACGGTCGAAAACGTTCCGATGACAGTGGCGACGATCATCAAAGCGAACCGGCGTAGCAGCGCGAGGAGCGTC
>Ga0075424_100000010_pt1 | contig 89784 bp, 65 predicted proteins | sample SoiMethybrSBSTD3_FD_75301 | JGI IMG/M metagenome (GOLD analysis project Ga0075424, IMG submission 75301) | Bulk soil microbial communities from a Populus tree surrounding site in Tennessee, USA - Soil MetaG P. TD hybrid SBSTD3 | ecosystem: Environmental > Terrestrial > Soil > Tree plantation...
CGGCACGCCGATGTAGTCCGCCTGATCCTTCGTCAGCTTCGTCAGCTTCACGCCGAGATGATCGAGGTGCAGCCGCGCCACCTGCTCGTCGAGGTGCTTCGGCAGCATGTAGACCTTCTTCTCGTACTTGCCGGTGTTCCGGTGCAGCTCGAGCTGCGCGATCACCTGGTTGGTGAACGACGCCGACATCACGAAGCTCGGATGGCCGGTCGCGCAGCCGAGGTTCAGCAGCCGGCCCTCCGCGAGCACCATCACGCTGTGGCCGTCGGGGAAGCGGAACTCGTCGTACTGCGGCTTGATGTTGATCCGCTCGATGCCCGGATACTTCTTCAACCCGGCCATGTCGATCTCGTTGTCGAAGTGGCCGATGTTCCCGACGATCGCCTTGTCCTTCATCCGCTTCATGTGATCGACGGTGATGATGTCGTGGTTCCCCGTCGCCGTGATGAAGATGTCCGCCTTGTCGACGAGGTTCTCGATCGTGTCGACCTGGTAGCCTTCCATCGCCGCCTGCAGCGCGCAGATCGGATCGATCTCGGCGACGATCACGCGCGCGCCCTGGCCGCGCAGCGCCTGCGCGCACCCCTTGCCGACCTCGCCGTAGCCGAACACCACGGCCACCTTGCCGCCGAGCATCACGTCCGTCGCGCGCGCGAGGCCGTCGGGCAACGAGTGGCGGCAGCCGTAGATGTTGTCGAACTTGCTCTTCGTCACCGAGTCGTTGACGTTGATCGCGGGAAAGAGCAGCGTCCCGGCGTCCATCATCTGATACAGCCGGTGCACGCCGGTCGTCGTCTCCTCGCTGACGCCGCGGATGGCCGACGCGATGCGCGTCCAGCGCGACGCGTCCTTCGCCATCGATCGGCTGATGCAGCCGAGAATGACGCCCCATTCCTCGGGCTCGCTCTCGGGCCGGAACGCCGGCACCGTGCCCGCCGTCTCGAACTCGACGCCCTTGTGCACCACCAGCGTCGCGTCCCCGCCATCGTCGACGATGAGCGTCGGCCCCGCGCCGTCGGGCCACTCGAGCGCTTCGCTCGTGCACCACCAGTACTCCTCGAGCGTCTCGCCTTTCCACGCGAACACCGGCGTCCCCTTCGGATTGCTCGCCGTGCCGCCGCTCTCCGGGCGGCCGACGACCACAGCGGCTGCCGCGTGATCCTGCGTCGAGAAGATGTTGCACGACACCCAGCGGACGTCGGCGCCGAGCTCGGTCAGCGTCTCGATGAGCACCGCCGTCTGAATCGTCATGTGCAGCGAGCCCATGATGCGCGCGCCGGTGAGCGGCCTGGTGACGCCGTGCTGGCGGCGCAGGGCCATCAGCCCCGGCATCTCCTGCTCGGCGAGGCGGATTTCCTTCCGCCCGAATTCCGCGAGCGACAGATCCTTCACCTTGAACGGTTCGCGTCCGACGGCCTTCGCCGCGGCGAACGGATGCATCTTCTCGGTCACAGTCGACATTCGTCTCTCCTTATCGGCCACCCTCGAGAGGGTTGCCCTGCACTTTCATCGGTGACCCCGAAATGGTCGCCCTGCATTCACGCGTGCGCCGTCGCGACGAACAATCCTGGTCCTTTCGCGCGCGGGTCGGGCGGCAGCGGCACGATGCGCGCGCCGGCAAGTCCGGCGCCCTCGAGCAGCCGCGCGACGTGATCCGCCGCGAAGCCGAGCCACACGTGGCCCATCTGCTGCCGGTAGCTCTCGCGATCATGCGGCAGCATGTCGACGACTACGACGCGGCCGCCCGGCTTCAGCACGCGCGCCACCTCCGCGAGCGCGCGCTCGGGTTCCGCAACGTGGTGCAGCACGAGCATGAGCGTCGCCGCATCGAGCCGCGCCTCGTCGATCGGGAGCGCCTCGAGCTCGCCGCGCCGCAGCTCCACGTTCAACGCGCCGTGCAGCCGCCGCTTCGCCGCCTGCAGCATCGCCGCCGAGGCGTCGACGGCAACGATGCGCGCGACAAACGGGGCGAGCGCGGCGCTCACCTGGCCGGTGCCGCAGCCCAGATCGCCAACCACCCATTCTGGATCAGCGAACGCCGCGAGCGCCGTGAGATGAAAGCGATCGCCGAAGAGCTCGTCGCGCAGCTTGTCCCATTGCCCGACCGACGACGAGAAGAACTCCTGCGATGTCGTCCGCCGCGCCGCGAGCGCCGCCTGCAGCCTGCGCTGATCGTGCGCGGAGGTCGGTCCCGCCGCCACCTGCTCGCGCACGAGCGCCCACAGCCGCCGCGCCGCCGGATCCAGATCGTCGCGCGACATGGTGTAGAGGCGGCTCGTCGCTTCGGAGCGCGACCCGAGCCAGCCGCCGTCGCCGAGCGCCTTCAGGTGGCGGCTGACCGTGGACTGCGGCAGCTGCATGATCCCGCAGAGCTCGGAGACGGTCAGCTCGTGGCGCTCGAGCAGCAGCAGCAGCCGGCTCCGCGTCGGGTCCGCAAGCGACGACAGATGGTCGAGGATTTCCGGCGCCCGCACATTCATCCGTATAGCCGGATTGAAGGATACTACGGCGGCGCGTGTCAGGGCAAGGGGCAAGGGGCTAGGGGCTGGGGGCTAGCTGGATCGTGACGTGGCGGCGCGCCGATTCACAACTCAGCTAGCCCCTAGCCCCACGCCCCTAAGCCCCTGCTGCGTCAGTACCCCGGCGACAGATTGAACTGAAACACCCAGCCGCGGCCGGGGCGCTGGAACGGGTGCGCGATGTCGAGCTGGCCGACCGCGTAGCCGAACAGATTGACGCGAAACGCCACGCCCGCGCTCGCGACGCCGTCGCGCCACGCGAACGGATGGGGCACCTGCGACGAACCGAGCACCGTCGCCGCAGGCTGCGGCTGCTGCAGGCTGTTCCACGCGAGCCCGCCGTCGGCGAAGAACGCGACTTCGACCGGCACCGGACCGTACATCCCCTGCGTCGCGCCGAAGGGGCGCAGCAGCGGAAAGCGGAACTCGAGGTTCGCCACCAGCAGCCGGCTGCCCAGCAGACGATCGAACTGGGGGCAGCCGCTCGTCGCGTTCGGCGTGCAGTCGGTCGCGTCGAAGCTGCCGACGTCGTAGCCGCGCACGAGATTCGGGTAGCCGAGGAAGAGCGGGAACAGCCGCTCGTCCGCGCCGCCGGACCCGTATCGCCCGTAATGCATCGCGCGCGCGGCGATCGTATAGAAGGACACGGGCATGAAGTAGCGGCGGTAGTCGGCGAGCAGGCTCGTGAACTGCAGCGACCCGAACGTCGGCGCGGCCTCGAGGCGATAGCGCTGCCCCTGCACCGGGCTCGTCGCGCCGAAGTTCGACGTGTCGTAGACGAGCGCGGCCGACGTGTTCGCGAGCGAGAGCGGCGCGCCGAGCGACGTCGTGCTCGAATCGTCGACGAGCAGATTCCCCGTGTTCAGCGAGAACGCCGTCGTCTGCACGATCTCGTCGAACGAGATGCGCGTGACGCCGCCCTGGAACTCGACGCGCTGCGCGCGGTTGAACGGGTAGGCGGCCACGCCGCCGACGCTCTGCTCGGTCTGGCGGAAGATGATCGTCTGATTGATCTGCGCGAGATCGTTGCCGACTTCGCCGACGCCGCTCTGGAAGCCGCCGGACAGGTAGGGAATCTGTCCGCCGACGATGCCCCAGTTCCAGCGGTGCGCCTGGTTGAAGTACATCGCCTGCGCGGCGGTGTTCTTCAAGCTGAAGTTCGTGCTGAAGCCGGAGTTGAGCTGCACCGCGGTCGCGAGCATGTGATCGCCGAGCATGTCGCCGAACTGCAGCGCGATGCCGCCGCCGATCGCGGCGCCGAAGCGGTCGGCGCCGACGGCGACGCTCGGCTGCGCGAGCCCTTCGAGCGACAGCGCCGGCGAATACTTCTCCGACGGATATTCGGTGGCCGCCGGCAGGCCGAGCGTCGCGTTCTCCAGCAGCGCCGCGACGTCGCTTGCCTTGCGATCGGCCGGCGGCAGCGCGCCCGCATTCGGCGCCGCGTCCGACAACCTCGGTGACGCGCCCGCCCGGCCAGACCCGCCGGACCCGCCCGGCCCGATCTCCAACTCGTAGATGTCGTACTTCCCGCCTTCGTAGACGCTGAACGCGGCCGCGCCGGTCTTCGCCGCGACCGACAGCGCGGGGCTGGAGCTCGTGATGCCGCTGATGCCGGTGCCGATGCGCGTCAACTGCGCGACGTCGCCGCTCGCGACGCCGATGCGATAGAGGTTCGGGATGCCGTCGCGATCGGAGATGAAGAGCAGCGCGCTGCCATCGGGCGTCCATTGCGGGTTGATGTTCTTGCCGCTCGTGAACGCGCGCAGCGGCTCGATCGCGCCGCTCTCGGGATCGACGAGCGCCAGCCGGTACTCGCCGATCGCGAGCGTCTGCAGGTTGCTCGAGAAGCGATCGGTGGCGAACGCGATCCGGCGGCCGTCGGGCGACCAGGCGGGCATCAGATCCGCGTAGGCGTCGTTGGTGAGCCGCCGCAGCCGCGACGCCGCGATGTCGTACACGTAGAGATCGGTGAGCCCGCGCGTCATGCCGGTGAACGCGAGCGCATGCCCGTCGGGCGCCCACGTCGGGTTGAACACCTCGTCGAGATCGCGCAGCGGGATCTCGCGCTCCTTGTCGCCGCTCTTCGCGTTGAAGATCGCGAGCGCGGGGCGGCCCGAGACGACCGTCGCGATCGCGATCCGCTCGCTCGCCGCGTCCCATCCGCCCGCGGAGTAGATGAACTGAATGCTCGAGAAGTGCGGATCGCTGGCGGTGCTCGTGAGCCGGTGCACCACCCTGCCGGTCTCGGCGTCCGCGACGAAGAGGTCGGTCGAGAAGACGCTGCGCGTCGAGAGGAACGCGAGCCATTTGCCGTCGGGGCTCAGCGCCGGGCCCACGTTCAAATCGGCGCCGAGCGTCGTGCCGCGCACGACGAGCCGCCCGATCTCGTTCGGCGGCGTCATCGACGCGACGACCGGCTCGTACATCGCGCGGATCGCCGCCTGCCAGTCGTTCGACAGCTCCTTCGTCTTGATGCCGAGCACCTTCTCGATCGCGACGTTGGTGTCGCCCCCGGCCGCCGCCATCGCGAGCATCCGCCGAATCACGTCGTCGCCGAAGCGGCCGCCGACGTACGCCCAGAACGCCTGGCCCCACCGGTACGGAAAGTACTTCGGGTTGTCGAGCTGTTCGATCGTCGGCAGGCTGTCCTTGCCGGTCTTTTCATCTTTCTGACGCACCGCGTCGCGCAGCCACATCGACGTGTTCGGATCGACGGGGCCGAGCGACAGGTATTCCGCCATCCCCTCGATGAACCAGAGCGGCAGGCGCTCGGCGCCGTTCTGTCCCGGCGGCGCGTTCGGGTTCGTCGTGATGTCGAACTGGAAGGCGTGGACGAGCTCGTGGCCGATCACGTGATCCGTGTCGGCGAGCGGGCCGCCCATCGGAAGCACGATGCGGCGCCGCAGCGGCTCGGTGACGCCGCCGGTCCCTTCGCCGAGCTCGCCGTAGATCGCGTTGGTCTGCTCGAAATCGGGATGCGAGGCGTAGAGGACGAGCGGCTGGCGGCCGCGCAGTTCGTGCCCGAGCATGCGTCCGAGGCGGACGCGCCATCGTTCGGCCATACGCGCGGCGACGTCAATCCCTTCACGCTCCTCGGGGTAGTAATAAATATCGAAGTGCTCGGTCTTCAGGATTTGGAAGTCGAGCTTTTTGTATTGGACCTTGTTGCGTCCGAAGTACTGCGCCGACGCCGGCGCAGCGGGTATCGGCAACGCGACGATGGCCGCGAAGAAAATAGTTCGGGCTCGCATGGTACGAACGGGTGGTGCAAGGCATGCGCCGCGCGTGGGATGATGTGAGCGGATGAGCTCAGTCACCCCGCCCGACGCCGCTTCCACGATCTCGCGGCACGACCTCATCGGTGCGCTGCGCGGCGGACGCGTCGTGCTCGTCGACGTGCTCTCTGCCGAATCCTACCGAGCCGCGCACATTCCGGGCGCGATCAACCTGCCGGTTGCGGAGCTGCCGCGCCTCGCGTTCGAGGCGATTCCCGATCGCGGCGCGGCCATCGTCGTCTACTGCGGCAGCCCGACGTGACCGCTCGGTGAGCAGGCGGTCGGCCTGCTGCGCGGTCTCGGCTACGCCAACGTGCGCCACTACGCCGGCGGATTGAAGGAGTGGTTCGAGCACGAGCCGCAGCCGTCGGCGCCTGCGGCCCTCGTCGCGCGCGCGCGGCCGCTCGACGCGCCGGCCGCGCACGGCGCGCGGACGCCCCACGCCACGTCGACGCGGCTGCTCGACGCGCTCGCGGCGATGTCGGTCGCCGCGCTGTTCCGCCTGTGGATCGCTATCGTCGTCGGCTGCGGCGGCGTGTACTGGATGCTGGGCCTCGCGGCGCCGGCGTCGCTGACGACCGCGTCGGGGCCGATCGGCCTGGGGCTCGGCGGCCTGCTGTCGGCGATGTATTTCAGCGCGGTGACGGCGACCTCGGTCGGCTACGGCGACATCGTGCCGGCCGGCGCGGCGCGCATCGTCGCGATCGTCGAGAGCATGGCGGGCCTCGTGCTGTTCGGCTGCGTCGTGTCGAAGTTCGTGTCGCGCCGGCAGGAGCAGCTGATCGACGACATCCATCACATCGCGTTCGAGGAGCGGCTCGGGCGCGTGCGCACGAACCTGCTGCTCGTGCGAACGGAGCTGCAGGCGACGGCGCGGCTGTGCGAGGGACGGGAGATCGCGCCGCCCGAAGCGATCGCGCGCGTCGAGAGCGCGGCGATGGTCTTCGTCGGCGAGCTGCACGCCGTGCACGACCTGCTGTACCGGCCGCAGCGGACGCCGGACGAGGCGATGTTCGAGGCGATTCTCGCGGGCCTCGCGTCGGTCTTCCGCGAGTTCATCGAGCTTCTGGCCTGCGTCCGCGGCCAGCGCGGCGAGCCGACGCCGGCGCTCGAGGCGAGCGTCGCGGCGACGGCGCGGCTCGCGCGCGACATCTGCGGCGAGTGCGTGCCGCGCGCGTTCGCGCCGGCGCTGCGCACGTGGATGGATCGGATTCAGCGGATGGCGGGCGAGGTCGAGCAGATCTGAGCGGTCTTCGCGCGCCAGTCGCGGGCGGCGGCGTCCGACGCCTCGAGCCCCGCGCAGTAGTCGGCGATCGCGCGCTGCACTTCTTCGCGCGCGAGCCGCTCGTCGTGTCCGCGCTTCGCGTCGGCGACGCTCTTCGCGACATAGCGCACGACGCTCAGCAGATCGAAGCCGATGCCCGGCGGCTGCCAGCCGACCGGATCGGTCGCCCACGGCGGGACGTCGAAGATGTCCTGCATCGGGCGCCGCTTCTCGATGTGCACGGTGAAGTCGGGGACGCGCTCGGTGAGCGTCAGCCGCGACGGCGGCCTCGCGAGCGCGGCGCGCACGCGATCGAGCGCGTCGGCGGTCGACGCGTTGTCCGCGGCCGCGTTGTCCTGCGCGGCGGCCGCGCCCGCGGCGGCCACGAGCAGCGCGACGAGCGCGAGACGCGCGGCGGCGATCGTCACCGGCCGAGGCTCGAGCAGATCTGCAGGCCGATGCCGGCGTTCGGCTGCGCGTTGCAGTACTCGGCGACCGCGGTGCGGACTTCTTCCTTCGCCTGCGCCTCCGCGTGCGCGCGCTCCGCTTTCGAGATCGCGTCGGTCGCCTTGCCCGCGAGGTATCTGCCCACCAGGTTTTCGATCAGGATCGTCAACAGCTCGCCCTGGTTGAACGCCGCGTAGGGCTGCACGAGCGGGTTGTCGACGGGGTTGAACATCAGCCGCTGCTGCTCCTGCATGTAGATGCCGCCCGCGGGCACCGGTTCCTTCTTGAAGTTCAGCGTCGCGAGCAGCTCCTCGATTTTCTGCCGCTCGCGGATCTGGACGCGGAAGGTCGGGCGCTCGTCGATCTTCAAGAGCGGCGTCGCCGGCGCATTCTGCAGCGCTTCCTTGATCTTGTCGAGCGAAACGGGGAGATGCAGCTCCTGGCCGTCCGCCGGTTTTTGCGGCGCCGTCTGTCCCTGTTCGGCGCGCGGGCTGTCCGCCGGGGCGGACGCCGGCCCCTGCTGCGCGCGCGCGGGCGCCGCAAGCGCGATCGCCATAAACAGCAGAGCAGACAGGCGCATAGGCGTTAGGACGCTCTGGCCGGGCCACCAGCCGGGGAAGCGCCGCCCCTTCTAGAATTGCACGACTTGCGCCATCCGGCCGCCGTTCATTTTCGAACAGATGCGCCGCGCGGTTTCGGAGCGTAGAATCGGGCAGGACCGCGCGCGGGGCGCGAGGGAGGACGCCGTGCATCAAGTGCTACGCGAGGATCAGCTCGAGCTCGCCGACGCCATCGCCGAAGGCGCGAAGCGGCGGCCGACGCAGGCGTTTGGCGAATACTTCTCCGCCAAGGGCGGCTCGTGCGCGCTCGGCGCCGCGTACGAAGGCGCCTACGCGCTGCCCCGCGATCCCGAGGAAGCGCACTCGATCCGCCCGCGGCTCGATCGGCTTTTCGACTGCCTCGAGAACGTCCGCCGCCGCTGCCCGGTCGGCTGCAACAAGCGCCTGCCGCTGAACGCGATCATCCTGCACCTGAACGACGATCACCAGTGGACGCGGGAGCAGATCGTCGAGTGGCTGAAGAAGTAACCCCGTCCGACGTCGCGCGCAATTAAGAATTAGGAATTTGGAATTTGGAATTCGTGTCTCGCTGTGACGCGGCGTGAGGTATGTGATCACGCATTCCAAATTCCACATTCCAAATTCCTAATTCCTGCGGTGCCCGAACTCCCCGACGTCGTCGTCTACCTTGAAGCGCTGACCCGCCACGTGGTGGGCCACCGGCTCGAGCGGCTCACGCTCCTCAGCCCGTTCGTGCTGCGCTCGGTCGATCCGCCGATCGACGCGATCAACGGCCGCACGATCGTCGGCGTCCGGCGCGTCGGCAAGCGGATCGTGCTGGACTTCGGCGACGATCTGTTTCTCATCCTGCATCTCATGATCGCGGGGCGGCTTCGGTGGCGCGAGCCGGGGAAGAAGCCGGGGATGGGGCCGAAGATGATCCTCGCGGCGTTCGAGTTCGCGCACGGCACGCTGTTCTTCACCGAGGCGAGCTCGACCAAGCGCGCGTCGCTGCAGCTGGTGCGCGGCGAAGCGGCGGTTGCCGCGGCGAACCCCGGCGGCGTCGAGCCGCTCGAGGCGTCCATCGAGCAGTTCCACGACGCGCTCACGCGCGAGAGCCACACGCTGAAGCGCGCGCTCACCGATCCGCACCTGTTCAGCGGCATCGGCAACGCGTACTCGGACGAGATCCTGCACGCCGCGAAGCTGTCGCCGATGAAGCTGACGCGCTCGCTCACGGACGCCGAGTTCCTGCGGCTGTACGAGGCGGCGCGCGCGACGCTGACGCGCTGGATCGATCGGCTCCGCGCGGAGACCGGCGACGGCTTCCCCGAGAAGGTGACCGCGTTTCACGACGAGATGGCCGTGCACGGGCGCTTCAGGAAGCCGTGCCCCGTGTGCGGTTCGCCGGTGCAGCGGATCGTCTACGCCGAGAACGAGTGCAACTACTGCGCGACGTGTCAGACTGGCGGCCGGCTGCTCGCCGACCGATCGCTCTCCCGCCTGCTGAAGGACGACTGGCCGCGCTCGCTCGACGAGCTCTAGCGCGCGTCGGCGAGCTCGACGCCGGCGACCGCGGCGACGCGGCGCAGGAGGGCGTCGGAGGTCAGCAGCGCGCGGCGGTTCGCCGCCGCGTAGGCGACGAGCAGCGCGTCGACGGTGGACGAGGTGATGCCGGCGCGCCGCGCGCGGCGATAGATGTCGGCCGCCTCCGCGTGCAGCGCGTACGAGGCGGCGGGCAGCGGCTCGAAGGCGCTCAGCTGGCGCGCGAGGCGGTCGAGATCGCGCTCGTCACGCGCGCCCTGCAGCACCTCCTGCACGACGATCGCCGTCGTCGCAGGCGGCGTGCCCTCGAAGAGGAGCCGGCGAAGGGCCGCGACGGGCGGCGACGCGACGCCGCGGTACAGATCAACGAGGACGCTGGTGTCGACGAGCGGTCCCATGCTCGCGCGCGCGCTCGCGCATCCGATCGAGGTCGCCGTCCCACTGAATCCTGCCGAAGCTGTTGGCCATGTCGAGGAGGCGGCCGCGCTGCACGAGCTCGCGGAGCGCGCGGTGGACGACCGCGGTCTTCGTCGCCTCGCCCGTCACGGCCATCGCGTCCCGCACCAGCGCATCGTCGAGGACGATGTTCGTGCGCATACACATCAAGTGTATCACGCAAGGTGTATCAAGTGCAGCGAGTTGTCATATGTCATCAATGAATGTAGATTCATAGATATGAAACACGCGTCCGCGCTCTACCGCCTGCTCGGCGACGAGGCGCGGCTGCGGCTGCTGCGGGTCCTCGCGCGCGAGCGGCTCAACGTCACCGAGCTCACCGGCGTCCTCGGGCTGGCGCAGTCGGGCGTCTCGCGGCATCTCGGCCTGCTGAAGGAAGCCGGCCTGGTCGCCGAGGAGCGCGACGGCGGCTTCAGCTTTTACCGCCTCGCCCCCTCGCTGGCCGACGGCGACGAGGCGCTGCCGGCGCTGCTGCGCGCGCAGTTCGACGCGTCGGCCTCCGACGGCGCCGTCCGCGCCGACGAGGCGCGGCTGCAGGAGGTGCTGCGCCTGCGGAAGGAGAACTTCGACGCGCACACCGGACCGGAGACGCGCGACGCCCGCCAGCTCGTGCCCGGCCGCAGCTGGGCCGCCTGGTCGCGCGCGCTCGGCCTCCTGATGCCGCCGCTCACCGTCGCCGATCTCGGCTGCGGCGAGGGCTATCTGACGATCGAGGCGGCGCGCTGGGCGTCGAGGGTGATCGCGGTCGACAAGTCGGAGGTCGTGCTCGGGCGCGCGAAGGCGCTCGCGCGCCGGCGCCGCGTCGCGAACGTCACGTGGAAGAAAGGCGAGCTCGAGAAGCTGCCGCTCGCCGACGCCGCCGTCGACGTCGCGATGCTGTCGCAGGCGCTGCACCACGCGCACGACCCGGCGCGCGCCGTCGCCGAGGCGGCGCGCGTCACGGCGCCGGGCGGCCGCGTGCTGCTGCTCGACCTGCGGACGCACAAAGAGGAGTGGGTGCGCCCGAAGCTCGGCGATCGCCGCCTCGGCTTCGACGACGACGAGCTGCGCGGCATGCTGGGCGACGCGGGGCTCTCGAGCGTACGGATCGGCGTCGGCGCGCGCAAGGCCGGCGATCCGTTCACGGTGCTGATCGCGGTCGGCGCAAAGACCGCAAAGGATGCGAAGGCCGCGAAGACTGCAAAGGGGTCCCGACGTGACGCGTAACGTCCGCTCGCAGCTCGACGCGCTGCTCGCCGCGCGCATCCTCGTCCTCGACGGCGCGATGGGGACGATGGTGCAGCGCTACGGGCTGACGGAGGCCGATTTCCGCGGCGAGCGCTTCGCACGGCATGCGAAGGATCTGCGCGGCGACAACGACGTGCTGGTCCTCACGCGGCCCGACATCATCGCGGCGATTCATCACCAGTACCTCGCCGCCGGCGCCGACATCATCGAGACCAACACGTTCAACAGCACCGCCGTCTCGCAGGCCGACTACGCGCTGGAGGCGCTCGCCTACGAGCTGAACCTCGAGGGCGCGAGGCTCGCCCGCGCGGCGGCCGACGAGTGGTCCGCGAAGACGCCCGGCAAGCCGCGCTTCGTCGCCGGATCGATCGGCCCGATGAACAAGACGCTGTCGATCTCGCCGGACGTGAACAACCCGTCGTTCCGCGGCGCGACGTTCGACGAGGTGTGCGCCGCGTTCAAGGATCAGGTGCGCGGCCTCCTCGACGGCGGCGTCGATCTGCTCCTGCTCGAGACGATCTTCGACACGCTGAACGCGAAAGCGGCGCTCGTCGCCATTCAGGAGATCTTCGAGGCCCGCATGCCGAATCCCGCGGCGCGGCCGCCGCTGATGATCTCGGTCACGGTGACCGACCGCAGCGGGCGCACGCTGTCGGGGCAGACGGTGGACGCCTTCTGGGTCTCGATCGCGCACGCCACGCCGTTCAGCGTCGGCATCAACTGCGCGCTCGGCGCGCGCGACATGCGCCCCTACGTCGCCGAGCTCGCGCGCATCGCCGGCTGCTACGTCAGCTGCTACCCGAACGCCGGCCTGCCGAACGCGTTCGGCCAGTACGACGAGCGGCCCGCGGACACCAGCGCCGCGCTCGAGGACTTCGCCGCGAGCGGCTTCGTCAACATCGTCGGCGGCTGCTGCGGCACGACGCCCGATCACATTGCGGCCATCGCCGCGCGCGTCGCGCCGCTGCCCCCGCGGCGGCTGCCGGAACGCGACGCGTCGAACGCCTTCACGCGGCTCGCCGGCCTCGAGACGCTGACGATTCGTCCGGATTCCAACTTCCAGATGATCGGCGAGCGGACCAACGTCACCGGATCGGCGCGCTTCGCGCGGGTGATTCGCGCGGGCGATTTCGCCGAGGCGGCGCACGTGGCGCTCGACCAGGTGCGCGGCGGGGCGAACCTCGTCGACGTGAACATGGACGAGGGGATGCTCGACTCCGAGCGCGCGATGACCGAGTTCCTCAACTACATCGCGACGGAGCCGGAGATCGCGCGCGTCCCGATCATGATCGACAGCTCGAAGTGGTCCGTGATCCTCGCGGGCCTGAAGTGCGTGCAGGGCAAGCCGGTCGTCAACTCGATCAGCCTGAAGGAGGGCGAGGCGGACTTCCTCGCGAAGGCGGCCGTCGTCAGGCGCTACGGCGCGGCGGTCGTCGTGATGGCGTTCGACGAGCAGGGACAGGCCGACACGATCGAGCGCAAGGTCGCGATCTGCCAGCGGGCGTACGCGCTGCTCACCGGCCGCGCCGGATTCGATCCGACCGACATCATCTTCGATCCGAACGTGCTCGCCATCGCGACCGGCCTCGAGGAGCACAACGCGTACGCGATCAACTTCATCGAGGCGACGCGCATCATCAAGGCGACCTGTCCGGGCGTCCGCGTGAGCGGCGGGATCAGCAACCTCTCGTTCGCCTTCCGCGGCAACGACGTCGTCCGCGAGGCGATTCACTCCGCGTTCCTCTACCACGCGATCCGCGCCGGGCTCGACATGGGGATCGTCAACGCGGGGCAGCTCGCCGTCTACGAGGACATCCCGCCGGCTCTCCTCGAGCGCGTCGAGGACATCATCTTCAACCGCCGGCCGGACGCGACCGAACGGATGGTCGAGTTCGCCGCGACGGTGAAAGGCGGCGCCGCGAAGAAGGAACAGGATCTCGCGTGGCGCGCGCAGAGCGTCGAGGCGCGGCTCTCGCACGCGCTCGTCCACGGCGTCGTCGACTTCATCGACGCCGACGTCGAAGAGGCGCGCCTGAAGTACGCGCGGCCGCTCGAGATCATCGAAGGGCCGCTCATGGACGGCATGAAGGTCGTTGGCGATCTGTTCGGCGCCGGGAAGATGTTCCTGCCGCAGGTGGTGAAGAGCGCGCGCGCGATGAAGAAGGCGGTGGCTTACCTCGAGCCGTTCATGCAACGCGAGCGCGAAGCAGGTCAGGTGGGTCAGGCAGGTCAGGTGGGTCAGGTGGGTAAGGCCACAAAGGGGAAGATCGTACTTGCGACCGTCAAGGGCGACGTGCACGACATCGGCAAGAACATCGTCGGCGTCGTGCTCGGCTGCAACAGCTACGACGTGATCGACCTCGGCGTCATGGCGTCGGCCGACCGGATTCTGCAGACGGCGATCGACGAGCGCGCGGATCTGGTCGGCCTGAGCGGCCTCATCACGCCGTCGCTCGACGAGATGGTCTTCGTCGCGAAGGAGATGACGCGGCGCGGCATGCGCGTGCCGCTCCTCATCGGCGGCGCGACGACGAGCCGCCAGCATACGGCGGTGAAGATCGCGCCGGAGTACGACCAGACGACCGTGCACGTGCTCGACGCGTCCCGCGTGGTGGACGTCGTCTCGAGCCTGCTGAGCGACGATCGCCGCGCGGCGTTCGAGCGCGAGAACCGCGATCTCCAGCAGCGGCTCCGCGAGCAGCACGGCGCGCGGCGCGAGCGGCCGCTCGTCCCGTACTCGACCGCCCTCGCCAATCGGCTCGCCATCGACTGGGCGCACGAGTCGATCCCGACGCCGCCCTTCCTGGGCCGCCGGCTGCTCGCCGACGTGCCGCTCGCCGATCTCGTCCCCTACATCGACTGGACGTTCTTTTTCGCCGCGTGGGAACTGAAGGGACGGTTTCCGGCGATCCTGAATCATCCCGAGTACGGCGCGGCGGCGCGCGAGCTGTACGACAACGCGCGCGCCCTTCTCGATCGCATCGTCGCCGACCGACTGCTGACCGCAAGCGGCGCGTACGGCTTCTGGCCCGCCGCGAGCGAGGACGACGACATCGTCGTCTACCGCGATGTCGATCATCAGGGCGAGCTCGCGCGCTTCAACATGCTCCGGCAGCAGGAAGCGATGCCGAGCGGGCAGCCGCACCTCTCGCTGGCCGATTTCATCGCGCCGCGCGGCGCGCGTGCGGGCAGCGACTACCTCGGCGCGTTCGCGGCGACTGCCGGCCTCGGCGCCGACGATCTCGCGCGCCGCTTCGAGCGCGCGCACGACGACTACGATGCGATTCTCGTGAAGGCGCTCGCCGATCGGCTCGCCGAGGCCTTCGCCGCGTACCTGCACCAGCGCGTTCGCAGGGAATGGGGCATAGACGACGCGGCGACCGCCGACGACGTGCTGCGCGAGGCGCACCGCGGCATCCGGCCTGCGTTCGGCTATCCGGCCTGCCCGGACCACAGCGAGAAGTTCAAGCTGTTTGGCCTCCTCGGCGCCGCCGACGCCGGCATGGCGCTCACCGAGCACGCCGCGATGACGCCGGCGGCGAGCGTCAGCGGCCTGTATTTCGCCCACCCGCAGGCGCGATATTTCACCGTCGGCCGCCTCGGCGAAGACCAGATCGCCAGCTACGCGCGCCGGAAAGGCGAGTCGATCGAGCAGGTCGAGCGTTGGCTGACGTCGAACCTCGCCTACGAGCCCGCGCGCTGCTAGGCCGAACGACCTCTTTTGTCCTCGAAAGAACTCTTTGGACAAAAAGCTCGGCATTATGTTAAGGTAGCCCTCCGGTCGACACAGTCCTGCCTATTTCGACCCGGAAAGTGACGGTATCGCTTGCGTCTGCGTCTGTCTGCGTGCGTGACCACGCTTGTGCTCGCTGCGTCCTTCGCGTCCGCCGCCGGTTCGTCCCCGCGGCTCGCGACGCTCGATCGCGAGCTGAACCACCGCTCGGCCAGCGCCCCTTCGACGGACACCACGAGCGTCATCGTCCGCTTCCGGAGTGGTGAGCCGCCGGCGGAGTTCAGGAAATACGCGCGTTCCGGCATGCTGCCGATCGTAAATGGCTACGTCCTCGACCTACCGAACGGGCAGCTGAAGGCGCTCGCCTCGCACCCCGAAACGGTTTTCGCCAGCCACAACGCCGCGGTTCACGCGTTCAACTTCCGCACGGGCGTCCAGAGCGGCGCGTTCTTCGCGCGGCAGGTGCTCGGCTTCACCGGCGCCGGCGTCGGCGTCGCGGTTCTCGATTCCGGGGCTGCCCCAGTCGACGATCTGGCCGGACCCGGCCGCGGCGGGCGCGCGCTGCGGTTCTTCCACGACTTTCTCGTCCCCGATGCCGCGCACGCGGGACGCGAGACGATCTGCGGCGCGCCGTGCGATCCGAACGGCCATGGGACGCATGTCGCGGCGACGATTGCCGGCGACGGCGCCGACTCGCTCGGCGAGCGCGCGGGCCTCGCGCCCGGCGCCTCGATTTATGCGCTGCGCGTGCTCGGCGCGGACGGCAGCGGGTCGGTGGACGGCGTCATCCGCGCGCTCGGCTGGGTGCTCGAACACGCGCGCGCGCACAACATCAGGGTCGTCAACCTGTCGTTCGGCATGGCGCCCACCGGCAGCCTGCCCGACGTCGGCGACGTCGCGGCGCTCCTCGCGGAGGATCCGCTGGCTGTTGCGACGAAAGCGCTCGTCGACCACGGCATCTTCGTCGTAGCCGCGGCGGGGAACCACGGACAGGTCGCCTGCTCGTCGCTGCCGAATCATCTGCCCACGGAAACGGGCCGGTGTGAGGCGTGGGGCGGCGTGACGGCACCCGGCACCTACCCGTGGGTCTTCACCGCCGGCGCGAACAGCTCGAACGGCACGATGACGCGCCGTGACGATACACGCGCGGCGTTCAGCTCGCGCGGCCCGGCGTTTCCGCTGCAGAACGCGAAGCCGGACCTCCTCGCCGGCGGCGTCGGCATCGAGTCGGCGTCGGCGCCCGGCAGCACGCTCTACGCCGACGCGCTCGTCTCGCATCCGGAGTTGCTGCTGAGCGGCGCGGTTCCAACCGCCGCCTTTCCCTACATGGCGCTGAGCGGCACGAGCCAGGCGGCGGCGGCCGTCAGCGGCGTCGCCGCGCTCATGCTCGAAGCGAACCCGCGTCTGACGCCGAACCTGCTGAAGGCGGTTCTCGAGTACACGGCGCAGGATTACGCCGGCAACAGCCCGCTCGAGCAGGGCGCCGGGTTCCTGAACGCGCTCGGCGCGGTCCGTCTTGCGCGCTTTTATGCGACGGCGCGCGCCGGCCAGCGTGTGCCGGTCGAGCCGATCTGGAGCAAGCGCTTCATCTGGGGCAACCACGAGATGTCGGGTGGCTTGATGCTGCCCGGCGCCAACGCCTGGGATCTCGGCGTCGTGTGGGGCGTGCCGCGCGTGCTGGGCGACACCGGCGACAACATCGTCTGGGGGACGTCGTGCGGCCTCGCCGATTGCGGCGACAACATCGTGTGGGGCACGAGCGAGGGCGACAACATCGTCTGGGGAACCGGCGACGGCGACAACATCGTGTGGGGAACCTCGCAGGACGGCGACAACATCGTCTGGGGCACATCAGATGATGGCGACAACATTGTCTGGGGCACCGACTGCGGCGGCCAGGACTGCGGCGACAACATCGTGTGGGGCACGGCAGGCGAGGGGGACAACATCGTCTGGGGCACTGCCGAACCCGGCGACAGCATCGTCTGGGGGACGTCGGCGGACGGCGACAACATCGTCTGGGGCACTGCACAGGAAAGCGACAGCATCGTCTGGGGCACGTTCGATCCTGTGGAGAACGTCGTTTGGACCAGTGACGGCGACACGCTCGTGCCGGGATCCGCGCCGGGAGAAGTCCCGGGCACGGCGAACGGCTCGCGGCCGATCTCCCAGGACGAGTGGTATCGCCTCTTCCTGAATCGTTCGTTCGACCTGTGGTGGGTGGCGACGGAATTCGGCGACCGCTTGCCGACGGGGCGCCGGTGATGGAGAAGATGGCGTATCAGCGGGACCCCGACGCGACACCGCCAAACGGCGAGGCCGCGGACAGTCCGGCTGCGCGGGCCGAGTGGCGGCGTGCGCTTCCTGTGCTCGTGGCGGGCGGCGTCGTTCTCCGCGAGCTGCGCCTCGACGACGCGGCGTCGCTCTGCGCGCTGCTGACGACCGAGCAAGTCTCGCGCTTCATTTCCGCTCCGCCGACGACCGTCGAAGGCTTCGAGCGATTCATCGCCTGGACCGGGCGGCAGCGCGCGGCCGGCGCGTACGCGTGCTTCGCCCTGACGCTCGGCGGCTGCGACACCGCGATTGGCCTCTTCCAGCTGCGCCGCCTGGATACCGCGTTCGAGCTCGCCGAGTGGGGATTCGCGATCGGATCCCCGTACTGGGGGACGGGCGCGTTCGAGGAGAGCGCCCGGCTCGTGCTCGACTTCGCGTTCGACGTGGTCGGCGTGCGGCGGCTCGAGGCGAGGGCGGCCTTGCCGAACGGCCGCGGCAACGGAGCGCTGCGGAAAATCGGTGCGGTGCAGGAATGCGTGCTGCGCCGGTCGTTCTCGCGCGGCGGCGTGCGATTCGACCAGGCGCTCTACGCGATCGTCGACGTCGATCGCGCGGCGGCGAAGGCGCGAGCGGCGGCTTTTGCGCCGCGCGTCCATTGACACCTTTCTTCCCACTGGTGCACACGCGGGAACACGCGCTTTTCAGGAGCTTTCACTAACGTTTTTGGCATCTGCCAGTGAGATCGGTAAGTCGCCTGTTTCGAAACAGCACAGTCCCTAACGCCCCCGCCGTTTCAGATCTGGTCGAGTTCACCATCTAACTGTTCTTCACTGAAAGACTTACTGAACTGCACGTGAAAGCCGCCGCCTTTGGACACCCGTTTGCTCTGTCGCATGGAGCCATGATCTGTCCTTCGTTATTTGGGACTTCACGCCGGAAGGCTGTGTGGGGCCCCAAGCGAATGCTCGCCGCGGCGGCGTTGATTGGCGTCGCTCTCGCGCCGAACGCGACCGCCGCAGGCCTGCATGGCCGCGCGGCGGGCCGGTCGGCGCCGGGGCGCCCCAACTCGCGCGCAGCCGCGTATAAGCTCGATACCGAACTCGAAACCCGCGCGACGACCAACAGCCAGACGCGGACGACCCGTGTGATCGTCGAGCTCGTGCCCGGCGCGAAGCTGCCGGCGCAGTTTGCCGCGTTCGCGACGCGCGACGGCAAGCTCGGGATCATCAACGGCCAGGTCGTCGACGTTCCCGATCGGTTGCTCCGCCAGATGGCGCAGCATCCGTCGGTCTTCCGCATTCACTACGACCGTCCCGCGGCGAAATTCAACTACCGGACATCGGTGACGGTCGGCACGCGCATCGTCCGCGAGACGCTCGGGCTCAGCGGCGCCGGCATCGGCGTCGCCGTGATCGATTCGGGCATCGCGACGTGGCACGACGACCTCACGAACACGACGTCCACGCTGTATCCGTACGGCAACCAGCGCGTGGCGAAATTCGTGGACTTCGTGAACGGCCGCACGCAGCCCTACGACGACAACGGGCACGGGACGCACGTCGCGGGGATCATCGCGGGCAACGGCTACGATTCGGGCGGCCAGAAGGCGGGCGCCGCGCCCGAGGCGAGCGTGATCGCGCTCAAGGTGCTCGACGCGAACGGCAACGGCACCGTCAGCAGCATCATCGCCGCGCTCGACTGGGTGTTGGCGAATCACGCGGCCTACAACATCCGCGTCGTCAACATGTCGGTCGGTTCGTCGATCCACGAATCCGCGTGGACCGACCCGCTGACGCTCGCCGCGAAGAAGGTCGTCGACGCGGGCGTCGTGGTCGTCGCCGCGGCTGGCAACTTCGGCCGCAACGCGGCGGGGCAGATTCAGTACGGCGGCATCAGCGCGCCGGGCAACGCGCCGTGGGTGCTCACCGTCGGCGGCTCGAGCACGCAGGGGACGACGAACCGTGGCGACGACGTCGTCGGCGGCTTCAGCTCGCGCGGTCCGAGCTTCATCGACTGGAACGCGAAGCCGGATCTCGTCGCGCCTGGCGCCGGCACCGTGTCGCTCGCGTCGCCCGGCAGCCACTTCTATCAGACGAAAGCCTCCGCGCTGTCGCCGGGCACGATCGCGACGGCGAACCTTCCGTATCTGAGCCTCACCGGCACGAGCATGGCGGCGCCCGTCGTCGCCGGCACGGTCGCGTTGATGTTGCAGGCGAACCCGTCGCTCACGCCGAACGCGGTGAAGTCGATCCTGCAGTACACGGCGGAGGATCGCGGCTACAACGGCCTGACCGAGGGCGCGGGCTTCCTGAACGCCGTCGGCGCCGTGCGCCTCGCGCGCTTCTACGCGAACGCGAAGCCGGGCGACAGGGTGCCGGTGCAGAAGATGTGGAGCCGCCGGATCATCTGGGGCAACCACCGCATTGGCGGCGGCGTGCTCGACGTGTCGCAGAACGCGTTCCGCCTCGACACGACGTGGGGCGTCGCGCAGACCGACAAGGGCGACAACATCGTCTGGGGCACTGCCACCCAAGACGGCGGCGACAACATCGTGTGGGGCACGGCGGTCGGCGAGGGCGACAACATCGTCTGGGGCACGGCCGTCGGCGAGGGCGACAACATCGTCTGGGGCACCGACTGCGGCGGCGCCGACTGCGACGGCGTGGCGTGGGGCTCGATCGATCAGTCTGCCGGCGACAACATCGTCTGGGGCACTGCGGAGCCCGGCGACAACATCGTGTGGGGCACGTCGACGAGCACCGGTGGCGACAACATCGTGTGGGGCACGTCGTCGAGCACCGATGGCGACAACATCGTGTGGGGCACGTCTGCGAGCACCGATGGGGACAACATCGTGTGGGGCACGGCGACCACCGATGGCGACAACATCGTGTGGGGCACGGCGACGAGCACTGACGGCGACAACATCGTGTGGGGCACCGCGGTCGGCGGCGACATCGTCTGGAGCATCGGCGGAGTGGTCGACGGGCTGGGCATCAAGGGCAGCCAGCTGTTCGACAAGCTGCCCGACGCGCAGCTGCTGAAGCTGCCGACGGTGGCTCCGGCTCGCAGTCCGCTTCCGACAATCGCGCCGGCGACGACGACAACGGTATCGAGTGGTCCGGGGGGAGTCTTCTAGTCATGGAAACGATGCCTTATCAGCCGCAGCTCGACGTGATGCCGGCGCAGCACGTCGCGGAAACGGTAACCGCCGCCGACTGGCGCCGCGCGCTGCCGACGCTCCACGGGCGCCAGGTGACGCTGCGCGACCTGCGCGCCTCGGACGCGCCCTCGTTGCACGCGCTGCTGACGACGCAGGAAGTCGCGCGCTTCATGTCGCCGCCGCCGAACACGGTGGAGGGATTCGAGAAGTTCATCGCGTGGACGCACCGCCAGCGCGCCGCCGGCGCGTATGCGTGCTTCGCGGTGATGGTGCGCGGCTACGACACGGCGATCGGCATCTTCCAGGTGCGCGACCTCGGCCACGGCTTCGATACGGCGGAATGGGGCTTCGCGCTCGGCTCGCCCTTCTGGGGCACCGGCGTCTTCGAGGACGGCGCGAAGCTGGTGCTCGACTTCGTGTTCGAGACGATGGGCGTCCGCCGGCTCGAGGCGCGCGCCGCGATCCTCAACGGCCGCGGCAACGGCGCGCTCCAGAAGATCGGCGCCGTCCAGGAAGGCATGCTCCGCAAGTCGCTCCTTCGCGATGGACGCTACCTCGATCAGGCGCTTTACGCGATCGTCGACAGCGACTGGCGCGCGCTGCGCCAGCAGGTCCGCGCGCTTCCGATTCACTGACGCTCAACGGGGCCGGCGTCCGCCGGCTCCAGGCACTGCTCCCGCTTTCCGCGCGGCACTGTCCGCGCACGCGCTCGCCTCCCTCTTCGAATCATCGTCCGCTGTTTCGATTCCACTGCGCGTCGCGACTCCGTCCTCGATCGGCGCCGGCGTGAAGCCCGCGCGCGGCACGCCCACGAGATCGTCCGCGCGCTGGAACGACCGCATGAGCCCGTCCTCGGTATGACCGCGCGATCGCAGCACGTAGTGGCCAATCTCGTGCGCGAGCACGCGTCCGACCACGCGTCCCACGATCCTGTCGCGAAGCTCCGGCGGCCACTGGCTCTCTTCGACGCCGAGGAACCGCACGCTGCGAACCAGGTCGACGATGGCCTTCGCGTACAGGATGATTCGCGGATGCGGCGCGCCGTCGGCGCCGAACACGATAGCGCCGAGCGGCCTGTCGAAGACGCGAACCGCGATCGGCGAGGTGACGACCGTCAAGACGATGGGCGACGACGGCTCGCCGGCGTCCACCAGCACGCCGCGCGGCGCCCAGATGGCGGCCGCCTCGGTGACGGCCGCCGCGCGGACGCCGGAGGAGAGGAGCGCGGACTGCGAGAAGGTGAGCGAGATGTGCAGCAGCAGGGCGGGGAACATGAGGCCATGCTAGGCGTCCGGCGCGCATGAACGAAATTCTTTGTCATCATCATGATGATGAAGTACGCTCATGCGCATGGATCTGGAGGTCCGCCACCTGAAGCTCGTCGCCGCCGTCGCCGAGGTGGGCAGCCTGACGCGCGCGGGCGATCGGCTGCACCTCACGCAGTCGGCGCTCAGCCACCAGCTGCGCGACATCGAATCGCGGCTCGGGGCGCCGCTGTTCCTCCGCGTCGGCAAGCGCCTGGTGCTCACGCCCGCGGGCGAGCGGCTGCTCGCGTCGGCGCGCGACGTCCTCGAGCGGCTCGAGCGCGCCGAGCACGACATCCGCGAGATGTCGCGCGACCGCGCGGGGCTGCTGCGGATCACCACCGAGTGCTACACCTGTTACCACTGGCTGCCGCCGCTGCTGCTGCACTACCGGCGGACGTTTCCGCGCGTCGAGGTGCGGATCGACGTCAACGCGACGGGGCGTCCGGTCGACATGCTGCTCGCGGGCAAGATCGATCTCGCCGTCGTCAGCTCGCCGGTCGCCGATCGGCGGCTCGCGACGCGCGCGGTGTTCGAGGACGAGCTGGTCGTTGTCGCGTCGCGGCGCCATCGGTTCGCGCAGCAGACGCACGTGAAGCTCGCCGACATGCGCGACGAGACGCTGTTCGTCTACCCGCCGAAGGAGGAGAGCAGCGTGCTGCAGAACACGCTCGTGCCGGGCGGCGCGGCGCCGGCGCGCGTGGAGGAAGTGCTGCTCACGGAAGCGATCATCGAGCTGGTGAAGGCGGGGCTCGGGGTCGCCGTCCTCGCGCGGTGGGCGGTGCAGCCGGTCGTCGACGCGGGCGCCGTCGTCGCGCGCCCGCTGACCGCGCGCGGCCTGCACCGGGAGTGGCGCGTCGCGATGCCAAAAGACCTCGCGCGCGTCGACTACGTCATCGAGTTCGCCACGCTCCTCGAGCAGCACGCCCCGACGCGGCGCGTGGGCCGCTCCGCCGCGCGCGGCTGACGGGCTGACGGGTGGCAGGCCCGGGTCCGACCCGGGTCCAACCTCATTACACGCGCTTCAGCTTCCAGGCGCCTCGGCGGAAGAGGAGCGCGCTGACCACCGAGAGCACCGAGAACGCGATCGCCAGCGCCCAGAAAACGCCGTTCGGCCCGAAGCCGAGCGGCCGCGCGAGGACGTACGCCAGCGGGATCTCGAACAGCCAGAAGCAGAAGAGGCTGATGACGGTCGGCGTCGTCGTGTCGCCGGCGCCGTTGAACGACTGCGTGAGCACGTAGCCGGCGGCGTAGAACGGGAAGCCGCCGCTGATGATCCGCAGGCCGTTCGACGCGATCGGCGCGACGCCCGCGTCGCGCGTGAACGGCGCGACCACTTGATCCGCGAACACGACGAAGACGATGGCCAGCGCCGCGAGGACGCCGACGTTGTAGCTGCACGCGCGCCACACCGAGGCTTCCGCGCGCTCCGGCTTTCCCGCGCCGAGATTCTGGCCGACGAGCGTCGCCGCGGCGTTCGACAGGCCCCACGACGGCATCAGCACGAACATCACGACGCGGATCGCGATCGTGCACCCCGCGACGACGACGCTGCCGAAGGACATCAGGATCCGCATCAGCCCGATGTAGGACGTCGTCCCGATCAGCATCTGGACGACGGCCGTGCCGGAGACGCGCAGAATCGTGAGCATCACGCGCGGCTGCAGCCGCAGGTGCCTGCGCTCGATCGTGATTCGTCCGCCGCGCCGCGACAGCAGGTACAGCTGCACGAGGACGCCGATGCCGCGGCCGGTCGTCGTCGCCACCGCCGCGCCGGTCACGCCGAGCCGCGGGAACGGGCCGGCACCGAAGATGAAGCACGGGTCGAGGCAGATGTTGAACGCGTTCGCGATCCACAGGACGCGCATCGCGATCGCCGCGTCGCCCGCGCCGCGGAACACGGCGTTGATCAGGAACAGCAGCAGGATGATCCCGTTGCAGCCGAGGACGACTGCCGCGTACGACGCGTTCGCGAGAACGTCGGGCGTCGCGCCCATCGCCGCGAGCAGCGCGGGCGCGAACGACGCGCCGGCGGCGCCGACCGGCAGCGCGACGACGAGCGCGAGCGCGATCGCCTGCACGGCCGCGCACGCCGCGCCGTCCCGATCGCCTTCGCCGACGCGCCGCGCCACCACCGCCGTCGCGCCCATCGACAGCCCGATCGCGACGGCGTACACGAGCGTGAGCATCGATTCGGTGAGGCCGACCGTGGCGACCGCGTCGGGGCCGACGCGCGACACGAAGAAGACGTCGACCACGGCGAAGACCGATTCGAGGACGAGCTCGAGCACCATCGGCACCGCGAGCAGCAGGATCGCGCGGCCGATCGGGCCGTCGGTGTACTCGCCGTGGTGCGATCCGGCGACCGCCTCGCGCACCGTCGTCCAGAAGCGCGGCGGCGCCGGCGCAGACGTCAGCTCGAGCTCGCTCATTCGTGAATCCGCGATCGCGGTTCGATCCGCGTGTTACGGCTTGTATGCGACGGCGTCGATCTCGACGCGCAGCCCCTCGCCGGGAAGACCCGCCACCTGCACCGTCGTCCGCGCGGGCCGATGATCGCCGAACATGCGCGCGTACACGCCGTTCATCTTCGCGAACTCGCGCATGTCGATCAGGAAGACGCCGCAGCGCAGCACGCGGTGCAGGCCCGATCCGGCAGCCTCGAGAATCGTCTGAATGTTCCGGAGGCACTGCTCGGTCTGCGCCTCGACGTCGGGCGCGAGCGCGCCCGTCTTCGGATCGACGCCGCCCTGTCCCGAGACGAACACGAGCCGCTCGAACCCCATGCCGGGCGAGTAGGGTCCGACCGGCGCCGGCAGGTTGGCGGCGCGCACTGGCGTGTGTGACATCTCAGCCTCGCTCCACCGGCCGCGATGGATCGGCCGACCACTCGCTCCACGATCCGACGTACAGCTTCGCGCCCCGCAGGCCCGCGTGCTCGAGCGCGAGGAGATTGTGGCACGCGGTGACGCCGGATCCGCAGTAGCAGATCACGCGATCCATCGGCGTGGTCCCGATCGTCGGCGCGAAGCCGGCGCGCAGCTCGTCGGGCGTCTTGAAGACGCCGTGCTCGACGTTGGTCTGGAAGAAGTGATTCACCGCGCCGGGAATGTGGCCGGGCGTGCGGTCGATCGGCTCGACCTCGCCGCGATAGCGCTCGGGCGCGCGCGCGTCGACGAGACGCCAGTCGCGCGCGCCGACGCGCGCGGCGACCGCGGCGACGTCGACGACCATCTCCGTGCGCGGCGACGCCGCGAACTCGCGCGCCTCGCGCCGCGCCCCGCCCTGCTCGGTTGGCCGGCCTTCGGCGATCCATTTCGCGAAGCCGCCGTCGACGACCGCGGCCGCGTCGTGGCCGAGCCATCGCAGCAGCCACCACAAACGGCTCGCCCACATGCCGTTGTCCTGATCGTAGGCGACCACCTGCACGCCGCTCGCGATACCGAGCCGGCCGAACGTCCGCGCGAGCGCAGCCGGATCGGGAAGCGGATGCCGCCCGTTGGCGCCGGTCTTCGGTCCCGAAAGATCCGCGTTGAGATCCGCGTACACCGCGCCGGGAATGTGCGAGGTCTTGTACTCGCGCGCCCCCCACGTCTCATCGTCGAGCTTCGTGCGACAGTCGATTATCGCGAAGGCGGGATCGCCGAGCCGCTGCGCCAGCGCGGCGGTCGAAATCAGCGTCGTGAACGCCATGGCGTACGATACCATTCGTGGCGGCGCGCGGCTCCCAACCAACGCGTCTGCCGGTTCGTCTAATCCTGGCGGCCTTCATGTTCTTCCTCGCAGCGCTGGCGTTCGCCGCGGCCGCCGATGCGCCCGTCGCCCGCGCCGACGCCGCGCCGCTCAGCGCGCAAGCCGTCCGTGCGAACGGCGAAATCAGCGATCAGGCGTGGCGCGGCGCGCCCGCCGTCGACGCCTTCGTGCAGCGCGAGCCCGAAGAAGGCGGCCACCCGTCGCAGCGGACGGAGTTCCGCGTGCTCTACGACGCGACGACGCTCTTCGTGAGCGTGCACGCGTTCGACACCGATCCCGATCACATCGTCGGCTACCTCACGCGGCGCGACGCCGACTCGCCGTCGGACTGGATCCGCGTGATGATCGATTCGTACCACGATCGGCGCACCGCCTTCGAGTTCGGCGTCAACCCGGCCGGCGTGAAAGAGGACGGCTACTGGTCGAACGACACCAACCGCGACGACAGCTGGGACGCCGTGTGGGACGTGAAGGTGTCGCGCGACGCCACCGGCTGGTCGGCCGAGTTCCGGATTCCGTTCTCGCAGCTGCGCTTCACGCCGGGCGATACGCTCACGTTCGGCTTCGCGGTATCGCGATCGATCGGCCGCCTCAACGAGACGTCGACGTGGCCGCTGCTCGCGCGCAGCGCGAACGGATACGTGTCGTCGTTCGGCGAGCTCGGCGGCCTGTCGATGCACGCGTCGCCGAAGAAGATCGAGCTCGTGCCGTACACCGTCGCGAGCCTCACGCGGCAGCGGCCCGGCGACAACGCGCTGCTGTCGCCGTCGAAGCCCGACGCCGCCGTCGGCCTCGACGTGAAGTACGCGTTGACGCCCGGCCTCACCTTTACTTCCACCTTCAATCCCGACTTCGGGCAGGTCGAAGCCGATCCTGCGGTCGTCAACCTCACGGCGTTCGAGACGTTCTTCACCGAGCGGCGGCCGTTCTTCGTCGAGGGCTCGGGCATCTTCAGCTTCGACTCGGACTGCTGGGACGGTCCGTGCTCGCTCTTCTATTCGCGCCGGATCGGCCGCCCGCCGCAGGGCACCGATGCGCTGCCGAGCGGCGACGGCATCGTCACCGACTATCCGGCGCAGTCGACGATTCTCGGCGCGGGCAAGCTGACCGGCCGCATCGGCCGCTTTTCGCTCGGCGTCATGCACGCCGTCACGCAGGAAGAGACCGCCACGGTGCTCGACCGCGGCGTTCGATCGCAGCAGTCGGTGGAGCCGACGACCAACTACACCGTCGGCCGCGTGCGGCGCGAGTTCGCGAACCAGTCCTCGGTCGGCGCGATGTTCACCTCGACGATCCGCCGGCTGCCGGAGGCGCTGCGCGTGATCATCCCGGATCGCGCGTTCACGGCGGGGATCGATTTCGACGCGCGCGTCAAGGCGCGATACAGCCTCACCGGATTTCTTGCTGCGAGCAGCGTGCACGGCGACGCGGCCGCCATCACCGCTCGGCAGGAGGACAGCCTCCACTACTATCAGCGGCCCGACGCGACATCCTTCGCAGTCGATCCGGCGCGCACGTCGCTTGGCGGATCGAGCGGGCGGGTGAGCGTCAACAAGATCGGCGGGCAGCGCGTCCGCTTCTCCTCGCAGTTCGGCTTCAAGTCGCCCGGCTTCGATCTGAACGACGCCGGTTTCCTCCGCCGCGCCGACGAACGCTGGACGCTCAACTGGTTCTCGCTGCGCAGCGACGTGCCGAACCGCTGGTTCCGCAGGCGTCAGATCAACTTCAACGAGTACGCCAACTGGAACAACGACGGCGATCTGCTCGTCAACGGCGCGAACGTGAACGCGAACGCGATGTTCGTGAACAACTGGGAGGTCGGCGCCGGCGTCAACACCAACAAGCTCTCTGTCGACGATCGGATGACGCGCGGCGGGCCGAAGGTGCTCGCCGAAGGGTTCGACACCCTCTGGTCGTGGCTGAACAGCGACAAGCGCCGGCGCGTGTCCGTGAGCGCGTTCTCCGGCGGCGGCCGCAACGGCGTTGGCTCGTCGTTCCGCGATCTGGACGTGGCCTTCACGTACCGGCCGATTACGGCGGTCGAGCTGACGAGCGGCGTCCGCCGCAACCGCGCGACCAATCAGGAGCAGTGGACCGGGCTCGTCACAGACGCGCGCGACCATTACGTCTTCGGACATCTGGAGCAGACGACGGTGGCGCTCACCGAGCGCGTCAACTACACGATGACGCCGCGGCTGTCGCTGCAGCTCTACGCCGAGCCGTTCGTCTCCGGAGGCGCCTACGACGCGTTCAAGGAAGTCGCCGACGGGCGCAGCCTCGCCTACGCGCAGCGCTACACGCCGTTCGCGTACGATCGCGCCGCGAATGGGGATCCCGATTTCAACGTGAAGTCGTTCAGGACGACGAACGTGCTGCGGTGGGAGTATCGGCCGGGCTCGACGCTGTTCGTCGTCTGGCAGCAGGCGCGCGAGAACGACGCCCGTCTCGGAGATTTCCGGTTCGGCCGCGACGTGCGCGGCATCTTCGGCGTGCCGCCGAAGAATGTCTTCCTCGTCAAGTTCGCGTACTGGCTGAACTACTGATCGTGCCGGGGCTAGGGCCTAGGGGCTCGGGGCTAGCTGTGTAGGGCGACCCTTTCAGCATCGCCACATCTAGCCCCCAGCCCCCAGCCCCTTGCCCCTATTGCTTGTAGATCGTGCCGTTCTTCATCACGAACCGCACGCGGCGCAGGGCGCCGATCTCTTTCGTCGGGTCGCCGTCGAACGCGGCGAGATCAGCGAACAGTCCCGGCTTCACCGATCCGATCTGCGTCTCCATGTGCAGCACGCGCGCGGCGGCCGACGTCGCGCTCTTCAGCGCGGCAGCGGGCCCCATGCCGTACGCCACCATCGCTTCGAGCTCGCGCGCGTTCTCGCCGTGCGGAAACGTGCCAACGTCGCTCCCGTTGATGATCGTCACGCCGGCGTCGAGCGCCGCCTTGAAGCTGGCGCGCTTGCGCTGGTTCGCGGGCGACTCCGGGTTCGCCGGCGGCCACGGCCCCGCGCCGGCCGTGATCGTCGGGCACAGCGCGACGTGGTGCTCGACCATCAGCCGGAACACGTCCGTTGTCCCCTCGCCGCCGTGCTCGATTGTCTCGACGCCGGCGAGCGCGGCGCGCCGCATGCCTTCCGCGGTATTCGCATGGACGGCCACCGGCACCCCCGCGCTCTTCGCGGTTTCCACGGCGAGCTTCAGCTCGTCGATCGAGAACGTCGGCCGCGATCCCGCCATCGGCCCCCAGCGGTAGTCGGCGTACATCTTGATCCAGTCGGCGCCGCGCCCGATCTGATCGCGGACGACGCGCGTGAGGCTGTCGACGCCGTCGGCTTCCTCGGCGCCCTGCGGGACGTTCCACTCCGCGATGAACTTCGGTTGATAGCTGCCGGTGGCGACGATCGCGCGCGTCGACGCGAGGATGCGCGGCCCGGGCACGATGCCTTCCTTCACGGCCTCCTTCAGCTCGACGTCGGCGTAGCCCGCCCCTTCGGTGCCGAGATCGCGCACGGTCGTGAAGCCGGCTTGAAGCGTTGCCCGCAAGTGATTGGTGGCGCGCGCCACGCGCAGCGCGAGCCCCTCGTGCGACACCTGATCGGTCCACGACGTCTCGTTGTACGAGTGCAGCAGGATGTGCGAGTGGCCTTCGACGAGCCCCGGCGTGAGCGTCGCGCCGGCGAGATCGATCACGCGCGCGCCCGCTGCGCCGACGCTTGCCTCGGCGCCGACCGCGTCGATCTTCTCGCCTCGCACGCGCACGGCCCACCCCTCGTGCATCGCGTCGCCGTCGAAGACGCGCGCCGGCTTGAGGACGACGATCGTCTCGTTCGCGCCGATCGGCGCTTGCCGCTGGCCCGCGCCCGCGGCGGCAAGGCCCATGACGAGAATGGACGCGGCCATCGCGAGCGCGCCGCCGGCCGCGAATCGGTTCTGCTGCATGCGCGGCATTATAGTTAACGGCCGGTGTTGAATCTGTCCGACCGCGATCGCGAGATGCTCGACGGCCGCCGCGGCCCCGCGGCGCAGCTCGCGATGTCGATCGTCGCGCGGATGGCCGACGTCTACGGCGCCAGCGAGCTGATGGACATCTCGCACGCGCACGTCGACAGCACGATCTACCTCGGCGACGCGACATTGGAGTTCGCCGAGCGGCTCGCCGCGCTCGGCGCGCGCGTCGCCGTGCCCACGAGCCTCAACGTCAGCGGCGTCGACGAGTGCGGCTGGCGCGAGTGGGCCGTCTCGCCGGAATGGGCGGCGAAAGCGGCGCGCCAGATGCTCGCCTACGAGCGGATGGGCGCGGTGCCGACATGGACGTGCGCGCCGTATCAGACGCAGGCCCGGCCCCGCTTCGGCCAGCAGATCGCCTGGGGCGAGTCGAACGCGATCGCGTTCGCGAACTCCGTGATCGGCGCGCGCACTGAGCGCTATCCCGATCTGCTCGACATCTGCTGCGCGATCACCGGCCGCGTGCCGGCCGTCGGCCTTCACCTGACCGAACCGCGCGCCGGGCAGCTGCTCGTCCGCCTCGCCGGCGTCCCGCGCGCGCTGCAGGAGGACGATCAGTTCTTCGCCGTCCTCGGCCATCTGATCGGCATGCGCGCGGGCGATCTGATTCCGGTCATCGACGGCATCGTCGTGTCGCCGCCGGAGGATCACCTGAAAGCGTTCGCGGCCGCCGCCGCGTCGTCCGGGCGCGTGGCGCTCTTCCACATCGTCGGCGTCACGCCCGAGGCGCCGACGATCGAGGCGGCGTTCCAGGGACGCGCGCCGGCTGCGGCGATCGAGGTCACGACGGCGGATCTGCGCGACGCGCGGCGGCAGCTGACGACCGCCGACGGCCGCGAGCTCGACATGGTGATCCTCGGCAGCCCGCACTTCTCGCTCGCCGAGTTCCGCGCGCTCGCGCCGCTCGTCGCGGGACGCCGCGCGCACGCGCGCGTCAAGTTCCTCGTGACGTCGAGCCGTCTGATGAAAGAGGAAGCCGAGAAGGCCGGCGTCCTCGCGCCGGTTCTCGCCTTCGGCGCGCAGATCACGCTCGACACGTGCATTCTCGCGTCGCCGATGCTGCCGCCGGAGATCCGGACGCTGATGACGAACTCGGCGAAGTACGCCTACTACGCGCCGAGCCTGTTGAACACGCGGGTCACGTTCGGGAGCCTCGCCGACTGCGTTCGGTCGGCCGTCGAAGGCCGCGTCGCGCGGGACGAGTCGGTATGGGAGACCGCGTGATCGCCGGCCGCGCCGTCGTGCCGGGCGACGCGCGCGGCGAGGCGCTCGTGGCGAACGAGCCGCTGTCGTTCTGGGGCGGCTACGATTTCCAGACGGGACGGATCATCGACCGCCATCACCCGCTCGCCGGCGCGTGCGCGGCGGGCCGCATCCTCGCGGTCCCGGCAAGCAAAGGATCGTCGACGACGACGGCGGTGCTGCTGGAAGCCGTCCGCGCCGGCACCGCGCCGGCGGCGATTCTCACGACGGGCGTCGATCCGTTCTTCGCGCTCGCGTCGATCGTCGCCGACGTGATGTACGGGAAGCCGTTTCCGGTGGTGGCGCTGACCGTCGAGGAGTTCGCGACGCTGCAGACCGGCATGTGGGTGTCGGTCGCGGCGAGCGGTTTGATACGATCGACCGCGGATGGCCAACCCCGCTGATCTGGAGCGGCTCACCGGGCTCGCGAGCGCGTTCGGCGCGTTCGTCGCCGAACGGCATCCGCTCGCGCTCACCGACGCGATCGACGCGTTCGAGCAGGCGGCGGGCCACCGCGAGCTCCGGGACGAGGCGGCGATCGAGGCGGTGCGTCCTGCGGTGGCGCGCGAGCTGGCGCGGCGGCTGCACGCGCGGCCGGTGCCCGAGGGCCTCGCGGAGCCGACGCCGCGCGCGACGGCTGGCGCGCGCCTCGAGCAGGCGTACGCGCAGATTGTCGAGGACTGCGACGGCTTCCTGCGCCGCGCCGCGATCGAAGCGTCGCTGACGCGCGACGAGCGCGTCGAGATCCTCCGCGGCATGTGCCTCACCCGCGCCACCGACAACCGCCTCAAGACGTTCTTCGCGAGCGGCGAGATCAAATACGGCGCGGCGGCGTTTCAGGGCAAAGGCTTCCGCTCGCTCGGGCAGGAGGCGATCTACGCGGCGGCGATCCGCTTGAAGCGCGGCGCGCGCCACCGCGGCGCCGATGGCGGCTGGAACGGCGACGTCATCGGCCCCGTGATTCGCGACCTCGGCATCACGCTCGCCATGCGGCCGGAACCCGACACGGTGAAGATGGTGCTCAACGCGCAGATGGGGAAGGTCGGCGCGCCGCTCGATGGCAAGGACCTCCACATCGGCGACTTCGCGTGGGGCATCCTGCCGCCCGCTGCGCCGCTGACGACGGCGACGCTGACGATTGCGGGGATCGCGATGGCGTTCTGGCGGGCGCGATCGGACCGCGTCGCCATCTCCTTCATCGGCGAAGGCGGATCGTCGCTCGGCGAATGGCACGAAGCGATCAACCTCTGCGCCGCGCGGAAGCTGCCGGCGATCTTCTGTCTCGAGAACAACCAGACCGCGCTCTCCACGCCGCTCGCCGATCAATCGGCGGTGCGCGTCTTCGCGGACAAGGCGATCGGCTACGGCATCCCCGGCATCACGATCGACGGCACCGACCCGGACCAGATCGCGGCGGCGTTCACGTGGGCGGCCGAGCGCGCGCGCGCGGGCAAGGGGCCGGCGCTCATCGAGACGGTGTCGATGCGGATGTGCGGCCACGCGCATCACGACGACATGCTGTATCTCGGGAAGGACGCGCCCGCGTCGTGGGAGTACCCGCCCGCCGCCGAAACGGGCTACGCCGACCGCGACGCCTACGCGTACTGGGCCGCGCGCGATCCGATCCTCACCTACGCGAAGCGGCTGCAGGACGCGGGCCTGATCGCGGCCGGCGATCTCGATCGCTTCAAGCGCGAGGCCGAAGCGATCGTCGAGGCGCAGGCGCGCGCCGTCGTCGAGGCGCCGTGGCCGGAGCCGGCGGCTGCAGGCGCCGGCGTGTTCGCAAACGAACCGCCGCGCGTGCGCGTCGAAGTGCTCGACCCGGAGATCCGCTTCGCCTCCGGCACCGACGACGAGCTCCCGGTCGAGGCCGCGCCGCCGTTGGTTGCGAAGGGCCGCACGTTCCTCGAAGCGGTGATGCTCGGCATCGGCGACGCGCTGCGCGCCGATCCTCGCGTCTTCGTCTACGGGCAGGACGTCGGCGGCACCTACGGCAACGCGTTCCTGCTGCTGAGGCCGCTGCTCCACGAGTTCGGCGATCGGATCCTCAACTCGCCGCTCGCGGAAGGCGCTGTGCTCGGCGTCTGCGTCGGCGCCGCGCTCGCCGGCCAGCGGCCGATCGGCGAGATTCAATTCAACGACTTCGTCGCGACCGGCTTCAACCAGCTCGTGAACAACGCCGCGAAGATTCGCTACCGCTGGGGCGGCAGCGTGCCGATGGTGGTGCGGATGCCGTGGGGCGGCCTGCGCCATGCCGGGCCGTATCACTCGCAGAACACCGAGCCGTGGTTCTACCGGACGGCGGGACTGAAGATCGTCGTCCCGTCGACGCCGCACGACGCGCGCGCGCTGATGGCGGCCGCGGTCGCCGATCCCGATCCGGTGTTGTATTACGAGCACATCGCGCTCTACCGCGATCCGCGCATCAGGCAAGCGCTCGACGACGCGCCGCCGGCGCCGATGGCAATCGGCCGCGCCGCCCTGCGGCGTTCGGGCGGCGATCTCGCGATCGTCTCCTACGGCGCCTACGTTCACGTCGCGCTTCGCGTCGCCGAGCGGCTCGCGAAGGACGGCGTCGAGGCGAGCGTGCTCGATCTGCGCAGCCTCGCGCCGCTCGACCGCCGCGCCGTCCTCACGCTCGCGCGGCGCTGCCACAAGATGCTCATCGTCCACGAGGACTCGCGCACCGGCGGCATCGGCGAGAGCGTGGCGGCGATCGTGCAGGAGGAAGCGTTCGAGGCGCTCGACGCGCCGGTTCGGATCCTCGGCGCCCTCGACACGCCGGTTCCATATTCGCCGCCGCTCGAGGAGTTCTATCTGCCGGGCGAGGCGCAGGTCGAGCGGGCGGCGCGCCTGCTCGTCGAGTACTGACGCGGCGTATGCGGCAACGCTGGGCGCTCGTCGTTCTCGGCGCGTGGATCGCCGGATCGATCTGCACGGCGATCGTCGCGGCCGAGAACTTCTACACGATCGATCGGCTGCTGGCGCACCCGGCGAACGCCGCCTTCTCGTCGGCGGTGCAGACGCTCGGCGCGCCGCAGGCGCGCGATCTCCTGCGCTATCTCTCGTCGGAGTTGAACCGGCTCTACTTCCAGCTGTGGAACGCCGCCCAGCTCGCCGTCGGCGGCCTTGCGCTGTGGCTGATCGTGGGACGCGCGCGGCCGGATCCGCGCTCGGCGCGCGCCGCGCGCGTCGTCGTCGGCATGCTCGCGATCGTCGTCCTGATGCTGGCGTGGCTGACGCCGGCGATCGTCGCGCTCGGCCGCGAGCTCGATTTCGTGCCGCGCGATCCGCCGCCGCCGGGCATGCGGCGCTTCTGGACGCTGCACGCGGCGTACACATCGCTCGAGATGCTGAAGCTCGCCGGCGGGCTGCTTGCCGCGTTCTGGCTGGCGCACGCGCCGGACGCGCAAGACGCGCCAGCTGGTTTCACGGCCTGACCCGCCGGACCTGCCCGACGCGCCCGACCTGCCCGACGCGCCCGACCTGCCCGACCCGCCCGACCCGCCCGACCTATTCGTTCCTGAGCGCCTGCAGCGGATCGATCGATGCGGCCCGGCGCGCCGGCAGGTATGACGCCGCGAGCGCGACGACGACGAGCAGCGCCGTCGTCGCGGTGAAGCTGGACGGGTCGGTCGCGCTGACGCCGATCAGCAGGCCGCTGAACAACCGCGCGGCGCCGAGCGCGCCGGTCAGGCCGATGGCAATGCCGATTGCCACCATCCCCGCGCCCTGCCGGATGATCAACGACACGATGTCGCGCCGCGTCGCGCCGAGCGCCATCCGCATCCCGATCTCCGGCGTCCGCTGCGCGGCCATCGCCGCGACGACGCCGTAGAGGCCGACCGACGCGAGCGCGAGCGCCAGCGCGCCGAACGCGCCGACGAGCGTCGCCACCATGCGCTGCATGAACGACGCGATCTCCAGGTGCTGCGCCATCGTCCGCACGTCGAAGAGCGGCACGTTCGCGTCGAGCGCTCGCACCGCGTCGTGCAGCGGCCGCACGATCGGCGCCGGGCCCGCCGCCGTCTTCACGACGAGCACGGCGTCGCCGCGATACCACTGGTCGGACGGCACGTACATGAACGGACGCGGGGACTCGGTGATCAACGCGTACTTCCCGTCGCGCGCGACGCCGACGACCTGCACGGCGCGTGCGCCGACGCGAATGCGGCCGCCGATCGGATCGCGGCCCGCGAAATAGCGCCGCGCGAGCGTCTCGTTGACGATGCCGACGTCCGCCGTCTCCGCCGTGTCGCGATCGGTGAAATCGCGGCCCGAGACGAGGCGGATGCCCATGGTCCGCAGGTAGTCGGACCCGACGCGGTTGTAGGAGACGTCGATCTGCTCGTTCGCGGCCGGCGCGTAGCCGTCGATCTGCACGAGGAACGACCCGCTGCCGCCGAAGCTGAGCGGAACCTTCGCGGCGAGCGTCGCGCCGTCGACGCCGGGGAGATCGCGCACGCGCGCGAGCAGCGCGCGGTAGAACGCGCGGCCGCGCGGCGCGTCGTAGCCGGCCGGCAGCAGATCGATCGAGGCGAGAACGCCCGAGCGCATCGAGAACCCGGGATCGACCGCCTGCGCGTTCGCGAGCGACCTGAGGAAGAGGCCCGCCGACACGAGCAGCACGAGCGACAGCGCCACCTGCGCGATCACGAGCGTCTTGCGCATGCGGCCGCCCCGCGGCGCAGACGTCAGCGTGCCCGCCGCCTCCTTCAACGCCGCGGCGACCGACGACAGCGAGCCCTGCATCGCCGGCACGAGGCCGAACGCCGCGACGCTCGCCGCGGTGACGCCGACCGCGAACAGCAGCACCGCGCTGTTGAGCGCCGGATCGATCTCGATCGGCAGCGGCGCCGGCGGCACGAACCAGCGGACGGCGTCCTTCGTCCAGTACGCGAGCGCGAGGCCGCACGCGCCGCCGGCCACCGCGAGCAGCGTGCTCTCGGTGAGCAGCTGCTGCACCAGCCGGCCGCGGCTCGCGCCGAGCGTCAGCCGCACGGCCGTCTCGCGCCGGCGTCCCGCCGCGCGCGCGATCAGCAGGTTCGCCACGTTGGCGCACGCGATCAGGAGCACGACGCCGGCGACTGCCATCTGCACGCCCATCACCGCTGCGACGGCCGGACCGCCGCTCGTCGGCGCGCGCCACAGCTCGGCCAGCACCACGCCGCGCCCCGCATCCTGCGCATACGTGGACGCGAGCGCCGCGGCGACGACGTCGAGGTCTTTCTGCGCGCGGGTGAGCGTCGCGCCCCGCTTCAACTTGACGAGCACCTCGAGCCACGAGAAACCGCGCCGGTCGATGCGATCGCCGTCGCCGAGGATCGACGACTCGAGCGCGAGCGGCACCCACACATCGAGGCTGAGATACGGTTCGGTCCCCCTGAACTCCGGCGGCGCGACGCCCGCGATCGTGAACACGCGCCCATTCAGCGTGATCGCGCGGCCGACGATGGAAGGATCGCCGCCGAAGCGGCGCTGCCAGAACGCGTAGCTGAGAACGGCCGCCGCGTCGGTCTCGCGTCTGTCGTCGCCGGCGAGCAGCCGGCCGATCGCCGGGCGGACCTCGAGCGCGGTGAAGTAGTTGCCGCTTACGAGCTGGCCGAAGATCCGCTGCGGATCGCCGCTCGTGCGCAGGTTCATCGGCGCGAACGTGAAGGCGATGAGATCCTCGACGCTCTCCGGCCGGTGCGCGCGGTAATCCGCGAAATCGGGATACGAGAACCCGAGATCCGCGCGGGTGCGTGTCGTGCCGTTCAGCGCGACGTAGCGGCCGGCGTCCGGCACGCCGCGAATCTGCCGGCGCAGGCTCGAATCCACCCAGCTGAACATCGTCACGTTCGCGCCGATGCCGAGGCCGAGCGTCAGCGCGGCGACCGCGGTGAAGCCGGGCTGCCGCGCCATCGTGCGCCACCCGTAGCGCAGGTCCTGCGTGATCGTTTCGAGATGTCTCACGTGCAGCCGCAGCCAGAACGCATGGCGGAGCGCGCCGGCCGCGCGCGGCAGAAGGCTCGCGGGGCTCGACGCGCCGCGCGGATGGCGCGATCGCCAACGCCACTCGTGCACGATGTCCGCGCGCCACTGGCGACGCCACGCGCGGCGCCGCGAGGGCGGCGCGAGCCGCGAGCCGATGTCCACGATCGCGAGCAGCACGCGCAGCAGCGCGGGCGCCGCCGGGCGTTCGCGGTTCCCCATCACGCCTCGCTCGGCCGGATCCGCCATGCGGACAGCGAGACCGGCTTCAGGTTCTTGTAACGCTTCAACGCGGCGGCGAGCGCCTGCGCGCCGGCGGCCGTGAGATCGAAGTACCGCCGCGGCGGGCGCTTCTCGCGCCGCGCGACCCTGGCGTCCTCCCACCGCGATTCCAGATAGCCCATCGACTCGAGCTTGTCGAGCGCCGGGTACACCGTGCCCGAGGTCAACCCGGTGGCGTCCATGATGTCGAAGCCGAAGCGGTTGCCGTCGGCAATCGCGTGGAGGATCGACACCTGGCCGAAGGCGAGCGGCGGCGGACGGCGCATGGGGCTATATCCTGCACCAACCTATGTTGGTAATCAATATAGACGTGCGAACGGCCGCGCGGGTTCGACCGAGGGCCGCGCCACCACGTATCATCGTCGGATGCCGCTCCTCCGGGCCGTCGTCTTCGACTTCGACGGCATCGTCCTCGACAGCGAGACGCCCGAGTACGAGTCGCACCGCCGCATCTACGAGCGGTGCGGCGCGTCGCTCACCGTCGAGGAGTGGTGCGACGCGGTCGGCGTCTGGAACGAGCACCACCCCGAGCTGCGCTTCGCCGCGCTGCGCGAGCGGTCGCCGCGCGCCCCGGACCGCGACGCCTACCACGCGGAGCGCCACCGCATCTTCGACGAGCTGATTCCCGCCGCGCCGATGCGCGGCATTCACGACCTGCTCGTCGCGCTCGACGCGGAAGGCATTCCGGCGGCGATAGCGTCGACCTCCCCGGCGGGCTGGGTGCGACCCTCGGTGGAGCGCATCGGCCTCGGCGCGATGTTCCGCGTCATCGTCACCGGCGACGAAGTGGCGCGGCGCAAGCCGGCGCCCGACGTCTACGTCGAGGCGGCGCGGCGGCTCGGCGTCGAGCCGGCCGACGCCGCGGCGATCGAGGACTCGAGCCCCGGCGTGGCGGCGGCGCGCGCCGCCGGCATGCGCGTCGTGGCGATCCCGCACGGGCTGACGCGCCGCCACGATCTCAGCGCCGCCGACCTCTCGGTTGCGCATGCGGGCGAGCTGACCGTCGAGCGCCTGCGGGCCCTCATGGCACTCGACGTAAAATACCCATGAAAACGATGGCTGACGACCACGCCGGGACTGCCGCCGCACCCGGGCCCACGCCGGGCGAGGGCGGCGCACCCGTTGATTTCATTCGCGCGATCGTGGCGGAGGACGCCCTCACCGGCCGCCACCGCGGCCGCGTCGCGACGCGATTTCCACCAGAGCCGAACGGCTACCTGCACATCGGCCACGCGAAGTCGATCTGCCTGAACTTCGGCATCGCCGAGGAGCAGGGCGGCACCTGCAACCTGCGCTTCGACGACACGAATCCGACCAAGGAGGACGTCGAGTACGTCGACGCGATCAAGGACGATGTGGCGTGGCTCGGGTTCACGTGGGACGCGGAGCTCTACGCGTCCGATTACTTCGAGCGCCTCTATCAGTTCGCCGTCGAGCTGATCAGGCGCGGCAAGGCGTACGTCGACAGCCTCGACGCCGATCAGATTCGCGCGTATCGCGGCACGCTGACCGAGCCGGGGCGGAACGGCCCGTACCGCGATCGTCCGGTCGCCGAGAACCTCGATCTGTTCGCGCGCATGCGCGGCGGCGAGTTCCCCGACGGCGCGCACGTGCTGCGCGCGAAGATCGACATGGCGTCGCCGAACCTGAACATGCGCGATCCGACGCTCTACCGGATCCGCCACGCGTCGCATCATCGGACCGGCGACGCGTGGTGCATCTACCCGATGTACGACTTCGCGCACCCGCTATCGGACGCGCTCGAAGGGATCACGCACTCGCTGTGCACGCTGGAGTTCGAGGATCACCGGCCGCTGTACGACTGGCTCGTGAACACGCTCGTCGAGGGCGATCGGCCGCAGCAGATCGAGTTCGCGCGGCTGAATCTGAACTACACATTGATGAGCAAGCGCAAGCTGCTGCAGCTCGTGCAGCAGAAGCACGTGTCCGGATGGAACGATCCGCGGATGCCGACGATCAGCGGGCTGCGGCGCCGCGGCTACACGCCGGAATCGATCCGCGATTTCTGCGCGCGCATCGGCGTCGCGAAAAAAGAGAACGTGATCGACGTGGCACAGCTCGAGCACAGCGTGCGCGAGGACCTGAACCGCCGCGCGCCGCGCGTGATGGCCGTGCTGCGTCCGCTCAAGGTCGTGCTGACGAATTATCCGGAAGATCGCGTCGAGGAAGTGGACGTCATCAACAACCCGGAGGATCCGTCGGCGGGCACGCGCAAGGTGCCGTTCGCGCGCGTGCTGTACATCGAGCGCGACGACTTCATGGAGAACCCGCCGAAGAAGTTCTTCCGTCTGTCGCCGGGCTCGGAGGTGCGGCTGCGCTGCGCGTACTTCATTACATGCACGAACGTCGTGAAAGACGACAAGGGCGAGATCGTCGAGCTTCGCTGCACTTACGATCCCGCGACGCGCGGCGGCGACGCGCCGGACGGCCGCCGCGTGAAGGCGACGCTCCACTGGGTGTCTGCGGCGCATGCCGTCCCGGTCGAAGTGCGGCTCTACGACCGGCTGTTCTCCGTCGAAGATCCGGAGAACGTGCCCGAGGGCCGGACCTTCATCGACAACCTGAACCCACGGTCGCTGGAGATCATCGCCGCCGCACAAGCCGAGCCGGCCGTCGCCGGGCTCGATGTCGAGGCGCGGGTGCAGTTCGAGCGCCTCGGCTACTTTTGTGTGGACAGCGATTCGCGTAAAGGGGCACTTGTGTTCAACCGCACGGTTTCGCTGCGGGACGCGTGGGCAAAAATCTCGCAGAAAACGCGCTGACGCGACAAGCTCGTCGGCGCATCAGCTCGGAACTCATCTTGCTACTCGTCCGCACGTGAACGCACGCGAACAGTTCCAAGCTCTTCAGACGCATCTGACATCCACGCGCGCGGCGCTCGACCGCGGCGATCGCGAGGCCGCGCTCGCCGAAGTCAACGCCGCGCTCAAGCTCGATCCGGACTTTCTCGCCGCGCACTCGCTGCGGGAACGGATTCTCGCCGGCGACCTGCCGGCGGCCGCGCCGCCGCCTCACGTTCCGATCGAGCCGCCCGTCGCGACTGCGCCGGCGCTCGTCGTCGATGCGCCGGTCGTCGAGGTGCCGATTGCCGCGGCGCCGGTTCTGGATCGGGCGCTCGGGGAGAAGCCGCTCGTCTCGACCGAAGGCTACGCGAAGTTCGAGCAGCGCGCGAAGCGCCGCCGTGTCGACCGCCGAGTCGAGGCGGCTCGTCAGGCGATCGATGGCAAGAAGCTGAAACAGGCGGCCACGGCCCTCGACGAGGTGATCGAGCTCGATCCGAATCTGCCGGAGCTCGTGGACCTCACCGCGCAGTTCGACGAGCTGCGCCGCTCGATGATGGCGTCGCATCGCGGCCCGTGGATCGCGGCGACGGCCGTCTTCGCCGCGACCGTGTTCTGCGCGTCGTGGCTGCAGGATTCCTCGCCCCTCTTCTCCCGTCCGATGATCGCGACGGCGCCGCTCCTCGCCGCGCCGACGGTTGCCGTCTCCGACGATCTGCTGGCGGCCGGTACCACCGGCACGCTGCCGGCGCCCGTCGACGCCGCGCCGCTGCCGCGCAAACCGGAGCCGGCGGCGCTCGCGCCGGAACCGATGCCCGTGATGCAGCCGATCGCGATCCCGCGCCCGGCGGTCGAAGTCGCCTCCGAGCCGTTCCGTCCGCCATCCGCTGTGACGCTGCCGGCGCCGCCGCCCACGATCGCGCCGCCGCGTCCGGTGCAGGAGTCGACGGTCGGCGAGGTGCTCGCGGCGCCGATCGCGCCCAGGCCGATCGCCGCGGCGATTCCGCCGAAGGCCGAAGCGGTAGCGGTGGACGATCGCCTGCTCGTGCAGCAGACGCTGCAGCGCTACCGATCGGCGTACGAGGAGCTGGACGCGCAGTCGGCGCACGCGGTGTGGCCGGCGGTGAACCAGGGCGCGCTCGCGCGCGCGTTCAACGGCCTCGAGTCGCAGAGCCTCACCTTCGAGGCGTGCGACGTCCGCGTCCGCGGCGAGGCGGCGACCGCCATCTGCCAGGGCACGGCGCGCTACGTGCCGAAGGTCGGCAGCCGCGAGCCGCGCACGGAGCCGCGCGTGTGGAACTTCACGCTCCGCAAGGCCGGGAACGACTGGAAGATCGACTCCGCCCGCGCAGAACGCTGACGCCACAAACAATCGTAGGGAATCGAACGGTAGGGGACGGCCTTCAGGCCGTCCCGCGCGGCCGGGCCTGAAGGCCTGCGCTACCGAGGCGCGGGCCGCCGCGTCATCGCCCCTCGTCTCGGGTTACATCAGCGGCCGAGCGCGTAGTCGAGGCCGATGAACGGCGTGATTGGCGCCGTCAAGCCGCCGTTCGTGAGCGGGAAGCTGACGTTGGCGGCGAGCACCCACGTGTTGCTCAGATTCCATTTCAGCCCCGGCACCGCGGTCAGCATCCGCAGGCTCGACGAATCGCCCGCGAGGCGAATCGTGTCGACGCCGCTCAAGAGCGGATGCGGCGCCAGCGTCGTCACCAGATGCCCGGAGCTGTCGATCCACCGGCCGAGGAGCTCCGCGCCGACCGACACCTTGCCCGTCGCCGCGTAGGCGATCGACGCGCCGTAGCTGTACTCGTTGGCCAGCCCGCCGCGCGTCAGGCCGGCGTTGGCGTGCGCCGACAGCGGACCCTGTTCCACCGAGCCGATCGCCGTGAGCTTCACCGACGTCGATCCCGCGCCGAGCAGATCCTGCTCGCGGCCGGTCGGCAGGCGCACGTCCACCGCCGCGGCGAGCGCCGTCGCGTTGTCGTTGTAGACGGTGTACTTCGTGCGCACGACCATGTCGGCGAAGCCCGTCGCCGTTCCGCTGCCCGACGCCTGCGTGAACGTCCGGCCGCGATACGTGTTGATGCGCTCGCCGTTGATGCGCAGCGCCACCATCGGCACGGCGAAGCCGACGTCCATCCGATTCGTGACGCCGACGTTGCCGTACAGCGTCGCGATGCTCGCGTCGATGTTGAGCGTCAGGGTATCGACGTCGAACGGCGCGGTCTCGTCGCGGAACTGGTTCGCGGTCGTCACGAGCGATCCGTCGCGCAGGTTGTGGCCGTCGAGCGACGTGAAATGGAACTGCTGCACCGTCGCGCCGAACGACGCCTGGCCGCGGCCGGCCGTCAGCGCCCGCTCGAGGAAGAACGGACCGAAGGTCTGCGTCGGCCGCTGCATCGTGCCGAGCTCGGGATTCAGCCGGTACACGAACGCGCCGGACGACGAGGCGACGGGCAGCGTCGCGAGGTTCGCCTGCAGCGCGCGCGAGATCGTTACGCTCGCGGCGAGCGCCGCGGCGCGATCGCGCTCCACGCTTCCTGTCGGCACCGATTGGTTCGTCACGAGAAACGTCAGCACGTCGCCGAGCGTCTGCGCCGATGCGGCGGACGCTCCGCACAGCGCGGCGGTCAGCGCGCCAACCGCGGCGCGCTGTCTAATGGTCATCACCGGACACCTCCAGCTTCGTCGCCTTGATCGTGCCGTTCGCCTGCAGGTCGCCTTCGCCCGAGGCCTTCTGGCCGTTGCGCACATCGCCGCATTTCACCTTCTTCGGATAGCTCGTCGCGCCGTCGGTCACGATCGACGCTCCGTCGACGCTGAGCGAGAGATTCGGACAACTGCCCGACAGGCCGGCGATCGTGCCGTCGAAATGAACGCGCGGCGCCGGCTTGGGCGCGGGCGGCGGCGGCGGCGTGGGCGATGGTCCGGGCGGCGGTGGTGACGGCGGCGGCGCGGGGTTCGGCGTCGGCGATGGATTCGGCGCCGGCGTCGGCGCCGGCGGCGCGACGATGGGGGCGCTCTGGTTCACGATGTACGGCTGGCCGGCGACGGTCACCTGTCCCGCGCGAGCCGCGCCGCCGTTGGCGGCCACCGACAACCCAACGGTCCCGCTGGCATCGCCGGACGACCCGCTCGCGATCGTAATCCAGCCGGCGGCGCTCGCGGCCGTCCACCGGCAGCCGGCGAGCGTCGTGACGCCGACCGCCAGCCGGCCGCCCTCGGCGGCGATAGTGTCGTTGGGTCGCGATAATGAGAAAACGCACGGCGCGGCCTGCTGGCTCACGGCAACACTTTGCCCAGCGACCATGATGGCCGCGGAGCGCGGCGAGGGGACGGGATTCGAGGCGACTGAAAACGCGACGGTCGCATCGCCCTGCCCGGTGCGATTGCCGGAGATCGAAACCCACGCGGCGTCCGTGGCGACCGACCATGTGCAGTCCCGCGTCGTCGTGATCGTCACCGACCCCTGCCCGCCAGGCGCCGGAAACGACGGCGGCGTGGGCGTCGCCGTCACCTGGCAGCGGCCGCCGGCGTCGCTCGGCGCCGTGATTGACGTCTCGGTCTGGCTGCAGGAGGCGGCCGTGAACGCGCCCGTGACAGCCACGACCGCCGCGATCGCGAATCGTTGGGGGCACCGCATCAGTTTCACGTCGTGGAATGCTTCGCAAATGCGTAGCCAGCCCGGCTGACGGAAGAGGTGGCGGCCCCGCTGCTGCAATTTCGCCGATGAAGTTGGACGAGGCGCAACGCCTCGCGTCGCGCCTGCGCGATGAGCTCGGCCACGCGATCATCGGGCAGCAGGCCGTCGTGCAATGACATCCTGACGGCGTTCTTCGCGGGCGGCCACTGCCTGCTGCGCGGCGTGCCGGGGCTGGCGAAAACGCTTCTGATCAAGACGCTGGCGCGGGCGATTCACCTGAAGTTCAACCGCATCCAGTTCACGCCCGATCTGATGCCGTCGGACATCATCGGCACCGAAGTGATCGAGGAGGATCGTGCGAGCGGCCGGCGCGGCATCCGCTTCATTCCCGGTCCGGTCTTCGCGAACGTGATTCTCGCCGACGAGATCAACCGCACGCCGTCGAAGACGCAGACCGCGCTGCTCAAGGCAACGCAGGAGTACCAGGTCACGGTGAACGTTCGCTACGAGCTCGAGTGGCCGCTCTTCGTGCTCGCGACGCAGAATCCGATCGAGCAGGAAGGCACGTATCCGCTGCCGGAGGCGCAGCTCGATCGCTTCATGTTCAACGTCGTCATCGACTATCCGTCGGCGGCCGAGGAGGCACCGGATTCTCGCCGCGACGACGCAGAACGAGGAGCCGGCGATCAGCGCGGTCGCCGCGGCGGCGGACGTCGAGGCGATGCGCCATCTGGTGCGCGACATTCCGGCGGCGTCGAACGTGATCGAGTACGCGCTTCGCTCGTGCGCGCGAGCCGGCCTGCCGGCGGCGCCGGCGACGGCGTGCTCGAACCGGTGCGGCGCTGGGTGAAGTGGGGCGCCGGCCCGCGCGCCGGGCCGGCCCTCGTGCTCGGCGCGTCGTCGCCGCCGGCGCCGCCGCGGCGGCGCTCGCGCTGGCGGCTGGTGCTCCGCTGTGGCGGCAGTATTTGCCTGGCGTCGCGGCCGTCGTTCGATCGCTGCCGAATGCGCCGCGCGCGCCGACCGGCGATCGCGTGCGAATCAGCGCGACGATTCAACCTCCCGCGTATACACGCGCCTCGGAGACGAGGTTCGTCGATCCGGAATAGGTGCGCGCCGTGGAAGGCAGCGTGCTCGCTCTCGCGATCGAGGCCGTCGCCGATCGAATCACGGCCGTTCACGACGGCGCCGCGAGCACGGTGGAAGGAGGCAGCGATGGGCGCTTCTCGTAGCGGGCGACGCTCACGAAAACGGGATTCGTGATCGTCTCCGCCGGCGACGCGCTCAGACGCACGAGGAGCTGCAGAAAGGGCGGCTCGAGAATCGCGGCCATCGCGATCTGCGCGCCGCGACGGCCGCGATGAGCCGCGCCGAGCAGCGGCTCGCCGCCGCGGACACCGGCGGCGCGCCCGCCGCCGAGCGCGAGGCGGTCGCGGTGCTGCAGCGCGTCTTCGCGCGCGGCCGCTATCTCCTCCGCGCGTTTGCCGCGCGCAGCCGGCTCGCGGTGACGACGACTTTCCCTCGCGCATGTCCGTCCTCGACGTAGCGGACGGCTGCAGGAACCTCGCTCAGCGTGAATCGGCGGTCAATCACCGGTCTCACCTTTCCCGTTTCGCAGAGTTCCTTCAGCACCAGCAGGTCAGCTTGGTTGGGCTTCACCAACAGGTTTGCCAATTTTTGACGGCCAATCGAAAGCAAGTCTCGACCAACAGGGGAATCACTTTCAGCCTTCGGCGATGGCACGCTGGCTTTCCTCCTCATCTCTGTGAGCCTCGATGTCCGTGCGGCACGCCGCCAGGATGTGCTCGGTCATCGACGTGCGTCACAAACGCGACCTTCAGGTTGCCGGGCTCGACATCGAGCCGACGGTGCCCGAGCAGCGCCTTCGTCGGGGCGCCGGTTGGCGCACCTCGAGTTCACTCGCATAAACGGTGTAACCCGACGACGCCGGTCGGCCTGCTATTAATCAGGCCGCAGAAGAAACGCCACCCCAACTACTGCACGTCGGAGGTTCACATGACGCGAGTCACTGGCATCGGCGGCATTCTTTTTCAAGGCCAAGGACGCACCCGCGCTGCAGGCTTGGTATAAGCGCCATCTCGCCATCGATGTCCAGGAGTGGGGCGGTACCGCGTTCACCTGGGCCGACTCGGATGGCAACCCCACAGGCGGAACGACAGTCTCGTCCGTTGGTCCCGAGGACGGCGACCAGTTTGCTCCAAGCAAAGCCTCGTTCATGGTCAACTACCGCGTTGAAGACCTTCACGCTGTGGTCACTGCGCTCAAAGAAGAGGGCTGCAACGTCCTCGACAAGATCGATGAGTCCGAGTACGGCAAGTTTGCGTGGGTGATCGATCCCGAGCGAAACAAGGTCGAGTTGTGGCAACCACCTGCCGGTCAATGATCATCCGAACGTCTTGTCGACGATGACGTTGCGGGTCAAGAGGTCGCCGTGACGGCATCTGCCAACTGGTTGACGCCGCGAAGAGTCGCCTGCCACGACTGATCGCCGTACGTGATCTGTCTTTCATGATCATGTCGCGAGGAGACGCACGGCGACGCGGGCCCTTGGCGTGCCGGTGATACCGACTCTGACGTTCGACCCGATCGGCGAGCCGACGACAGACAGGACCGTGCACCCAAGTCCGAAATGGACGATCACGTCACGCACGAGCGCGTCCACTTCCGCCGCGGTCATCACCGTTCGTCGAGCGCACGACGGATTGGTCCGGCCGTCGCGTGCCGCATCTTCCGCATCGATTCAGGCGACCCTAAACGTTCTCGCCTCGTGGCCCCTTCGGACCCTGTCCTCGCTCGAACGTGACGGCCTGTCCCTCACGCGGCTCGTCGAATGGCGTCTGTGCGCACGCTGAGTTATGGAAGAAGTACTCATTTCCGTCCCGCGAGGATGAAGCCGAAGCCCTTGTCACTGACGAGTCGTTTGATAGTGCCGTTCATCTGTGCCATTGGAATCTCTCTGAAGTGGTGAAATTGATCAGCCCGTCGGCCTGTCCGGAGTGTCTTGATCAGCGTCCTGAGGCTTTGTCGTCTTGATGCGGCGACGTCGGCGATTGCGCTCGCAGCGTTTTGACAAATCCCTGAATACGTTGCCGGTGACGCAGCTTGCGTTTCGGTTTTTTCTGAAATCTGGCGCGATCGCCGTTTCGTTCCGACATCTAGGTCCGGTTCGTGCTCGAGTGTGAGCCGTCGATCGCGGCGAGCAGCAGCGTGGCGGAATCGTGCTGCGTGTGAGCCGCGTGCGGTGCGCTCTCGACACGGGACCAAAGTTGGACCTAATGCGGTCTACGTTCGAAGCTGTTGCTAGGCGCGCCAGCTCGACAACCGTAGCGCCGGCTTCAGGCCGGCCGTGATCCGCCGGGACAAACATGTCGACCGACGGCAGGTGGTCCGTGGCATCCAAATTGCTCAGGTCTAAGGCGGACAATGAGGACCATTCCCCTCGCAATTGGGTTCGTGTTCAGCGACTTCGCGCCGGGCGGCACCGAACGCCAGATGTCCGAACTCGTGCGGCGCCTCAATCCCGCCCGCTGGCGCGTCCACGTGGCTTGTCTCCGTGCGGACGGATCGTGGCTCGCGCGCGTAAAGGAGGTCGCGCCGATCACCGCGTTCGACGTGCGCAGCCTGAAGAGCGTTGCGACGCTGCGACAGATGCGAGCGCTGGCCGGATGGTGCGCCGATCGCGACATCTCCGTGTTGCACAGCGTCGACCTTCCGTCGAACATCTTCGCGCAACCGGCTGCGGCGCTGGCGCGCGTGCCGGCGCGCATCGCGAACCGCCGCGAGGTCAACCCGGGCCGCAGCGCACACGAAATCGTCGCGCAGCGATTCAGCTACGCTTGTGCGCATCGCGTGGTCGCGAATTGCGGTGCGGCTGCCGAGCGGTTGCGCGACGAGCTCGTGCCGGCGCGCAAGATTTCAGTCGTCGCCAACGGCCTCGACCTTGCCGGGTATCCGCCGCGCGGCCCGATTGCGCGCGTCCGTCGTGTGGCAATGGTCGCCAACCTTCGGCCGGAAAAAGGACAGGACGTGCTGCTCGATGCCGCGGCGACTGTCGTCCGGCACTTTCCAGACGCACGGTTCACGCTCGTCGGCGGCGGGCCGGAGCGTGAGGCGCTGCGCGCGCGGGCTGAGTCGTTGGGCCTGACCACCGCGGTGACCTTCGTTGGCCATTGCGAAGACGTCCCAGGCCAGCTCGCGGACGCCGACATGTTTGTCCTGCCCTCACGATCGGAGGCTTTTCCCAACGCGGTGCTCGAGGCGATGGCCGTTGGCCTGCCGGCGATTGCGTCGCGAGTCGGCGGGCTGCTCGAAGTGATCGAGGACGGCCGCACCGGCCTGCTCGTCCCGCCCGGCGATTCGTCGGCACTCGCCACGGCAATCTGCCGCCTGATGGCGAATGCGGCAGAGGCGGCGCAGCTCGGGGCGGCCGCGCGCGCGCGCGCCGCCACATATTCATTTACGCGAATGGTCGGGAAGTTCGAGGAGATCTACCTCACCGAGCTGACGCGCCACGGCATCGTCTGCGCACCGCACCCGGACGCTGTCGCCTCCTGACTCCACTGTCACTGATGCCGAAGCTTCGCGTCGCCATCGTCGCTCCCACGCTCGAAATCCTCGGCGGCCACTCGGTGCAGGCCCAGCGGTTGCTCGACATGTGGCGCGACGACCCGGATGTCGACGCCTGGCTCGTCCCGATCAACCCGCCGCCGCCGCGGCCGTTTCATCACGCGCGGCGGGTGAAGTATCTGCGCACGGTCGTCAACGAGGCGGCCTACCTGCCGCAGCTGGTTCGCGAGTTCGCGCATGCGGATGTCGTGCACGTGTTCTCCGCGTCGTACTCGTCGTTCCTGCTGGCGCCGCTGCCCGCCATCGCGATTGCGCATGCGATGCGCCGGCCGGTGCTGCTCAATTATCACAGCGGCGAAGCCGCCGATCATCTCGAACGGTCGGCGATCGCTCGTATGGCGCTCCGCCGCGTCGAGTGCTCCGTGGTCCCTTCGCGATTCCTCGCCGGCGTGTTCGACCGCTTCGACCTGTCGACGCTCGTCGTGCCGAACATCATCGACCTGGATCGTTTCTCGTATCGCGAGCGGAACCCGCTGCGGCCGCGGTTCCTCTCGACGCGCAACCTCGCCTACCCGTACAACGTCGCGTGCACGCTCCGCGCATTTCGCGAGATTCAGGATCGGCTGCCGGAGGCGTCGCTCACCCTGGTTGGCGCCGGCGCCGACGAGCGTGCGCTCCGTCAGCTCTGTACGGACCTGCGCCTCGGGAACGTCCACTTCGTCGGGCGTGTCGCCCCGGGCGCCATCGCGGCGATTTATGCCGACCACGACGTGTACATCCAGAGTCCCGACATCGACAACATGCCGGTCTCGGTGATTGAAGCGTTCGCGAGCGGACTGCCGGTGATCTCGACTGATGCCGGCGGCATGCGCACGATTCTGGAGCACGGCCGCCACGGCCTGCTGGTCGCCGTCAACGATCACGCGGCGCTCGGGCGCGAAGCGCTGGCGCTCCTTTCCGACCCCGACACCGCCCGCGGTTATGCGCGTGCGGCACACGACACGTGCGCGGCGTACACATGGACGGCCGTTCGTCCGCAGTGGCTCCGGGCCTACCGGCAGGCTGCCGCTGCACGTTCCGCGTCCCACTCATCCACGGTTGCGGATTCGGCCAGCGACGCGGATGGAAGCCGCGCGTAGCGCACCCTCCACCCGGCACCGATCCATGCGGTGATATCTAGCGGCCGACAATTTCCTGGCCAGCCATCGAGCGTCTTTCGCGCGTTGCGGCCCGTCAACCTCCGCCCCTGCGACGGCGCCGTCGAACAGCACGACCAGCGCGCGCGCGGTCGATCGACGCGAGCGTGGATCGCAGCGGCGTGATGATGATCTCCGGGGTCCCGCGCGCTTCTGACGGCGACCACGATCGACCGCGCCGGCTGCTGCGCGTACGGAAAAATACACGCCAACCGGCGGATCCTTCGGCGTCAGGCCGATCGGTTGGACGTTCGCGACCACGCCAATCACCGTGTAAGAGCGCGCGTCGGGCCCTCGCGTCAGGAGATCGAGCACGCTGGCGGGATTCGCGTGCCTGAGCGACGCGCTGGCCGACGGCGTCGCAGTCAGGCCAGAAACGCCGCGCCAGCCGCTGGTCGACGATCACCACCGGCGGCGCCGAGGCAGTATCCCGCCGGTCGAAGTATCGCCCGCGCAGCAGCGGGATGTGCATCGCGTCGAAGTAGCCGTCGCTGGCGCTGATCAGGTGCGGCGCGACGATCGATTCGCCGCCCGCCGGCCCGCTCCCCGCCGCGAGGATGATGCCGCTGCCGTAGTTGCCGCCGAGCGGGATCGTGGTCGTCACGCCGGCGGCGCTGACGCCGGGAAGCAGCCGCGTGCGTTCGAGCAGCCGGTCTCTCGAGGCGGCGCAGGCCGGCGCCGCTGTCGCCGCCGCCGACGTCGTCGTCCACCTGCGCGCGGCGCCCGTTCGCGTCGAGTTCTACGACCCGCGCCCGTCGTGGCCGTCGACGTTCGTCCGCCGGGCGCTCGAGTCGGACGCGCGGTTCCACGTCGAGTGGATGACGTTCAGCGCGCGCGTCATCGCCGCGCGCTAGCCAGCCGGTCGCGATTGCCGATCCACGCCTCGACGAGTTCGACGCGGTCGTCGTCGGCGGGCTCGATCGCCTCACGGACGCGGAGGTTCGCGCGCTCGATCGGTACATGCGCGTTCGCGAAGGCGCGGTCGTCCTCGTGCCGGATCAGATCGTTCGCGGTCCGGCCCGCGTGCTGGCGCCGGAGTCGGTCGAGCGGCTGCCCGAGCTGCCGGCGCGTCTGCGTTCGCAGACGGCAGCGCCGCTTCAGGCGTCGGAGCTGCTCGTGGCGTGCGATCTGCCGCCGGGCGCCGGCGTTATCCCCGCGACGGCCGACGACAACGGCGCAGTGATCGCATCCGTGGCGCACGGCGGCGGACGGCTGCTCGTGTCGGGCGCGCTCGACGCGTGGCGGTTCCGCGCGCTCGACGATGCGGCGTTCGACCGGTTGGCGATCGGCGATTGCCGGCGCCGCGCTCGCCTCGCCGCCGGCCGTCGACGTTGCGGTCGCGCCGCCGATGCTGCGGCCGCTCGAGGCGGCGGACGTCGTCGTGCGCGTGCGGTCGCCGCAGCTCGCGAGCGTCAGCGCGGCGGTTGACGGGCAGCCTGTGCGTCTTCTTCCGGATGCGGAAGCCGGCGTCTTTCGCGGCCGGATCGTCGCGCCGCGACGCGCGTCGGCCTGCGCCGGAGATCGTCGCACCGCTCGCGCTGCTGTCCGCGTCCCGCCGCGGGATTGACGCCTCACCGGATCGTCTCGTCGACGTCGAGCAGTTCGTGCGGCGCACCGTCGTGGCGCCGCGCGCGGCGGTCGCGCGCCGGCCGATGCGCTCGCCATGGTGGCTCGCCGCGTGCGTGCTCTGCCTGACGGCCGAGTGGTACCACCGCCGCCGCCGCGGCGTCCGATGACTCCAGCGCGCCTACTCGATCACGATCGCGTCCGCTTCGATCTCGACCAGCATCGCCGGATCGATGAGCGCACGCACTTCGACCATCGACGTCGCCGGCCGGATCGCGCCGAACGCTTCGCCGTGCGCGCGGCCGACCGTCTCCCAGTCGCCGGCGATGTTCACGACGTAGATGCGCGTGCGGACGACGTCCTGCAGGCGCGCGCCGGCGCTCGCGAGCGCGCGCTCGATGTTGGCGAGCGTCTGCTTCGCCTGCGCGTAGGCGTCGCCCGCGCCGACCACTGATCCGTCGGGCGCCGTCGCCGTCGTGCCCGACACGGAGACGTGCGCGCCGATTCGCACCGCGCGCGAGTAGCCGACGATCGGCTCCCATTTCGTGCCGCTCGAGATATTGCGTCGCTCCACGGAATCCCTTTCTGTGGCGCGGCCTGAAGGCCGCGCCCTACGTTCGATGAGATGTAGGGCGAGGCTTTCAGCCTCGCCATCGGCGACCCTGAAAGGGTCGCCCTACGGCTAAACGCGCGGTCTCGATCGTCCGATAGATATTCGGGGCATGCGCTCGCTCGTCAGACCTCTGCCGCGCGTCGTCACGCGGCCCGTGTCGTTCGTGATCCTCGCCGCCTGGGTCGGCGTCATGGCGCTGCTGCTGCGACGTTCCTACCTCGAGGCGTCGAGCGCCTCGCTCGCCACCGATCTCGCGCGCTACGGATCGGCCGCGGTGTGGCGCGGCGTCTATTATCGCGGCGAAAAGATCGGCTTCACCGTCAGCCAGACGCTGCCGGAGAGGGACGGCTTCGAGCTGCAGGAAGACGGGCGGCTGCAGATGGCGCTGCTCGGCGCGACCACCGCCGCCACGATCCGCACCGACGCGCACGTCAATCGCGCGTTCGCGCTGCGCGCATTCGAGTTCTCGCTCGATCCCGGCACGGGCAAGGTCGAAGTCCGCGGCCGCCTCGACGGCCGCCGCCTGGCGCTCGAGGTGCGGACCCCGAGCGGCGCGCGCGCCGAGGAGCGGCTCCTCGACGAGCCGCCCGCGCTCTCGTTGAACCTGTCGCGCCGCCTCGCCGGCGGCGGCCTCACGACCGGCGCCCGGCATCAATGGACGATGTTCGATCCGGCGACGCTGCGGAATTCGCCGGTCGTCGTCGACGTCGGCAAGCGCGAGCTCGTGCGCGGCGCCGGCGTGGCGCCCATCCCGGCGTTTCGCGTCGAGATGACGTACGCCGGCCTGCGGACGACGTCGTGGGTGACCGACACCGGCGAAGTGGTGCGCGAGGAAAGCCCGCTCGGGCTGATCACGATTCGCGAATCGCCCGAGAGCGCGCGTGCGATGGCCGTGTCGAACCGCGTCCGCGAGGATCTGCTGCAGACCTCCGCGGTCGTGCCGAACATGAGCACGCGCATCGACGAGCCGCGCGACGTGCGGCGTATGCGCCTTCGCCTGCGCGGCCTCGAGGCGGCGGGCTTCCCCCGCGGCGATCTCGACGGCGTGGCGCAGCGCGTCGACGGCGACGTCCTCGAGCTGATCGATCCGCGGCAGCTGAAAGCCGAGCGCGCCGATCCGGACGCCGCGCGCTATCTCGCCGCCGAGCCGTTCATCGAGAGCGACGCGCCGGAAATCCGCGCCGAAGCCGACACGGCGGTGCGCGGCGTCGACGGCGATCGCGCGCGCGCCGAGCGGCTCACGCGCTACGTCAACGCGTTGCTCGACAAGAAGCCGACCGTCAGCCTGCCGTCCGCGCGCGAAGTGCTGCGCACGAAGGTCGGCGACTGCAACGAGCACACCGCGCTCTACGTCGCGATGGCGCGCGCGATCGGGATTCCGGCGCGCATCGCCGTCGGGCTCGTGTTCGTCCACGGCGCGTTCTACTACCACGCGTGGCCCGAGGTGTACGTCGATCGCGCGGCCGGACGCGGGCTGTGGCTGCCGGTCGATCCGACGCTCAACCAGTTTCCCGCCGACGCGACGCACCTGCGCCTCACGCGCGGCGGTCTCGACAGGCAGGCGGCGATTCTGCCGCTCATCGGCCATCTCGCGATCGACGTCGCGTCGGTCGATCTCGCGCCGAACAGCACGCCGATCCTCGTCGGCCGGCAGCCGGTGGATCTCGGCGCCCTCGCCGTGCCGATTCCGCGGCGCGACTCGTCGTGCTGCGCGTGCCGCCGATGATCGCGATTCACCACCTCGTCAAGCGCTACGGGCCGTTCACCGCCGTCGACGGCGTGACGCTCGACGTGCAGCCGGGCGAAATCCACGGTTTTCTCGGGCCGAACGGCGCGGGGAAGACGACGACGCTGCGGATGATCGCGGGGCTGCTGAAGCCGACGTCCGGGCGGATCGAAGTCAACGGCCACGACATGGCGGCGGACGCGGAGCGCGCGAAGGCGTCGCTCGGCTTCATCCCCGATCGGCCGTTCATCTACGAGAAGCTGACGGCCGGGGAGTTCCTGCGGTTTCACGGCGGGCTGTACGGCCTCGACGGCGCCGGCACCGGCGATCGCGTGCGGGAGATGCTGGAGCTCTTCGAGCTCGGGCGCTGGGAGCACGAGCTGGTCGAGAGCTTCTCGCACGGCATGAAGCAGCGCGTGGTGATGTGCGCCGCCTTTCTCCACCGCCCGCGGGCCGTCGTCGTCGACGAGCCGATGGTGGGCCTCGATCCGCGCGGCGCGCGGCTGATCAAGAGCGTGTTTCGCACGATGAGCGCGCGCGGCGTGGCGATCCTGATGAGCACGCACACGCTGGAGGTCGCCGAGGAGATGTGCGATCGCATCAGCATCATCCTCAAGGGCCGCATCATCGCCCGCGGATCGGTGGCGGAGATTCGGGCGATGGGCGACAGCCACGACGATCAGCTGACGTCGGTGTTCCTGAAGCTGACCGGCGGGAGCGGCCTGCAGGAGATCGACGAGATTCTCTGATGGCGCAGCCGTTTCCGTACCTGCTGCTGCCCTCGTTCTGGGCGTCGCGCAACCGCGCGCGCCGCCGCGAGCGCGGCGACTTCTCGCGGGCGCTGCTCTTCGGCGGCGTCGCGATCGCCGTCTGCGCGGCGCTCTACGAGGGATCGTTCTGGCTCACCGGGCAGCTCGCCGACTACGAGGAGCTCGGCGACTACCTGCTGCGCATCGGGCTCTCGTGGCTCTTCCTCACGTTCCTCTCGTTTCTCGCGTTCAGCGGCGTCGTGACGGCGCTCTCGACGTTCTTCCTCTCCGAGGATCTGCGGCTGCTGCTGGTGGCGCCGATCGCGACGCGCCGCCTGTTCTACGCGCGCTTCACGCGGACGGTCGTGCAGGCGTCGTGGATGGTCGTCATCTTCCTCGCGCCGGTCCTCGCCGGCGTCGGTCGCGCGCGCTGCGCCGGCGCGGCGTTCTACGCGGCCGCGCTCCTCACCGTCGTGCCGTTCGTCGTCATTCCGGTGGCGGCCGGCGCCGCGCTCACGCTGCTGCTCGTGAACACGTTTCCGGCGCGTCGCGCGCGCGATCTGCTGATGCTGATGGGGCTGCTCTTCGCGGCAAGTCTGGTCGTCGTGCTGCGCGTGATCCGGCCCGAGCAGCTGCTGCGCGTCGAGTCGCTCCCCGACGTCACCGGCTTCTTCGCGACGCTGCAGTCGCCGGCGACGCCGTTGCTGCCGTCGTTCTGGGCCGGCGAGACGCTGTTCGCCGCGCTTCGCGGCGGGCGCGATCTGCTGCACGCCGCGGCGCTCTGGACGACGGCGCTCGCTTCGGTGGTGCTGGTGCGGATGGCGAACGAGCGCTGGTACTTCCCGGGATTCAGCCGCTCGCAGGAGGCGCCGAAGGCGCGCTTCGCGCGCTTCCGCGCGATCGACGCCGCCGCGCGCGCGCTGCCGCTGTCGCCCGTCCGGCGCCAGCTGCTCGTCAAGGACGTGAAGATCTTCCTGCGCGACGTCAGCCAGTGGTCGCAGCTTCTGCTGCTCCTCGCGCTGGTGCTGCTGTATCTCTACAACTTCCGCGTCCTCGATCTGCAGCGCATTCCCTACATGAGCGGATTCATCAAGAGCGTCTACGCGCTCGTGAACCTCGGGATGGCGGGCTTCGTGATGGCGACCGTCGCCGTGCGGTTCGTGTTCCCGGCGGTCTCCTCGGAGGGCGCGGCGTTCTGGATCGTGCGCACGTCGCCGGTCGCCATGCGCGACTTCCTGTGGTCGAAGTTCTGGGCGGGCCTCGTGCCGGTGCTGCTGCTGACCGAGCTCCTCACGATCGTCGCGAACCGGTTTCTCGGCGTCGATCCGTTTCTCGAAATCGCGTCGGCGGCGGCGATACTCTTCATGAGCTTCGCGCTCGTCGGCCTCGCGATCGGGCTCGGCGCGCGCTACCCGCGCTTCGGCGCCGATCCGAGCCAGGTGGCCGGCTCCTACGGCGGCGTGGCGTTCATGGTGCAGGCGGTGCTCTTCGTGATCGTGATGATCGCGCTCGTCGGCTGGCCCTCGTCTCTCTATGTGATGCAGCAGGTCCGCGGGCGGGCGCTCACGACGGCGCAGATGATGCTGACGGCCGGCTGCTTCGCGTCGGCGCTCGTGTCGAGCGCCGTGGTCTGGCTCGCGTCGATGCGATCGGGCGTCGCGGCGCTCGACGCGATGAGCGATTAGCGCGAGTCGACGGATTATCACGAAGGCACGAACCTCCACGAAACCACGAAGCAGACCTGTACCAGATGCGTTTCGTGTTCTTCGTGTTGTCTTCGTGGCTTCGTGAAAAGCCGTCACTCATGCGAGAGTCCCAGTCGCCCGACTCGTAGCGGAGGCGCGCGAAGACGAACGCGCCGGCGCGCGGTCTGCAGCCGCACTGCACGGCTGCCAGCGCGGCCGCCTGCAGGAACTCCCGCCCGGAAATCATCTCTCACTCATGGTATACAATGCCGTTTTCCCTGGCCGTGGAGTATCACATCAAGCACTACGATCTCGAGCAGGGCGCGCTCGAGATCCAGTACATCGAAGAATATTTCGGCGAATTCCCGCGGAAAAAGACCGCCGTGGAAATCGTGCGCCGTCTCGAAGGACGCGCGCACATCATCCTGCTCGCCACGGCGCCGCTGCCCGACGATCCGGGATCGGTCGTGCCGGTCTCCTTCAAGGTGGCGCACGAGATCAAGCACCCGGAGACGGAGCCGAAGCTCGTCGATCTGATGCACCGGCTGCACGACTTCGTGCAGTTCGACGGCCGCCGCGTGCTCTACACGTGGATCGGCGGCACGCGCCGCGACTGGCGCGGCCAGGGGTTCTTCCGCGCGCTCACCGAGCAGCAGGAGCTCTGGGCCATCGAGCAGGGCTTCGACGAGATCGTCGTCAAGACGAAGAACAAGTTCTACGACATGCGCGGCACGCTGGATCACCTGCGGTTCGAGGTCGTGAAGTACGAACGCAACGCGATCGACAACGCCGAGTCGAAGGTGTATTTGAGCAAGAAGCTCGTGCCCGAGACGATCTCCACCCACCGCAGCGCCAAGACCGTCGTGCAGATGCCCGTTTAGCGTCGAGCGATTCAACTTTTCAGCGCCCGTCTCCGTCCAATTGACATGTATGCGCCGCGCATATAGGCTGCGCGCAGCGAGATGCGATCCGTCGAATTCCACGTCCTGCTCGCGCTGGCGTCCGAGGAGCGGCACGGCTACGCCATCCTCCAGGAGGTCGCCGCGCTCACCGGCGGCGAGGTGCGCCTCGAGCCGGGCACGCTGTATCGCGCGCTGCACCGCATGCTGAAAGACGGCTGGGTCGCCGAGTCGGCGCGGCGGCCCGCCGCCGACCTCGACGACGAGCGGCGGCGCTACTACCGGCTGACGCCGGCCGGCCGGCGGGTCGCCGCGGCGGAAGCGGCGCGGCTGCAGCGGCTCGTCGCCGTCGCGCGCGCCAACAGGCTGCTGTCCCGTGCGTGACAGAAGGCTCGCCTGGTGGCTCGTGCGGCTCTACCCGCCGCGCTTCCGCCGGGACGTCGGCCTCGCGCTCGTCGACGCGCTCGAGGACCAGATGGGCGCGCGGCGCGCCTCCGGCGCCTCGTCGCTCGGCGCGCGCCTGCCGGCGATCGCGGACACAGTGGGAAACGCGTTCGCGGCATGGATCGACAGCGCCGGCAGCGGGGCGGCGAAGCCGCCGCGGCCGAAAGGACGAACCGTGCTCGACAAGCTGCTGCAGGACGTCCGCTACGCGCTCCGCCTCTGGCGCCGCCGGCCCGGCTTCGCGCTCGTCGCGATCGCCACGCTCGCGCTCGGCATCGGCGCGAACACCGCGATGTTCACGATCGTCCACGCGGTGCTGCTGCGCCCGCTGCCCTACGACCACGCCGACCGCCTGGCGTCGGTGTGGGGCCGGACCCCCACGTACCCGCGGGGCCTGCTCTCCTACCGTGAGTACCGCGAGCTGCGCAACAAGCCCGGGACGTTCGAGGCGGTCGGCCTGTACTTCCCGCAAAGCGTCAACCTCACCGGCGCCGACGAGCCGCAGCGGCTCGTCGGCTCGTTCGTCACCGGCAGCTTCTTCGACACGCTCGGCCTGAACGCGGAGCGCGGCCGCCTGTTCACGGAAGCGGAGAGCGCGCCGGGCACGGTCAAGCCGATCGTCGTCATCACGCACCAGACGTGGCAGCGCCGATTCAACGGCGACGATGGCGCGATCGGCACGACGCTGACGCTCAACGGCACGCCGGTGACGATCGTCGGCGTGATGGCGCCGCCCTTCGATCCGCGCGTCGTGCCCGATGCCGGCTATTTCATCGGCGCGGATCTCTTCCTGCCCGCCGCGCTCTTTCCGGCGCCGCGAGGCCTCGAGGCGGCCGGGCCGGTGATGCTCGGGATCGCCCGCCTCGCGCCAGCCGTCGCCATCGCGCGCGCCAACGCGGATCTCGACGTGATCCGCCGCCGCCTGCTCGCCGACGATCCGCAGCCGCAGGCCGATCGCACGCTCGTCGCCGAGGCCGCGCAGGAGACGGTCGCCGGCGCGTCGCGGCCGGCGCTGCTCCTGCTGTTCGCCGCCGTCGGCGTCGTGCTGCTCATCGCGTGCGTGAACGTCAGCCAGCTGCTGCTGGCGCGCGCCGTCGATCGCGAGCGCGAGATCGCGCTGCGGGCGGCGCTCGGCGCGAGCCGCGCCACCGTCGCGCGGCAGCTCACCGTCGAAGCCGCGCTCCTGGCGTTCGCGTCGGCGGCCGCGGGCCTCCTCGTCGGCCGCGGCGCGCTCGCGAGCCTCGCGTGGCTGCGGCCGCCGTCGACCGTGCCGATTCCCGTGGACATGCCGCTGAACGCCGCCGTTCTCCTCTTCAGCGGCGGCGTCGCCGTCCTCGTCTCGTTGTTGTGCGCGCTCGTGCCGGCCCTCAGGACGGCGCGGCCAAATCTCGCGCGCGTGCTGCAGGCGGGCTTCCGCCGCGCGTCGGCCGGAGGACGCCGGACGCGCGACGTCTTCATGGTCGTCGAGATGGCGCTGTCGGTGGCGCTCGTCGCCGTCTCCGCGCTGCTCATCGAGAGCCTCCTTGCGGTGCAGCGCGCGCCGCTCGGCTTCGATCCGTCGAACGTCCTCACGCTGGAGTTCCGGCTGCCGCCGACCAAGTACCCGAAGCCCGACGACATCGCGCGGTTCTTCAGGGCGGCCATCGAGCGCGTGCGCGCCGTGCCGGGCGTCGAGTCGGCCGCGCTCGTCCGCGCGGTGCCGTTCAGCAACAACGGGGGCACGATCGGCTACGCGATCGAAGGACGGCCGTCGGTCGACGCCGCGTCGCTGCCGCAGGCGCGGCTGCATCTTGTGACGCCCGATTATTTCCGCACGATGCGCATTCAGCTGCTGCGCGGCCGCGACTTCACCGACCGCGACGATCTGCAGTCGCCGCTCGTCGCCGTGATCAACGAGACGTTCGCGCGCCGCGAGTTCCCCGGCCAGGATCCGATCGGCCGGCGGCTGACGACGCCGCAGACGCCCACGCCGATCACGATCGTCGGCATCGTCTCCGACGCGAAGCACTACCAGCCGACCGAGCCGGCGGCGCCGCAGCTCTACGCCGCGCACTACCAGGTGCCGCTGATTTTCTGCTCGCTCGTCGCGCGCACGCGGGGGCCGGCGATGAGCGTCGCCAACGACGTGCGCAAGGCAATCTGGTCGGTGGACCGCGATCAGCCCGTCTGGGGCGTCCTCGCGCTCGAGGACATCGTCGCCCGCAGGCAGGGGCAGTGGCGCTTTCTCGCGCTGCTGCTCGGCATCTTCGCGGGCGTCGCGCTGCTCCTGGCCGGCGTCGGCATCTACGGCGTCACGGCGTACGGCGTCGCGCAGCAGACGCACGAGATCGGGATTCGCCTCGCGCTGGGCGCGTCGGGCGAGCGCGTGCTGCGCGAAGTGGTCGGCCGCGGCGCGCGCCTGACGCTGGCCGGCGCGGCGGTTGGCGGCGTGGCCGCGATCGCGCTCGCGCGCCTGGCGTCGGCGATGCTCGTCGGCGTGCGGCCGACGGATCCGGCGGCGCTGGCCGCGGCGGTCCTGACGCTCACGGCGGTCTCGCTCGCGGCGTGCTACATCCCGGCGCGGCGCGCCTCGCGCGTCGATCCGGTCGTGGCGCTGGCGGAGGAGTAGGGGTTGGGGATTGGGGATTGGGATTGGGGGGATTGGTGAGTAGGGATTAGTTACGTGAGCGATGGGGGGTGAGCGCGTGACCGCGCGCGATTCGGTATCATCGCGCATGGCTCCGACAACTCCGTACACCGAAGACCTCGCCGGGCGCGATCCGATCGATGCCTTCCGCGACACGCTCGCGCGGTTCCGCGCGCTGGTCGGCGCGTGGTCGCCGTCCGACTTCGACCGCAGCTATGCGCCGGGCAAGTGGTCGGCGCGGCAGGTTCTCGTCCACCTCGCGCAGATCGAGCTCGCGCTCGGCACGCGCGCGCGGCTCGCGCTGACGACCCCCGGGTACGTCGCGCAGCCGTTCGATCAGGATCGCTGGATGGCGCGCGAGGGAACGCTCGGCGCGCGCGAGGCGCTCGACGCGCTGCTCGCGATCGGCGCGATGAACGCCGCGTTCTTTGCGTCCCTGTCGCCCGCGGACCGCGCGATTGCCTTCACGCACCCGGAGTACGGCGCGATCTCACTCGACTGGCTCGTGCACCAGATGGCCGGGCATCAGATCCATCACTTGAAACAGTTGGAGCGGATCGCCGGATAGCGGCAGGCCCTGCAGGTCGGGCAGGTCGGGCGGGCCGGGCAGGTCGGGCAGGTCGGGCGGGCCGGGCAGGCCGGGCAGGCCGGGCAGGTCGGGCAGGTCGGGCAGGTCGGGCGGGCCGGGCAGGCCGGGCAGGCCGGGCAGGTCACAGAGGTCACAAAGGACGTTCCGACCCGCCCGACCCGCCTGACCCGCCCGGCCCGCGCCGCGCGAAGCGCGGCGCCCCGTCAGAACGAGAACCGCAGACCGATCTGTCCGACGCGCTGTTCGGGGCGCTGGAAGTCGCCCGAGAACGTCGTCGGCTGCAGGAGTGTCGTATCCGGCTGCCCGGCGCGGGCGCCCGTCGGGATCGTCACGCGGCGGTTGACGCCCGTCGGGTTGCTCGGGTTCAGCGAGTTGAACAGGTTGAAGAACTCTCCGATCACCTGCACGTTCGACCGGCCGCTGATGTGGAACAGCTTCTCGATGCGGAGGTTCAACTGCGACTGCGCCCAGCCGCGGCCGCAGTTCACAGTCTCGCAGGCGCCGGTGTCCTCAATCGTCGAGACGCCGGTCGCGCGATCGACGCTCACGACGCGAAACGCGCGCGCCGGAATCTCGGTGGAGTCGCCGTCCAGGTTCAGATCGCGCCCGTCGATGAGATCGACCGGCAGCGCGGAGCGGAAGAAGAAGATCGGTGCGACGCGGAAGCCGCCCTTGATCTCGAACACCGCCGTTGCGTTGATGCGGTGCCGCGCGTCGGTCGTCCGGTTCGGCCCGAACTGCCGCGGATCGTCGAACGGGTTGTTCGGATCCTGGATGTTCGCCGTGTTCAATTCATCCGAGGCGTTGCCGATGTTGCTCGTGCCCTTCGACAGCGTGTACGACGCCGTGAAGTCGACGCCCTTCGAGAGTCGCCGCCGCGCGCTGAAGATTATCGCGTTGTAGGTGCTCTGGCCGAGGCTCGCTGCCGGGCGAGTGCCGGTGGCGTTCGGACTGAGCGGGGTGCCGATGGCCGCCGAGATCCGCCGGATCGTCGTGCCGGGAATACGCTGGTTGACCCGCGGCCGGAAATTCAGATCGCGGCCGAGCGAGTTGACGTAGTCGGCCGATACGACGGTGTCGCTGGCAACTTCGTGCGACCAGCCGAAGTTGGTCTGCATCTGATACGGCATCTGCAGCAGCGGATCGACGAATTGGCCGAACAGCGGGAACTGCCCGGGCCCGAGCGGCGCCGCCTGGTTCTGGCTCTGGATGTTGCTCAGCGGCTGCCCGACCGTGAAAAAGGTGCCGTTCGGGTTCTTGATGCCCGCCTGATCGTTCACGTTGAACACGGTTCCGAAGCCCTGACCGCTCGAATCGGCGGCCGCGAAAAGCGCGTTCGAGTTCGTGTAGCCGAAATCGGTGTACATGCCCCATCCGCCGCGCACGATGTCCTTGCCGTCGCCGCGCACGTCGAGCACCGCGCCGATGCGCGGCTGGATGTTGTTCTTGTCCAGCCGCGGATCCGACGCGAAGTCGTTCATCAGCGAGGCGACCGGCGCCGGCAGGCTGTTGAACTTGCCGGCGATCGCCGCGTTGCGCACGAGGACGTAGTTCGGGTTGCGCGACTCGTCGAAGTTCAGCCCGCTGACGATGTCGTAGCGCAGGCCGAGGTTGACGGTGAGGCGATCGGTGACGCGCCAGTCGTCCTGGATGTAGGTCGCGAACTGCTTGGTCGGGATGTTGGCCGACGCGTCGCCGTCGCTGATGGTCACGGTCGAAATCGGCCCGTTGATGTTGTTGTCCAAGTGCGTGTAGAAAGTCGCGCCCTTGCCGGTGTTGAACGTGATGAAGAGGCGCGGCTCGTTGATGAAGTTCACGCCGACCTTGAAGTCGTGCCCGAGGCCGCCCATGCCGGTGCGGTGCCACGAGAAATCGTCGCGCAGCTGATACTTGTGCTGCTCGGTCGTCTGCGGCGTGTTGCCGTTGGCGCCGGTCGTGACGCCGTTCAGGAACGTCTGGTTCGGCGCGGAGCTGCGCGAGGCGATGTTGTTCGCGAAGTCGGCGGACTGGAAGATGAACTCGTTCAGTTTCGATCCGCCCAGCACCCAGTTGTGGTTGACGTTGATCGAGTTCAGCGTGTTGGTGCTGTCGCCCCAGTTGTCGGGCGTGTTGTTCGGGCTCGCGCCGTAGGGCTGCGAGTTCGTGTTGCGGCCGTAGCGCACCGACAGGTACTGCGCCGCCGACAAGTTCGCCGTCACCTTTCCGGTGCCGATGTTCTCGCGGTACGGCACGGTGTACACGCCGTCCAGGTTTGGAAAGAGTCCCTGCGTGTTCACCGCCTGCTTCGTGTCCTGCTGCGTGCGCTCGAGCGCGACGAAGAAATGCGCCTTGTCCTTCACGATCGGCCCGCCGAAGCTGCCGCCGAACTGGTTGCGCCGGTAGTCCTGCTTCGGCACGCCGCTCAGCAGCTCGGTCTCGGTCTGCGCGTTCATCGACTTGTCGCGGAAGAACTCGAAGACGCTGCCCGACGGCGTGTTCGTGCCGCTCTTGATGACGACGTTGAGCACGCCGCCGTTGCTGCGGCCGTACTCCGCCTTGAAGCGCTGCGTCACGAAGTTGAACTGCTCGACGGCCTCGAGCGGGAACTGCTGCAGCAGCCCGCCGACGGTGTCGTCGTTGTTGTCGCCGCCGTCGATCTGGTAATTGACGTTGCGTCCGGCGCCGCCGTTGATCTGCGGCGCGTACTGCGTGCTCTTGGTCGGATCGCTGTGGAACCCGAGCCCGACGCCCGGCACCGTCGCGGCGAGGTTCGCGAACTGGCGGCCGTTGAGCGGCAGGCTCTCGATCCGCTTCACGTCGACGATCGCGCCGACCGCCGAGTTGGTGGTCTCGACGAGCGGCGTCGCGCCGGTGACGTTCACGGTCTCCGCCAGCGACGCGACCCTCATCTGGAAGTCGACCGACTGCGTCTGGCCGATGTTGACGGCGACGTCCTTCTTCGAGATCGTCGCGAACCCCTGAAGCTCCGACGTCACCTCATAGGTTCCGATCGGCAGCGCAGCGAGGCGATACAACCCCTCGGCGTCGCTCGTTTCCGTCCGGACGAACCCGGTCGCCGGGTTCTTGGCGGTCACCGTTACGCCCGGAACCGCCGCGCCCTGCTGATCGACGATGCGGCCGGCGATCGCCCCCGTCGTCTGCTGAGCGAACGCGCCGGATACGCATGTGAGCAGGATCGTGACCGCTCCTAACAACTTCCTCGTCATATGCCTCCACTCTGGCAAAAGACTCACAAACGCCCCAATCTCGAACTGTGCCCGATGATGACCAATGGTTGCAATCGAGACAACTGTACTCCCGTAAAGGACAACGAAAATACCGTGTTTATCGAGGGCAATGCTGGGCTTTTGCGACGGATCCATTTGGCCGGGCCGGGCCACGCCGCGCGCGCGATATCGGACACGTGACCGTTATTGAACAGCCCGCAGGAGACGTTCCACCTCGGCGCGCTGGGGTGCGGAGGCGGGCAGGCGGGCGAGGAGATCGCGCGCCGCGGCGGCCGCATCGGCCCGGCGTCCCGCCCGGGCGTAGGCGAGCGCGAGGTTGAAGCGCGCCTCGTGCAGGTCGGGATCGCGCATCAGCGCCGACGTGAACGACTCGATGGCCGCCGCCTGATTCCCCTGCGCCGCTCGGAGAATGCCGATGTTGGCGAGCACCGTCGGGTTGCCCGGCTCGAGGCGCCGCGCCTCGGCAAGCGCCCGGTCGGCGCCGGCGAGATCGTTCCGGCGGCCGAGGCACGTGGCGAGACCGATGTAGATGTCCACCGACGGGAGCCCCGCCTGCGCCGCCGCGTGAAGCTCCGGCTCGGCGCGCGCGCAGTCGCCGCTCTGGAGCCGCGCGATGCCGAGCCGCAGCCGCGCCTGCGCGTTTTGCGGATCGTCGCGGACGATGCCCTCGAGCGCGGCGACGAGCGCGGCGCCCGACAGCTCGCCGGAGGTCACCTGCGCGATGCGCGCCGCGACGTCGCGCCGATCCTTCGGATCAGCGCGGTTGCTCGCCTGCGCCGCGCGCGGGGATCCGGCCGCGTAGCCGAGCGCGCGCAGGCGATCGGTGGCCGCGGCGTCGACACCGCGCCCCGCGGCCGACGGCAGATCGGCAGCACTGTACCCGTTCGCGCGCGACTGGAGGCGCTCGACGACGTCGCGCCGCTCCGTTGCGAGATTCTTCGTTTCGGCGGCGTCGGCGCTCACGTCGAACAGCTCCGGCGTCGGCGCGGCGACGAGCTTCCACGCGCCGGCGCGCACCGATCGCAGCGGCGCCCATCCGAACTCGACGAGCGGCGCGAACGACTCGGCGTAGATCTCGCGCGAGGCGAGCGTGCCGCCGGCGACGAGCGGCGAGAGATCGACGCCGTCCACGTCGCGCATCGAGAAGCCGAGCATCCGCAGCGCGGTCGGCGCGACGTCGGCGAGCGTCACCGCGTCCGCGATCGTCGAGCGCGGGCGGACAGCGGGGCCCCGCATCACGAGCGGCACGCGCAGCGTCGTGTCGTAGACGAAGATGCTGTGCGCGAACTCGCCGTGCTCGCCGAACGCTTCGCCGTGATCGCCGGCGACGACAATCAGCGTGTCGTCGGCCCACGGCTCGACGGCGCGCAGCAGACGCTGGAGCTCTCGATTGGCGGTGCCAATCTCCTGGTCGTAGCGCTCGAGCACCGGGCGCCGGTCCGCCGGATCGCCGTACGGCGCATGCGGTTCGAACACGTGGACCCAGAGAAAGAAGGGGATTGGGGGTTGGGGATTGGGGATTGGCGGGGGCTGGGGATTGGGGATTGGCGGGGATTGGCGATTGAGGCCTGTCTGCAGCCACGCGATCGCGTCGTTGACGACGTCGGATGCGGGACGTTCGTTGGCGAGCTGACCGTTCGCGCGCGGAAGGCGATCGCCGTACACGTCGAAACCGCGATCGAGGCCGAACTGGTGATCGAGCGGGAACGCCGCGACGAACGCGGCGGTTCTGAAGCCGTGCGCCTTGAGCTCGGTCGCGATGGTCGGCGCGTCCCCGTTCACCCGCATGCCGTTGTCGCGCGATCCATGGCCCGGCGGATAGCGTCCGGTGAGAAGCGTCGCGTGCGACGGGAGCGTGATCGGCGCCGCCGCGTACGCGCGCTCGAACACGGCGCCGGACGCGGCGACCTCGTCGACGGCAGACGCCTGCGATCGCGCGTAGCCGTACGCGCCGACGTGATCGGCGCGCAGCGTGTCGATCGTGATCAGCAGGAAGTTGCGTGCCCGCTGCGCCCGCATCGGCTCGGTGCGGCGGCATGCAGAAAAGCAACCGCAGAGGACGCAGAGCACGCAGAGCACGGTACAGAATCTCTCTCCGTTCTCTGCGCTCTCCGTTGCTTTCCCGTCGATCACCGGCCGCTCCCGAGCGCCGCGAGCAGCGTGCCGGCGGCGTCGCGCTCGCGCGCGTAGCGGTGCGGCGCGGCGAGCACCTGGCGATACGCCTCCGCCGCCCGCGCGGCGTTGCCCGTCTCCTGCAGCGCGATGCCGAGGTTGAGACGCGCGTCGACGAGATCGGGCGCCGCGGCGAGCGCGCGCTCGAACCAGGCGACCGCCTCGCCGGCGCGCTGCGATTCGACGAGCAGCACGCCGATGCCGTTCGCCGCATCGGCCGCGCGCGCGTCGATCGCGAGCGCACGGCGGTACGCCTCTTCGGCGCCGCGCCGATCGCCTGATGCGCGGCGCGCATTCCCGAGGTTCGTCCAGTAGGACGCGTTGTTCGGATCGATCGCCGCGGCGCGCTCGAACGCGCGCGCGGCGTCGGCCGGCCGGCCGGCGTCGATCGCGAGCAGGCCGAGGCCGTTTTCCGCCGCGGCGCTCGAGGGATCGACGGCGAGCGCGGCCCGATCCGCCCGCGACGCTTCGTCTCTGAGCGATGTCGCCGCTGCCGATCGCGCGTCCGCCGCCGCGTCGCGCGCCGCCACCGCGAGATCGTGCAGCAGCGTCGCATCGGACGGCCAGCGCTTTGCAGCCTTCCGGTAGACCTCCAGCGCCGCCGCCGTCCGCCCCGCGTCCTTCAACGCGCGCGCGTAGGTCGACTGGAAGACCGGCGCGTCCGGATGCGACACCATGAGCGCCCGTAGCATCTCCAGCGCCTTGTTGCTTTCGCCGCCTGTGCCTTCTTTGCGGTCTTTGCTTTCTTTGCGGTCTTGGCTTCGCTTTTCCGCGTTCAGCACCGCGAGCGCCTCCTCGAAACGGTTCCACGCCGCGATGAGCGCCGCCGGATTCGGCGCGCCGGCCGACGGCTGCGCGCTCGCGCCCGGCGCGACGTAACCGAGCGCGCGCAGACGCTCCTGCGCCTCCGGCGGGATCGACGGTGTGTGCGCAACCGCGACGCCGTGAATTGCCGACGCGCGCGCGCTCATCGCCGCGGCGATCGCCGGCTGCGCGGCGGCGACCTCGTGCGCTTCAGCAGGATCGTTCTGCAGGTCGTAGACTTCCGTCCCCGCCCCCGCACGGATTGTTTTCCAGCGGCCGTCAGTGAGCGCCTGCAGCGGCGACCATCCGGCGGCGCGCGGGTAGTCGGTCTCGCTGTACAGATCGAACGTCGAATGGTCGACGCGCGTCAGATCGCGCCCTTTCATCGACGCGGGCGGCGCCACGCCGGCCATGCGCAGAATCGTCGGCGCGATCTCCGCGAGGCTCACCGCGCCGTCGATCCGCCCCGCGCGAACGCCCATCGACGCCGGCGCCGCAATCACGAGCGGCACCCGGAGCGTCGACTCGTAGAGCAGCATCCCGTGCGTCCGCTCGCCGTGGTCGCCGAGCCCTTCACCATGATCGCCCGCGACGACGACCACCGTGCGATCGAGATCGCCGTCGCGGCGGAGCGCGTCGACGAGCACGCCGAGCTGCGCGTCGGCGTACGCAACCTCGCCGTCGTAGGGCGTCCTGGCACGCGCCGCGTATTCCGGCGGCGGCGTGTACGGCGCATGCGGATCGTAGAAATGCACCCACACGAAGAAGGGATTGGGGGTTGGGGATTGGGGATTGGAGGTGAGTGGGGATTGGGGATTGAGGGTGGCTGCGGATTGGGGCTTGGTCCGATCCTTGAGCCACGAGAGCGCGCGTTCCGCGACCTCGCGCGCCGGACGTTCCGCTTCCAGCCGATCGGTCGCGTCCGGATCGCGCGGGATCTGATCGTCGTAGGTGTCGAACCCCTGCGCGAGGCCGAAGCGGCGATCGAGCACGAACGCGCCGACGAACGCGGCCGTCTGATAGCCGGCGTCCTTCAGCAGCCGCGCGATCGTCGGACGGCCCGGCGCGAGCGCGCCCGCGCCGTTTTCGCGGACGCCGTGTTCCGGCGGCAGGAGGCCCGTATGAATCGTCGCGTGGGACGGGAGCGTCAGCGGCGCCGCCGTGCGCGCCGCGGTGAACGCCAATCCGGACGAGGCGAGCGCGTCGAGCGTCGGCGCGACGCCGGCGCCCACGCGATCGGCGCGCAGCGTGTCGATCGTCACCAGCAGCACGTTGACGCGAGGCGCCGGTCCGCGCGCGCGGCAGCCCGGTCCGATCGAGGCCAACGCGGCGCACGTGAAGGCCGCGAGTCGGAGCACGCCACGCCGGCGCATGCGCTCGATTCTAGTCCGTGCGGAGCGCGTCCATCGGATCCACGCGGGCGGCGCGGCGCGCCGGAATGTAGCTGGCCGCAAGCGCCGTGAGCGCCATCGCGATCGCGACGCCGGCGAACGTCGCCGGATCGGTCGTCGTGACGCCGAAGACGAGCGAGCCGAGCGCGCGGCCGGCGGCGAGCGCGCCGGCGAGGCCGGCCGCCAGCCCGATGCCCGCCAGCACCGCGCCTTCCCTGAGGAAGAGCTGCACGACGTCGGCCGGCGTCGCGCCCATCGCGAGGCGGACGCCGATCTCCTGCGTCCGCCGCGTCACGAGATACGCGAGCACGCCGTAGACGCCGATTGCCGCGAGCAGCACCGCGACGGCTGCGAACGACGCGAGCAGCAGCATCGTGAACCGGCGCTCCGCGATCGAGCGGCCCACGAGGCTCTCCATCGTGCGCACGTCTGAGAGCGGCAGCTCCGGATCGAGCGACGCGATCGCCGCGCGCGCCATGGGGGCCGCGGCCAGCGGATCGTCGGCCGTCCTCATCGCAATCGTCAGGCTGTCGACCGGCTGCTGCGGGTACGGCAGGTAGATCTCGGGCGGCGCCGTGAGATCGAGCCCGCCGAATTTCACGTCGCCGACGACGCCCACGATCGTCTTGAGGCCGGTGCCGGCGCCGGTGACGAGGCGGACGCTCACGTTGATCTGCTGTCCCACCGGATTGCGGCCAGGCCAGTACCTGCGCGCGGCTTCCTCGTTGATCACCACGACTTCCGCTGCGGCCTCATCGTCGCGCTCGTCGAGCAGGCGCCCGGCGCGCAGCGGAATGTGGAGCGCCGCGAAGTAGTCGGGCGAGACGACGCGGAAGCCGGCGGACGGCGCATCCGCGGAATCGGCTTCGCCCGTGCGCGTGAAGCTCGAGCTCGCGCTGAAGTCGGAATCGAGCGGCAGGCCGAACACCGCCGCCGCGCGCGCCACTCCCGGCAGCGCGCCGACGCGCTGCACCACAGTCGTCACCATCTGGCGCACGGCGGCGGCGGTCGGGTACTTCGCCTCGGGCAGCGCGATATGGAACGTGAGCACGTGATCGGCGGAAAAGCCCGGATCGACCGCGCTGAGCCGTTCGAAGCTGCGTACGAGCAGGCCCGCGCCGACCAGCAGCACCACCGCGAGCGCCATCTCGCACGTGACCAGCACCCGCCGCGCGCGCGTGCCGCTCGCGCCCACCGATCCGCGGCCGGCGTGTCCGATTGCGCGCGAGAACGCGGCCGCGGTCGTCGTCAGCGCGGGAACGAGGCCGAAGAGCACGCTCGTGGCGGCGGCGACGATGGCGGCGAACGCGAGCGCGCGCACGTCGATCGCGACGTCGTCGATCCGCGGGATGCCGGCCGGCGCGAGCGCGACGAGCGCTCGCGTCGCGGCCCACGCGACGGCGATGCCGGCGGCGGTGCCGAGCGCGCCGAGCGCGAGGCTCTCGACGAGGAACTGCGCGATGAGGCGCGCGCGCGCCGCGCCGACGGCGGCGCGGACCGCCACCTCGCGCGATCGCGCGCCCGCGCGCGCGAGCAGCAGGTTCGCGACGTTCAGGCACGCGATCAGCAGCACGAGCGTCGCGGCGCCGAGCAGGACGAGCAGCGCCGGGCGAACGCCGCGCACGATCCGCTCCTGCAGGCGCGTCGCGAGGAACTGGCGTCCCTGGTTCGTGTTCGGAAAGGCGCGCGCGAGCCGGTCGGCGACGATGCCCATCGCGGCGTTCGCCTGATCGATCGCGACGCCGTCCTTCAAGCGCGCGATCGCGCCCACATAGTGCGCGCCGCGCTGCTTGTCGCTCAGGTTCTCCGGCGTGAACACGAGCGGCAGCCAGACGTCCGGCGTGCCGGGCAGCGTCAACCCCGGCGGCGCGATGCCGATCACTTCGTACGGCCTGCCGTCCAGCCGAAGCGCGCGGCCGACGATGCCGGCGCGCGCGCCGAACAGGCGTCGCCAGAGGCCGTCGCTGATCACGACAACCCGGCGTTTCGCGGCGACGTCGGCCTCGTCGATGGCGCGGCCCTCGCGCGGCTGAAGGCCGAGGACCGTGAAGAAGGCGCCCGTGACGTCCGCCATCTGGAGTCGCTGCGGCTCGCCCTCGCCGGTAAGGTTGACGCTCGACGCGGCGAACGCCGCGGCGGCGGCGAACGGGCCGCTCGCGGCGGCGTCGCGGAAGTCCGGCGGCGAGAACGACGTCGACAGCCGGCCGTTGCGCCCGTTCAGCAGGAGCAGCAGGCGGTCGGGGTCGGCGTAGGGGAGCGGCCGCAGCAGCACGCCGTCGACGACGGTGAAGACGGCGGTCGTCGCGCCGATGCCGAGCGCGAGCGTGACGACGGCGACGGCCGTGAAGCCGGGCTGCCGGCGCAGCAGGCGGAACGCGTAGCGCAAGTCCTGCAACATCGCACTCACCGCGAGGTGCCTTTTCTGCCATCCGGCGGTGTCAGGCACGTGCCTGACACCGCGGCGAGCGCGTGCGGACGCCACCGCGAGGTCGAGCAGCTCGCGCGCGAGGAGCGCCGCGACCGACGGGACGCCCGCGCGCGACGCGTCGTGGAGCCGCGCGCGCACGGTCGCGCGCATGTCGGCGGCGAATCGATCGCGGACCGCGCGCGGCAGGAGAACGAGCGCCGCGCCGTAGAGGCGCAGCGCGAGCGCGGCAGCGAGGCGCGTCATTTCGTGCGCGCCCAGGCCGGCCGCGCGCCGGCCGCCACGCCCTTGCGCCGCGCGAGCCGGACGAGCGCGTCGAGGCGTTCGGTTTCGGCCTGCAGGACGGCGCGGCCGAGCGGCGTCAACCGGTAGTATTTCCTTCGCTCGTCGTCGCCGGCCGCGGGGCGGCGCGACGATTCCTGGACGAGCGCGAGCGCCTCGAGCCGCGCGAGCGCCGTGTAGAGCGTGCCGGTGCCGAGGCGCACGGCGCGTCGGGTGCGCGCCTCGACGTCGCGAATGATCCCGTAGCCGTGGCGCTCGCCGTCGACGAGCGCCAGCAGAATGTGGAACTGCTGCGGCGAGAGCGGCAGGAACGGGCGAGCGTCTGTCATCGATGCATCATACATCGATACATCGACACATGACGCAGTCACCCGAATCAGTTCGGCAGTCGGCAGTCAGCCGGCGCCGGTCGCGTGTTCCGCAGGTGCTCTCGATGATTGCCGCTACTTCAGCGCGTCGCGCAGCGCCTCGAAGAAGACCTCCGACGCTTCGACGACGCCGTCGAGCGGGACGCGCTCGGCGTCGCCGTGCATCGACGCGACCGCCTCGGCCGACAGAATGGCCGGGAAGATGCCGTAGCTCTTCACGCCTTTCGGGCGGAACGCGTTCGAGTCGGTGCCGTACGGGATCAGGATCGGCGTCACGATCGCGTCGGCGTGTCTCCGCGTGATCGCCGCCTCGAGGCTTCGGAAGAGCGGCGAATCCTGCGTCGTGACGACCGGGTCGTCCGACTCGTTCACGAGCTCGATCTGAATCGACGGGTCGCCGAGACGCCGGCGCACCTCCGCGACCCACTGATCCCTGGTCGTGCCGGGCAGCACGCGGCAGTCGATTCCGGCTTCCGCGACCGACGGAATCACGTTGATCTTCGGCGGATCGCCGACGCCCGATCGGAACCACGTGAGGCTGATCGTCGATCGCTGGATCGCGTTGGTGAACTTGTTCGGCGCAAAGGCGCCGACCTTCGCGCGCATCACGTCGATCACCGAGGCTTCGCCGCGGCCGCGCGGCGCCGCATCGGCCGCCTTGCCATCGTCGGCGAGGAGGCGCGCGAGCGCGCGCACGAGGCGGCCGTTCGGGTTGTCGGGCGTCGGCTGGCTGCCGTGGCCCGACACGCCCTCGGCGCGCAGCTTCAGCCAGACGAGCTTCTTCTCGGCGACCGAGATGCCGTAGACGAGCGCGTTGGGCGCGAAGAGATCGCGGCTGCCGAACCCGCCCTCGTCGATCACGTATTCGGGATCGAGCTCGGCGTAGTGGTTCGCGATCATCCAGCGCGCGCCGAGCGCGCCGCCGACCTCCTCGTCGGGCTCGGCGAGCAGAATGACGTCGCGCGAGAGCGGCACGCGCTCGCGCTTCAGCCGCAGGAACGCCACGAGCTCGGCGACGCCCGGCCCCTTCATGTCCATCGCGCCGCGCGCCCACAGCTCGCCGCCGGCGAGCGTCGCGGTGAACGGATCCGTCTTCCACCGCGCGCGATCAGCCGGCACGACGTCCATGTGGTGGAGCAGCACCACGGCCTTGCCGGCGGGCGGCGAGGAGGTCGCCCTCAGCCGCGCATAGAGAATCGCCTTCCCCGGCGCCGACTCGTAGCGCGTGACCGGGATCCCGTCGCGCTCCAGGATCGACGCGAGGAAATCCGCCGCCTTGCGCGTGTCGCCCGGCGGATTCGACGTGTCGATCTCGACGTATTCGCGAAGCAGGCGCGCGACTTCGCCGGGCGCCTGCGCGCTCACCGCCAAGGACACAAAGGAAAAGAACAGAGGGCACAGAGGGATGCACAGAGGAAGCCACAGAGGGATTGCGTGCGGCCTCCGGTAGCGCAGGCCTTCAGGTCTGCCCACGGCCGCGCGGGGCTGCGGTGACGTGATGCTGAAACGCGCTCTCAAGCGTGTGCCGAACGATCGGGCAGGTGCCTGGCCTCGCGTCATGTTCATCCTCTGTGTGATCTCCTCCGTGTGATCTCCTCTGTGTTTTCCTCTGCGTCCTCTGTTCTTTTCCTTTGTGTCCTTCACAGCGCGTTCAAAAGCCCTCAAAAAAACCACTCTCCCGGTTCTTCCTCACGCGATCCCAGTGAAAACAGCGGCCATTCATGGCGAGATACACCCCCGGCTGAAGCACTTGCACGAAGGACAGCGCGCTCCCGAGGTTGAACAGGCCGTCGGAGCTGCCGAAGGCGTACGGGATCATCGCGCCGGTCATTACGATCGTCTTGCCGGCGTCGGGCAGCGCGCGCGCGAGCGCGGCGGCGGTCTCGATCATCGTGTCGGTGCCGTGCGTGATCACGATGCGCGTCTCGGCCGCCTGGCGGCACTGCGCGACGATCACCTCGCGGTCCGCGTCGGTCATGTCGAGGCTGTCGATCATCATCAGCGTCCGGACCGAGACGTCGACGCGGCTGCGCCCCAGCCGCAGCATCTCCGGCAGGTGCGTGTCCTTGAACGCCAGCGCGCCGGTCAGCTCGTTGTACTCCTTGTCGAACGTGCCGCCGGTGACGAAGATGCGGATCGACAATCAGTTCGACGTCTTGAAGGGCGCGTCGCCCGTCGCGGCCAGGTAGAGCGCGTTGAAGAGCATCGGGAACGTCGCGTGCGTCTGCGCGCGGTGCTGCGGGCGCAGGCCGAACAGCACCACGCGGCCGGGGTTCATCTCCACCGAGACCACCGCCGCGCGGCCGGCCATCAGCTCCTCGCCCTTCAGCCATCCCGACGCGATCACGTTCGTGTTCGGATAGCGCGCCACGACCGAGGTCCGCTGCGAGGCGAACCCTTCCACGATCGAGAAGAACGGGCTGTTGATGTAGAAGCCGTAGGTCGCGGGCGCAACGCCGTAACCGATCGGATGCTGCGCGTCCACCTCGATCCGCAGGATCGTCCCCGGCGCGAAATGCTGATCACGCGTGACGCCTTTCTTCAGATCGCGGACCGGAATCGGCAGCCGATCGATCGCGAGATCGCACGCGTTGCCCATCGCGACGAGCGTGCCGCCCTCGGCGACGAACTGTTTGAGGCTCTCGACGCCCGCTTCGCCGATGCCGCCGCGATACTCGGGGCGGATCGCGCTCGACTCGTAGCCCTCGACGATCGCGCGCGGATCCTGATCGGCGAGGATGACCGCGTCGAACTTCTGCCGCAGCTTGCCGGCGCGGATGTCGGCGTTGTGAATCGACGTCAGGTTGAACTCGTACTGCTCGAGCACCCAGCGCGTCCACCCCTCGTCCATGTTGCCGCCGGTCCACGGCTGATACATCGCGACGCGCGGCGCGCGGAGCGGCACGGGTTCAGCGTTCAGCGTTCTCCGTTCAGCGTTCCCGTTCGGGTTCGGGTTCTGGTTCGGGTTCTGGTTCGCGTTGCGGTTCTGGTTCTGGTTCTGGTTCCTCGGTTCCGGCGACGCCTGCACGTTCAGCCCGAACTCGCGCGCGAGCTGTTCGATCCGGCCGCGCTGCCCGCCGGTGAAGACGACGTGCGAAGGCGCGTCGAAGACGAGGTGCGCGCCCTCCTTCAGCAGGCGATTGATCGCGATCGCCGAGTCGGGCCCTTTGTAGTCGAACGCGAAGCGGCCGCCGGCGCCGGAGACGTCGCCGGCGATCTTCGGTGCCTCCTCCAGCTTCGTCAGCTTCAGCCCCGGCACCGCGCCTCTGACGAACACGGTGTCGACGCCGAGGAGCATGCCGAGCGACCACGCCGTCACGTCGTACGGCGGTTCGGGCGGTGCGCTCGGGCCGCGCCGCACTTCGGGGTACGTCTGCCGCTCGAGCATGTCCTTCGCGTAGCGCGCGAAGACCTGCGTCATGGGGACGACGAAGGTGCCCGGCGGGTACGGTCGGCCGTCGGCGTCGAACGCCGCGTCGGCGCGGTACACCTCGACGCCGGCCATCTGCAGCTTGTCCACCAGGTGCGCCGCCTCGCGCGCGTCGTGCTGCCGGCCGAGCGGAATCAGGATCGCCGACGGGTTCCCTTTCCGGCCGTCCTCGATCGTCTGCCGGTTCACCTCGTAGATCTGCCGGAGGATCGTCTCGCGCCGATCTGCGCCAGCCTCGAGCAGCGCCATCGTCGCCGTGAGCTCGTAGTCGACGATGTCGCGGAGCGTCCAGCGGCCGCCGAGCCAGGGACGCGGGTACTCGGTGCGCGGCGTGATGTCGGTGGGCGGCGCGAGCGGCGCGTCGCTGAACTGCGCACCGCCGCGGCCCGGCGCGCCTTCGCCGCCGCGGCCGCCTTCGCCGCGCCCCTCGGCCGGCGCGGGCCGGTTCGCGTTCGCGCGCTGCTGCTCCATCGGCGCCGCGACGCGCGCGCTCGCGACCTCGGTGAGCAGCCCGATCTGGTTGTGCCACCAGCCGCTCCACGCCATCGCGCCTTCCCAGAAATTCGTGTACGTCGAGTTGTAGATGATGCCTTCCTTGCCGGCCGCCTCGAGCGCCGCCGCCTGCGACTGCCCGAGGATCGCGTTCCACCGGTAGATCAGCGGATGCACGTTCGGGTTGATCGGATCGGTGGCGGGCATCACGAAGATGCGCGCGCCGTTGCTCCCCATCTGATGCTCGTCGAGCCACACCGCGGGAAACCAGTCGTGCCACAGCAGCCGCGCCGTGTGCTGGCTCTCCTTCTGCGTGAACATGTACATGTCGCGGTTGTTGTCGTGGCCGACGTACGGGTGATAGAGGTAGGGAATCGGGCTGTTCGCGAACTCCGTGCCGACGTTCCTGTTGAACCAGTCGGTGACGAGGATCTGCCCGTCGGGGTTCAGGCTCGGCACCAGGACGAAGATCACGTTGTCGAGGATCTTCTTCACCTCCGGCGCGTCGCTCGTCGCGAGCCGGTGGACGAGCTCGAGCGACATCTGCGTCGCGCCGATCTCGGTCGCGTGAATGCTGCAGGTGACGAGCAGCACGAGCTTCCCCTGCCGGAAGATGTCGTCGCGCTCGGCGTCGGTCGGCGCGCCGCCCTGGAAGTACAGCCGGCGTTCGAGCTGCTTGTAGCGATCGAGGTTCTTCAGCGTGTCGGGCGCGCTGATCTCGAGCGCGATGAACGGGTTGTTGCTGCTGGTTTTTCCCAGCTCGCGGAACCGCACGCGATCGGAGTTCGCGGCGGCGAGCTTCATGTAGTCGACGATCCGATCCCAGCGCGCCAGTTTGTTCTCCGCGCCGACGCGGAAGCCGAGGACCTGCTCCGGCGTCTGCAGCGGGCCCGCGGCCGTTGCGGCGAGCGACGCCATCGCGATCGCGGCGGCGACAAGCGTGGTGCGGCGCGGTATCATCGGAACCTCCGGAGCCCACCAATATAATGCAGACGGTGACGATCCCCACGCGCATGGACGCCGTTCAGCCGCCGATCGTCGCGGTGATCGGCGACCTCATCCGCCAGGTGCCGGGCACGATCTCGCTCGGCCAGGGCGTCGTGCACTACGGTCCGCCGCCCGCGGCGCTCGACGTCGCGCGCGAAGCGATCGCCAACCCCGACACGCACACGTACCAGGACGGCGTCGGCCTCCACGCGCTCATCGGCGCGATCGAGGACAAGCTGCGGCGCGACAACCTGATCGACGTCGCGCGCGGGACGCAGGTGATGATCACCGCCGGCGCGAACATGGCGTTCGTGCACGCGGTGCTCGCCGTGACGAACGTCGGCGACGAAGTGATCGTGCCCGTGCCGTTCTACTTCAACCACGAGATGGCGATTCAGATGGCGGGCTGCACGGCGGTGCGCGTCCCCACCGACGATCGCTATCAGCTGGACGTCGACGCGATTCGCGCGGCGGTCACGCCGCGCACGCGCGCGATCGTCACCGTCACGCCCAACAACCCGACGGGCGCCGTTTACCCCGAGCCGGCGCTGCGCGCGGTGAGCGCCTTGTGCCGCGAGCGCGGGCTGTACCACATCAGCGACGAGGTGTACGAGTACTTCACCTACGGCGCCGCGCGGCATGTGTCGCCGGCGTCGTTCGACGGCGCGGGCGCGCACACGATCTCGCTGTTCTCGCTCTCGAAGGCGTACGGCTTCGCCGGATGGCGGATCGGCTACATGGCGTATCCGGAGGCGCTCGCCGACGCGATCGCGAAGGTGCAGGACACGGTGCTGGTCTGCCCGCCGGTGCTCTCGCAGATTGCGGCGGTCGCGGCGATGGAGGTCGGCCCCGCGTACTGCCGGCGGCATCTGACGCCGCTCGCCGAGATCCACGACATCGTCGCGCGCGAGCTCGGCGCGCTGGAGCCGCTCTGCACGGTGCCGCCGGCCGACGGCGCGTTCTACTGCTTCATCCGCGTGAACGCGGAGGCGGATCCGATGCAAATCGCCGAGCGGCTGATCCGCGAGCACCGCGTCGCCGTGATTCCCGGCACGGCGTTCGGCGTGACCGACGGCTGCTACTTCCGCGTCGCGTACGGCGCGCTGCAGAAGGAGACGGTCGCGGAAGGCATCGGCCGGCTCGTGGCCGGCCTGCGCGCGCTCGTCGGATGACGATCGGCGGCCGGCGCCGCGCTGCCGCCGCCGCGACGCTGCTGGTCGCCGGGCTCGCCGCCCTCGTCGCGCTCGATCCACTTCGCGCGGGCCTCACCGCGCGCTATTTCCCGAACGCCGGCTTCGAACCGCCTGTCGCCCGCACGACGCGCGACACCCGGCTCTCCTCCGACGGCCTGATCGCCGCGTGGCGCGGCCGCCCGCCCGCCGCGTTCAGCGCGACGTGGAGCGGATACCTGATCGCTGCGCGCGGCGGCACGTACACCTTCGCCATCGCCGCCGATGGTCCGTCGCGCGCCTGGATCGATCGGCAGGTCGTCGTGGATCTCGACGCGCGGGAGAGGTCGCGCGCGTCGGGGTCGGCATCGCTCGCGCGCGGCGTCCACACGATCTTCATTCAGTACTCCCACACGAGTGGCGCGCCCGACTTCCACGTTCTGTGGGGCGACGGCGGCGCCGATCTCGAGCCGCTCGCGTCGTGGCCGCTGGCGCCGCGCGCGGCCGGCTACGCGCGTTTCCTCTCGAGCGTGCTGCTGCGGCGCGCGCTGCCGTGGGCGGCGCTCCTCTGGCTCGCCGCCGCGGTCGCGATCGCCGGCGCATCGGCGGTCGGCGCGCTCCGCCGCGCGCGCGCGCCGGCGCAGCGGCCGTCGCTCGACGCGTGGCTGATCGCCGCCGGCGCCGCGCTGCTCTTCTTCGTGCTGCCGCACGACATCCAGAGCGACGGCCGCGTCCGCTACTACGCGCTCGCCGAGCTGATCGAGTGGGGCGACGTCTCCTCGGTTCCGTACTCGCTGGTCGGTCCGCTCGCGTCGGCGCCGCTCTACTTCCTCGGCCGCGTCTGGCTGTCGCCGGAGTGGTGGTGCGCCCGCTTCAACACGATCGTGTTCATCGGCGGGATCGTCGCGGCGTATCGCCTGATGCGCGGCCGCGCCGATCCGAAGCTCGCGCGAACGTTCCTCCTGCTGCTGGCGGCGGCGTCGATGTTCCCGTATCACCTCGAGGGCTACTTCGCGGAGGTGTTCACGGCGGTCCTCGCCGGCGTCGGCCTGCTCGCCGTCGCCGCCGGACATCCGATTGCCGGGTGGACGGCCGCTGCGATCGGCGTCGCGAACACGCCCGCGACGCTCGCTGCGCTCGCGCCGGCGGCGGCGTGGCACGCATGGCGGACGCGGCGCGCGCGGCATCTCGTGCCGATCGCCGCGGCGGCCGGTCTCATCATGCTGGAGTCGTGGCTGCGGCGCGGATCGCCGTTCGCGTCCGGCTACGAGGGCAACCACGGCGACACGACGGTGCTCACCTACTCGGGCCGGCCGGGCTTCAGCTACCCAATCTTCTTCGGCCTGCTCTCGGTGCTGTTCTCGTTCGGCAAAGGCCTCGTCTTCTACGCGCCGGCGTGCGTGCTCGCGATTCGCGATCGATTTCGCGGCGCGGGCGAAACGCTCGCGCGCGCCGGCTGGCTGTGGATCGCGTTCCTCGCGGGGATGATCGCGATCTACTCGAAGTGGTGGGCGTGGTACGGCGGCCTGTTCTGGGGCCCGCGGTTTTTTCTGTTCGCGTCGATCCCCGCGTCGCTCGCGCTGGCCACGCGCATCTACGAGCCGAATCGGTTGCGCACGGCGCCGCTCGGCGCGACGCTCGGCGTGCTCACGCTGTCCGCGTGGGTTGCGATCGCCGGCGTCGTCTTTGATCTGGCGGGCCTGGGTACGTGCCGCGATCCCGCGTACGAGTGGCTGTGCCTCTACGTGCCGGAGTACAGCCCGCTGTGGCGGCCGTTCGTCGAGCTCACGCGGCCGTCGGCGAGTGCGGCCATCGTCGGAGTCTATTTTTGCGTCGTGTACGCGCGGCTCGCGGCGCCGCTCGCCGCCGTGCTCACACGTCGAGCTCTTCGGCTTCGTCGGCCCGCTCCATGATGAAGCGGAAGCGCGCCGACGCGTCCTTGCCCATCAACTCGTTGATCACGCGATCGGTGACGATCTGATCGGTGACCTCGACGCGCAGCAGCCGCCGCGTCCGCGGGTTGAGCGTCGTCTCCCAGAGCACCTTCGGCATCATCTCGCCGAGGCCCTTGAAGCGCGTGATCTCCGGCGTGCCGCGGCCGTTCTTGCCGTGCTGCTTCAGGATCTGATCCTTGTGCGCATCGTCGAGCGCCCAGTGGGTGTCCTTGCCGATGTCGATCCGGTAGAGCGGCGGCTGCGCGAGGAACACCTTGCCGTCCTGAATCAGCTTCGGCAGATGGCGGTAGATGAACGTGAGCAGCAGCGTGGCGATGTGGTTGCCGTCCGAGTCGGCGTCGGCGAGGATGATCAGCTTGCCGTAGCGGAGCTTCGCGATGTCGAAGTTGTTCCCGAGGCCGCAGCCGATCGCGGTCACGAGATCCGACAGCTCCTTGTTCTCGAGCACCTTCGCGAGCGACGCGCTCTCGGTGTTCAGCACCTTGCCGCGCAGCGGGAGGATCGCCTGGCGCGCGCGGTCGCGTCCCTGCTTCGCCGAGCCGCCCGCCGAATCGCCTTCGACGATGAACAGCTCGCTGCCTTCGGCGCTGGAGTTGGTGCAGTCGCTCAGCTTGCCGGGCAGGTTGAGCCGCGTGGACGTCGCGCTCTTGCGCGAGACCTCCGCCTGCGCCGCGCGGCTCGCCTCGCGCGCGCGCGCGGCGAGGATGATGCGCGCGACGATCGCTTCGGCCGCGCTGATGTTGTGGTTCAGCCAGTGCTCGAGCGCGGGCCGCACGACGCCGTCCACCGCGGACACGAGCTCCGGGTTGTTCAAGCGATCCTTGGTCTGCCCCTGGAACTGCGGCTCCTCGATGAACGCGCTCAGCACGCCGGTGAGCCCTTCGCGGATGTCCTCGGCCGTGATCGTCACGCCTTTCGGCGAGAGGTGGTGCGTCTCGATGAAGTTGCGGATCGCTTTGCCGATGCCGGCGCGCAGCCCGTTCTCGTGCGTGCCGCCGGATCCGGTCGGGATGCCGTTCACGTACGAGCGCACGTGCTCGTCGGTCGCCTCGGTCCACTGCAGCACGAGATCGAGCCGCAGCGCGTCGTCTTTCGCGAGCGTGAACGGCGCGTGCACCGGCCTGGCGCCGCGCTCGGCCACGATCTTCCGCAGGTAGTCGACGAGCCCTTCGGTGTGCTCGAAGACGATCTTCTCCTTGGCGCCTTCGTCCTCGAAGATGACCTTCAGCCCCTTGTGCAGGTAGCTCGCGACCTCGAGGCGCTCCTTGATGATCGCGGCGTCGAACTCGATCTTCGGGAAGATCGCGGCGTCGGGATGGAAGTAGACACTCGTGCCGGTGCCGCGCGCCGGCCCGAGCTTCTTCAGCCCGGTCGCCGGTTTGCCCTGCTTGAAGCGCATCTCCCATTGCGCGCCGTCGCGTTTGACCGTCGCGATCAATTCCTTCGACAGCGCGTTGACGACGCTCGCGCCGACGCCGTGGAGACCGCCGGCGGTCTTGTAATTGCCGTGTTCGAACTTGCCGCCCGCGTGGAGCATCGTGAAGACGACTTCGAGCGCGCTCTTCTTTGCCGTTCCATGCTTGTCGATCGGAATGCCGCGGCCGTCGTCTTCGATCGTGATCGAGGATCCATCGGCGTGAAGGGTCACCCAAATGTTTGAAGCGTAGCCGTTCATCGCTTCGTCGACGGAGTTGTCAAGCACTTCCCAGACGAGGTGGTGCAGACCCGCCGATCCGACGCCGCCGATGTACATGCCGGGACGCTTCCGAACGGGCTCGAGTCCTTCGAGCACCGTGATGTCTTTCGCGGTGTAGTTCGCGGAGGCCATGTCTATAATGTGCGCCTTGTGAAACGCCGGCTGCTGCTGGGGTTGTGCACAACGATTGTAGCGGCATTTCCGCTCGGCACCGCGCGCGCGGCGTCGATCACGGAAGACGTGCCGCTGCCGGGCGGCACCGCTGCGCTCGCGCAGGCGCTGGGCATCGATCCGATTCCCGATCGCGGACGGTATCTCTACGAGCTCGTGCGCCTCGTCTACAACGCGCCCGAGGGGCGGCGGCCGTCGGCGGAGACGTTCCTGCTGTCGCTGCGCCAGGCGGCGATGCGCGAGCGCGCCGGCATCCGGCCGCTCTTCGGCGATCCGTCGACGAACGAGACCGTACCGGTTCCGCTCACGACCGAGATCTGGAGCAACGCGATCTTCCATCGGCGGATCGCGCCGCGCGATCTCGTCGCGACGATCGTCGCCGACAGGTCCGCGGCGCTGATCGCGCTCGGCCTCTGGTCGATGGACGACGCGACGGTGCAGTTCTTCGCCGATCATCCGTCGCTGCTCGCGCGGATCTACGAGCGGTCGGCGCAGGCGTTCGGCGCCTTCGGCGGCAGCCTGGAGGTGCAGAACAACCGCGTGATCCCGGCGGGCGCGAGAGCCGCGGCGGCGCAGACGGATCGCGACGAGGTGACGCCGCTGTGGGAAGCGATCGTCGTCGAGAAGACGACGCGCGCGGAGCGCTTCATCACGCAGCTCCTCGAGCTGAACGAAGGGCGCGTCGCGTATCTCTACGACGTCGTCGCGCGACTGGATCCGCCGCATCGCGCGTTCGCGCTCGGCCTCGCGAACGCCAACGCCGCCGCGCGCGCCGACCGCTTCAAGACGCTGGCGGGCAGCGTCGGCGCGTTCCGCGAGGCGCACCTCAAGACGCTGCCCCTTGGCCGCGCGTCGTACGACCTGTCGATGGCGCTGATGCGCGTGCAGGTGGACGCGAACGGCGTGCCGCGGCCGCCTTCGTCGCGATCCTTCTGGACGCGCGCGTTCGCGGGCGGCGATCCGTTCGCGGCGGCCGCCGCGGCGCGCGCCGAGCTGTCGGCCGACGACGATCCGATCGATGCCGCGTGGCTGAGCGACGCGATCGGCGCCGTCGACGTGCGGCAGCGCGGCGAGCGGCTCGATCAGATCGCGCTCGGCCAGCGCGTGTTCGGCGAGAGCGACGCGGAGCAGCGGCCCAACGTGCTGATCGCCGTCCGGGCGCTGGCGCACTACCGCATGCTGATGTGGACGCTCGAGCGCATCGGCGTCCGCGATCCGCAGGTGTATGCCTCGGCGGTCCGCCGGGCCGCGCGGTTCACGCCGATCGAAGGCCGCCGCGGATTCGAGACGCAGGCGCAGTTCCAGGGCGCGCTCGCCGTCGTCGCGCGCGCCGCCGCGGTGAAGACGATTCGCCGCGAGCGCGCGCAGGCGCTCGTCGAGCAGCTCGTCGCGCTGCCGGTAACCGACGACGGCCGCTACGGCGGCGCGATCGCGCGCTGGCTGCGCACCGAGGTCGCCGGCACGGTGCAGAAAGGCGACACGATCGAGGGCGCCCTCCTCGCCGCGATGTCCGGCGCGCCCTCGGGCGAGGGGACCGCGCGCCGCCTGACGTGGGAAGGGCAGCCGTACCGCCTCGACCTCGGCGCCGCCGAGCGCAAGCGGCTGCAGCGCGTCCGCGAGCGGCAGGAGGGGACGCCGTTCGACGTCGCCGTCGAGATCGCGTCGGCCGCGCGCACGCTCGCGTCCGAGAAGATCTCCGCCGACGATCTCGAGGCGATCGTCGCGCGGCTGAACGCCGTCTTCGAGGACATTCCGCGCCGCATCGGGCACGAGACGACCGAGGTGACGCCGGCCGGCGTCGCGCCGGCGCCCAACGCGCGCGAGCCGCTCCGCAAGGTGCTCGACGATCTCGCGCGCGATGTCCGCAGCAAGGACCTGAAGCGCGCGGCGCGCGCCGCCGAGCCGCTCGGGGAGCTCGCCGACACCGTCACCGCGCAGGTGCTCCTCTCGATCGCCTACGCGGCCGACGTCGGCGATCCCGAGGGCACCGTGCTCCTGGCCGACGACGTGTCGCAGCGCCACGACTTCGGCTTCGGCGGGAAAGACGGTGAGCTGCGCTCGCGCATGGCGTGGGCGCTGCCGCGCGTCGAGGTCAATCCGGGCGTGCCGTGGCATGTCTCCGGGTCGCTCCTCGGCCTCGACATCGGCCTGGGATCGCTCGCGCTGCGCCGCGTCAATTTCGAGCGCGTGCTCGAGGCGCCGCGCCTGACGTCGAACGAGCGCGACGCGTTCGCGATCAGCGTCTCGCTGATGAACCCGTTCGACCTGCGCGACGCCGACCGCGACGCGATCACCGAGGCGCTCGCGCGCGGCCGCCGGCGCGTCGGCGCGCTCACCGGCGCGGATCTCGCCGCCGTCGATCGCCTGGCCGACGATCTGTCCATGGAAGGCGCGCGGCGTCGCGCGCTCCACTGGATGCTCGCCCACGAGCGCGATCGCGTCGCGGGGCTGTTTTCCGGCACCGAGCTGCTCGTGCTCGGCGGCGCCGATGTCACGCGCCTGAATGCGTGGGGCATGTCGATGGTCAGCGCCGACGGCTGCGCATGCTTGCGCTTGACGCCGCCCGGCCGCTGGCCGACTCTTTTAGGTCGGCCGCCGCTCGGGCTCACCGCCTCAGCCGTGGCCGACCTCCATCTGCTCGTGGCGACGATGCTCAGGGACCTTCGGTTGCCGGCGGCGATCGCGAAAGTCGTGCTCTCCGGCGCCGTGCAGGACTTCATCGACGAGGTGAAGCCGACCGACGACGCCGACTGGGTGACGCTGGTGCGCGCGGCGCGCGCGGTCACGCGCGAGCGGATCGAGGATTACGTGGCGGCCGCGACCGCCGGCGGACCGCTTGCGCCCGACACCGGCGCCGGCGCGGCGATACCGCGATGACCGGCGGCCGCCTGCTCCTCGCCGCCGCGATCGCTGCGCTCGCCGCTCGGGCGGCGGCGCCGGCGCGCGTGCAGACCGCGGCGCAGCGTCCGCCCGCCGCGGCGTCCGAAGGACCGACGTTGACGATCCTCTCGCCGGGCGACGAAGCGTACGTGAGCGGGCCGACGCTCCTGCGCGCGAAAGTCGATCCGATGGACGCCGTCGCGGGCGTCACCTTCTTCGTCGACGGGCGGCAGGCGTGCGCGCTGACGAAGCTGCCGTTCGAGTGCGACTGGGACGCCGGCGCCGCCATCGCGGAGCATCAGGTCCGCGCCGTTGCGACGCTCAGGGGCGGCGGGCGCGTCGTGCAGACGGTGCGCACGAAGTCGGTCGGCTACTCCGAGCGCGTCGACGTCGACGTCGTGCAGGTCACCGTCACGGTGAGCGACGGGCGCGGCCGCTTCGTCCCGAACATCCCGCAAACTTCGTTTCACGTCTTCGAGGACGGCCACCCGCAGTCGATCACGCACTTCGCCGCCGAGGACGTGCCGCTCGAGCTCGTCGCCGCGATCGACATCTCCGGCAGCATGGCGCCGGCGATGCCGAAGCTGAAGAAGGCGGTGAAGGAGTTCCTCGGCGACGTGCCGCCCGAGGATCAGGTGACGCTGCTCGGGTTCAACGACAGCATCTTCACGCTGACGCGCAAGCAGACCGACACCGCGGAGCGCATCCGCGCCGTCGATCGGCTCGCGCCGTGGGGATCGACGGCGCTCTACGACGTGCTGCTGCGCGGCGTCGAGATCCTCGGACGGCAGACCGGGCGCAAGGCGCTCGTCGTCTTCACCGACGGCGAGGATCAGGGCAGCCACGCGACGATCAACGACGTCGAGCGGCGGCTGCAGTCGAGCGACGTGACGCTCTACATGATCGGCCAGGGACGCGGCGTGACGATGGAGCCGCTCAAGAAGATCATGGAGCGGCTCGCGACGCCGACGGGCGGGCGCGCGCTGTTCACCGACAGCGTCGACGAGCTGCACACGGCGTTCGCCGATCTGCTCGACGAGCTGTCGAACCAATACCTGCTCGGGTACCAGTCGACGAACACGAGGCGCGACGATCAGTGGCGGAAGATCAAGGTGGACGTCGACGGGCATCGCGACGTCCGCTCGCGGCAGGGCTATCGTGCGATCGCAAGCAAGTAGGCCTGGTGGGTCAGGCGGGCCGGGCAGGCCGGGCGGGTCACAGAGGCTGCCGGAAGGCGGAGCGTTGAAAATGGCGCGTTCTCTTTGCGGCCTTTGCCTCCTTTGCGGTCTTTGCTTCGTCGCCGTCGTCGCAGCGCAGCAGACGCAGCCGCCGAAGCCGAGCTTTCAGGCGACGGTCGAAGTGACCTCCCTCGACGTCACCGTCGTCGACGACCGCGGGAAGCCGTTCGCGAACCTGACGCCCGACGACTTCGTCGTGCGCATCGACGGCCAGCCGCGGCACGTCGTGTCGGCCGAGTGGATTCCGCTGAGCGCGCCGGAGCCGGCGACGCCGGCGCCGCCGCCGCCCGACGGCTACAGCACCAACGACAGCGCGACCGGCGGGCGCCTGATCGTCATCGGCGTCGATCAGCCGAACATCCGGTTCGGCGGCGCGATGGCGATCGCGAAGGCGGCCAACACGTTCATCGATCATCTCGCGCCGGCCGATCGCGTGGCGGTTGCCGGCTTCGGCGTCGGCGCGCCGGCGACGGCGTTCACCGCCGATCGCGAGCGCGTGAAGCGGGCGATCTCGCGAATGGTCGGGCAGCGCCAGAGCGGGCGGCTGGTCGACGTCGGCCACAACATCGCGCTCGTCGAAGCGCAGATGATCGACAAGGGCGACCGCTCGACGCTCGAGTCCGTGCAGGTCCGCGAGTGCCAGACGGCCGGCACGTCGCCGGGCGCGCAGGAGATGTGCCGCGGCCAGGTCGAGATCGAAGCGCACGCCGTCGCGCAGGAAGCCAACCGCGACGCCGATCAGACGATTCAGACGCTCCGCGATCTCTTCGCCGGGCTTCGTCTGATCGACGCGCCGAAGACGCTGATTCTGATCTCCGAGGGCTTCGTCATGTCCGACGAAGCGATGATCCTCGACCTCGGGCGGATGGCGGCCGACGCGCGGACGAGCCTCTACGCGCTGAAGCTCGACAACCAGTTGTTCGAGATCGCGGACGCGCGCGCGCCGATCAATCCGTTCGGCGATCGCGTGGCGCGCGCGGAAGGCCTCGAGCTGCTCGCGGGCGCGGCGCGCGGCACGCTGTTCACCGTCACCGGCACCGGCGCGCCGCTCTTCGATCGGATCGAATCGGAGCTCTCCGGGTACTACCTGGTCGGCGTCGAGTCCGATCCCAAGGACAAGGACGGCCGGCCGCACGGGATCAAAGTCGACGTGCCGAAGCGCGGCGCGATCGTCAGGTCGCGGCGGCAGACGCTGAACACGCCGGCGGACGCCCGCGCCGCGCGCGCCGCCCGCTCGCCGCGGACGGCGATTGGCGCCGCGCTCGCCTCGCCGCTCGTCGCGTCGGCGCTGCCGCTGCGCGTCGCGTCGTTCGCGCTGCAGGGCCCCGAGCGCGACAAAGTACAGCTGCTCATCCACGCCGACGTCGGCACCGACTACTCGGCGTCGAAGGTCGTGTCGGTCGGCTACGTGATCACCGATCGCGAGGGGCGGCTCGTCGACAACCGCGCCGCCGACATGCGCCTGCTGCCGGTGATGACCGGCGTGCCCTCGGCGCTGCAGTACACGGCCGGCGCGAGCCTCGCGCCGGGCGACTACACGCTGAAGCTCGCGGCGGTCGAGGGCGACCGCGTCGGCACCGTGGAGCACGTCATCCACGCGGCGCTGCCGTCGGCCGGCCCGCTGACGCTCAGCGAGCTGATGGTCGGTGGACCGATCGACGTCGGCGAGCTGCTCACGCCGACCATCGGCTATCAGGTGACCTTCGGCACCGTGCACGGCTACGTCGAGGCCTACGGCCCCAAGCCGGACGACGTGACGATGGAGTACGAGGTGGCGGCGTCTCCGGACGCGCCGGCGCTCGTCAACGTCGACGTGCCGCCGCGTCCCGCCGGCGACTCGCGCATGATCTTCAGCCGCACGATTCCGATCCATCAGATCCCGCCGGGCAAATACGTCCTGCGCGCGATCCTGTCGTCGGCCGGCCGCTCGGTCGCGACGCTCACGCGCGCCTTCGAGATCGCCGCGCCGAAGGTGCTGCTGACCTCCGCCGACGGCCTCGGCGACACGTCGACCGACGCCGAGCTGTACCTGCCGATCGACGACAAGACGATGACGCCGATCTTCGCGGCCGACGCGGCGGTCGACGAGGAGACGATCGCGCCGTTCCGCACGCGCGTCTCGGCGGCGATCAAGCCGGCGTTCGATCAGGGCGTGTCGCTGCTCGCCGGCGGCGACTACACGAAGGCGGAGGCGGCGTTCAAGAAAGCGATCGAGCCGGAGGGCGACGCGACGGCGCCGCTCGCGTTCCTCGCGGCGAGCTTCGCTGCGGGCGGCCACGATCGCGAGGCGGCGAGCGCGTGGCAGACGGCGCTCGTCGACGGCAGCGACTTCGCGCAGATCTACCAGTGGCTCGGCGAGGCGCTCCTCCGCAACCACGACTTCGGCGAGGCGCGCGCGATCTACGAGGAGGCGGTCGGCAAGTGGCCGGCCGATCCGCGCTTCACCAAGCCGCTCGCCATGCTCTACGGCACCTTCGGCCGCGGGCGCGAGGCGGTGCGCACGCTGGAGCGCTATCTCGACGAGAAGCGCGACGACCGCGAGGCGTGCTACTACGCCGTGCAGTGGTACTACACGGTGCACGCCGGCGGCGCCCTCGTCCACAACCGCGCCGAGGATCTGAAGCGCGCGAAGGAGTTCGCCGACGAGTACGCGCGCGCGCGCGGCCCGCAGATGGCGCTCGTCAAGCAGTGGGTCGACTATCTGGAGAACGAAAAGCGCTGATACCTCTCAGGGTCTCTGCAGCAGCGGACGCAGCGCGCGGACGTCCGCGACCTTCTCGAGATCGAGCGTCTGCTTCACGAGCGCCGCCGACTGCTCGGCGCCGAGGACCGGCGCCATCAAATCCTGGCACTTCGCGACGACTTCCTCCCGCGTCATCGGGTTCTCGGCGGTCCCGCGCACGGCATCCACGCGTTCGGTCAGCCGCGCGCCGTCGGCCAGCGTCACCTCGACGATCGCTTCCCGCCTGGGCAGGTGCTTCTGGAGCTCCTCGTCTTTCACGAGCCGCACTTTCGCGCGCACGCGGAGCACCTCGGGATCCTGCATGCGCGGCTTGTCGTGCGCGGCGCGGAACGACGCGGTCTTGTCGACGAGCATCACCGCGACCATGTGCTGCAGACAGATGTCGGGCATCTCGCGGTTGTCGACGAGCGCTGCCTCGCTCGTCGCACAGCGGACGACGACCTCCTTCACCGCGCCGGCGTCGAAGGGGCGGCGCTTCATCATCAGCTCGAGCGCGTCGAGCGGCGCCTGGATCGGCGAGCCGACGGTCCACCGTTTGATGTTCGTGCGCGCGATCTCGTACCGCTGGCCCAGGCCGTCGACCAGCGTCCCGGGATCCGCCTTCGGCGCGAACGTGGCGACGAAGTTGTTCTCGCCCGACAGCACGTCGTCCACGCCGGTGGCGCCGAGGCGCACGAGCTCCGCGGCGGTGACGCCGCCGCGCGCACCGACGCCCGCGAAAACGAACGCCTTCTCGATGTGATCCGTGTCGCGCTGCCACAGCTTCGTGCCCGACGCCTGCTGCACCGCGTAATCGAGCACCCAGCGCATCTGCTGCGCGCTCAGCCCCGCGGCCGCCGCCGCCGCCGCCGCCGCGCCGAAGAGGCCGGCCATGGCGTGCGTGCTGATGTGCGTCTCGGTCTCGAAGCCGGGAACGCCGACCGTCATCGTGACGCGCGTGCCGACGTCGTAGCCGAGCGCGACGGCGCGGATGAACGCGCCGCCGTCGATGCCGGCCTGCTCGCCCGCCGCGAGCGCCGCGGGCACGACCGCGCACCCCGGATGCGACTGCGACGGCGCGTGCGAGTCGTCGGTCTCGTCCGCGTGCGCGAGCATCGCGTTGACGAACGCCGCTTCGATCGGCCCGCAGAGCGCCCGCGCGCCGGCGATCGTCGCGATCTTCTCGCCGTGCGTCGCGGCGAATCGAAGCGCCACCGCGCCCGGCGGCAGCTCCGTGCCGGAGACCATCGCGGCGAACGTGTCGACGATGTGATGCTTGGCTTTCTCGACGACGTCGAGCGGCAGCGCGCGCGCGTGCGCGCCGCTCATGTACGTGCTGAGCGTCGTCATCACCGCGCCCGTCGCCGGCGGCGCCGCCGCCGCGCGCGGCGGTCGAACGATCGCCGCCGCTCCCATCGCTCCAAGGCCGCGCAGCAGCGCGCGGCGCGTCATCGCCGTCATACCGCCTCCGCAGCCGCTATAATGCGCCGACTCGCGCCGGACCGCGAGGGGGAGGACCCAGGTGGCGAAGCTCACGATCCGTCCAGTTGCGTCGGCCGCCGTCCTTGCGCTCGCGATCGCCGGCGCTGCCGTGCGGGCGCAGACCGGGAGCGACGCGCACGTCGCCGCGGCCAAAGCGGCCGCCGGCGCCGAGTTCGCCGGCGTCTTCAGCCGCATCTGCACCGAAGCGGCGCCGAGCACGCCGCGCGGCGAGGCGCGCGGGCGCGCGGGCGGCGGACGGCAGCAGGGCCCGCCGCCGCGCGAGACGTGGCACGCCGAGCCGGTGAAGGTGTTCGACAACCTCTACTTCGTCGGACAGACCGAGTACTCGGTGTGGGCGATCAACACGTCGGCCGGAATCATTCTGATCGACTCCATCTTCGATTATTCGGTGGACGACGAGGTGGTGGGCGGCCTGAAGAAGCTGGGGCTCGACCCGGCGTCGATCAAGTACGTGATCGTGAGCCACGGGCACGGCGACCACTCCGGCGGCGCGAAGTACCTGCAGGACAAGTTCAACGCGCACGTGCTCCTCGGCGCGGCCGACTGGGATTTGCTCGATCGATCGAACGGCAGCCGGCCGCGGCGCGACATGGTGGCGACCGACGGCCAGAAGCTCACGCTCGGCGACACGACGGTGACGATCTACTCGACGCCCGGCCACACGCTCGGGACGCTGTCGACGATTTTTCCGGTGACCGACCACGGCGAGCGGCACGTCGTCGCGTCGTGGGGCGG